>Ga0207646_10003377_pt1 | contig 18062 bp, 16 predicted proteins | sample KBSK5502metaG_FD_184343 | JGI IMG/M metagenome (GOLD analysis project Ga0207646, IMG submission 184343) | Corn, switchgrass and miscanthus rhizosphere microbial communities from Kellogg Biological Station, Michigan, USA - KBS K5-50-2 metaG... | ecosystem: Host-associated > Plants > Roots >...
CTGGCGGCGAGCGTGCCGGCAAGCCCGTTCGCTTCGAAGCGGAAGACGCCGAATGGGTGAAAGCACAATCGCCATTGATCCGCCGCGTGACCCGCGAAACAGTCAAATTTCAGGGCGTCTCTTACGGCGAACGGCTGAAAGACTCCGCCGTCCGTGGTGTCTTTCCCGAATATGGCGACATGCGCAATGAGATTCCGAGCGATGGGCGCTGGATCTCTCCGGAAGACATTGCCGAACGCCGACGCGTCGTCTTTCTCGGCGCGGAGTTGCGCAAGAAACTCTTCAGCGGCGAGCCGGCAATTGGCGAGACCGTTCGAATCAAAGGAGTAGCATTCACCGTCATCGGCTCCATGGACATGAAGTTTTCCGACAGCTGCTATTTCAATTGCGACGATAGCTCGGCATTTATTCCCTATACGGCGGCTGGCGATTTGTGGGACACAAAATATGCCAGCGTCTTGGTGTGGGAGCCGATTGCCCCAGGCTTCGAAGCCGCGGCCATGACGCAATTTCGCACCGCCATTGCCAATCGCCAGCACTTTTCGCCGTCTGACAAGCGCGCCATCACCATGTTCGGCCGCGAAGAGTTCAAGCCCATCATGGAAGGCATCACCATCGGCATCGAAGCACTGTTGTTTCTGATTGGCGCCATGACGCTCGGCATCGGCGGCGTCGGCGTAATGAACATCATGCTCGTCTCGGTCGAAGAGCGCGTTCGCGAAATCGGCCTCCGTCGCGCCCTCGGCGCGCGCAAAGCTCACATCCGCTGGCAATTTCTTTTGGAAGCTCTCGTCATGACCATCGCCGCAGGAGCCATCGGCATGCTCCTCTCCTGGGGGCTGACCGTTGCCATCGGCACTCTGCCATTCCTCGGCCCCGCCTATGAAGACGAATCCGGCAAGGTGGATATCCACCTCACGCTCTCATTCATGACCATGTTCCTGTCGAGCGCCATCCTCATCATCGTCGGCGTCATCAGCGGCTGGCTCCCCGCCATGCAAGCCGCCAAACTAGACCCCGTAGAAGCTCTCCGGTACGAATAGCGCATAGTCCTTTCAGGATCACAATGGACCATGAAAATGAGAGCGAATGGCGATATATTTTGCGCAGTCGCGAGCGAAAGAAGGTCGAATTATTCTGGCAACAGGTAGCACAGGCATGCTTGCCTGTGCTCTTCGCCTTGGTAGCGGCCACTTCAGGCAGCCATTCTTTTCTCGTCTAGGGTTGCAGCCAGGTGCGCCCTTCTGCCACGACCGCATCCGAATCGGGGCATTTTGAAGACGCACCAAGCAAGGTGTATTGATCGCTGCGTATCGATGGCAACGCCGTTTCACCCTCCACCTTTTCCGATTCTTGGACCCCAAAACCTATTGCTGACGACCGGCTCTCAGCACTCAATCACATTCAATGCCAACCCACCCAGCGACGTCTCCTTATATCGCGACTGCATATCCATCCCTGTCTGATACATCGTCTCAATCACCTGATCGAGCGACACCTTATGTTCGCTGCCTTCACGCAATGCAATCCGGCAAGCGTTGATGGCCTTTACCGAGCCCATAGCGTTCCGTTCAATGCACGGAATCTGCACCAGCCCGCCAATCGGATCGCACGTCATTCCTAGATTGTGTTCCATCCCGATTTCCGCCGCGTATTCGATTTGTCCGTTCTCGCCGCCCTGCGCTGCCACCAATCCTCCCGCCGCCATCGAACACGCCACTCCTACCTCGCCCTGGCAACCAACTTCCGCGCCGCTGATCGACGCATTCTCCTTGTACAAAACTCCAATCACGCTGGCCGTCAAAAAATAGCGCAGCAAGCCCGCTTCGTCCGCTCCCGGCACGAATCTCATGTAATACTGTGCCACCGCTGGAACAATCCCCGCCGCTCCATTCGTCGGTGCCGTCACCACGCGTCCGCCAGCCGCATTCTCTTCGTTCACCGCCATCGCGTACACGTTCACCCAATCCATCGGCGCCAGCGGATCGCCACTCCCGCTCTCTCCCAATTTTCTCGCCAAGCGCGGCGCTCGCCGCCTCACGTTCAATCCGCCCGGCAATATCCCTTCCGTTGCAAGTCCCCGCGCCATGCAGTCCTGCATTACCTTCCAGATGCGTTGCACGTACTCTCGAATCTCCTGCTCCGGATGCCAAGCCTTCTCGTTCTCTAGCGCGATCTCCCACACCGCCATTCGGTGTTCGGCGGCAGTCTTCAACAACTCCGCAGCACTCGTAAACGGATATTTCACCGCAGGCTTCGCATGCGCTCCCGCAGCTTCACCTTCGCGCAAAACAAACCCGCCGCCAATCGAGTAGTACAACTGGTCCGCAATGACCGCGCCAGTCGCGTCCATCGCCCGGTACCGCATGCCATTTGAATGGAAGGGAAGCGTCTTGTCTTTGTGAAACAGCAGATCCTTCGCTTCTTCAAAAGGAAGAGCCCGCGCGCCAGCCAGCCGCAAACTCTTCGCCGTTCGAATCGCAGCCAGTTTCGGCTCGATGCTCTCCGGAGCAATCTGGTCCGGCAATTCGCCGCTCAAACCCAGCAGCACCGCGCGATCAGTTCCGTGCCCATGTCCAGTAAGCGCCAGCGATCCGTATAGATTCGCCTCCACACGCGCCGTCTTCTCGAGCAAGCCGCTAGAGCTTAGTCCCGCCACAAAGGCTGCCGCCGCCCGCATCGGGCCCACCGTGTGCGAACTCGAAGGCCCAATCCCAATTTTGAATATTTCAAACAAGCTGGTTTTCACAGTGGTGCCCCAACTTCGATGCTACGCCCGGAAAGCCGATAAGGAAAAGAACCACCGTCCCTCGAGTGTCGCACTTCGCAAATCGATGTTGTCGCGAAAGTCCAAGCATGTAGATCACCGGCAATGCAAAACCTTGGCATCGAAGTTGCATTCAATGCGTTTTGCTTTCAGTGAGGCCGGACCTAGAAAGCAGTCGACTCCGTGTAGCGCGTTCTTGGGATCGTCTATCAGTATGTATTCATCTTCGGTAACCGCTTGCGCGGGCGATTCTCGCAGAGGACGATGCCCGCAATCCCGTATCGGCCACCAGGTGGAGTGGAATTCCTTGAATGACAGGAGGAATGAGAAAGCACGCCGGCGAGGAGTGGTCCAGAGTCCCGACATCTGGAAGCTGAGGGGAGACAATTCTTCTATCGTCATCGACGACGAGTTTCTTAGTTCGGCTCAATAAGTCGAGCCCTATGATTCCGTATCGACCGAGACCTAACTCCTTAGCATCAATACCTACAAAAAAGAGGGGGAGAAGGGGGCCGCGGGCTAGTTGTTCTTCAGAATCGCGTCAAAGTACGCCAGCATCTCCGGCGAATCCCACTGCTGAGCACTGACCAGCTTGCGGGCAATTTTCCCGTGGCGGTCGATTACATACGTTTCGGGGATCAACGAAGTCCCATAACCCAACTCGATCTTGGACTTGTTATCCTGCACATTCGGGTCGCGCCACGTGGGAAACACAATTGCAAAATCCTTCAAGAATTTTTCGTACGCCGCAGGATCTTCATCAATACTCACGCCAAGAATCGTTCCGCCCAGCGGCTCGATATGCCGCTGCAAGCGATTCAACGCCGGCGCCTCCTCAAGGCACGGCGGGCACCACGAAGCCCAAAAGTTCAGCACCACCACTTTGCCGCGATAATCCGAAAGCCGCTGCGGCTTGCCGTCGATCATCAGCGCGAAATCATCCGCTGTTTTTCCAGCGATGGATGCTTCACCCTGTCGGTAGCTTGGCAGAGCAAACAGGATTAAAATCCCCACGCCCAGCGCCAGCGCCGCCCAAACCAATGCTCGTCGGACTCTTCCCATATCAGTGTTATACTAGCGTATCCCCTTGGGAATCGATACGCTCCCCACTCTTAACGCCATGAACCATTCCGGCTCTGTCAGCGCCCCCGTGACCGCCGTTACCGCCATCGTACCGGCCCGTAACGAGGAAGAAGTGATAGCCGCGTGCATCCGCTCACTCGTCGCTCAGCCGGAAATTACCGAAATTATTGCGGTAAACGACCAATCCTCCGATCACACGCCGGAAATTCTTCGTGAGCTTGCTGGCAAATTTCTGCAACTTCGCGTCGTAGACGCAGCGCCGCCTCCACTTGGTTGGGTCGGCAAAAACAACGCCGTATCATTAGGCGCACAGCACGCAAGCTGCCCGTGGTTACTCTTCACTGACGCCGATGCCGTACTTGCGGAAGGCGCGATCGCAAAATCCCTCGTCCTGAGCCGCGAGAACGACGCCGCACTGATTTCGTTTTCTCCGGAACAGGTTTTGCAAACCTGGTACGAAAAAGCGCTTATCCCGTTCGTCTATCTTCGCCTCGCGCAAAAATTCTCGTTCGATGAAGTGAATGATCCCGCCAGCAACTCCGCCGCCGCCAACGGTCAATTTCTCTTGATCAAGCGCGAAGTGTACGATGCCATCGGTGGCCACGCTGCGGTGCACAGTGAAGTTCTTGAAGATGTTGCGCTTGCCCGCCGCGTGAAAACCGCGGGCTTCCGGATTCGGTTCACCTCAGGCGTCGGAATTGTCAAAGTCCGTATGTACCGCTCCTTTTCCGCTATGTGGGAAGGTTGGAGAAAAAATCTCTACCAGCTGATGGGCGGCACCACCGGCTCCGTTTTCTCTGAATTCGAGTCCGCCTTTCCCTGGATGATTTTTGTTGTGCTCCTCATCGGCATCAAGATGCCCATAGCCATGTTCGCCGGAGTGATGCTGCTGTTGCTGCGCCAGCTGTCTTACGGCCTGGCACTGTCCCGTAACCATTTCCCGTTCAAACTCATCATCTATTATCTACCCGCAGTTTTCCTGTACGCAGGCGTCCTCTGGGCGTCGCACGAGAGCTACGCGAAGGGGAAAGTGTCTTGGAAGGGCAGGGAGTATTCCGTCGGCGTCTCCAACGCATCTAAATAACGTAACTGCCATGGTCTATTTAACGCGCAAACTCGAGTTCTCGGCATCGCATCTCTATCACAATCCTGCGCTCTCCGCCGATGAGAACAAGCGCATCTTTGGCAAATGTAACAATCCGCACGGACACGGCCACAACTACACTCTCGAAGTCACCATCGCCGGCGAACCTGATCCCGTCACCGGAATGGTCCTTGATCTGAAAGAATTAAAAGAAATCTTGGAACGCGAAATCACTCAGCGCATGGACCATCGTTTTTTGAACTACGAAGTCGCCGAACTGAGAGACCAAATTCCGACTTGCGAAAATGTCGCGCGTGTCATCTGGAATCTGCTCGAGCCGAAGATTCCGCGAGGGCATCTACACCGCGTTCGGCTGCACGAATCTTCCGATCTTTTCGCCGATTGCTACCGCAACGGCGCAAAAGGAGCGGCATGATGACGGATACCCTGCACATTGAACTCGGCCGCCGCTATCATTTCGCGGCGTCGCACCGTCTGCATAGCGTGAAGCTGTCTGAAGAAGAAAATCGCCGGATCTACGGCAAGTGCAACAACGCGTATGGCCACGGACACAACTACACCGTCGAAGTGCGCCTCTCGGGCGCGGTGGACCCTGCCACCGGGATGATTGCGAATCTTGCCGACCTGGATGCCTTTGTGAACGAACAAGTGATCGAACCGTTCGATCACCGTTCGCTGCAGGACGAAGTCTCGACCTTCCGCGAGATTGTGCCCACAACAGAAAATTTGTGCATGGAAATATTTGAGCGCCTAAAAGCCTTTCCCTATGCAAAACTCGAATCCGTTCGTGTCGTCGAGACATCCAATAATAGCTTCGAATATGCCGGGGACTGAGCCGAGGAAACCAACGTGACCAAGCCAACCGAAGAAATTCTGTTGAACGAAACCAATACTATTGATGCGCGTAAAGTCGCATGTCACATGCGCGAAATTATCCGTTTGGTCGGCGAAGATCCGAATCGCGAAGGGCTGCGCAAAACGCCGGAGCGTTTCGAAAAGGCGCTGAAATTTCTCACCAGCGGCTACCACCAGAACGTGGATCACATCCTCAACGGCGCGACCTTCAGCGTCAACTACGATGAAATGGTGGTGGTGAAGGACATCGAATTTTTCAGCCTGTGCGAACATCACGTGCTGCCGTTTTTCGGCAAGGCGCATGTCGCGTATTTACCGTCCAACAAAGTCATCGGCTTAAGCAAAATCGCGCGCGTGGTCAACATGTTCGCCCGCCGCTTGCAGATTCAGGAACGCATGACCAGCCAGATCGCCAAAGCCATCGAGGAAAAAATCGCCCCGCAGGGCGTCGGCGTCATCATCGAAGCCCGCCACCTCTGCATGCAGATGCGAGGCGTCGAAAAACAGCACGGCTCGGCAGTCACCAGCGCCATGCTCGGCGCTTTCCGCCACAACAAACAAACCCGCGACGAATTCCTCGCGCTCATCCGCCCGAAACAGTCTTGAGACGGATTCGCAACTCTAAGATCGCTTAGTGCGAGCCCGCGCGCGTCGGACGCGTTCCCGGTTACCACAACTTTTATCGCTGCACCAGCAACGCGTCTTCCCCTTGGTCCGATCGTAGAAGACCCAGCGGCAATCATCATTCCGGCAAATCTTGATCCTTGCATCTCGACCCGAGCCTAGCGTGTCAGCGAAGGAACGCACCGTTTCCGCGAAGATCCAGTCCCAGCCATAGTTCATAGGCACGAACTCTATTTGCAACCCATTTTGGCGCTCGAACAGTTGCCGCCGGCCCGCTACATTCATTGTTTGATTCAGAATGCGCATCTCAGTCGGCGGAATCGGTTGGCCCGCCGAAAGAGCTTCACAGCTTTTTCGAAGCGTAGCTCTCAGAGATTTCAGCCGTTCAATCGGCGCAGCGGAGCCCGGCGGTTTGGGGAAACGCCATTGCCGGAGGAAATAGGGAATCCATGCGGAATTATTCAAGTGGTCTGTGCGCTGTGCGTAGGTATTCCATTCTTCGCTGTTCACCAGATCGACCCACGGGCCAGTTTTGCCGTGCCCTTCAGCCAGAAACTTTGCGTGAGGCGTGTTCATGCTAATGACCTAAATTATGTTGACTCATTACCAGCAGTATTCTATCCTCGTAATGAGTATAACGTAGATTAGTCATTACACGCCAGCCACGGGAATTCAAATGAGCACCGAGTCCAAAACCGCCACACTCGAACCTATCGAAGTAACCGCAACTCCCGCTGCCAAGCCACATCCAAGCCGTGTTGGCGTGATTGCCGCCTTCTTCGCCATTTATGTTATTTGGGGCTCCACCTACCTGGCGATCCGCTACGCCGTCGATTCCATTCCGCCGCTTTACACCGCGGGCTTCCGGCATCTCACGGCGGGCACGATTCTGCTGCTCTGGGCCGTCGCAAAGGGCCAGCGTCCTAGCTGGCCGCAACTTCGTGCCAGCGTCGTCATCGGATTTCTGTTTTTCCTGATCGGCCACGGCACTCTGCATTGGGCGGAAACGCAGGTTCCCAGCGGGCTTGCGTCCTTGCTCATCGCCTCAGAACCCATCTGGGTTTTTCTGATGGCATGCGCCGCGGAAAAGCGCTGGCGGATGAACGGCTTCCTGCTTGCGGGAGTAGTTCTCGGCTTGGCAGGAGTTGCGCTGCTCCTCGGCCGCGATGTGTGGTCCGCCGGTCGTGGCGTTTTCCTTGGAGCAGTCGCGTGCTTGGTCGGAGCGATCGGCTGGTCTGCGGGAATTATTTATTCAAGGAGATCGCATCTTTCCGGCAGCCCGCTGCTGTTGTCGGCTTTGTCGTTGCTTGCCGGTTCGGCGATGCTGCTTACGACCGGAACGATCTTCGGCGAATATCGCGGTTTTTCATTCGACAACGTTCCCGTACGTTCATGGCTTGCGCTGGCGTACCTGATCGTATTCGGTTCGGTGATTGCCTTCACCGCATATAACTGGCTGCTTGAGCATTATTCTCCGACGCTCGTTGCAACCCACACCTACATCAATCCAATTGTAGCCGTACTTCTTGGCTGGTGGTTTGCAGCCGAGCACGTTTCGCTGAACGTGTTGCTATCCGCCGCGATGGTGATCGCGGCGGTGTTTTTGGTGGACCGTGGAATGGCTCGGCTGAAAACTTAGCGGCTGAAAGAGCGTCCCTCAAGAGACGTGCAAGCTACATCGGTGTGATGGCGACAGTAGCGCGGGTATTTTCCCATTCGATGCGCAGAGTGCAGTCCTTGGCGCCCTTATCGAAAGCAATCGTAAAGTTTTCGACTGGCGTCGAAGTTGCGGAAGCGTTCATATCCGCGCGCACAAGATCCGAATCCGCGCCAGGGTAGGGAATTCCCCATTCGCCGGTCTTTTTGCTGATGATCAGTGTCCACTTGTCCTTGTTCGGAATGGTGAAAATCGTATATTTGCCGGCAGGAACGTGCTGTCCGCCGACCATCAAATCCGCGGTCGTCACGAAGGTAGTTGCCTCGTTCGCGCCCGTGCGCCACGGTTCGCCGTAGGGAACAACATCGCCAAAAATCTTGCGTCCTTTCGCGCGCGGACTCGAGTAGTCCACGGTGATCGATTTTCCGGCGGCCAAATCGCACTTGGCCGTCGCTGGCGGGCTCGGCCGTTTGGATTTGTCCTGCTGTGCGTGAATAGCAATTGCGGCAACGGCAACCGCAACCAGTACGAAACTCCCAATTGTTAAAGCTCTTCGCATTGTCGAACCTCCCGGTTGAAAAACTCTAGCAGAATGGACGCATGGAAGTAATAAAGGAAAGTCGGAAAATTTGTCCTAGAATCTCAATACCCCGATGAACCCAATGAACAAGGAAGCGTCCAAAAGCGGCCCGCTCGCCGGAATCAAGATTCTCGAAGTGGGGCAGGCCATCGCCGGACCCTTTGCGGCTTCATTCCTGGCCTGGTTTGGCGCCGAAGTGATTAAGGTTGAGCCGCCCGGCACTGGCGATCCGCTACGCAACTGGCGCGTCGTTCACCAGGGAACTTCACTCTGGTGGTATTCGATGGCCCGCAACAAGAAATGCATCACGCTGGATCTTCGCGCAAAAGAAGGGCAGCGCATTGCGCGCGAACTCGCGAAACGTGTGGACGTGGTGCTGGAGAATTTTCGACCGGGCACCTTGGAAAAATGGGGTCTCGGCTATGGAGCCCTAAAGAAGGAAAATCCCGGCCTCATCCTCGCGCGTATTTCCGGTTATGGCCAGACAGGCCCCAACGCGCAAAAGCCCGGCTTTGCCGCGGTTGCCGAAGCGTTCGGCGGTTTGCGGTACGTCACTGGAGAGCCGGACCGCCCACCTGTTCGGCCCAACCTGAGCCTCGGCGATTCTGTCGCCGGTCTGCACGCCGCACTCGGCATTCTGATGGCGCTCTACCATCGCGACGCGAAAGGCGGCACGGGACAAGTCATCGACGTGGCGCTGTATGAGTCCGTCCTGAATCTCATGGAAGGTGCAATCCCTGAGTTCGACCTTGCCGGCGTGAAGCGTGAGCGCGAAGGCATGCGGCTTACCGGCATCGTTCCGAGCGGCACGTATGCGTGCGCGGATGGTGCGTACATCGTGATCGGCGCGAACGGCGACAGCATTTTCCGCCGCTTCATGTCTGCGATTGGTCGCGATGATCTCGCACAGGATCCGCGGCTCGCGCAGAATGACGGCAGATCCCGTCACGTTGACGAAATCGACACCGCAATCTCGGATTGGACGCTGCGCCATCCGGCGCGCGAAGCGATCCGCACCCTCGAAGCCGCGGAAGTTCCAACTGGCCCGATCTACTCCGCGGCGGAGATGGTCGAAGACCCGCACTACCGCGAACGCGGCGTTTATGAGCAGGCAGAGTTGCCCGGTGGCCAGTCTGTGAAGCTTCCCACCGTGGCCCCCAAACTTGCAGCCACGCCGGGCGGTTTACGCTGGATTGGACCGCCGCTCGGAGCGCATAATAACGAAGTCTACCGAGACTGGCTTGGCCTCCCCGCAGCCGAGCTTCGACGCCTCGCATCCGAAGGCGTCATTTAATCTGAAATCCGCAACGGAAACCTTGGGCTGCACTCGAGGGCAGCGCCATCGGCATGATACTTCTCGAAGAAAAGGGCGAACGCGATTCCCAATTGCTGGTGATCCGCCAAACGGATCACGCTTTTCTTGCGGGATTTTTTGCGCGGGAGTGGGGGAACGAACGCTTCACCAAGCCGCAGCCTAACGCTTCGTTCTGCCTCGCCGTCGCCGAGCACGACAACGGCTGGAGCGAATGGGAGTTACAGGCCCACCTCGACCCCAAAACTCATCTGCCTTACAGTTTCATGTCCATTCCAACTGCCGCCCATATTGCAATTTATCAGAGAGGAATCGAGCGGCTCGTGAGAGTCGATCATTACGCGGGTCTGTTGGGCACCATGCACGCCTCGTGTCTATACGATCGCGCGCGAGCGACGATGCCGGGATTTTCAGCGAAGTACGTCAAGGCGGAAGAAAATCCCCTGGTGAATGACTTTATCCAGCAATTGCGGCTGCAGCAGCTCCGTTTGAAAGTGGATCTGCGCGCGAACCTGGCTACCAGGCCTTTTTTGGAGGAGCCGCTGGTGAATGCCAACGTGGCCCGGCTGGAAGCGTTGGATCGCTTGTCGCTGCATTTCTGCTTGAATGCCGGACAAGGTGCAGTCATAGACGCTGTGCCAGTGAACGATCAAGGCAAAGAAGCTGACCTGGAGTTGCGCGCTGAGGGCGCAAACGTGATTGCCGTTACTCCGTATCCGTTCCGACGTGATCCCTTGTCGTTCAGCATCATGGCGCGTCGCGTCGTGAAAAAGATCTACTCAAGCGATTTGGATTTTCAGAAGGCGCTGGCAGCCGCGCCATATTTCCCGCTGAAGTTTACGATGCGCGCACGGCGAGAAAATGCCTTTTCGCAAGTTGCCGGAATTTAATCCGCTGAAAATAAGCAGGGCGTCAGTTTCCGGTAATCGCGTCAATCGTCCGATTGTTCCCGAGGTAGAGGCGGCAAGGCAAAGCCGAGGGACAACGCAGTTGTTCTTCCTTTTTACTCGTTCCCGCGCAGCCGCTCGGTCATGATTTCCTTAAAGCCCGGAGTGATGCCATTGTAGTATTCCCGTGAGAGAGAATGTTCCGTTTGTTGTAACGTAAAATGCGGACAGAAGCCCCGCTCTTGAATATGACCGTACATCTTCGGGTTCAGGTCGGTGAGGGAAACCGTGTCAACAGTTCTCGCCCGGCCTGACTCATGATTCCTTGCGACGCGGTCAACTCCTGTGTTGTCCCGTGATCAGAACCTGACCCGATACCGAAAATTCACGTGAGTTGCCGCCCGCGAGTCTCCGGCAAAAGCAGCGCGAGCGTAGCTGCAATGAGATATGCTCCCGCGGGTAATAGAAACGCAGGGCCAATCCCAAAGTGAAGGGCCAGCGAACCTACTACGAACGGCGCGGCGGCCGAAAGCCCGCGTCCTACGTTGTAGCTGAGCCCCATCGCGGTGGCGCGGATTTCGCCGGGGAAAATTTCGCTGGCGATGGCCGCAAATCCCGAGAAGAAACCAATTCCAAAAAAACCGACGATCGGTCCGAGTATCAACAGCCACAACGGCGTGTGAACCAGTCCATACACAGGCACAAGCAGCGCGTCGATCAAAAGATACGCGAAATACGGACGCTTGCGGCCGTATGCGTCTGCGAAGAAACCAAATAGCGCATAGCCGAGCCATTTACCTCCGCATAGCAGCAGGAAAAACGAAGTGGTTTTCGCCAGGCTGAGTCCGCGGCCACCTTGGGCGACGGGCAGCGAAAGGTATCCGGGAATCCAGATGAACAGTCCCCAGTAGCCGAACATCGCAAAAGAATTCATCGCCGTTGCAAGAATTCCGTTGCGAAGTGTCTCACCGCGAAGGAGCGAGCTGAGCTTTACGTGTTGCGATCTCGAGGCTCGTTGCTTCCACAATTCGGATTCGGGGACACTGCGACGGATCCAGAGAACGACAATTGCAGGTAGGACTCCTACAAGGAAAACGGCGCGCCAGCCGAAATGAGGAAGCACAATCGCCACAACCAAGGCTGCGATCGCTTCTCCGATCGCGTAAGCGGACTGCATCAAGCCGAGCGCTTTGCCGCGATGTTCCGCGCGCCAGGTTTCCGCGATCAGCGCCGCCGCCGTCGTCCACTCGCCGCCCATCCCCAGTCCGAGCACAAACCGAAAAAAGCCCAGTTGCGGAATTGTGTGCGTGAACGCGCAGGCCGCGCTTGAAATCGAGTACACAAGGATCGAGGCCATCAACGCGCGGGTTCTGCCAATGCGGTCTGCAAGAAAACCAAACAGAAATCCGCCAATCGCCGACGCGATGAGTGTCAGCGAATTCAGGAAACCCGCCGTGCGAGTGTCCATCGAAAATTCCCGCAACAGATATGCGATGACGAGCGAGAACAGCATCACGTCCATCGCGTCGAGCATCCACCCAAGGCCGCCGGCGACCAATGTGCGGCGCTCGGCAGCTGTGATGTCGCGTGGCAAAGAAAATCCCGTTGCACGCTGTTGTGTAACGGCGGAAGCGTTCGCAGGAGTCGAAGGCGAAGGGCTCAACATTGCTGCGGATTGTACCGAATGCCCCGGAAAACAACAGAACCATTCTTCCCGCGGCTGCGAACCGGCCCTCTCAAACAATTTGATTGCCTGCCCTCCAGGACTTTGTTACGCTCCCGCGCATTCGGGAACCTTGGAGGAACTCCATGGCATTCTGTAAATCGTGTGGTCAGGAAATCGGTACTGCTTCGTTCTGTCCGAAGTGCGGCGCCAGCCAGAGTGCGGTTGCCACACCGGTGGCCGCTGCGGCTTCGCCGACCGAAGGGCTTCAGGAAAATGTTGCTGGGTTGCTCTGTTACATCCTTGGATGGGTCACCGGACTAATTTTTCTCCTGATCGACAAGCGTCCCTTTGTGAAATTCCACGCCGCACAATCGATCGCTATGTCCATCGGCGTAGTCGTACTTTACATTGCACTTGCGATCTTTATGGGCGTGCTTCATGTCATGCACATTTTCTTCTTGGGTTTGCTCATCTATCCCATCCTATGGCTTGCGCTTTTCCTGCTCTGGATTTTCGTGATGTACAAAGCGTACCAACACGAAAAATATAAGCTGCCGATCATCGGGAATCTGGTCGAAGGAATGGTGAAGTAAGGCGCAGATTTCCACTGCCACAAATTGTTATAGAGCCACCCGGCAAGGGCGTCTTGTTTTTACGGATTCGTTCTCCACTTGACTTTCGTTTCCGCTGCCCGCATCGTTAAAGGCTTTGTAAGTAACGGCGCTAGCCACCGTCTTACAGAAAGGCCCGAATCCTCCTCTCATGACCCGAGTACGACTGTGCTTTCATGACCGCTGCTTTGATGGCACCGCTTCCGCCGCACTTTTCTATCGCTTCTATCGTGAAAGATTCGACGCGAACGCGGAATTCCACTTCACGGGAATGACGCACCGCGCAGTCCAGCCGTGGGAAGACGGCTTGTTTGACGGCAACGAAAACGTGATCGTCGATTTTAAGTATTCCAACTCGCCAAAAGTTAGCTGGTGGTTCGATCATCACCAGAGCGCGTTCCTGACGCCTGCCGATGCGGAAAATTTTCGCCGCAATCCGGGACCCCATATGTTCTACAAACCGGAATACAAATCCTGCACCATGCTGATAGCGGATACGGCGCGCGAGAAGTTTGGATTCAATTCTGAACCGCTGAAGGATCTGATTCACTGGGGCGACATCATCGATGGAGCGCAATTTCCCACGGCGGAGTCAGCGGTGGAACTCGTCGAACCCGCGACGCAACTCGCGCTGGTGATCGAAGCTGCGCCCGAAGATGGCGTGCCCGCAAAAATTATTCGTGAACTTGCCTACAAGCCGCTCCCCGAGATGGTTAAATTGCCGATTGTCGCAAAACATCTTGGGCCGCTCCTTGAACGTCACCGGCGTTCGATTGAAATTCTTCGCGAACGCAGCGAAGCGCGCGACGGTGTGATTTTCTTCGATGTCAGCGATCTCGATCTCGAAGGCTATAACAAATTCATTCCGTACTTGCTCCATCCCGAATGTGTTTATTCGATCAGCGTCAGCGCGTCCGCGGTTCGCGCGAAAGTTTCTCTGGGCACCAATCCCTGGAACCTGTCTACCGCCGACCAGAATCTGGCTTCGCTCGCCGAAAAATACGGTGGCGGCGGTCACCAGCGCGTCGCTGCGATTTCTTTCGATCCATCGGATATTGCGCGCGCCAGAGAAGTAGCGCGCGGCCTGGTGGAAGTCCTACGCAAAGCGCCGAAGTAATCTCTGCTACGGTCTCTCTGCTTCTTGCCAAACACCTCGCTTGCGTTGTCGCCCCTCGTAGCTTACTCTTAAAAGGTTCTTGGTAGAGGTGCGGAGCTCATGAGTAGCGCGGCCAGCAATTCCGAACAGCTTCGGAGGCCATTGCGAAAGGGAGCGGGTTTCAGGGCTGGTGTTTGCAAGCCGGGATGTTCACTCCGCCGAAACGCCGTCTGTAGCTGAACAGCCGAGCGTTGGGGGGCAGGTCCAAGGCCTGTCCACTGTCATTTCGCGCTATGTGTGCTGCACTTCGTGCAATACACTCGCGCAAATGAAGCGCTATCGAGAGGCAGCGACCCCGAGTTTTCTTCGCGGTTCTCTCTTCTCTTTCTGCGTTCTCTTCCAATACAACTTTTCGATGAGGGTTCATGGATCCTTTCGCGCTTACGCGTTCGCTGATCGAGATTGAGTCCATTACCGGCCGTGAGAAAGCCGCAGGCGACTTTCTGTTTGCGACGCTTTCAAAACTCGCCGCTCCCACTGCCGGCGCCGTCGAGCAGATGGAAGTTTCTTCCGATCGCTTCAACGTTTTGGCCACATGGGGGACGCCCGTCGTTACGCTGTCGACCCACATGGACACGGTGCCGCCGTTTTTTCCTTCCAGCGAGGATGACGAGTTTATTCGCGGCCGCGGCGCGTGCGATACGAAGGGAATCATCGCGGCAATGATCTCCGCTGCAGAGAACCTGCTCGCCGCGGGAACGCGCAATTTCGGTTTGCTGTTCGTTGTCGGCGAAGAAAAAGACAGCCTCGGAGCCTTGTGCGCGGCTAAAAATCCCCGCGGCTCAAAATTTGTCATCAATGGAGAGCCGACGGAAAACAAACTGGCGCTTGGCTCAAAGGGTGCTCTGCGCTACGTCCTTACCGCGCGAGGCCATCTCGCTCATTCCGCGTATCCAGAACTCGGCGAATCCGCGATTGAAAAATTACTCGATGTGCTCGCGGATGTTCGCAAACTTTCGCTGCCGCGAGACTCCCTGTTTGGCAAATCGACCTTAAATATTGGCACCATCTCAGGCGGACGCGCGCCGAACGTAATCGCCGATGAAGCCCGCGCGGATCTGATGTTTCGCACCGTCGGTGATCCCGAACCAATCCGGGCGGCACTGCGAGCGGCTGTGGATGGCCGCGGCGAATTGGAAGAGATGCTTCATACGCCGGCGCTGCACCTTGAAGCGATGGACGGCTTTGAGAAGACCGTCGTTGCATACACCACAGACATTCCGAACTTTGCAGGTACCTGGGGCAAACCGTTCCTCATTGGCCCGGGCAGTATCCACGTGGCGCACACGGCAGAAGAGCGCATTCCAAAGAAGCAACTCCAAGACGCAATTGGAATTTACACGCGCATGGTTCAGCAGCTACTCGCGGGAGCACGCAGACGATGAGCCTGCGCATCGCCATCGTCGGCTACGGAAAGATGGGACGCTCCGTCGAACGTCTCGCGCCAGAGCACGGTTGCGAAGTGGTTCGCATTTTCCGCTCCGCGGAAAATGGCAACGGCGCCGCTCTCACCCAGGAATCGCTGGCCGGGGCTGACGTCGCGATCGAATTCACCACGCCGATTGCAACACCGCAAAATGTTCGCCGCTTGGTCGAATTTGGCGTCCCGGTGGTGACGGGCACAACGGGATGGTTTGAGGAAATATCGCAGATTCGCGAAATTACCGCGGCGAAAAACGGCAGCGTCGTCTGGGGCCCGAATTTCTCCGTCGGTTTGCATCATTTTCGCGCCGTCGTTACCGAAGCGGCTCGCCGTCTCGCGCGCGAAGAAGCATACGGCGCATGGGGCTGGGAAATTCACCACGCCGCCAAAAAAGATTCACCGTCTGGCACGCTTCTCGCCCTCGCTGAAGATATTTCGCGCGGCGGATATTCGCGTCCCGTGAGCCTCTGCGCCAATCGCGCTGGATCGATTACGGGCACTCACGAAATCGGCTTTGATTCGAACGAAGACACCATCACGCTCCGCCACACCGCGCGAAGCCGTGATGGCTTTGTGCGAGGAGCTTTGCGCGCAGCGCGCTGGCTCGCGGGCAAAAGAGGTTTTTTCGAATTTCGAGAAATCGTGGACGAGCTCCCGTAGCTCGCCCCGAAAAAATTCCGGAAAGAGGAGGTCACGATGCAATTCACTGGATGCGGCACGGCCCTGGTTACGCCGTTTCAGCTCGATTTTTCCCTGGACGAGGCTGCGCTGCGAAAGCTTGTTCAGCGCCAGCTTAACTCGGGCGTGGATTTTCTCGTTCCGTGCGGAACCACGGGCGAAAATCCCACACTGACGCGACGTGAACATCTTCGTGTGGTGGAAATTACGCTCGAAGAATCGGCCGGAAAAATTCCGGTCCTCGCCGGCGCCGGCGGCTACAACACTCAGGAAGTCGCGGAGCTTGCACGCGAGCTCGAATCTCTCGGTGCCAATGGTTTACTTTCCGTCACGCCGTATTACAACAAACCCACGCAGGAGGGACTCTACCAGCACTATCGCGAGATCGCGCGGTCTACGCGGCTCCCGATTGTGCTTTACAACGTGCCTGGACGTTGCGGCACAAACCTCGAGCCCTCCACCGTCAAGCGGCTCGCGGCAATCGAAAACATTGTTGGCATCAAGGAAGCCTCAGGAAATATTTCTCAGATGTCAGCGCTTGCCAACGCGGTACCGAACGAATTCACAATACTTTCCGGCGACGATGCCATCACGCTGCCGCTCTTTGCACTCGGTGGCCGTGGTGTAATCTCCGTCGCAGCGAACGAGATTCCAGCGGAAATGGCACAGCTCTGCCGTCACGGATTGTGCGGCGAATTTGATCAGGCCCGGACCATTCATCGCAAGTATCTGCCTTTGATGGAAATCAATTTTGTCGAATCGAATCCAATTCCCGTCAAGGCAGCGCTCGCTCTGATGGGCCTGCTCGAACCGGTTTGGCGCTTGCCGATGGTGCCGCCAAGAGTGGAGAATCGAATGCGCATCCACACCGTTTTGGATTCGCTCGAACTTGTCGAGAGGTCTTCCGTTGCCGTCGCTAGCATCCCTCATTGAGGACTTATTTGACCATCCGCCGGGGAGTGCTGGGTCTGTACTTCGAAACGCCGCATTGATAGAGACCTATTCGGAAGAAGACCGGCGCATTTTTCAAAAATTCAAGGACGCGCTGAACGCCGGCGAAGTGCGCGCCGCGGAACCGCATGCGTCTTCGCCGTCCGGCTGGCGCGTGAACGCGTGGGTAAAAAAAGGAATCCTCCTGGGATTTCGCATGGGGTCCATCGTGGAAATGGGGCCATACCCGACAGCGCAGCCGTTTCTCGATAAATCCACATATCCGGTCAAAACCCTACATCTGAGTGACGGCGTGCGCCTCGTTCCAGGCGGCTCCAGCATTCGCGATGGCAGTTATGTTGCGCGCGGTGTCGTGTGTATGCCGCCGATGTTCATCAACGTTGGTGCGTATGTTGACGAAGGCACGATGGTCGATTCGCACGCGCTCGTCGGCAGTTGCGCGCAAGTCGGAAAGAAATGCCACATCTCCGCAGGCGCGCAGATTGGCGGCGTCATCGAACCTGTCGGCGCAATGCCGGTGATCATTGAAGACGAAGTGATGATCGGTGGCAACTCCGGCGTCTACGAAGGCACTGTCGTTAAAAAGCGCGCGGTTCTCGGTACCGGCACCATCCTGAACGCTTCCACTCCTGTTTACGATCTGGTGCGTGATACCGTGTACAGCGCCGCCGACGATGAGCCGCTGGTGATCCCCGAACAGGCCATCG
>Ga0207646_10003379_pt1 | contig 18052 bp, 19 predicted proteins | sample KBSK5502metaG_FD_184343 | JGI IMG/M metagenome (GOLD analysis project Ga0207646, IMG submission 184343) | Corn, switchgrass and miscanthus rhizosphere microbial communities from Kellogg Biological Station, Michigan, USA - KBS K5-50-2 metaG... | ecosystem: Host-associated > Plants > Roots >...
ATGGAATCGACCACGATCTTCAGTTTGGATTTTGAAATCCGATCCCAATCGACGAGCGACTTCAGATGATCGAAGTAATACTTCTCCGGCCCGATCGGTGATTCCGCATAGCTCCCGACGCGAGGCTCATTACCGAGATTTTTTTCGATCTTTGCAGTGATTGCGGGCGTCGCACTGCCGCCGAAATGAGCTTTCACTTTGAAGCCGTTGAATGCCGGCGGATTGTGACTGGCCGTAATCATGACTCCGCCTGCAAATTTCCGGCGGCGCACTTCGAATGACACGTAGGGCGTCGTAAATGGGCGGTCCATCATCACCACGCGAAGGCCATTTCCCGCGAGCACCTCTGCGGCAGCGCGCGCGAAATTCTTCGACTGGAAGCGGACGTCAAAACCGATGAATACCGCGGGCTCCGCCCCTTCGACGGTTTTCAAATAATCCGCGGTGGCTTGCGCGGCATATCGAACGTTTTCAAAAGTAAACGTGTCGGCGATGACTCCACGCCAGCCGTCTGTTCCGAATTTGATTGGAAGATTCATAGATAGGAAAAATCCGTGACCACAGTTTTATCGCCCAACACGACGCCTGGCCGCAGAACGGCAGAACGGCCGACATAGCAGCCTTTCCCGATGATGCTTTTCGTGACGCGCGCATCCGCGTCGATCGTCGTGCCGGACCAGATCACCGAGTCCACAATGTGCGCACCTTCATCAATCTTGCAGTTCTTTCCAATGACGCAATTTTCAATGCGCGCGCCTTCACGTATTGTCACATCGGAATCGACGATGGATGTTCCGTGCAGAGTCCCGGGTATGCGCGGCGACTCGAATTTTCGGGACAGGATATCGTGGTGGACCTCGAGATATTTTTGCGGGGTTCCAATGTCAATCCAGTACGTCTCCATGATGTACGACATTACGGGTTCCTTCCGCTCGAGCAATGTCGGAAACAAACCCCGTTCGAATGAATAGGCTTCGCCTTTGGGCATGTAGTTCAGCACCGAAGGCTCGAGCACATAAATACCGGCGTTGATCGTATTGCAAGTGATTTCATCGGGGCCGGGCTTCTCGATGAATCGCTGGATCCAGCCGTCGGGGTTCGTTTCCACGAGACCGTACGCAGATGGATTCTCCACGCGAGTCAGCACGATCGTCGCGACAGCCCCGCTTTTCTTGTGAAGCGCCACAACGGCAGCCAGATCGATGGAAGTCAGGACATCTCCGTTGAACACGATCGTTGCCGAGTCAATGTGCTCTTCCGCATTCTTGAATGCGCCGCCCGTACCGAGCGGCGTGCCTTCGACGGCATAGCGGATCCAGACGCCGTAATCCGAACCGTCCTTGAGCAGGTCTTCGATCTTCCTGGGCTGATACGACAGGCTAAGAATGATCTCCTGAATGCCCGCGCCTCGCATCAAATCAATCTGATACAGAAGAAACGGCGAGTTGGCGACAGGAACGACCGGTTTTGGAGTATTGATCGTCAGAGGCCGAAGCCGGGTGCCTTTGCCACCGGCGAGAATGAGTCCCTTCATATTTCGTTTCTATACTAGAATATTAGCCATGAATCTGCCCAACGGTCTGACGTTGATGCGGATCTTTTTGGTGCCGCTCCTCGTCGCCGTGTTGCTCACAAAGTATAACGTCCTTGTCGCGGCCGCGATCTTCCTGGCCGCCTCGCTGACCGACTTATTGGACGGTTACTTCGCCAGAAAGCGCGGACAGATCACGACGCTCGGCACATTGCTCGATCCGGTCGCGGACAAGCTTCTCATATCGTCCGCCTTTATTTCTCTGGTTCAATTGCAAATCGTTCCTGCATGGATGGTTGTGATCATCGTCGGCCGTGAATTTGCAATAACCGGATTGCGCAGTATTGCATCAGCCCAGGGTTTCACGATCGATGCTTCCGACCTCGGCAAGATGAAGATGGTGAGTCAGGTTACCGCCATCACGCTCCTGATCCTGGGAATGCCGATGCCCAACGGCACGCCGCATCCGATTCTTCAGAAGCTCGGGACGATTTCGCTCTACTTCGTTGTGTTGTTTGCCGTAGTCTCCGCGATCGATTATTTCAGAACGTTCTGGACCAAGATCGACGATCGTTTCAAAGCGCGTCAACGGCGGCGCTTGATTCTGCTGCAGAAAAGACAGCGCCGGCAAGTTCCAACTCGCGATGTTCCAACTCACTGACAGCGATCGGCAAATTCTTCTGCAAATCGCGCGAAATTCGGTTCAGTCCCATCTCCTGAGCGAGGCGCCCCGTTTACCCGGCGTGCCTGATGGTGTGCTGACCGAACCTCATGGAATCTTCGTTTCCCTTCACAAACGTGGCGAGTTGCGCGGCTGCATCGGAAACGTGCATCCGGCGGGCCCGCTTTTTCGGAGCGCGGCGGACTGCGCGGTAGCGGCGGCGGTGGGCGATCCGAGATTCGCGCCCCTCGCGCTCGGTGAACTTCCCGACGTCGAGTTCGAAATTTCTGTTCTTTCGGCGATGCAGCACGTCCACGATGTCAGCGATATCGAAGTCGGCAAGCACGGCCTGTTGATCAGCAAAGGAAATGCTCGCGGCTTGCTGCTGCCACAGGTCGCCACGACGTATGGCTGGACCCGCGAGCGTTTTTTGCAGGAAACGTGCCGGAAAGCCGGACTGCGGCCGGATGACTGGAAAGACGGCTCCACTATTGAATGCTTCAGCGCGCTCGTTTTCGGCGAAAAGCAATTCCACTTCTCCGTCACTACATGAGCGGAGCGAATGCAAGCCCGACGCGAAGCGCAAGCGCGATAGCGCGCAGCCTCAAGACAGGGCGCAGCCAATAACTAAATGATCTTTACCATCCCGTATCCCAACATCGATCCCGTATTTCTGCGCCTCGGTCCGATACAACTGCGGTGGTACGGGCTGATGTACATGCTGTCGTTCATCATCGGATTCTTCGTTCTCAAAAGCTACGCGAAGTACCGGAAGATGAACATGACGACGGACGACCTGTACGATCTGCTCTTCTATCTCATCCTTGGCGTCATGATCGGCGGCCGCCTCGGGTATGTGCTGTTCTACGACCTGGGCAGTTACATTCGCGAGCCACTTTCGATTTTCGCAATCTGGCAAGGCGGCATGTCGTTTCACGGCGGTTTCATTGGAATGATTCTCGCGGCAATCTGGATTGCGCGAAAGAAACGCTGGAATTTCTGGGAAATTGCCGACCTGGGCAGCGCTGTAGCACCGATCGGACTTGGTCTCGGCCGCATCGGAAATTTCATCAATGGCGAATTGTTCGGCCGCCCGACCACGGTCCCGTGGGCAATGATCTTTCCCGAAGGGGGGCCCATGCCGCGCCATCCATCGCAGCTCTATGAAGCTCTGCTCGAAGGACTGGTGCTGTTTCTGATCCTGCGATGGCTTTATAGAAAGAATTTCTATCCCGGCACTGTCTTCTGGGCGCTCGTTGCTTTTTACGGATTGTTTCGTTTTCTCGTGGAATTTGTGCGGGAGCCCGACGCTCAGATTGGCCTGGATCTGGGACCGTTCACTCGCGGTCAGCTTTTGTCATTCCCGATGCTTCTGCTCGGAGCAGTAATGATGATTACCTGCGCTCGACGGGATCGCCCAGCGAAAGCGCGTCCGTCGAGTAAGTCACGAGCGCAGTAGACGCGCGCTCGCCCACCTTCAGGACGATCATTTCGCCGATCGCCGTGCGCTGCGATGCGAGCCTTCGCGCTTCCTTCGGCACGGAATATAGCCTGCGGTCGTACTTCATTTCACGGTACGCAATGAAAATATCGCCCGGCTTGACCGATTTGTTCTCGCCGATATCGAGATACACGATTGAGCCCTCAACGCCGACGCCGCGATCTATAACGCCGATGTCTCGCCCTCCGATGCCCGGTTGATAGTTCGGTCCTGTGAAGCTTGATCCGTAACTCAACATCACGGTTTTGGTCGCGACGACCTGGCCTCTGATGCCGCTGGTTGTCGTCATCAACGGACTGAACGGCCGGGACCTGTCACGAGGTGGCAGCACGATCGGCTCGAATGGCCGCACAATGTCGCCCACCTCAATAGTGTCGCCGCAGGTGTGAATCACGCGAGCGAGCGAAAAGTCGGCTTGAGTGAGCACGACTCTCACGTGGCCGATTTCCAGATAATGCATGCCAAGGTCGCGCTCTGCTTTTGTTCTTCCATAGGGATTCGTCAACACCTTCGTCGGACGAATGACCTCATAAACGCTTCCCGGCATGATTCCATCTTCAGAACCCTGACTGATGTAGATATAGTCGGATTCGACAGCAACGGCACGCGTATCGACGTCGAATCGAGCGATGACCTTGAGATCTTTGGGGACCGGGGCCACTCTGACGAAGCCCGAGCAATACAGATCCTCAATCTTCACTTCCGGCGCAGGCTTTCGCTCTGTTAAATCGAATACACTTTCGACGGGTGCTTCAGCAGGCGGCGGAGGCGGGGCCGGCGCAGGCGCCGGTCGCGTCAGAATTTCAACCTCAGGCGCCGGTGCAGGCGGCTCAGGCGCAGGAGACGCGGGCTCCGGAGGTTTCGCTTCCGACAGAACGGTAACCGGCCGAATCAGAATTTTGTCGTTCGGATAAATCCAGTGAGGATTGATGATGTGCTCGTTCTGCTCCCAAAGCTGAGGCCACAGCCGCGGGTCTTTGAGCACTTCCCCTGAAATTCCCGAGAGCGTCTCACCCTGCTTCACCACATGAACTTCGAATTGGTCGGGATTGGCCGGGTCCTGATTTGCGCTGACGTGACCATCCGGCCTCACCGTCAGATTCTTGGGCGGAGGACCTTGCGCTGGGATGGTCTTTTGGGGAGTTTGCGCGAATGCGCCGGAAGCCATGAGTAAGACGGCAATTAGAATCTTCATCCGTCCGCCATTAGTAGCAGATGCGCGCGATACGGTCAACTAAATGTAGCGTACCCATGTACATACCGCCATTCTATGGTATTGTTAATGGTTTCTAAAGTCGCACAGATGAAGAATGTAGGCATCTACGACAACATTTGTCAGGTCATCGGGAGCACGCCCCTGGTGCGGCTGAACCGGATTCCGAAAGATGGCTGGGCGGAAATTCTGGTCAAACTCGAATCCTTTAATCCGGGAGGCAGTGTCAAAGACCGCATCGGCCTCAGCATGATCGAGGCGGCGGAGCGCGATGGACGGCTGAAACCCGGAGGAACCATTGTCGAGCCGACCAGCGGTAATACCGGAATCGGCCTGGCGTTGGTCGCGGCTTCCAAAGGCTACAAGGTGATTCTGACGATGCCCGAAGAGTACAGCGTAGAGCGCATCAGCCTTTTGCGCGCGTACGGCGCGCAAGTGGTGCTGACGCCGCGCGAGCAAGCGATGCAGGGCGCCATCGACAAGGCCGAAGAGATGGTGCGTCAGAATCCCGATTACTTCATGCCGCAACAATTTCGCAATCCAGCAAATCCGGAAGTCCACCGAAGAACAACTGCAAAGGAAATTCTCGACGCCTGCGGCGAGAAACTCGATGCGTTGATCGTCGGTGTCGGCACAGGCGGAACAGCGACAGGCACGGGCGAGGTTCTGAAGCAGAAAATCCGGTCACTGAAACTTTTTGCAGTCGAACCCGCGGAATCACAGGTGTTTTCCGGTGGACGCGCCGGCCCGCACAAGATTCAAGGCATCGGAGCCGGATTCATTCCTGAAATCTTCAATCGAAAAGTTGTCGATCGCTTCATCCCGGTTTCGTACGACGACGCCCGAAATGCTGCGCGCCGCCTCGCGGAGCAAGAGGGGATTCTCTGCGGAATCTCTTCGGGAGCGATTCTTCACGCCGGCTGCATGGTGGCTCCTGAGCTTGGCCGCGGTAAACGCGTGCTCGCCGTCCTTCCGGACACCGGCGAGCGCTATCTCAGCACGGAGTTGTGGTCTTGAAATGCTGGCTCCAGGCGCGCTGTGCGTTTCTCTTACTCCACGGAGTTTGGACGAAGTCTTTTCCTCGGACTTAAAGGGGGCAGACTGCGTCGAAGTTCGTCTCGATTATCTCGACAATCCGCAAGAAGCTGTTCTTGCACGATGGGACCGTCTGCCCGTGCCCGTCATCGCCACGTGCCGCGGAAAAGAACGGGGCGGGGAGTTTGCGGGATCCATTCAGGAAGAAATCAAAATACTTCAATACGCTGTTGAGAACGGCGCGAAATTCGTCGATATCGACTATCAGTTCGCGAAATCGTTTCCAGGCGCGCAGGTCATCGGGTCGTTTCATGATTTCACGGGCACCCCGGAGAACATCGATTCGATTCTCGCCCGAGCCTGTGCAAGTCCCGCGCAAATCGCAAAGATCGCGACATTGGTGAACTCATGGGCCGACAACCGGCGCCTGCTTGAATTGATGTCGGGATCCTGGCCCAAGCCGGTGATCGTCACTGGCATGGGCGATGCCGGACAGATCACGCGCGTGATCGGACCCGCGCGCGGAAATTTTTTGACCTACGCCGCATCCGTCAGACCCTCTGCGCCGGGCCAGCTCTCCGTGTGGGAAATGCTGAACGTTTATCGGTTTCGGCGAATCAGCCGATCGACAAAGTTGATCGGCATCGTCGGAAATCCGTTGGGCCATTCGCTGTCGCCCGCCATTCACAACAAAGCATTCGCGGCATTGAATCTCGATTTCGTGTACCTGAAGTTTCCGACCCGTGACGTTAAGGATTTTTTTGAAAACGCGCGGGCCATTGGTATCGAAGGATTCTCCGTCACGATTCCGCATAAGACCGCGGTGATTCCGTTTCTCGACGAACTGACACCACAGGCTCGAGATGTTGGAGCGGTGAATACCGTCTGGTGGGATAACGGCAGGTGGGTCGGCGACAACACGGATGTCTACGGCGTCCATGCGGCCCTCCGGTCTGTGGTTTTTAATCCGTCGGACAAGGAAGTGGTCGTACTCGGCCGTGGTGGAGCCGCGAAAGCAGCCGTCGCCGCCCTTAAAGAAGCAAAGCGTGTCACGCTGCTCGCGCGGAACGAGGTGCCGGACGCTTCAAAATATCGATGCGACCTTTTGATTAACGCGACGCCGATTGGCATGGTTCCGGGGGATCACGCGATACCCTTCGAGGGGCCGATTCCTGCCGAAGTGGTGCTCGATATGGTCTATAATCCGCCAATAACGCGCCTGCTGAAATCCGCTCGAGACCAGGGTAAGACGGTCATCCAAGGCACGACGATGTTTCTGGCACAGGCGGCCCGGCAATTTGAAATCTGGACGGGTCATCGCGCTCCCTCAGAAATCTTCGAAGAGAAGACAGGTTTGTCATGAGTCGTCACGCGACCTATTCATTTCGAGTTCCCGCCAGCACGTCCAATTTGGGCGCCGGCTTCGATGCGCTCAGCCTGGCGCTGCAGCGGTACCTGCGAGTTACGGTCGAAATTGGGGGTCCCGCTTTCGAGATCATTCCCCGCGGTGTCGATGCAGCATCGATTCCAACCACTCCTGACAACCTGATTCTGCGCGTCGCAAAAAGCGTTGGTTCTCAGCGCAAACGCACGTTGCCGGGCCTCCGGATGACCATCGATAACGAGATTCCTCTGGCGCGCGGAATGGGCTCGAGCGCGGCGGCAATCATCGCGGGAATTACCTGCTATGAGCTCGCGGCGGAAGACAGACTCCCGGAGGCCGAAATCTTCCGATACGCGCACGAATTTGAATCGCATCCGGATAATCTCGCGGCGGCGTTTCGAGGCGGGCTGGTTGCGGCAACCGAGGCCGCCGACGGTAATGTCCTGATTGCAAAACTGCGCGTGGCTGATGGTGCGAAAGCCATCGTCGTGATTCCGGCTTTCGAGCTTTCCACCGAGAAGGCGCGCGGTGTTTTGCCGCAGACGTATTCACGAAAGGACGCGGTTTACAACATCCAGCGTTCTGCCCTGACGATTGCCGCGCTGACTACAGGTGACTGGACGATGTTGCGCGAAGCCATGCGCGATCGCATTCACCAGCCGTACCGGGCGCCGCTGATTCCCGGATTCGAAGAAATTCTGGCGCTGACCACGCCGGGGCTGCTTGGTGTCGCCCTGAGCGGAGCCGGTCCTACAATTTTCGCGCTCGCAACGCCGTCACAATCCGAAAATGTGGGCCGCGCCATCACAGGTGTGTTTGAGAAACATGGAGTGAACGCCACTCCGATGATTGTGAATATCGACACTGAAGGAAGGGTTATAGCCACAGTATGAGAAAGCTCAAGGTTGGAATACTCGGTGCAACGGGAACCGTTGGCCAGCGCATGATTCAGTTGCTGGAGCGGCATCCCTGGTTCGAAGTGTCTGCCGTCGCCGCATCCGACAATTCGGCCGGAAAAAATTATGCACAGGCGACGCGTTGGATGCTGGAGACAGCGATCCCGGAACCCGTCGCGAAAATGACGGTCCAGCCATGCCAGCCTGGACTGGAATGCGATTTGGTCCTGTCTGGATTGCCGTCGTCGATTGCGGAGGAAACGGAACTCCAGCTCGCGAAATCCGGCATGCCGGTCCTCAGCAATGCGGGCAGTCATCGCATGAAAGCGGATGTGCCACTGCTTGTGCCGGAAATCAATCCGGATCATCTGGACGCCCTGGACCTTCAGAAAAAACGCATCGGAAGCCGCGGCTTCATCGTGACCAATCCGAATTGCTCGACGATTGGCCTGGTGTTCCCCCTGGCGGCTCTGGATCGCAAATTCAAGATCGAAGCCGTTCATGTCGTGACGATGCAGGCTTTGTCGGGGGCGGGATATCCCGGCGTCGCGTCGCTCGACATCATCGACAATGTGCTTCCGGCGATTGATATGGGGGGTGAAGATCGCAAAATTGAAACGGAGCCGCTGAAAATTCTCGGGAAGTGGCGGGACAATCGCTTCGTGGATGCACCAATGCGCATCAGCGCAATGACACATCGCGTGAATGTCCGTGACGGTCATCTCGAAGCCGTCTCGGTGAAGCTCGGAACCAAGGCCACGCGAGAAGATGTCGAGGCCGCAATGCGCGACTTCACATCCCCGATCGACGAACTGAAACTGCCGTCGGCGCCGCGGCCGGTCATTGAACTGGAATCACACATTCAGCGGCCGCAACCCAGACGCGATCGCGATCGCGGCAATGGCATGGCGGTGGTTGTTGGTCCAGTCAGCCCCTGCAACGTTCTGGATTACAAATTCCGGCTCCTCAGCCACAACACTATTCGCGGCGCAGCCGGCGCAGCGATCCTGAATGCGGAGCTCATGTACAGGAAAGGTCTACTCGGTAAATGAAAGCGTATACCCAGATCCCTCCGGGGACCCAGATCGTCATCGGACGCGCAGCGCGCCGGCGCCGCGTTCTCGAGCGAGAGATCTGTTCTGTCTTCGAGGGCTGGTCATACGAAGAAATCATTCCGCCGATTTTCGATTACTACGACGTTTTTGCGAAGGGCATGGGAACCGGCCCTGAAGAACAGATCTACCGGTTCATCGATCGCGAAGGAAACATCCTGGCGTTGCGTCCAGAATTCACGTCGCTGGTTGCGAAGACCGTCGCGACGAGGCTCGCGTCCTCACCTAAACCAATCAGGCTCTACTACTCGGGCGAGGTATTGCGGTTCGAAAAACCAAAGGGTGGACGGCAGCGCGAGTTCGCGCAAATCGGCATCGAACACTATGGCGGAACCGGTAAAACGGCCGACGTCGAGATTCTGCTGATCGCGGTTGAAACGTTTCAGCGTCTCGGCGTCCAGGGATTCCAAATCAATCTTGGCAGCATCGACTTCTTCGGCGGAATCGTGGACCGGATGGAATTGCCCCTGGAGCAGATGGCTGAGTTGAAAGATGTCCTTAATGTGAAGGATCAATCCGGCCTCGAAACGCTGCTCCAGAAGCTGCCGCTCGGTGATCGCCGGAAAAAGATCCTGCGCGCGGTGCCGCATCTCACGGGAGGAAAGTCCGTGATCACTGAAGCGCGCGAGCTGGTGAGGAATCCGCGATCGGTTGAAGCGCTGGATCATCTTGAAGAGATCTATTCGATTTTCGAGCGGCTCGATCTGGCGCACCATCTGACGATCGATCTCGGCGAGATTCGCGGCTTCGATTACTACACCGGCATTCTCTTCCGGGCATATGTGCGTGATCTGGGTTTCGAAGTCGCCAGTGGCGGCCGCTACGACGGGCTGCCCGCGGCATTTGGTGAAGATCTTCCAGCGGTCGGCTTTTCATTCAGCCTGGACCGGCTGGAACAAATCGTCACACCAACGCTGAATATTTCCGAATCCGAACCAACTTCCATCGATGGGGATAAGGGTTTTGAGAAGGCTCTGCAGCTTCGGCGGTCGGGCAAGGCGGTGAAGCTGTGCTTGTAATCGCGCTTTGCAAGGGACGCTTCCTCGACCCTTCACTCGACATGCTGGCACGCGCCGGCATTCGTTTCTCAGAGGATGTCGCATCGTCGAGAAAGCTGATTTTTTCTTCCGACGACGATCAGTTCCGCGTGGTCCTTGTGAAGCCGGCCGACGTGCCGACATACGTTGAATATGGCGCCGCCGATCTCGGAATTGCCGGCCGCGACGTGATCATGGAATCGCGCGCCGATCTTCTGCAGCCGCTCGATCTGAATTTCGGTCACTGCAAGATAGCGGTCGCGGCGCCGCGCGGTGTTCATTCGATCAACGGCTCGGATCATCCGACGATTCGCGTGGCGACGAAATACCCGCGGATCACGCTGGACTACTACAACACCCACGGCATTCCGGTGGAGATCATTCCGCTGTCCGGATCCATCGAGCTCGCGCCGCTCATCGGCCTTGCCGACCGCATTGTCGATCTCGTGGAGACCGGCCGCACATTGAAGGACAACGGTCTCGAAGTTGTGGAGGTCATCGCTGAAAGTTCCGCGCGGCTGTTGATCAATCGCGCCGGATACCAGACTAAACGTGACGAAGTGCTTCGTCTTATTCAGTCTCTGGAGAAAGTCATTCGATGAGAGTCGTCGACTTAACAGCCGGATTGAATTTACGCGAAATCGACGCGCTTCTTGCGTCAGATGAACTCGAACAAACCGTCGAGAAAACCGTCCGCGGAATCATCGATGATGTTCGGCGGCGTGGCGACGAAGCGGTGTGCGAGTACACGCGGCGTTTCGACGAGTTCGATCTCACGCCGGAGTTGATGCGCGTTCCCGAAGACCATATTCGCGGGTATGCCGCAGACGCCGATGATGAACTGGTCGAAATCCTGACGCAGGCCTCAAAAAATATTCGCGAGTTCCATGAACAACAAATGGAAGACTCGTGGGAATTCTATGCGGGCGACGGCATCCGCCTGGGCGTGCGGCAAACGGCAATCGAAGGCGCCGGTGTTTATATTCCTGGCGGCAAGGCTGCATATCCGTCGTCGGTGTTGATGAATGCGATTCCTGCGCAGGTCGCTGGCGTGGAACGCATCGTCGTCGTTACACCGCCGCGGTCATTGGAAGAAAATCCGCTCGTCGCCGCTGCGTTGAAGCTTTTGAACCTGACGGAGGTTTATCGCATTGGCGGTGCGCATGCGATTGCCGCTCTCGCTTATGGAACCGCGACGATTCCGCGTGTTCAGAAGATTGTCGGCCCCGGCAATCAGTACGTTCAATCGGCGAAGCGTCAGGTTTACGGCGCTGTCGACATCGACATGCTGGCGGGGCCGAGCGAAGTGGCCATCGTCGCCGATGAAACCTGTGATCCCGCCTGGATCGCCGCGGATCTGCTCGCGCAGGCCGAGCACGATGAGATGACGGGCGTGTGGCTCGTGTGCTGGTCTCGGGAACTGGCGGCAGCCGTGTTCGATGAAGTACAGGTGCAACTCGAAATGCTGGATCGAAAAGCCATTGCCCGCGTGGCAATCGTCAACAAGGGAATGACGTTCATCGTCGAGAGCGAAGACGAGGCGGTCGATCTCGTCAATCACATTGCACCCGAACATGTGGAAGTGCTGATGGCCGAGCCTGAACAAGTTTCGGACAAAATCAGGAACGCCGGAGCTGTATTTATCGGCCGCTATGCTCCAACGGTGGTCGGCGATTATTTCGCCGGACCGAGCCACGTTCTACCGACGAATCGAACGGCGCGATTTTTTTCGCCGTTGGGAGTGCCTGATTTTCTGAAACGTACGAGCATCATTCGCTACTCGGGCCGCGCGATCGAGCGTTTCGGAGAAATGATCGAGAAATTCGCAATCGCCGAAGGACTGACTGGACATGCAAAATCCATCACAATCCGACGTCATAAAGCCTGAGGTTCGCGGACTCGCCGCGTACACGCTCAAGCATTTTGACGCCGACGTCAAACTCGACCAGAACGAGAATCCGTACGAGCTCCCCGCGGACCTGAAGCGAGAGGTGGTGGAGCGCGTCCTTCGCAGGCCGTGGGGCCGCTACCCGGAGTTCGTGCCGGCGGCCATTCTCCGAACGCTCGCGAAATTCACGGGCTGGCACGAAGACGGAATTCTGGTGGGCAATGGCTCGAATGAATTGATCCAGGCTTCGCTCAGCGTCACGCTTGGGCCCGGCCGCAGACTGGCCGTGCCGCAGCCGACTTTCACGCTCTACAAATTGATGGCCAGGACTCTTCAGGCCGAGCTGAGTGAGGTTCTTCTCCATTCCGACCATTTGACGTTTGATGTCGACAAGTTGCTGGAAGCGGCAAGGACCGCGGATGTGGTTGTCGTCTGCACGCCGAATAATCCGACGGGCAACCTGCTCGAACGCGAAGCTCTCGTCGCGTTGCTGAAAACGGCGAAGGGACTGGTGCTCGTCGACGAGGCTTATCACGAATTCAGCGGCCAGACGGCGTTTCCGCTGTTGGCCGAGCATCGGAATCTTGTCGTCCTGCGAACGTTTTCGAAAGCGATGGCGATGGCCGGCCTGCGCTTCGGCTACATGATGGCGCATCCGGAAATCGCTCGCGAAGTGTACAAGTCGAAGTTGCCATACAACGTGAACATCTTCACGCTGACTGCGGCTGAGCTGGTTATCGAACGCCGCGCGGTGCTGAATCAGGGTATTGCCAATCTGATTCGAGAACGCGACCGCGTGTTCGCCGAGCTCGAAAAGCGGTCTGCGGTGCGCGCATTTCCATCGAAGGCCAATTTCATTTTGATCAAGACCGAAAAGCCCGCGCGCCAGTTGTTCGATGCTCTTTATGCGCAGGGAGTTTTGGTTCGCGATGTGAGCTCGTATCCGTTGCTGGATCGGTGCCTGAGGATTTCGATCGGAACTCCGCAGGAGAACAATCGATTCCTCGCGGCACTGGACCGGGCGCTGGAGAACAGACAATGAATCCACGCAAAGCGACCAGGTCTCGAAAGACGAACGAAACGGAAATCCGCGTCAGCCTCAACCTCGACGGCACCGGTGAATATAAAATCGGCACCGGCATTCCGTTCTTCGATCACATGCTCGCTCAGCTGGCTCGCCATGGTCATTTCGATCTGGAGATCGACGCGAAAGGTGATCTCGAGATTGATGGTCATCACACCGTGGAAGATGTCGGTCTGGTTCTGGGACAGGCATTTCAGGAAGCCGAGGGCGATCGCCACGGAATCGTGCGCTTCGGGCATGCGTACGTGCCGCTGGATGAAGCGCTCACGCGCGTAGTGATCGATCTATCGGGAAGGCCGTATCTCGTATACAAAGCCGAATTCAAATCTCCGCGTATCGGCGATCTTCAGACGGAATTGATTGAAGAATTCCTGAAGGCATTCGTGCAGGAAGGCCGTTTCAATCTCCACGTCGAGAATTTGTACGGCCGCAATCAGCATCACATCGCAGAAACCATTTTCAAGGCGACTGCGCGCGCCCTGCACATGGCCACGCGCGTCCAGTTTGCGACGATTCCCTCAACCAAGGGGGTCCTGTGATTACTGTCGTCGATTACAAGCTGAACAACCTGCGCAGCCTGGAGAATACTCTGCGGCGGCTCGGCCACGAGGTGCGCGTGACTTCGAATCCCGCAGATATACAGACGGCGGAGAAGCTGATTCTGCCGGGTGTGGGCGCGTTTGGTGATGGAATGCGAAACCTGCGCGAGTTCGGACTGGCCGAGCCATTCATTGAAAAAGTGAAGTCAGGCACACCGACGCTGGGAATCTGTCTGGGCATGCATCTCCTGTTTACGGAGAGCGAAGAATTCGGTCTGCATCGCGGTCTGGATCTGCTTCAGGGACGCGTTGTGAAACTTCCAGCCAACCTGCGCGTGCCGCATATGGGATGGAATCAGTTGCACCCGAAGCAGGCGAATGGTTTGACACAAGGCGTGAAGGAATCGAGCTTCGTCTATTTCGTGCACTCCTACTATGTCGTGCCGAAGTCCGCCGACGTCATCCTCATGACGACGGATTACGAAATCGAATTCCCGGCGGTCGTGCACGCGAAGAATATCTGGGCGACCCAGTTTCATCCGGAAAAGAGCCAGCGTGTCGGCGAACGGCTTCTGGATAATTTTGCGCGTTTATGAAGATCTATCCGGCAATCGACATCCTTGGTGGAAAAGCTGTCCGGCTGAAGCAGGGCCGGAAGGCGGAAGCCACGGTGTACGGCGATCCTTTGGAGATGGCCACCAGATGGGTCGGCAAAGGTGCGGAGTGGTTGCATGTGGTCGATCTCGACGGGGCTTTTCTCGGCAAGTTGAAAAACCTCGACCTGCTGCGCGACATGGCAGGAACTGTTCCGCACGCCAAGATCCAGGTGGGCGGTGGAATCCGGAGCATGACGGTGGTGGACAGTCTGCTCGATGCGGGCATTCAGCGCGTCGTTCTGGGAACCGCGGCTGTACAGGATCCCGGCTTCGTCAAAGAAGCATTGACCCTGCAACCGCACAATATCGCCGTCGGTATCGATGCGCTCGATGGCAACGTTCAGGTATCCGGCTGGACTGAAGACTCACACATCAGAGCGATCGGCCTCGCACGTAAACTCCAGGACCTGGGCGCGCGCCTCGTCATTTATACCGACATCTCGCGCGACGGCGTTCTGGAAGGCCCGAACGTCGACGCCGTGAAGGAAATGCTCGAAAGCACAGATCTGTCCGTCATCGCATCGGGCGGTGTGTCGTCGATCGCGGATGTGCGGCATCTTGCCGAACTCGATCATTGGCGCCTGGATGGTGTGATCATCGGCAAGGCACTTTACGAAGGCCGCATCGAAATCGAGGAGGCGCTGGCCAATGCTCGCTAAGCGAATCATTCCATGCCTGGATGTGAAGGACGGCCGTGTGGTGAAAGGCATCCACTTCGTGAACCTGCGCGATGCCGGAGATCCCGTCGAATGCGGACTGCGTTATTCGGAAGAAGGCGCTGATGAACTGGTGTTTCTCGATATCACCGCGTCGTCGGATCGCCGGAACATTGTGGCCGAAATGGTACGGCGCGTGGCCGATAGCATCAACATCCCGTTCACGGTGGGCGGCGGTTTGCGCAGTGTCGACGACATCCAGGAGATTTTGCGGTGCGGCGCGGACAAGGTTTCGCTCAACACGTCGGCCGTCGATGATCCGTCGCTCGTGCAGAAAGCAGCCGAACGATTTGGAAGCCAGTGCATTGTCGTCGCCATCGACGCGCGGCGCGAGAACGGCGGCGCGAAAGTTTACACACACGGCGGCCGAACGCGAACGGATCGCGATGCAATCGTATGGGCCAAAACCGTTGCTGATCTCGGAGCCGGCGAAATCCTGCTGACGAGCATGGACGCGGATGGAACAAAGAAGGGCTATGACCTCGAGCTCACGCGGCGAATTTCGGATGCGGTTCAGATTCCTGTCATCGCATCCGGCGGCGCAGGATCTCTCGAACATCTGTACGAGGGTCTCAGCGCGGGTGCCGCGAGTGCCGTGCTGGCCGCTTCCATATTCCATTTTCGCGAAGCGACGATTGGGCAGGCGAAGTCGTACCTGCGTGAACGCGGAGTCCTTGTCCGATGAATGACATTCTGGAACAAGCAAAGTTCGGCGCCGACGGCCTGATCCCCGCCATCGTTCAGGACGCGCGCACACGCGAAGTTCTGACCGTCGCGTACATGAATAAGGAAGCACTCCAGCTCACGGTCGAGCGCAGCGAAACGTATTTCTGGAGCCGCAGCCGCCAGCAACTCTGGCACAAAGGCGAGACGTCCGGAAACTTGCAGAAGGTCGTGAAGGTCAGTCTCGATTGCGATCAGGATGCCGTTCTTGTTGAAGTCGACCCGCGGGGACCCGCCTGCCACACGGGTTCTTATTCATGCTTCGGCGTTGAGCCCGAAGTTGAGGGCATCCTCCAGGAACTGTACGCCGTCATCGAGCAACGCAAGGAACAGCGTCCCGAAGGAAGCTATACGACGTACCTCTTCAACAGCGGCCTCGACAAGATTTTGAAAAAGGTCGGCGAAGAAGCCACTGAAACCATCGTGGCGGCGAAGAATGCAGAAACTGGCCGGCTCGTGTCAGAAACCGGGGATTTGCTCTATCACCTGCTTGTTTTACTCGTAGAGCGAGGTATCCGCCTGGAAGATATTACTCGTGAATTGAAAGAAAGAAGAGTGGCCACAAAAGGCACAAAAAGCACATGAAGCTTTTGTCACTTTTGTGCCTTTTTGTGGCTAATTTTTATGCAACCAGGCCTGGAAGAAGTTAAAAAGCTTCAATCGCAGGGAAACGTCATTCCCGTCTACAAATCGGTGATCGCCGATTTCCTGACGCCGGTGTCTGCGTTCCTGAAGCTGGAAAAAGATCGCTCGCATGCCTTCCTGCTTGAAAGTATCGAAGGTGGCGAGAGGATCGCGCGCTACTCCTTCCTCGGCGGAGATCCGTTCCTGATCAAGCGCTATCGCGACGGCCAGCCTCCCGACTTCATGGAAAATCTTCGTGCGACGATGGCTCGATTCAAGTCAGTGAAGCTTCCGAATCTTCCGCCCTTCACAGGAGGAGCGGTCGGTTACTTCGGCTATGACATGGTTCGAACCATCGAAGAGATTCCGAAAACCGGAGTCGACGATCTGGGCGTGGACGACGCCGTCCTGATGTTCTACAAGACCGTTCTCGCATTCGATCATCTTCGTCATCAGATTCACATCATCTCGAATGTGATTGTCGAGGAATCGCAGGAACCCGTCGAGGTCCAGTACCAGAAGGCCGTCGAAGAAATTGCTCACATCGAATCGCTGCTGCGCGCGCCGCTGGAAATGCCTGCCGTCATGCGCAACGAGCGAGACGTCACGGTTCGTTCGAATTTTGAAAAAAAGGATTATCTCGTTTCGGTCGAGAAGGCGAAGGAGTACATCGCCGCGGGCGACATCTTCCAGGTCGTCCTGTCGCAGCGATTCGAAGTGGATCTACCGACATCCCCTTTCGAGATTTATCGCGCACTGCGCATCGTTAATCCGTCGCCGTACATGTACTTCCTGAAGATGCCGGATACATGCATCGTGGGCTCTTCGCCGGAAATGCTCGTGCGCGTACGTGACCGCGAGCTCGAGTATCGGCCCATTGCGGGAACGTTACCGCGCGGTGCGAGCGATGCGGAAGACGAGGCGAACGCGGAAAAACTCCGCAAGGATGAGAAAGAGCGGGCAGAGCACATCATGCTCGTGGATCTCGGCCGGAATGATTTAGGACGCGTTTCGCAATACGGAACAGTTTGCGTTGAAGACCTCATGTTCATCGAACGCTACTCGCACGTGATGCATCTCGTTTCGTCTTTGCGAGGACAGTTGCGGGATGGGCTCGATCGCTGGGATACGCTGATGGCGTGCTTTCCGGCCGGCACTGTCTCCGGGGCGCCAAAGGTTCGCGCGATGGAAATCATCGATGAACTCGAACCGACAAAGCGAGGCGTGTACGCGGGTGCGGTGATGTATGCGGACTTCAGCAACAACCTCGACTCCTGCATCGCCATTCGCACACTGGTTGTTCGAGGGAACAAAGGATATATCCAGGCCGGAGGCGGCATTGTGGCTGACTCCGTTCCGGAAAACGAATTCATGGAAACGGTCAATAAATCTCGCGCGCTCATTCGCGCGATCAACCTCGCGCAGCGCGGATTTGAATCATAAATTATGATT
>Ga0207646_10003382_pt1 | contig 18046 bp, 18 predicted proteins | sample KBSK5502metaG_FD_184343 | JGI IMG/M metagenome (GOLD analysis project Ga0207646, IMG submission 184343) | Corn, switchgrass and miscanthus rhizosphere microbial communities from Kellogg Biological Station, Michigan, USA - KBS K5-50-2 metaG... | ecosystem: Host-associated > Plants > Roots >...
AGCTCGATCCGGTGCCGCCCGGCATCGAGGGTCATCTCCCGGTCAAAGGTCATGGTCGGGACGGGCCTGCGGTGGTCGGCGTGCCTGCTCAGGATCTCGCCGGTCGCCGGCCGACACGGCACTGCCTGGCTCACGTGGCCGGCGACGAGGATCTGGGGTCGCGGCGCAACGGGTGATCGGCGGGGACTTCGACCACAACGATCCGGACGCCGTCGGGGTCCTCGATCCACATCTCGGTCAATCCCCAGGGCTCGGCGGCCGGCGCACGCAGAATGCGAACCCCGGCCGCCGCCAGCCGCTCATGCTCGGCGCGAACATCACGCACCTGGAGCCAGATCACCACCACGGGGCCGGCGGCGCCGGCCGAATGCCCGGAGATCTCCAGCAACCCCGGGCCGAGAAAGAACACCACCCCCGGATCGGCCGGCGGCCCGAACTCCCGGCAGATCGCCAAGCCAAGCAAATCCCGGTAGAAATGGCGGCTCCGGCCCAGGTCGGCAGGGCGCACCAGGATCCGGCTGCTCAATACCTCCACGACACCAATCCTCGCAGCCCGCACCGACGGTCATAGCCCGCGCCCGCATCTCATCATCCCGGAGTTCCGGGAAACGCGCACATCTGCCGCTGGCAGTGCGAATTGCCGATGACCGCGTTTTCTTGATTTCGTTCCGGCCGCTCGTGGCATCGTGCGAGAGCGCTGGGCGGTTGCCAGCATCTCGGTTTGCGCCGCGGTTACGAAGTGATCCGCTGGGTTGCCAGGGTATGTCCGGCCGTTTTGAGCCGGCCAGCGAGTGCGGTACCCATTGCGGTCGCTGGTGTGAGAACGCCGGCGTGGCCGGGCAGGTGGTCGCGGTCCAGCGCCAGGCAGAGGGCACTTTCGCCGAGCATCACCGAGGTAGCGGCGTAGCCCGGGTCGCCCTGGGCTTCGATTCTGCCCTGGTAGCGCGCCCCGGCGGAGGTGCGGGTGTGGATCTGGATGCGGAAAAAGCCCGCGCGGCGAGTCTTTTCGCCAGGGCCCTGGCCGGGCCGGGGCAAGACCGCGCCCAGCAGCGCCCGCGAGAGCGGGAACGCGAGCCCTGCAGCCGCCGCCTTCAGCGCGGCGGCTGCCGCGGCGGCCTGCACGGGCGCGGCCGGGCCGGTACCGAAGCCGCTGACCTCCCGGTAGCGGAACCGGCGGCCATATGCCCAGTCCTGCAGGGCGTTGCTGCGGCGCACCACGCGGGTGTTCAGGCCCGCCATGATGAACGGGCCGGCCCAGCTCCCCAGATCACGGTCGTAGCTGACCCAATCCAGGTCACGCTCGTCGCCGAGGTCGGGTTCGGCGGCGCGATCAGGGCTGAGCGCATACGGGTCCTCGACCACCCTGCGGCGCTCAGCGCTGGCCCGAACGTCGTCCCACTGGCCCATGGCCGACGCCAGCGTCCCGCCACTGACACCGCCTTTCAAAGCTGTCACGACCAGCGTCGTGTCCTCCAGGTCACCGGCGCCATCGGCGCGAGCGCCGTCATGCAGCAGCAGCACACCCAGGTCGGACGGAACAGAGTCGAACCCGCAACAGTGCACAATGCGCGCGCCCGTGCCCGCAGCCAGGTCGTGGTAACGGTCGATGCTTTCGCGGATGAACAGCACTTCACCGGACAGGTCCGCGTAGTCGGTGCCCGCGCCGGCGCAGGCCTCGACGAGCGCAAGCCCCTGACGGCGATAGGGCCCCACCGTGGTCGCTACCACGCGCGCCGCGCGCGCCAGCGCCCCGACAGACCCAGGATCGGCCGAGTCGGCCAGAAGCAGCGGCCAACCCGACGCAGCAGCGCCGAGCCGCGCTCGAAGATCAGCCAGCCGCTGTGCGGACCGTCCCGCCAGCCCGATCCGGACGCCATCCGGCGCATGATCAGCAAGATAGCCAGCGACCAGCCGCCCGACGAAACCGGTGGCGCCGAACACCACCACATCCAGCTCACGGTTCCCGCTCACCAGTTCATCCTAGACATACCGGCCCAGACGATCCGGGGCCCAGGAGCCGAATGCCGCGACCTTAGCGGCGATCCGAAACGCGCTATTCTGCCGCCGCTTGGATGGTGCGCCCAGCTGGTACCCGGGCATTTCGATGTTGGCGAACTCGACGAAACAGCCACGCCTAGTCATGACTCCGCCCCTGCCCCCCGCGAAGCGGGCATTCCGCTCGCTCGGAATGGCCCTCAAGAGCGCTCCAGAATGGCTGATCTGCGCGCGGCGACCCGCGCTCGGCGGAGCTCTCGGCCGCGCATAATCGGCAGGACGAACCCTCCGCTCCTCCGTAACTATCCGTCGTTGGCGGCTGTCCCCGAGCTGCGGGCCGACCGCTGCGGCGCTTCAGAACTGGGCATTGTGTCCTGCCGGAAAGCCGATCTATGGGTGTGCGCTGGCCTGGCGCCAGGCCTGCTGGACAGACTTGTAGTCGATCACGACGATCCCTTCCTGCTGGACGAGGTCGCGGGCTTCCGGTGATATCAGGAACTCGTAGTCGGTGCGGCGCACCCGCCAGCCTGGATCGATAGCCTGCGACTCCTCAGTGCCCACGCTGGGATGCACCGCACCACTGAGCCCGGCTGGCAGCCCGCGCAGCAGCTCGGATGCCTCAGTGTGCATCCAGCCCCAAGGTCCCCGACTCGTCACCGATCATGGTCAAGGGCCTGAGCCGTGCGCGCACACCGCACCACCATTCGGCACGCCCGGTGGCCGCCCGGCGCGTGTTATCTGACGCGCACTGATCGGCGAATTCCCGCTTGCTCGTCATTGACGTCGACTGTAGCGGGCCCGCTGCGGTACCGCGGGCGAGGGAATCAGCGGGACCTGGCGCCGATGACAGCCGGACGCCTTACCCGCGGAGCTGGTGAACGGCGGCGGCGGCGGTGGCGCCCACCAGGAGTATGGCCAGGGTGATGTTCATGATCCGGGATCGCCGGGGATCACGCAGCAGCGGAGCCAGCGAAGCGCCGGCAAGGAGCCACGCGGTACAGATCAAGATGACCATCAGGGTCAGCGCGAGGGTCTTGGCGGCGGCGTCGGTGAGCGGGCTGGCGGCTAGGCGGGCGCTGGTGAATACGGCGGAGATCGCGAGCCATGCTTTCGGGTTGGCGATCCCCAGCAGCATCCCCCCGGTCAGGGATGGCGGGCTGCCCGCGACCGGTGCTGCAGGAACCGGGGGCGCTGTCGCGATGTGATAGGCCAGCAGCAGGATGTAGGCGACGGAGATCACGGTCAGTGCGGCCCGCAGGCCGGGCACCGCCAAGAGCGCGGCGGTGATCCCGGCTGCCACCGCGGCAAGTACGGCCACGGTCCCGGTGATGATGCCCGCCAGGTAACGCGCACTGCGGCGCACCCCCCAGGTTGAGCCGACGGCGGTCAGGCTGATCGTTACCGGGCCGGGGCTGCCCATGACCGCCAGCGAGGTCAGCAGCAGCGTCCCCGCGCCACCCCAGCCGACCGGGCCGGGCAGCACCGGTCAGCCAGCGCGATGAGGATAGCTTCGGATCATGCGGGAAACGCTACGGGCGCATGGCGTGGCAGGTCTTGAACGATCCTGCAGCCGGCGGCCGATCTCGGTGCGGTTCGGATCCGGCGGCCCCGGCCTGGAGCGAGCAGAGGTCCACCTGTCGCAGTGGGCGTACCAGCCGCACCAGCACGACACTTACGGGATCGGGATCACCGTGAGCGGCGTGCAGGCGTTCCGCTATCGGGGAGAGCGCCACCTGTGTCTGCCCGGGCAGTTGCACATCTTGCATCCTGGCGAGACCCACGACGGCGCCGCCGTGACTGACCTGGGTCTTGGGTACCGCATTCTGTACCTCGCGCCTGAGCTGATCCGCGGCGCTTTGGGTGGCCGGCCGCTGCCATTCGTGGCCGCTCCCGTCCAGGCACTGACCCAAGCCACCGGGCGCATGGCCCGCTACCTGGCCTACATTGATGAGCCGGTGAGTGACCTGCAGCGCACCGAGATCGCCGTCACGGTCGCGGACGTGCTCAGCATGCTCACCGGGCAGTCCAGCAATAGCCGCCCTGTCATCGACATCAAGGCCGTGGAGCTGGCCCGCGCGTACCTGGCCGCCCACGCACGGGAGCAGACCTCGGCCGCCGCCCTGGAGAAGATCACCGGGACTGACCGGTTCGTGCTGACCCGCCAGTTCCGGCGGGCATTCGGGACCAGCCCCGACCGGTACCGGACCAGGCGCCGCCTTGACCTGGCACGGGCTGCGATCGAGCGCGGGACGTCGCTGGCGCAAGCCGCCCTCGAGGCCGGGTTCGCCGACCAAAGCCACCTGACACGCCAGTTCAAGCAGGCCTTCGGCCTCACCCCCGCCCGCTGGGCGAACGCCGTCAACCTTGGCGCCGCCACCAGCGCGATCGCACCCGACCCCCGCTGACAAGGCTCCGCGCCCGCTTCCCATCTACCGAACCTGCTGCCCGCACCGCTGAGACTACGGCCCGGCAATCACGCAGGGCGACCACAAGTACCCGGGCATGGAGCACCAGAACCGCTTTGGGGGCGGATCCCGGGCTGACGCGCCAGGAACTGCTCGAACGGGGCGGTGCCCGAGGCGATCCCAGCGCGGACTACGCGGCCGTTCGTAGCTCCCCTCACTCGCGGCGGCTGCGCTTCCTACCGGCAGGAACAGCATCGATGTGGTCCGCTGCCGCCCGCCGGCCATGTCGTACAGGCAACGGTCTTGCCGATGCCTGGCAGGGCGATCTGGCGGTGGCGCGGTCCGGACTGTGGCAGCCCGGTCCGTCGTGCTGTCGATGCCGAGCTATCCCGGGCCGTTCGGCCGGCTGTACGGTAAGGGCCGTGACGGGGATGACCGGCAGGCGCGCGGCGGTAGTGGTGCCGGGGCTGCAATACAGCGCGGACGGGCCGCTGCTGATGTATGCCGGTCTCGCCGTGGACCGTCGTGGCGGTACGGTTCGCCGGATCAACTGGACGCTGCCGGACTTCGGCGACGGCGACGGCGAGCGTGCCTGGGTGGCGTCCCGAGTGAGTGAGGCGATCGACGCGGTGGTGGCGGCCACGGGCGTGGCGGCGCCGGTGCTGATCGGCAAATCGCTGGGGTCGCTGGCAGCACCTGTAGCCGCCGACCGGGGGTTGCCGGCTGTGTGGCTGACGCCGGTGCTGACCGATGAGCCGACCGTCGCGGCGCTGCGGCGAGCCGCGGCCCCGTGCCTGCTGATCGGCGGGACGGCTGACAAGGTGTGGGATGGCCGGCTCGCGTGGTCGGTCACGCCGCACGTCCTGGAGATCGACGGGGCCGATCACGGCATGTTCGTCCCTGGGCGCTTGCAGGAGTCCGCCGCGGTTCTCGGCCAGGTGATAACGGCCGTGGAGAACTTCCTCGACTATCAGGTATGGCCGCAGGGCAACGACGAAGGCAACGGCTGAGCCAGCCACGGCGCCCCGAAGGCCGGAATTCCTTTACGCCCTTTCGCGGGTGGCTTTCGCGCGGTTCAGGGCGAGTGCGGCAGATGAGCCAGCGGTATGGGCACGCGGTATTGCGGGCAGCACGCCGCCTTAGATATCAGTGACCGAACGTAGCCGCGTCGCGATGCGGCTGCGGGCCGTGTACCGTCATAGCCGCCATGACGTACGCACCGGTGAACGGCCTGCAGCTCTACTACGAGACGCGCGGTGCCGGTCGGCCACTCGTCCTGCTCCACGGTGGCCTGCTGACCATCGACCTCAATTTCGGGCCGTTGCTCGAACCCCTGGCGGCGAGCAGGCAGGTGATCGCGGTCGAGCTCCAGGGCCACGGGCACACCGCCGACACCGACCGCGCGATGACGATCGAGGCGCTGGCCGGTGACGTCGTCGCGCTGCTCGACCATCTGGGGATCGCCGAGGCCGATCTCTTCGGCTTCAGCCTCGGCGGTCTGGTCGGCTACGCGGTCGCGTTCGGCGCGCCTACCCGGGTCGGCAAGCTGATCGTCGCCTCGGCGGACGCCCACCGCCCGCCGGGCCGGGAGAGCGCGCCACTCGACGACGACCGCATGCCGACGCCGGCCGACTTCCAGGCGATGCGCGACGCCTATGACGCGGTCGCTCCCGACCCCGCGCATTTCGACGAGTTCGCGGCCAAAACGTCGACGATGGTGCACGAGTTCCCGGGGTGGACCGACGAGCTGCGATCACTGCAGGTGCCGACCCTGCTGATCTTCGGCGACCGCGACTTCTCACCGTTGCCTGACGTGGTGGAGATGTTCGAACTCCTGCCGAACGCGCAACTCGCGGTGCTGCCCGGGACCACGCACGTCGGCGTGACACGGCGACCCGGCGAAGTGTTCGCGTTGATCACGCCGTTCCTCGACGCGTGCTGAGCGGCGGTCATGCCGATCTCGGTCGTCACCTCTTCGGATAGCCGCCGTTGCCGCGAGCGGTCTGACCGCGGCCAGACGGACTGCCGTGGGGCAGGCGATGATCTCGTGCGTCGCCTTGGGATGTAGCGCGCATGCCGGCTGTCACGCTCCGGACGGCCCCAGCGAATCGTCATGCCGAGCCGCGACCGTCCGTTTGCGCACGGCCGCAGCAAGCACATCCACACGGACAAGGACCTGACCATGCTCATCGGCCCGGCGTGTAACGGCGGTCCGTCTCACCCAGGTTGACTAGCCTCCGACCCTGGCGAAGCGCGCATCGCCGCCGCGCGGTGCGGTAAGTGGGCGCTCGCTGCTCAATGGCTGGCTCCCGCAGATAGAACATTCTGCGCGCTGACAAGCGTTAGTACTCGGTTCGGCCCATCCCTGGCTTCCGCAATGTGCTGAGGTGGACACGCCGCATGACTGTCCGCGCGGAGTCCGTGAGGGGGTGAACGGGTGAGCGGGCGCCTGTGTGTTTGGGTCGGCCCTCTGGATGGCGTGCCTGCCGTTTGACCTCGGTCATCAGCCGCTGGCCCTGAGCCTGCGTCGCATGGGCCAGCCTCTTCACCTTGCTGGCCGGTGCCAAAGAGCCTGGGCTAGCAGGTCTGGGCGGGGATCGGTGCCGGTCAGAACGGTGGCGAACCGGCTGCCGGGCAGGTCGTGCTCGGCGATTGCAGCTAGGCCGGCGGCAGCGGAGGGCTCGATCACAAGGCCGAGAGTCAGGGCGGCCAGGCGCATCCCGGCCAAGAGCGCGGAGTCGGTCACCAGCACGACGTCATCGACGAGCGCCCGCATCCGGTGCACGACTTCGGGGTCGGGTTCCCGCACGTCCAGGCCATCGGCGATGGTGTCGGTGTGTTCGGCCCGGATTGCGCGCCCGGCACGCCAGCTATGCGCCATGGCGGGCGCGCCAGCGGGGCAGACGCCGACTATCCGGGTGCCGGGTGAGACTTCCTTGACCCAGCGACTGACGCCCGTTACCAGGGCGCCGCCACCGACCGGGAGCACCACCGTGTCAAGATGGCCTGCCCGGAGCAGTTCTACGCCGATCGTCGCCGCGCCCTCGGCGATCGCGGCCTGGCTGCCGGCGAGCACATGGTCCGGATGCGCGGCTGCATGGGCGCGGGCGGCCTGCGCGGGGTCGCCCTCGGCCACCTTCACACGGGCGCCGAGGCTCTGCATCTTGGCCAGCTTGGCTGGGTTGATATTGGCGCCGACGTACACGTGTACGCCGATCTCCCGGGTCCGCGCGGCATAGGCCAGAGCCTGGCCGAAGTTCCCGCTCGTGGCACACACGACCGTGCTGCCGCGAGGCAGCGAACGCAGCAGGAAGTCGGCACCCCTGCCCTTGAAGCTGCCAAGCGGATTGGCCGTTTCCAGCTTCACGAGCACGCTGCGGCCAAGCGCAGCGCACAGCTGCTCGCTGACGAACTGCGGGCTGTCTCGGAGAGCGGGGTCAACGACCTGCGCCGCCTCCTCGATCCTCGCGAGGTCCAAGTCGATGTCGGTCACGTGTCGCGGCGGGTGATCAGGAGGGCAGCGGCCAGCAGCGTGGCCGCTGTCCAGGTGATGATGACGAGCATGGACAGGGCCGGGGAGAACAGGCCTTTGTGGGGGTGCAGGGCTACCACCTGGGTGCCGGCGATGGTGAGCGTGAACCTGCCGATCCTGGCGTTCCACGGTGAGGGCAGGGAGATGTACAAGATGGCCGGGACGTAGATCAGGCCGAAAAGTGCCGCTACCGCGCTGGCCGTATGCCGGATGATCGCCCCGAGCCCCAGGCCCGCCATGGCGCAGACGAACAGCAGGAAGCCGGCTGCGAGCACGGCTCCCGGAACGCCGTGGTGTGACAGTGATATGCCGCGGTGGTGGCCGGAGAGGATCGCCTGGGCGAGGAAGAACGAGCCGAACGAGAGCAGTTCGCCGGCGATGAGTGATGCCGTTCCCGCAATGGCTGCCTTGGCGGCGAGCACAGCCAGGCGGCGGGGAACCGCAGTGAAGGTAGTCCGGATCAGCCCGGTCGCGTATTCGGAGCTGAACGACAGGACGCCAAGGACGCCGACGGCAAGGACGGCGTACAGCAGGCCGGCGAAACTCACCGATAGCGGGTTAATCGGCGCTCCGGCCGCTGCCTTGGGGCGCGGTGTGGTTGCGTAGACCAGAGCGGCGATGGCGCTGTAGCCGATGGCAAATACGGCTGCGATGAGCAGCGACCAGTACGTCGAGCGGACTGAGTGGAGCTTGGTCCACTCGAAAGCGAGCACGTCGCGGGCCCGCGCCGTGAGTGACGGGATGGCCGTGCGGGCGGCCCGGATCTGCGGTGCGGTCATCAGCCTGCCGTGCCTTGTCCTGCTGGTTTCCCGGCGCGGTAGTCGGTGCTGTCGCCGGTGAGGTCCAGGTAGGCCTGCTCGAGCGAGGCGTGCCGCGGCACGAGTTCGTGCACAGCGATATCGTGCGCGGCGGCCAGGCCGGCGATGGCGGGCCCGTCCAGGCCGGTTACCGCGAGCCCGCCGTCGTCTTGGGCCGTGACGGCTGCGCCGCGGGCGGCGGCAAGGGCGGCGAGCTCGCCGGCTTGCGGTGATCGCACCAGCACGTCGCCGCGCGCGCTGGCCTTGGTGAACCGGTCGGTGGACGTGTCGGCGAGCAGCTTGCCGCGGCCGACGATGATCAGGTGGTCGGCGGTCAGCGCCATCTCGCTCATGAGGTGGCTGGACACGAACACGGTACGGCCCTCGGCGGCCAGCGACTTGAACAGCTGGCGGATCCAGTGAACGCCCTCGGCGTCCAGGCCGTTGGCTGGCTCGTCGAAGATCAGGACCGGGGGGTCGCCGAGCAGCGCCGCGGCGATGCCGAGCCGTTGCTTCATGCCGAGCGAGAAGCCCTTGATGCGCCTGCCCGCGACCGCGTCCAGCCCGGTCAGCTCAAGCAACTCGGTGACCCGGCGGCGGCCGATCCCGTTGCTCTGCGCGATCGACAGCAGGTGCCACCAGGCGGTGCGCCCGCCGTGCACGGCGTTGGCGTCCAGCAGCGAGCCCGCCTCGCGCAGCGGGCGAATGATGTCCTGGTACCGGCGGCCGCCGACGAATGCCGTGCCCGAGGTGGGGGCGTCCAGGCCGAGGATGATCCGCATCGTGGTGGTCTTGCCGGCTCCGTTCGGACCGAGAAAACCCGTCACGTGCCCGGGACGGACCGCAAAGCTCAGCCCGTCCACTGCGGTGACAGGTCCGAATCGCTTGGCCAGCTGGTCCACCTCGATCATGACCGGGCTGCCTTGCAGGACGCACCGCAGCTGCCAGACCACAGGAGTACGACACCCGTGGCCGGAACCGGCGCGAAGCTGCCCTCGCGTGTCAGGCTGCAGCCCGCGCGCCGCGTGCTCATCGGACCCTGCCGGCGCTCAGGTAGGCGATACCGCCCCAGGGGGTCAGGATGCAGATTATGAACCCCCACCACAACTTTGGCAGGTAACGCACCTCTTCGGCCCGGGTCAGGTCCGCCAGGCAGAAGGCATCGAAGCCGAGCAGGGGGATGAGAAGGAGTATGGGAGCAAGAGCCGGGTTCACGGGGCTCGCCCCTGCCGCACGAGCCTAGCGGCGACCGTTCCCGCTCCGGGGCAGCCGTCGCCTCGCGTGTCGTACATGTTCCGCCTCTTCGGTTTAATGCGCCGGGTTCGTCCAAGAACGCAGCACGCGCGCGTAAATCGGGTCGAGCGAGACAAACCTGTTCGTCATGGCCAGGTAGACCTGGTTATCGCGGACGCGGGCGAGCAGGAACGCGGTGGCACCCGGGCCGGCCCCGGCGTGCATGGCGGCGTCGCCGCGGGGGCTGAGGAGCCAGCCAAGGCCCATCCGGCGCCCGCCGGGGCCCGGTGCCGTCTGCGCGGTGAGCGCCTCACGCGCCAGCGGCGCGGGGAGCAAGGTTGACCACCCGATCCCCAGGCGCACCAGGTCGGCCGCCGTCGCCCACAGCCCGGCGGCGGCCGGGATGGTGGAAATCATGGCCGGAACCGAGACGAAGGCTCCCCCCGGTGTGAGGTTGTAGCCGGTGACCGCTCCGGGGCCCAGATCAGCCGAGCGGGCGGGAAACGCCGAGCCACCCATCCCCAATGGCTCCAGCACGAGGCGGGTAACCGCATCAGCGTAGGGCGATCCGGTGACATCGGCGATCAGCTGCCCGAGCACGGCGCAGCCGCCATTGCTCGGCTGGGGGACCCCCCGCGGTCCGCCGCAGGCGACGACCGGGCCGGTGAGCGTCACCAGGTCCGGGACACTGTCGGCGAGCAGCCGGGCAGCGCTGGGGCTGTCGACCCCGGCGGCGTGGCTGAGCAATTCCCTGACGGTAATGGTGTCATCAGCCAGGCGCACCATGCGCAGGTGGTCGTTGGCGGAGGTATCCAGACCGAGCCGGCCGTCGGCGACCAGGCGCAGCACTGCGGTGGCGGTGACAAGCACGGTGACGCCGGGTGCCGGGAACCGGTGACCGGTGCCCAGGACCTCAGCACGGTCCAGGTCCGCCCAGCCCCTCGCGATCACCCACGCCACGGTGCCCGGGCCGCCGCCGGCCAGGACCAGGCCGGCCAGGCCCAGCTCAGCGAACGCCTCGTCCGCTATCACTGCCATCTCAGCGGGAACATCGCCGAGTGTGCAGGCCCGCGGCGATGCCGCCGCCCGGGTGTCGGTGATCGGCCTGCCGGCCGGAATCGCCTGCAACTCGGTGAGGCGGTGCGGCGGGTCAGCCTCCACTGACGCGAAGCCCTGCAGGCCGGCGAGCCGGAAACGGGCGGACAGCGGTGCCTGGCCGATGATGACGAGCTCCTCACGCAGGTCCGCGGCCACGCTGGTGATCGCCGCGATCAGCTCGCCGGCCGGAACCTCAGTCAGGAAACGGTCGCCGAAGTGCAGCCGCAGCTCGTGATCGCTGGGGGCCATCCAGCGCGGCGCGCCGGCATCGCTGAAACGGGCTATCACCCATCTCAATTGAGGCAGCACGTGGCTTTCCTGCTGTGGCCGGCCGCAGACCTGCTTGAGCGCGGCCCAGTCCGGCAGGCCATGCTCGCGTGCGACGGCAGCCTGCGCGTCGTGCAGGGAGGGAAACTCGCCAGCGGCCAAGCGGCGTTTCGCCTCGAGCTTCAGGTACCGCAGGCTAGGCCGACTCGGCAGCAGACGCGACCTAGCAGGCATGGCAGCCCTTCCCTCACGCCCGCGGGTCCGCTGCACCGGGCAGGAAAGACTAGCCGTTGACCTTGCCAACAAACCGGTGAGCTTGCAGCCCTGCCCGCGGACCTGGAGGCGCCCGGAACCGCCAACCGTGATAATACTCTCCCAGCGCGATCTCACGCCAACACCGGCAGGAAGGTGCTGCTGGCCAAGACGATCGGCCACGCGGGCAGCTTCGCCGCCTGCCGCAGCCGGGTGCGCGGGCTGCCCGAGTTCGGTGGCGAGCGACCCGCGGTGACCATGTCCGAGGAGATCCAGACGCCCGGCGACGGCCAGATCCGGGCGATGATCACCGCAGCCGACAACCTGGTGCTGCTGTCCATCCTGAACGGCCGCCGGCTGGAGAAGGCCCTGGACAGCTCGAGTTCATGGTGTCCATCGACCCGTACCTGAACGAGACGACCCGGCACGCCGACGTCATCCTGCCGCCCACCGCGCAGCTGGAGCGCTCGCACCACGAGCTCGTGCTGACCCTTGTTTCGGTCCGCGACTGGGCGAAGTACAGCCGGGCGGTGTTCCCGCGCGGGGCTGTACTAGCGGCACGACTGGGAGATTGGAGCTGAGCGGCCGACTCCTCGGGCCGGACACCCCGCTGGTGTTGCTGCTCGGGCGGCTCGGCGCGGCGGCCGGGCGCCGGCTCGGGCCCGGAGGGCCTGGTCGCGCTCGGGCAGCGCACCGGCCGGTACGGCCTACGCAAGCCGCGCGGCGGCGTGTCACTGCGCAAGCTGCGCCGTGAGCCGCATGGCGTCGACCTGAGCCCGCTCGAACGGCGGCTACCGGGACGGCTGTATACCAAGGACCGCAAGATCCACCTCGCGCCGAGCGAGTACCTGGACGACCTGGACCGGCTGCACGGCCGGATGGAGTCCTTGGCGCTCGGTGAGTTGGTGCTCATCGGCCGCCGGCAGCTGCGCAGCAGCAACTCGTGGCTGCACAACAGCGCGCGGCTAGTCAAGGGCAAGCCCCGCTGCACGCTGCTGGTCAACCCGGTCGACGCGGAACGCTACGGCCTGGTCAACGACGAGCCCGCCGTGCTCTCGTCGGCCGCAGGCGAGGTCGAGGTCCCGGTCGAGGTGACCGACGAGATGATGCCGGGGTAGTAAGCCTCCCGTACGGCTGGGGTCACAGCCGGCGTGGCGTCCGGCTCGGCGTGGCCAGCAAGGACGAGGGCGCGAGCATGTGCAGGACGGCCTCGACGATGCCGGCCCGGTCGGCCCCGGAGCACAGCCACCCGCTGATCGAGATTGTCCGTTTCCACGCGCCTGGGCGCGGGGAAACGGACGGTGTGGCGCATTTGGTTGCCGCGCAGTGGCGCCGTTATTGGTAAGCGGATGCTTGCAGCGTGAAGAGCTCGGCGTAGCTGCCTGCGGCGGCAAGCAGTTCATCGTGAGTGCCGGACTCGACGACGCGGCCTTGGTGCAGCACATAAATGCGGCCGGCGGAGCGCACGGTCGAGAAGCGGTGAGAGATGAGCAACACCGAGCGGCCGGCAAACAGTTCGCCGATCCGGGCGAACAGTTCGTGCTCGGCTTTGGCGTCGAGCGCGGCGGTGGGCTCGTCGAGGATCACCAGCGGCGCGTCGCGGAAGAACCCGCGCGCCAGCGCTAGCCGCTGCCATTGGCCGATCGACAGGTCGGTGCCGTCGATGAATGCCGGGCCGAGTAGCGTCTGGTAGCCCTCGGGCAGGGCGTCGATGTCCCGGTCGGCGCCGGCCCGCTCGGCGGCGCGTACGATCGCCGCGGTGTCCTGGTGCCGTTCGTGGCGGCCGAGGGCGATGTTGTCGCCGGCGGACAGCGCGTACTGGATGAAATCCTGGAAGACGATCGCCGTCTGGCTCAGCAGGTCACGCCTGTCCACCTCGCGGGTATCGCTCCCGTCCCAGCAGATCCGGCCGTGGCTGGGAAGGTACAGGCCTGCCAGCAGCTTGGCCAGCGTGGTCTTGCCCGAGCCGTTGGCGCCCACCAGCGCCACCACCTCACCGGGTTCGATGTGCAGCGAGACGTCGTGCAGCGCGAGCCGCTGCGAGCCCGGGTAGCTGAAGGTCACCGCCTCCGCGGCGATCCGGCCAGCCGCCCGCGGCTCGCGCCTGGGCCGCTGCGGCGGCACCCTGGGTTGGGGGGAAGCCGGTGCGAGTGCGGCGAACGCGAGGAAGTCATCGATGAACATCGCCGACTCTTGCAGAATCCCGGCGCTTTGTGCCGCGAACGCCAGCCGCTGGCCCAACAGCACGAGCGCCGCAGCACCCGCCGCCGCGGACGACAGGCTCAGGTGGCGGGAAACAGCCAGCCACACAATGCCCGCGAGCGCGAGGGCGATCGTCGATGCGCTGGCCAGATCGGCGGCCGCCATGACCCGCAACTGACCGCCCGAAATGCGGCGCAACTCTGAGATCCGCTCGTCGTAGAGGCGATCATGGCGTGCGCGCAGGAATCCCGCCAGGCTGAACGCCCGGACTTCCTGCGCAGGCTCACGCCCGGTCAGCAGGCTGGCCAGGTAGGCGCGCTCACGGTCGCGCGGGGTCATGATGGCCCCGAAATGGTAAAACGCGCGCCCCCGGCGGCCGCTGGCCAGCCAGCCCGGGATCAGCGCCAGCAATGCCACCGGCACCAGCAATGGCGCCACGGCGAGCAATGCGGCCGCCGCGCCGATCCCTCCGGCCATCGACCGCCCGAGTCCTTGCAAGCCGAACACCAGCTGCGGCGACCGCATCACCCCTGCCTGTGCCCGCGCGACCCGGTCATGGAACTCGGGCTCGTCGAAACGGGCCAGCTCGACCGCGCACGTCACGTCCAGGATCCGGTCCTGCGCGTACCGCGAGGTAAGTTCCAACAGCAGCCGCTGCTGCTCGCGCAGCACCGCCCCGGCCAGGCCCAGCAGCGCCGTGATACCTCCGAGAGCTGCGGCGCTTGGCCAGATGCTCGCCGCGCCAGCAGTCGTGTGCTGCGTAGACAAGATCGCCGCCAGCGTACGCCGACCAACCACCACCTCGGCCGCCACGCCGACTCCGGAGAGCAGTTCGAGCGCCGCCATGATGATCAGCTCGCGCCGCCCCGCGCGCCAGGTGATCGCCAGCCCGGCCGCCACCAGCCGCGGCACCTCACGAAGCGATCGGCCCTCCCCGCTGGCGTTGAGCTCATAGATCGTCGGACCGGCGCGCCCGCCTCTACTCGACCGCGAGCCATTGAGCACGTACATGCCTCACATGCTCGCACGCCGGCAAGCGCCGGATAGTGCTTCAAAATCCCGACAAGATTGCGCACCCCAGGCCCGGGCCGGTCCTCCCCCACGAGCGATGCGCGGGCCCAAACGGCGGCGGTCGCGGCTGGCCTGATCCTGCACGGCGTGTCGGCGAATCCGGGAATCGTGCGAGCGTCTTGGTAGTCATCGATGTCGTGCACGCCGGCGAGGCCCAGAAGTCGTTCCTTCAGCGCCCCATCGACACCTAGCCGCCGCCAGTGGCGCGATCTTCAACTCACGAAAGGTGGAACCGACAGACCCGGCCGTCGCCCCGTGCATAAGGGCATAGGGCGCCACGCTGTAGGCGGTCATCAGTACCGTGACGGTGTGAGCGACAGGAACCGGGAGCTGGTCCGCGATTGGCTGGACAGCCTTAGCGACAGCGACTTCAAACGGGTCGACGAAGTCGCCAGCATGCTCGCAGAGAAGGCACCGGGCTGGGCGGGCCGTGGTCAGATCACCTCGACGCCGCGGTGTGGAAACTGCGTGTCCGGCTTCACCAGGTGGTGGTAAGTAACGTGTTGGTGCAGGCCCGATCGCACGATCGTGTTGCTGACGGTGTTCCGCAAGACCCGCCAGCATGATCAGCGGCAGATCGGCCGGGCAGCCCGGGCGCAGCAGATCTGCGAGCGTGACCACCGGGGACTTGCGGGCCCAGCCAGCGTTCCCTGACTACACAGAGTCGCACCACAGGTGTCGACATGAACCGCCGATCTGCGCGTCCGGCGACATCTCGGCGGCCGTCGACAGAGCCGCGCCGATCAGGGTGATCTGCATGCAAGCCTCAACGGCATGCCTATGCGCCGTGGATAGAGACACCTGGCGAGCGCTACGTCCACTTTCGAGCGCTTCTTCAGTTCCGACCCCTCCGGGCCGCTACCTGATCCTCTACGCCGCCGTGGGCAGCGCACAAGACAACGGCCGGATCGATCACGGACGGTTGGTGCCGCTAACGCCGGCCAACGGGCCCCGGAATTTTGAGCCATTTGCCGCAGCGGCCGACGAGGCGGTCTGAGAATGGTCGCGACGAGAATCGTTCGGCTCGGTCTAGGCAGGAGATTTGCATGAACGTCCCAAACACCAACCGGTGGTGCCGGTACCTGGCAGTTGCCTGCGGCGTGCTGGGTGGCCTTCTTAGTGCTGTCATGCCGGGCCCGGCCAGTGCGGCAGCGGTTCCTTCCGCGGCACCGCCAGCCGGCGATCTCTGGGCGACATTCGGCCATAACCAGGCGCATTCAGGTACCTCGTCGGATACCGCGATCGCGGCGTCGACCGCGCCGGGGTTGGCCAAGCGGTGGTCGGCGTCCCTGAACTCTACTATCGCGCAGCCGTCCCCGGCCGTGGCTTACAGCGCAAAACTCAGCGAGACTCTCGTCTATGACGTGACCTACACCGGGGTTGTGTCGGCGTTCAGCGCGGCGACCGGAGCGTTGGTGTGGCACCGGTCGGTCGGCTCCAACGTGGCCTCATCCCCGGCGGTCTACCACGGCACCGTCTACTTCGGAACCATCAACGGGACGCTGGAGGCGCTCAACGCGGCGACGGGGGCTGTCCGGTGCACCTTCACCTTGCCGGTCATCGCCCCGGCCACGAAACCGGGCCGTCTCATCTCCTCGCCAGTGGTCGGCAGCGTCGACGGCACCGGCCCAACAGTTTTCATTGGCGACGCGGGCACGCAGGAAAGCAGCAACGGCGGACATTTCTGGGCCATCACCGGCGCAGGCAACACCGCCGGAGGCTGCCAGAGGAAATGGATGTACAACAACTGGCCGAACAAAGGAGCGACCGGCACGCTGACGGGCGTGTGGGACGAGCCCGCGCTAGCGCAGAACAGCGGCGGCGCCTGGGAGGTCGTGTTCGGCACCAGCAATCCCGACCAGTCGGTCTATGCTCTCAGCGCCGTCAAAGGCTCCCGGCTCTGGCGTTTCCACACGCTGAACAACGGCCCGGACGAAGACGTCGGCGCAGGGCCCACGATTGGACTCCCAGGCAGCAACGGGTTCGGCGACGGGGTTGTCTACATCGACGGCAAAGACGGCATCGAATACGCACTCGACCTGCGAACCGGCAAAAAGTTCTGGTCGTTCACGCTGGGCCCTGGCACCGGCGCCGCCAACGGCGTCTCGGAAGCCGCGCTGACCGGCAACACGCTAGTGGTGTGCTACGCCGCGACGGTGTTCGCGCTAAACGCCACCACTGGAGCGATGATCTGGAAGGCCACTCCCGGCGGGACGATACACGCCTCGCCCGCGGTTTCCGGGCCCTCCGCCGATCGGGTACTGTTCGTCGGCGACCTCAACGGCATTGAGTACGGCCTCAACATGCAAACCGGAGCCCGAGTGTTCGCTGCCGTCACCAGCGGCAAGTTCGAAGCCTCAGCGGCCGTGGCAGCCGGACGACTCTACTTCACCTCTGGCGGCACGTTCTACGCCTACGCACCATCATGACGTCGTCTCCCAGTCTGAGGCACACCGCCCGGCGGCTCGTCTGGAGCAGCTTCGCAATCTGGGTAACCGGCCCGCTGTTGCTGCCGTAGCGAGGCTCTCGGGCGAGGTGCCGCTGATCCGCGACTGAGCCATCGGGCACCAGCGAGGGCGGCTGCGATCCTCGGCTGTATGAAGCCGTACTCTGTTGCGCTAGCTCGGAGTCGAAGGTCTGGGAGACACGGCGATGCTCTCCTCGGCCGGGCAGCGGCACTGGCGACGGTCCATCGATACCTCTGGCACGTCTGCGGCCCGCGGCGTTCCCGCCTGGGGGGCAGGCTGACGGCCATTACTAGGCCTCCTGGCCGTTCTGCGCAACTGCTGCAACGCCCCGGAACGCCCGGCCGGGGACTCGACGCGCTCGATGGTCATCACCGACCTAACTGTCGACATCCACGAACGCCAGATCGAACTGACCACTTTCGCGCGAGCAATACGCCTTCCCAGCCGGTACCCCAGGCGTCGAACTCCGCTACCTCGCCAGCCCATCGTGGGCGATACAGCCCTTCCACATCGTGCTCCAGCCCGGAGCCCGTCTCGACTCCCTACGCCTCGCCGGCAAGGAGTTCATCTACTGCCAGCAGGGTCGCGGCATCCTCACCGTGGCAGGACGCGACTACTCGCTCCAGCCCGGCGACACGATCTACTTTCCCGGCGGCACCGACCACACCTACGCGAACCCCGGCAAGCAAGTCACACATCTCCTCGGCGGCACCATGCGTTGCGGCC
>Ga0207646_10003384_pt1 | contig 18044 bp, 17 predicted proteins | sample KBSK5502metaG_FD_184343 | JGI IMG/M metagenome (GOLD analysis project Ga0207646, IMG submission 184343) | Corn, switchgrass and miscanthus rhizosphere microbial communities from Kellogg Biological Station, Michigan, USA - KBS K5-50-2 metaG... | ecosystem: Host-associated > Plants > Roots >...
ACGATCGCCGCGCCGACGACATACGCGCCGAGGGCGTGCAGGGCCTGCGCGCGGATCGCGAGGATCTTGCCGTCCGCGTCGAGCGCCATCTCGCCCCGCACGACCTGATCCCGGCCGTGGTCGTCGTTGAGCAGGCCTTCGGTGCGCGTCTGGATCCACTTGACCGGCCGGCCGCAGCGGCGCGACGCCCAGAGCACGAGCGCCTCCTCCGGATACGTGTCGGCCTTCATGCCGAAGCCGCCGCCGACGTCCTGCGCGATCACGCGGAACCTCGTCTCGGGGAGCCGGAAGACGGCCTGCGCCACCACCGTGCGCACCCCGTGTGGGTTCTGGGTGCTCGTGTAGAGCGTGTAGGTGTCGTCCGCCGGGTTGTAGTCGCCGATCGCGCCGCGGGGCTCGAGCGCGTTGGCGGACAGCCGGTTGTTGACGAGGCGGAGCGCCACCGTGTGGCGGGCGGCGGCGAACGCGGCGTCCGTCGCGCCCTTGTCGCCCATCGTGAGCGTGAACGAGACGTTGCTCGTCCAGTCGTCCCAGATCTTCGCGGCGCCGTCCTGGACGGCATCCTCGACGGCCGCCGCCGCCGGCAGCGGCACGTACTCGATCTCGACCAGCTCCACAGCTTCGCGCGCCTGCGCGGCGGTCTCGGCGACGACGAAGGCGACACGTTCGCCGACGTGGCGGACCTTGTCGGTCACGAGCACCGGCCGGAAGGTGCGATAGCCCTTCGGCCCTCCCATGTCCTCGGGCATGGCATTGGGCGGGATCCCCCCGAGCGTGTCGCGGACCGCGTCGGCCCCCGTGAGCACGCAGATCACGCCGGGCGCGGCCGTCGCGCGGGAGACGTTCATGCCGCGGATCCTCGCGTGCGCGTGGGGCGACAGCACCAGCGCGCCATGGGTTTGCCGCGGAAGCTCGACGTCGTCGACGAACCGCGCGCGCCCGGTCAGAAATCGCCGGTCCTCCACCCGCCGCACGGCCTGTCCGATCCCGAACGTGTTCATGCTCATCTCGTCTGCCTCATCCCGCGACGAGGGCCGCCATCCGCTCGCGCGTTCTGGAATCCGGCAGCGTGCCCACGCCGGCCTTCAGGTTGTCCGCGACGTGCTGCCGCTGGCTGGTGCCGGGAATCACGCACGTGACGGCCGGATGCGCGAGGATCCACTTCAGGAAGAGCTGCGCCCAGCTCCCGCAGCCCATCTCCGCCGCCCACGCCGGCAGCGTCTCACCGCGCACGCGCTGGAACAGCCCGCCCGTGGAGAAGGGGATTCGCGCGTCGTCGGTCAACGCGAGGCGATCGATGTCGGGTCCGCTCAGATAGGTCAGCTCGATCGGGACGCCGCCGGAGCCGCTCATGGAGGTATTGTAGGACCCATCGCACAGCCCGTCCTCTTCCGCCTTCCCGGCTTCCGCTCGCTCGGAGCCTCGATCCTGCTGAACTCCGTCGGCATGATGGGCGAGGTAGTAGTGCTCGGCTGGCTCACCCTCGAGCTGACGAACTCGCCGCTCCTGGTCGGCGTCGCGATGGGGATGCGATCGCTGCCGCTCTTCTTCGTGGGCGTGCCGGCGGGAGCGCTGGCCGATCGCGTGCCGCGCCACCGCCTGCTGATGGCGACCGGCGCCGGCCAGGCGCTCACCGCGGCCACGCTCGGCGCCCTGGTACTGCTCGGCCTCGTGGCGCTCGTCCACGTGCTGGTGCTCACGCTCGTCGCCGGGATCCTGCGCGGGGTCGAGCACGCGACCCGCCAGGGCTACACGCACGACGTCGTGGGCGCCGCGGCGCTTGTGAAGGGATTCGCCGTGCTCGGCGTCGGCATGCGCAGCGGCTGGCTCGTCGGCTCGCTGGCCGCCGGCGCGCTGATCGCACACTTCGGCTCAGGCGCGGCCTACCTCGCGGTGGCGGCCGGGTACCTCGCGGGCGCGGCGGCGCTCCTGTCCGTGTCGACGCCGCCGCGAACGACCGCGCCGCCGCACGCGGGCTCGTTGTGGCGGAGCGTCGTCGAGTTCTTCGCCGCGATCAGGACCGATCGCGCGCTGCTCGTGTTGATCGCGCTCACCGCCGGCGCCGAGATCTTCGGGTTCGCCCACCAGGTGCTGCTGCCGAGCCTGGCCCGCGACGTGCTCCACGCCGGGCCCGAAGGCCTCGGCATCCTCAACGCCGCCCGCTCGGTCGGCGGCATCCTCGGCCTCGCCGCCGCCGCCAGCATCGGCGGCGCCGTGCCCGGCGGGGGCGCGCTCTTTCTCGTGGTCATCGGCGCGTTCGGCGTGAGCCTGATCGCGCTCGGCGCGGCGCCCGCGCTGGTGGGCCTGGTCGGCGTGGTCGCGGTCCTGACCATCGCCAACGCCGCCGGCGCGCTCGCGGATCTGCTGGCCCAGAGCGTGCTCCAGCTCAGCGTGCCGCCCGCGCTCCGCGGCCGCGCCGGCGGCGCGTGGGTGGTGGCGATCGGCCTCGCCCCGCTCGGCCAGCTCCAGATCGGCGCGCTGGCCTCGCTCTTCGGCGTCAGCGCGGCCCTGGCCGCCAGCGGCCTGGCCCTGGTCGCCCTGGGCGTCACCGCCGCCCTGCTCTTTCCGCGCCTGCGAAGGCTCGGGGTGACCCCCTGAGCCGGCCGGTCTAGAATGCGCCATGAGGCGCGCGCTCGTGGTTCCCGCGATCGCCCTCGCCGCCGCCGGCTGCGTGTCCACGTCATCGATCCCCCGGGTCCCGGCGCGGGGCGAGGTGATCCGCGCGATCCTGACCTCCACCGTCCAGCTTCGATCCGAGCGCGAAGGGGGAATTCGCCGCGCGGCGTCCGGCGTCGTCGTCGCGACCGATAGTCGATCACGCCGCGCCTGGATCATCACCGCCAAGCACTTCCTCGATCCCCCGAGCCGTCAGGAGGTCTTCGTCCGGCTTCCTGGGCACACGCAGGTCCGCGAGGCGTCGGTGGTGTTCGTGAGCCGCGAGGTCGACCTTGCGATCCTCGAGGCGAGCGACCTGAAAGTCGTGCCCGTGCGGCTGAAGATGACGGCGCACCTCGGAGACGCCATCAGGATCGTCGCGTTCCCGTGGGGTCAGCGGTTCACGGTGGTGGGCGGTTTCGTCAGCCAGATCTCGGCGCCGAGAGCGAGCGAGGACCAGGACCTCGTGGTGGGTCCGCCTCGCATGGTGGACGCCTCGGTGAGCTACGGATCGAGTGGCGGCGGGGTGTTCGACGCGGTGAGCGGAGAGCTGGTCGGGGTCGTCGAGGGGTATCGCACCGCCAAGCTCGCGATCCCCGAGATGAAGGAGCGCGTCTTCGAGATGCCGGTCGCCGGGGAGACCAACGTGGTTTCCGCCGCCGTCATCCTGAAGTTTCTCATCGAAGCCGGCCTCGAAAACTACCTGCCCCGCTGATCCGGCTCCGTCCGGCTGGGGCAGTCCTGGTCCACTGTGGCGTTCTGCCACACCGGACAGCCTCAAAGTGACGCCACACGTGACCATCAAGTAACTGATAAATAACCACTTGGACGTATCCCGAGCTTCGGCATGGTCCTTGTAGCGACAGCTACCCCGTAAGATCAATTACTGGGCAAGGAGACTGACGATGCGAAAGACACTGGGGCTCGTACTGGCCCTGACCTTCATGCTGACGGTACCCGCGCTGGCCGAGCAGACACAGGGCACGGTGAAGGCGATCGATCCCGCCGACCGCTCGTTCACGCTCGTGGACGGCACCCGGCTGTGGGTGGACGACGCGCAGATCGCGGACCTGTCGCTCGGCGAGAACGTGCAGGCGACGTACGAGATGCAGGGCGACAAGAAGGTGGTCAAGGACCTCTACATCAGCGGCATCGGCCCGGACGGCCGTGGCTTCACGTACTACGGCACCGGCTACATGAACAACCCGATCGATCAGATCCAGGCCGGCGACTAACTGATTTCATGGGGGGGCCCCGAGCGGCCCCCCCAAACCCTCCAACGTTCGTCGCGCCCCGGCGGAGCCGGGGTGCTCCTCTAACTTAACTAGCCCACCGTTCTGATCGCTGATCCGCGTGCGATACTCGGCCTGCATGGCGCGAATCGGCGTGGCGTTCAGCGGTGGGCTCCTTCCGGGCGACATCGTCGAGTGCGTGAAGCTCGCCGATGAGCTCGGCTACGAGTCGGCGTGGGTGGCCGAGGGGCACGGCGGTGATCAGTTCGCGATCCTCGCGGCTTGCGCCGTCGCCACCCGACGGATCAAGCTCGGCACCAGCATCTCGAGCGTCTTCGTCCGCAGCGCGACCACGATCGGCATGGCGGCGGCGACCGTCGACCAGCTCTCCGGCGGCCGCTTCATCCTCGGGCTGGGCTCGAGCCACCGGGTGCAGGTCGAGCCGGAGCACGGCGTGCCCTTCGTGCAGCCCACGCAGCGCCTGCGCGAGACGATCGACGTCGTCCGCGGCCTCGTGCGTGATGGCGTCGTCGCCCACGCCGGCAAGGTCATCACGATCGAACACTTCGATCTCTGGTTCACGCCGCTCCGGCGCGAGATCCCGATCTACGTCTCCGCCCTCTTTCCCCCGATGCTCCAGATCGGCGGAGAGATCGCCGACGGCGTGCTCCTCACGTGGCCCACGGCCGAGTCCGGTCGCCGCGCCGCGGACAACGTGGCGGCCGGCGCGCGCCGCGCCGGCCGCGCCCCCGCGGACGTCGACGTCGCCTCGCTGATCCCCTGTTATGTGGCCCGCGATCAGTACCAGGCGTTCGACGGCATGCGCAACGCGGTCGCCTTCTACGCGGGGTTCTTCCCCCGTTACAACCGACTGCTCGCGGAGAGCGGCTTCGCCGAGGACGTCGCGCGGATCAAGGCGGCGTTCGACGCCGGCGATCGCGCGGAGGCCGCGCGCCGGGTGCCGGATGCGCTGCTCGCGGCGATCACGGCGGCGGGCACGCCCGAGCAATGCCGCGCGAAGGTCGAGGCGTATCGCCGTTCGGGCATCGCGCTGCCGATCATCAGCCCGCGGGCCAGCGGGCCCACCGGCATGGCCATGGCGCGCGAGGCGCTCCACGCCTGCGCGCCGTCACGCTAGCCCGGCACCGCGACGTGGCTGAACCCCTCGGCGTAGGCATAGCCCTTTTCCCTGCCAAGCGTCGCCGCGCGCGTCCGCATGCGATCCTGGAATGCCCCCATATCTCCAACCTGGCTCGCATGGCAACGGATAGCCGCAAGCTTCAAGTCGATGGTGCTCGTGATGTCGACGATCAGGTTGGGCTGCTCCCACTGAATCGTGTACACCTCGCGCACGATGTGGGGATCGTATTCCGGCAACAGCTCCGGAAAGGCCATACGGTCGCGTGCGAGCGGATACACACAATCCAGAACGACTCGCGCCGTGGTCCGGTGGTCGCGATGCCAGCCGGGGAAGTTGTTGTACGTGCGGTGCGGATTCAGCGTGATGATGAGATCGGGCCGCCAGCGCCGGATTTCCCGGGTCACGTCGCGCCGTAGGTCGCGGGTGTCTTCCACCTCGCCATCCTCGTAGCCGAGGAATCTCACGTCGGCCACGCCCAGCACGCGCGCCGCGTCTCGCTGCTCCTCTTCACGAAGCGCGATCAACTGCTCGGGCCTGACACTCGGGTCGGACGACCCCTTGTTGCCGTTGGTTACGACGACGTAGGCTGTCTCGCGCCCTTCCTTCACCAGCTTGGCGACGGTGCCGCCGGCCAGAAAGTCCGCGTCGTCAGGATGCGCGGCGACGAATAACACGCGACCGGTCGAGGCCGTCATCGGCGGCACCTCTCCTGCGATACGGCGCCCGGGCGGCGCTTCACGCGCGTCTCCAGGCCAGGAGCACCAGAGCCAGGGCGACCGCCGCGGGCAGCGCCTGCGTGAACAGGATCGAGGTCTTCGCCGTCACGCCGCCGAAGACGCCGGCGACGACGACGCAGGCGAGGAAGAAGATCTTCAGCTCGGGCCGACCCGTCCACAGCGCCCACACGAGGCCGGCGGCCAGGAACCCGTTGTAGAGCCCTTGATTGGCGGCGAGCGCGGCCGAGCTCGCGGAGACCTCCGGCGTCATGCCGAAGATCCGGCGCCCGACGGGATGATCCCAGAAGAACATCTCGAGGACCAGGAAGCCGAGGTGGCTCAGCGCCACCAGTCCGGTCAGCACGTTCGCGATGATCTTCACGTCGCCTCCACCTCACGCGGCTTGCGGCACGCGCATCATCCTTGGGACAGGCTCATCTGCACCAGTACCGCACGCCCCAGGAGACCGTACGGACTGGCGAGCGTCTCCGGGATCTCGAAGTGGTTGTAGCCGTCGGCGACGAGGAGCTGCACGGCCTCGCTGTTCGTCGCGTACCGCTTGACGATCTGGGGGAGATTCGGCGCGTACTTGATCTGATCATAGGCGGCATCCAGCTCGGCTTGGTCCATGTCGAGCCACACAGCCGGCTCCTTGCCCCGCGGTACCGGTTGCACGGCCGCCGGCTGCTGAGCGAACGCCGGAGCACCTGCGGCGAGCGCGGCGCTCGCGACCCCGGCCGCCAGGAACGTCCGGCGCGTGACTTCACTGCCGACCGACGCGTGCCCCGCCTTCATCGAATCCTCCTCTCGAGCTCTACCGCCCCGTTGGCTGCAGGAGGTCCCACATATTGCCGTAGAGATCTGTGAACACGGCAACGGTGCCGTATGACTCTTGCTTGGGAGGCCGAACAAACTCAACGCCCCTTGCCTTGTAGCGCTCGTAATCGCGCCAGAAATCATCTGTGTACAGGAACAGGAAGACTCGCCCTCCCGTTCGCGCGCCGACCCGGGACGCCTGTTCAGCCGACGACGCCCTTGCCAACAGGAGCCGCGACTCAGTAGCCCCCGGCGGGGAGACAACCACCCAACGTTTTGATTGCTCCGGGACGTAAGTGTCTTCGACAAGCTCGAAACCGAGCTTGCCAACGAAGAACTCCAATGCCTCATCGTAGTCGCGCACCACGAGCGAGACGAGGCCAAGGCATTGCTTCATGTGTGAACCGGGGCCTCTCGCCACCTAACGTTCCTCGTGAGCGCCGGCCGCTCCGGGCCGGCCCGCTCCACGAGGTTGTTGGACGGCTCCTCAGCGCCCCAGGACGACATCGATCCCCGAAAGCACGAGCTCGAGCTTGGATCTGGAGAGCTTGCCGGTTCGTTCGGTGAGGTCGGTCTTGTCCAGCGTCACGAGCTGGGACACGTTGGCGACCGATTCCTTCGGAAGCCCAGTGGCGCTCGACGGAAGTAGGATATTCCCTGGCGCGGTTGCCCACTTGAGGTTGCTCGTGAGAGCAACGCAGACAACGCTCGCGATGCGGCTACGATTCAGCGCATCTCCTTGGACGACTACGACGGGGCGCCGGAACCCCGGCCCGGAGCCACTCGCCTCCGGCAGATCGGCCCACCAGACATCGCCTTGGGCGATCGTCACCAGTCGCTGCGCTTCAGGACGCGGCGGGAAGCCACGCGCACGAACTGGTCCCCCGGGTCCCCGATTTCAGCCAGGGCTCGGTCCATCGCTTCGGTCACACGATCGGGAACGTGACGGGCCACGTATTCAGCGAGAGCCCGGCTATATACTTCACTTCGGGAGCGCTTCATCCGCCGGGCCAACTGCTCAGCCTTCTCGAAGACATCGTCTGGAACCGACACCGCTATTTTCATACCGGGAGTATAACCAGTCGGCAGGGCCCTGGTCAATCGCTGGGTCCGCGCCCACTATGAAAGTTCCCTTCGTCGTTCAAGTCGCACATTCCTCGACACAAAGCCCAATCGCTCGAACGAGTTGCGAGCGACGTCGTTGAACGTCCAAATGTTGAGCACGACATCCGACACCCCGTCCGCGCGCGCGGATTCGACGACATGGCGAAGCAGGCTGCGCGCAACACCTTGCCGTCTGTACTTGGGATGTACTCTGACTTGGTCCACCTCATACCATCGTGCATGGAATCGGATACAGTCGGCGGGCGCGGCTTCAGTCACCCTCCACCAAGCCAAGTGCGCGTGCCACACGCTCGGGCGTCAACGGGAGTTGCGTCACGCGGGCGCCCGTGGCGTCCTCGATCGCGTTGGCGACGGCGGCGGCGGGGGGCGCGATCGGGGGCTCGCCGATGCCGCGCGCTCCGAAGGGGCCGAGGCCCTCGCCGGACTCGACGACGAGCGCCTCGACGTCGGGGACGTCGCCGGCGGACGGGATCAGATACGACGCGAAGGACGTCGTCACGTTGATGCCGTCCTCCAGCACGACTTCCTCCATGAGCGCGTAGCCCATTCCCTGCACGGCGCCGCCCTGGATCTGGCCCTCGACGGACTGCGGGTTGATGGCGCGGCCGACGTCGTGGGCGGCGGCGAGCTTCAACACCGTGACGCGGCCCGTCTGGGTGTCGACCTCGACCTCCGCCGCGTGGCAGCCGAACGTGTAGTCGGGGAAGATCTTGCCCGAGCCCTTCTCCAGATCGACGGGCTCGCCGGCGGGCGCGTGGTAGACGCCGAGATGGCTGCGCGGCACGCCCATCCGCGCGCAGCCACGCAGGAGCTCCACGAGCGGGAGCGACCGGCCATCGCTCGCGCGCACGGCGCCGTCGGCCATCTCGAGCGCGGCGGGGCCGGCGTCGAGTATGCGCGCGGCGGCGGCGAGGAGCTGCTCGCGCAGCTCGCGCGAGGCCTTGAGCACGGCATTGCCCGACATGTAGAGCTGGCGGCTCGCCGTCGTGGTGCCGGCCAGCGGGGTGAGAGCGCTGTCGGCGATGTGGACGGACACGCCCTCGAGCGGAACGCCGAGGATCTCGGCGGCGATCTGGCAGAGCGACGACGCCTGGCCCCCGCCCACGTCGGGGACGCCCGAGCGCACGACCAGGCTGCCGTCCATCTCGAAGCCGACCCACGCGCTCGACCAGTCGTGCAGCCACACGATCCGGCCGTAGGGCTGCAGGTTGCACGCGATGCCGCGCCCGACCTTCACGTGTGGCGCGCGCGGAGGCGTCGGCTCGCCGAGCGCGCTCCACGATCGCTCGATCAGCTCGGGCAGCGCGACATGCGTCTCGATCACCTGACCCACGGGCAACGCGTCGCCGCGACGGAGCGCGTTTACGCGGCGGACCGCGAGAGGCGAGAGCCCGAGGGCGCGCGCGAGGCGATCCATCTGTGACTCGTAGCCGAAGACGACCTGCATGGCGCCGAAGCCGCGCATGGCGCTCGTCGGCGGATTGTTCGTGTACGCGACCTTCGCATCGACGGATGCCGCGGGCATGCGATACGGACCGGCCGCGGTCACCGTCGAGTAGAGCAGCACGAGCGCCGAGAGATACGCATAGCCTCCGGAGTCGGCCAGCAGCTCGATCTCCTGCGCGACGATCTCGCCGGTGCGCAGCGCCGCCGTCCGGTACCGCATGCGATACGGATGTCGCTTGGCGCGGGCGAGCAGCGATTCCTGCCGCGTCCACACCATCCGCACCGGGCGCTTCGTCCGCCAGGCCAGGAGACCGAGATAGACCTCGACGGTCACATCCTCCTTGCCGCCGAAGCCGCCGCCGAGATACGTCCCGATCACGCGCACGCGGTTCTGCGGCACGCCGAGCACCTCCGCGACGTCACGGAAGTGCTCGATGACCTGCGTGGAGACGCGGATCGTGATGACGCCGTCCGAATCGACCCACGCCACGCCGGACTCCGGCTCGAGATACGCGGAGTCGACGTGCTGGGTGCGGTATTCGCCCTCGACCACGACGTCGGCCCGCGCGAAGCCCGCGGCGACGTCGCCGCGCCTGACCCGCCAGTGGGCGAGGAGGTTGCCCTGGTCGTGGACGGCCGGGGCGCCGGGCTCGAGCGCGGCGGCCGGATCGAAGACGCCGGCCAGCACCTCGTAGTCGACGGCCACCGCCTCGGCGGCCTCACGCGCCTGCTGCTCCGTTTCCGCTGCGATGAGCGCGATCGGCTCGCCCTGATGCCGGATGCGGTCCTCGGCGAGCACGTGCAGGCGCGCGCGCAGGGGCCCGACCTCGGTCGTCTGCCCGGGGACGTCGGTCCACAGCGTGTTGTGGGGGACGTCGCTCGCGGCCACGACGGTGGCCACGCCCGGCATCGCCGCCGCGCGCTTGGTGTCGATGGCGCGGATGCGCGCGGACGGGTAGGGCGAGCGTACGACTACTGCGTGGAGCATCCCCGGCATCGCCCAGTCGCCCGCGTACGCCGTCGCCGCCACGACCTTGTCGCGCGCGTCGTGTCGGATCACGGGCCGCCCCACGAGACGCATTTCGCGCTCGAGCTTCACGCCATCAGTCACGCTTCGCCTCCCGTGCGTAGGCCTCCAGCGCATCCAGGATCTTGGCGTAGCCGGTACAGCGACAGAGATTGCCTTCGATCGCGTGACGCAGCGCCGCGCGGTCGGCGCCGGGGTGGTTCTGGAGGAAGGCGAGGCCGGTCAGGAGCATGCCCGGGGTACAGAAGCCGCACTGCACGGCGCCGTGACGGAGGAACGCCTGCTGGAGCGGGTGGAGGTCGCCCTCGTCCTCGAGCCCGCGCACCGTCGTGATCGCCCGGTGCGCGGCGCTCGCGGCGAGAAGGAGGCAGCTCGAGACGGGCCGACCGTCGAGCAGCACGGTGCACGCGCCGCAGACGCCTTCACCGCAGCCCTCCTTGACGTCGAAGATCCCGAGCGTGTCGCGGAGCACGGCGAGGAGGGTCTGGTTGGGCTCGACGTCCACGTCGCGGGGGCGCCCGTTGACGTGCAGGCTCACGCGCACGGTCAGCGGATCTCCAGCGCGCGCGCGACGGCACGCGTGAGCGCCCGGCGCGCGAGCACGCCCGCGAGGAGCGTGCGGTAGGCGGAGGAGACGAAGGCATCCGACTCCGGCGTCAGCGCTGCGCGCGCGGTCTCGGCCGCGTGCCCGAGCCGGTCCCTCGTGGGCTCCGCCCCCCGCAGCACATCCTCGGCCGCCGGAACGCGAACCGGCGCCGGGCCCACACCGGCGAAGGTCATGCGTGCCTCGTCCACGTGGCCGCGGCGGTCCAGACGGATCAGCGCCGCCACCGCGACGATCGCGAAGTCACCGGTCCGGCGCGACATCTCCTCGACGGCCCAGCCCATGTCGCGGGTCACGGGGATGTCGATGTCCGTCAGCAGCTCGTCGGGCGCGAGCGTCGTCGTCAGGTATCCCGTGAAGAAGTCGCCCGCAGCCACGGTCCGGCGTCCCGAGCGCCCGGCGATGCCGAGCCGCGCATCGAGCGCGACCATCGCCATCGGCAGCTCGGCCGCCGGATCGGCGTGGGCGAGGCTGCCGCCGAGCGTCCCCAGCGTACGTACACGCACGTTGCCGACGAGCGCCGCCGCCTCGCGCAGCGGCGGGCAATTGCGCGCCACCTCGTCGGATTCTTCCAGCGTGGCATGCCGCGTCAGCGCCCCGAGCTTCAGCCGCCCGTCCCCGACGCTCACCCCGTCCAGCGGGAGCCCATTGATGTCCACGACCACCCGCGGCTTCGCCAGCCGGTAATTCAGGATCGGCAGCAGGCTCTGACCGCCGGCGAGCACTTTGGCGTCTTCCCCATGCTCCGCGAGCACGGCGAGCGCCTCGTCGACGGACGCCGGAGCGACATACTCGAAGGGGTACATACCTAGCGCTACACGTCCCAGCCGCCGTCCACCGTGATCGATTGGCCGGTAATGTTTTTCGAATCATCGGACGCGAGAAAGCAGACCGTGTCGGCGACGTCTCGCGCGGTCGTCACGCGGCGGAGCGCCATCTCGTCGACGTATTCCTGGTACACGCGCTCGGCCGTCCAGCCGGGGCCGCGCTTGCGCGCCTTCTCGCGGCAGAGCTTGTCCATGCGGTCGCCGGTCACGATGCCCGGGTGGACCGCGTTGACGTTGACGTTGTACGGGCCGACCTCGAGCGCGACGGTCCGCGTGAGTCCGCGGATCGCCCACTTGGACGACGAGTACGCGGCGCGGTACTTGTAGCCGCGCAGCCCAGACGTCCCGCTGATGTTCACGATCTTGCCGTAGCGCTGCGCGATCATGAGCGGCGTCACGTGCTTGATCGGCAGGAACGTGCCCCGCACGTTGATGGCCAGGACCTGGTCGAAGTCCTCGACGGAGATCTCCGATACCGGCGTCTCGACGGGCCCGGTGATGCCGGCGCCGTTCACGAGGATGTCGATGCGCCCCCCGAAGGCCGCCCGCGTGGCCTCGACCAGCGCCTTCACCGCCGCCTCCTGCGTGACGTCGGTCGGGTGAACGAGCGCTTGCCGCCCGAGGTCCTCGATCTCCTGGGCGAGTGCCTTCAGCGGCGGGACCTCCCGCGCCGCGAGGGCCAGATCGGCGCCCTCGTGCGCGAGCCGGAGACAGATCTCGCGGCCCATGCCCTTCGCGGCGCCCGTGACGACGGCGATGCGTCCCTCGAGCCTGTTCATCCGACGTATCCTTCTCGGCGATCGGCCTCGCGCCGCTCGGCCTCGCGCTCGGCCGGCGGCCCGTAACCGCCGCCGCCGCACGTCTCGACCAGGACGACGTCACCCCGCCGTAGCGTGAACGTTTCCTTCCCCGACACGACGCGCTCGCCGCCGTTCGACCGCAGCGTGACGCGGAACGGCTGGCCATCGGCGCCGCCGAAGACCCCCCAGGGAGGAATTACGCGCCGCTCGAACATCGTGGTCAGCGTGACGTCGTTCGCGAGCACACGGTAGGCGCGGGTCTGGCCGAGGCCGCCCCGGCGGCGCCCGTCGCCCGCCGATCCCAGGCGCAAGGCGTGGGACTCCACGACGAACGGGTACTCGCCCTCGATGACCTCGGTCGGCGTGTTCATCACGTTCGACATGTGCACGCGGATGGCCGCGGCGCCGTCCTTGACGGCGGTCGCGCCCTCGCCGCCCCCGTGGACCTCGTAGAGGATGGCCCACCGGCCGTCGGCCTGGCGCGCGCCGAAGATCAGCACGCCCGACGTCGTGGGCCCGCCGGCGGCGATCCGTTGCGGGAGCACGGGCGCCAGCGCCTTGAAGATCGCGTCGACCACGCGCTGGGAGGTCTCGTGATTGCCGCCGACCACGGGACGGTCGGGATCGGGGTCGAGCACCGACCGCGGCGGCACCACGATGCGTAGCGGACGGTAGCAGCCGTCGTTGGGCGGCACCTCGGGGGCGACGAGCGCCTTCATCGCGTAGTAGACGGACGAGCACGCGATGAACCGCGTGGTGTTCACCGGTCCCCGGGCCTGCGGAGCCGTGCCCGCGAAGTCGAACGTCGCCTCGTCGCCCGCGATCGTCACGCGCACCTTGATGCGGATCGGCCGCGCGTCGACGCCGTCGTCGTCGAGCCAGTCCTCGCCTTCCCAGGTGCCGTCGGGTAGCGCACGGATCGCCGCGCGCATCTGCTGCTCCGACTCCGCCTGGAAGCGCTCGAAGCACGCGTGCATGGTCGCCGGGCCGTGGCGCGCGAACAGCTCGCCGAGCCGCCGCGCCGCGACGTCGTCGGCGGCGAACTGCGCGAAGAGATCACCCTCGCGCTCCGCGCGCCCGCGCACGTTCGCGAGCAGGAAGTCGATCTTCTCCCGGTCGGGCCCGGCGGCCGAGAAGAGGCGGAGGGGCGCGATCCGGACACCTTCCTGGTGGGCGTCGGTCGCCCACGGCACGTAGCTGCCCGGCACGGCGCCGCCGATATCGGCCCAGTGGGCTAGGTTAATCGCGAAGGCGACGAGCTGGCCTTCGGCGAACACCGGCCGCACTGCCTTGACGTCGGGCAGATGATTTCCACCCACCTCCGGGAGGTTCAGAAACCACACATCTCCCTCGCTGAAGCGTTCGGCCGGTATTCTTTTCAGCAGCTCCTTCACGGTGAAGCCCATGACGCCCATGTGGATCGGGATGTCGCGACCCTGGGCGATGAGCCGGCCCTCGGCGTCGGTCAGCGCGGAGGAGAGATCGCCCGCCTCCTTGAGGAGCGGCGAGCGCGCCGAGCGCATCACGATCACGCTCATCTCCTCGGCGATCGCGTAGAGCGCGTTGCGCACGACCTCGAGGGTGACGGGATGGATGGTTATGGCGTGACCTCGAGGACGAGGTTGCCGAAGGCATCGCCGTGGCAGCGCTGGCCCGGACAGACGACGGTCGTCGACCACTCGTCCTCGATGAGGGCGGGGCCGTCGACGCTCCGTCCCGGCCCGAAGGCGGCGCGCAGATAGCGCGGCATCGCGGACTCGCCGGTCTCACGGAAGTACGCGCGCTGCTCGCCCACGGGCGTGAGCGCGCCCGTGGGCTCGATCCGCGGCAGCTCGGCGACGGGGTCGGCGACGCGCGCGGTGAGGCGCAGGTTCACGCACTCGACGCTCTCGCCCGTCGCGTAGCCGTAGAGCCGGCGGTGGCGCGCCTCGAACGCCGCGCGGAGCCCCGTGAGATCGGGGTCCCAGCCGATCTCGACCTCGTAGTTCTGTCCCGTGTATCGCAGATCGACGCTCCGCGCCAGCGCGATGCGGTCCGGACCGATGCTCTCGTCCAGGAGCGGCGTCACGCACTGAGCCTCCAGCTCGCGGAAGGCGTCGTCCGCGCGCTTGACGTCCCAGGCGTCGAGGCGGGCGCGGTGGGTGATCACGGCGTCGTAGCGCAGCGGCGAGACGAGGCAGCCCAGCGCCGAGAACGCGCCGGAGTGGGCGGGCACGATCACGCGAGCGATTCCCGCCATGCGGGCGAGCGCCCCCGCGTGCATGGGCCCCGCGCCGCCGTAGGCGATCAAGGTGAAGTCGCGCAGGTCGTGACCGCGCTGGACCGAGACGAGGCGAAGGGCCCGCAGCATGTTGGCGTTGGCGATTTCGACGATGCCGTGCGCCGCCTCGTGCAGGCCGAGCGACCACCGGCGCGCGACGGCGTCGACGGCGGCGCGCGCGCGCGCGACATCGACACGGATCGCGCCGCCGTAGATCCGCTCGGTATCGAGATAGCCGAGCAGGAGGTTCGCGTCCGTGACGGTGGCCGACTCGCCGCCCAGGCCGTAGCAGGCCGGCCCGGGCGAAGCGCCCGCGCTCTCCGGCCCGACTTTGAGCGCTCCCGCCGCGTCCGCGTGGGCGATCGAGCCGCCGCCCGCGCCGATGGACTCGACGGCGACCATGGGCAGACGGACCGGATACTCGCCCAGCCGCCGTTGCGAGCCCGTCTCGGGCTGGCCGTCGGCGATCAGGCAGACGTCGGTCGTGGTGCCGCCCATGTCGAACGCGAGGGCTCGCGGCAGCCCGAGGGCGCGGGCCACGTGCGCGGCGGCCGCGACGCCGGCGGCCGGCCCGGACATCGCCATCGCGAGCGGACGCGCCGCCGCGACGGAGACGGACATCATGCCGCCCGCCGAGTGCAGAAGGTGCACCCGCATCCGGGGATTCTGGCCGCGGAGCGAGGCGAGCAGGTCCTCGACGTAGCGCGTGGCCAGCGGCATGACGGCCGCGTTCTGGATCACGGTGCACGCGCGCTCGTACTCGCGGAACTCGGCGTTGATCTCGCTCGAGATCGTCACGTGGCGGAAGTGGGGCGCCAGCGCGTCGCGGAGCGCGCGCTCGTGGACGGGATTGGCATACGCGTGGAGCAGACAGACGGCGACGCTCTCGATCCCGTCGGCCCGGAAGCGCTCGATGACCGCGGGCACGTCCTCGACCGCCAGCGGCGTCAGGATCGTGCCGTCGACGGCCACGCGCTCCGTGACCTCCGCGCGCCAGCGCCGCGGGACGAGGGGCTCGGGCTTGGCGAGCGCGTCGAGACGGTAGAGATGCGTTCGGCTCTGGCGGGCGATCTCCAGCACGTCGCGAAAGCCACGCGTGGTCACGAGCCCCACGGCCGCGGTCCGGCGCTCCACGATGGCATTGGTGACGATCGTCGTCCCGTGAGCGATCGAGGCGACACGGTCGCCACCGGTCAGGCGCTCGAGACCGCGGAGAACGCCCTCGGCGGGACGCGCGGTCGCCGTCGGCACCTTGCACGCCGTCAGCCCGCCGGACGGGTCACGGGCCACCAGGTCCGTGAAGGTTCCGCCGACGTCGACGCCGATGCTCACGTCGGCCGTGTGCTGCCGCGATGCGCTGGACGTTGGAGACTCCGATGCGAGCGAGATCGTGTGGAGTCTATGAGGCGGCCCCGCGACTGTCAATCCAGAGCGGGTAGAATCGGGAGTCCGTGCGCATTCCGCTCATCGCGCTGCTCTGCCTCGCCGGCCTCGGCAGCACCTGCTCGCTCGGAGCGTTCCCCGCGCTGCTGCCCGAGCTGGGCGTGGACGCCCGACTGCGTGACTGGGAGCTCGGGCTCGTGGCGGCCGCCTTCGGCTTCGCGCGCATGGTGGCCGATCTCCCCATCGGCCTGTTCATCGTGCGGCGGCTCCGGACCGCGCTGGTGGCGGGACCGATCGTGATGGCGGCCGGCGCGGTGCTGCTGGCGTCCGCCGATCAGTTCCCCGCGCTGGTGGCGGGACGGGCGGTGATGGGCGTCGGCCATGCCATCAATGTCGTCGCGAGCCTGACCGCGCTCCTGCAGTACTACGCGGGGCGTCGGCTGGGGGCGTCGCTCAACGCGTTCGAGTTCTCGGCGATGATCGGCCTTCTCACCGGCGCCGGCCTCGCCGCCGTGTTGCCCCGGAGCCTGCCATGGAGCACGGTCCTCCTCCTGGCCTGCGCGCCCCAGGTCATCGGCATCGTGCTGCTACCGGCGATCCTGGGGGCACTTCGCCCGGAGGCGAGCGAGACGGGCGCGCCCGCGGAGCCCGCGCCGGCCGGGAGCACCGCCCGCGGCCCGCGCGGCCTCGTGGGCCTGGCCTTCGTCGCCGGGGCGCTCATCGCCATCACGTATACGAGCATCGAGCAGTTCATCATTCCTCTGCGCGGCAGCCGCGAGTTCGGTCTGGAGCGCCCCGGGCTGGCGCGACTGCTGATGATCATCCAGACGGCCGACCTCGTCGCCCTGCTACCGCTCGGCGTGCTCTCCGATCGGGTGGGGCCCGCGCGGATCCTCGGCTTCGTCGCCCTCGCGGTGGCAGCCGGCGCGGTGCTCGTCGGGTTCGGCGATATCGGCACGATGGCGTTCGGTTGCGCCCTCTTCGGCCTCGGGATGGCCGGGTGGATGGTTCCCCTCAGCGTCCTGCGCGGGCAGACGCCGCGCGCGTTGGTGGCGTGGCGCACGGCGCTCTATCGGGTGGGCGTGGACGCGGGGATGTTCCTCGGCCCGTTCCTCTCCGGCTTCGCCGGTGTGGGCCATCTCGGCACCGTCGCGGTGTCGCTGGGCGCGGCGCTCGCGCTGGTCGGCGCCGTCTTCTTGCTCATTTCACGGAAATGACGTGCCGCCATCTCGGCTCTTGACGGACCAAGGGTGGCGGCATAGGGTCGCCGCGGGTGTTTCGACGATCGTGAGCCCCGCCCGTTCTCCGCTGCGGCGCTATGGCGTCGCCTGCGTGGCGGTGGCGCTGGCCACCGCGACGAAGGTGATGCTCGATCCCGCGCTGGGCAACTACAGCCCGTTCGTGCTGTTCTCCGCGGCCGTCATGGTCAGCGCCTGGTTCGGCGGCATGGGCCCGGCCTGGCTGGCCACCGTCGCCTCGGCCTTCATCAGCGCCTTCTTCTTCTTTCCGCCTCGCTTCTCGTTCATGATCGCCAGTTCTGTCGATCGCGTCCGGCTGGTAGCCTTCGTCTTCGAGATGACGCTCATCAGCCTGCTCGGCGGAGCGCTCCACGCGGCGCGCCGGCGCGCCGAGGACAGCGAGCGCTCGCTGCAGGCCGACGTGGCCGAGCGTATCCGGCTGTATCAGGAGAGCGAGCAGCGTCGGCGCGTCGCCGAAGGCCTGGCGGAGATCGGCCGCTTGCTCTCCCAATCGCTCGACTTCGACGCCGTCGTGTCGCGAATCGTCGAGAGCGTGCGGAAGCTCCTCGCCGTGAAGGCGGCCCTGCTCTTCACCTATGAGCCCGAGTCAGGAAACCTCGTCGCCCTCGCCGGCTCCGGAGATGTCGCGGCGCGCCTCGAGCCCCCGGCCGTCTTCCCCAAGGGCACCAATGTCGTCGGCTTCGCCGTGCAGGAGCGTCGACCGATCTTCAGCCCGGACGCCCTCGCCGATTCCCGCTTCGCCTTCGACCGCGC
>Ga0207646_10003385_pt1 | contig 18043 bp, 12 predicted proteins | sample KBSK5502metaG_FD_184343 | JGI IMG/M metagenome (GOLD analysis project Ga0207646, IMG submission 184343) | Corn, switchgrass and miscanthus rhizosphere microbial communities from Kellogg Biological Station, Michigan, USA - KBS K5-50-2 metaG... | ecosystem: Host-associated > Plants > Roots >...
TTCGACCAAACGGAGCCGATGGTTGTAGGCGTCTCTCATCTCACGCACCAGATCGTAGTAGGGGGCAGGGGTGGCCATGGCGCGGCGATTCTAGCCGCCGCGCGCCGCCCGGCTCCTCCCCCCTCCGCCGGGCGGCGAGTTCGGCCCACCGCCTCGGACTAATGCACTTCAACTTCGCTAGGGGGATACGATGTGAGTAGGCTCTCCCAGAACTTGCATGGGTTTGGGCGGCTCAACCATCCGATGGCATAATACCCCGATGCGCCTCAGGCTCTCCTTCCATGCCGTGTTGGTCCTGGGCAGCACGCTGCCGCTCACCGGTCTGCCGGCCCTGGCGGCCAAGCCGGCAAGATTGTCCGGTACGGTCTTCACCATCGGTGCCGATCAGGTGCAGACCGTCTGGCCCAATGCCCGGGTCACGCTGAAGAGCAAGCAGACGAATACTGCTGTCTCCACGGTGACGGACGAGCACGGCGAATACTCATTCGCCAGCCTCGATCCCGGGGACTACGAATTGACTGTTGCGTTGGTTGGGTTTGAGACGGAAGTGCGCGAAGCGAAGCTCGAACCGAAGGCCGATCTTCGCGTGGATGTTCAGTTGCGGCCGCAGAAGCAGGTTGAGCAAGTCGTGGTGCAGGGCGAGAAACCGGGCGTCGATGTCACCACGACGAGCATCGCCGGCCCGACGTTGGGCACCTACGTTCTTCAATCGGGCCTTGTTTCGGATCGCTTTGAGGATGCGCTGCCTTTGTTGCCCGGCGTGATACGCGGGCCCGACGGCCTGATCAATATCAAGGGTGGGCGTGCCAACCAAAGCGGCACGCTGGTCAACTCCACCAGCGTAGTCGATCCGGTGACGGGGCTTTCAGCGATCAGCTTGCCGCTCGAGGCCGTGGCCTCGGTGAAGGTGCTCTCCGACCCTTTCGCCGCGCGGTACGGCCGGTTCGCAGGAGGCGTGGTGGAACTCAATACGGCTTCCGGCGGCGACCAGTGGAAGGTTCAATTGAGGACCTTCACGCCGCGGTTCAAGAACCGCGACGCTCGTCCGGTAGCCATCCAGGCAATCACGCCGCGGCTCACCGTGAGCGGGCCTTTGATCAAGGGTAAACTGTGGATTCTGCAATCGTTCCAATACCGGTTCGTGCGCACCCCGATTCTCTCGGTGCCCGAGCCGAATAACAATCAGGTGCTGGAGACGTTTGATTCGGTCACGCAACTGGACTGGAACATTACACCCAACCACCGCCTGAGTGGTTCGGCTTCTGCCTATCCGCAGAACCTCAGTTTTGTCAATTTGGGTACGTTCAACCCTGTCCCGGTCACGCCCGACTATCGCCAGCGCGGCTACTTTGTCGCGATGAGCGAGCGGTCGATCTTTACGAGCGGCGGGTTTCTATCGTCTTCGTTTTCGGTGAAGCGTTTCGACGCGCGCATCTTTCCCGCACAGCTATTGGCCGGCGAACTAGACCTTCTTCCCGAGCAGAACCTGGGCACCTATTTCCACCGGGAGGATCGCGAAAGCCGCTTCTACCAGTGGTTGCAGTCCTACCACCATCGGCCGGTCAACGCGCACGGCACGCATCTGTTTCAGGCGGGCTACTATTACGCGCGCTCGAATTATACCGGCACGGTGACCGATCTTCCCGTCATCGTGCTGCGGGAAGACCGGACGGTCAGCCAGAGAATCACCTACGGCGCTCCAGGAGCGCTCGCTGCTGCCAAGAATGATTTCGCCGCGTTCTTCCAGGATACGTGGCAGGTGCATACCCGGTTCACAATGGATTTGGGCCTGCGCCTGGATCGGGACGATCTGTCCAAAGACGTGGCCGACGTTTCGCCGCGCTTTGGGTTTGTCTTTGCGCCTACGCGCGACAACAAGACAGCCGTCCGCGGGGGCGTGGGTCTTTTCTACGACAAGATTCCGCTCAACGTGGGCACCTTCCTTTCGTATCCGGCTCAGACGGTGACGCGCTTCGCCGCCGACGGCACGACGATCTTGGGCAGTCCGATCACTTTCGTGCACTCCGTTGGCACGCCCGACGGGCGGCTGCGCGTGCCTTATAGTCTGGCTTGGGATTTCCAAGTGGATCGCGATATCGGGCACGGGCTGATGTTCCGGTTCGGCTATGAGCAGCGCGAGACGCACCGCGACTTCCTCGTTGAGCCCATCGAGACACCGGGCTCCACCACCCTGCGCTTACTCAACTCCGGGCGTCAGACCTACCGCGAATTCCAGTGGACTCTCCGCTGGCAGCGCAGCCAGCACACCACTGTCTATGCCAGTTACGTGCGTTCGCGCGCCACCGGCGATTTGAATGTCTTCGACCAGTACTTCGGGAACTATCCCGACCCGATCATCCGACCAAACCAGTACGGCCCGCTGCCTCACGACGCGCCTAATCGCTTCCTGCTTTGGGGCCTGATTGATTTGCCCTGGAAGCTCGTGTTTGGCCCGACGCTGGAGGTGCGCGACGGCTTTCCTTTTTCCCGCTTGGACAGCGACTTGAATTTTGTGGGCGCCCGCAACAGCTCTAGCTTCCCCGTGTTTTTCGCCTGGGATATCATGCTCTCACGCAAGTTCACTGTGCCCTTTCGCCACAAAAAATATACGTTCAACACCGGCTTTCGCCTCTTCAACATCACGAATCACTTCAACCCGCGCGAGGTCCAGCAGAACATCTTCTCCCCTAACTTTGGGCAGTTCTACAACTCCGTGGGGACAACATTTCGCTTCAAGTTCGAAATGGACTTTGGGAACTCCAGTATTTGAGGCACGTGGTTGACCTGCCGTAGCGGCCGACCGCGACGGCGCCTCTCACCGCCCTGCAGCCTGCCGATCTGAGCCGCCCTACTGATAAGGACTGGGTTCGTCGGGGCGGATACCGAAGGAGTCGCGTCCGTGGCGGCGAAGCACCCCCACGCTCACACGCCATTCAAATCGAAACGTCGTTCCGTGAAACGCGACGCCCCAATGCTGCGTTAGGTTGCCCTTGCGCCGGGTGGGCAATTCCAGCAGATAGCCGAGGCGATACCAGATGCCCTCATAGATCCAGTGCGGGCCGGAAACGACGGGCCCGCCGACGATCTGACTCGTGGCGCGCCGGAGGATCGCGGAGAACCCTCCATAGAAGCCCTGGGTGTTGGTGAGGAACCGCTCGAACCGCGCGCCGAACTCAGTGGTACGCGAAAGTCGAGTCGCGATCGTCTGGCTCCCAGACGGAGAAAGGAAGACCTGGGAGGTGGGTGTGAACATGCTCTCCAGCGATAACCGGCCCGGAAAGGGGAAGCGCCCGCCGGTCCAGTGGTGGGGATTCGTCACGTAGGCGACATAAAGTTGTACAGGGTTGCCCCCGTGCTCGAAGAGGCCCAGGCCAAAGCGCACTTCCTGCCAGGGAAGTACCCAGGGCTTGTAAATGCCCTCCGGGTGCTGCGCATCCGTGTGCGAGACCAGGTGCGTCCGCGCGCTCTCCGCAGTCCCCGGGGCACAAGACTTGCACGGGGGATCTTCGGGGAAGGGTACCAAGCCGCATGTCTCCTTTTCCGGATGGACCTCGAGTCCCGTGAAAAACTGCGCCGCGTCCTGCGAGGCAAAGCGGTCTTCCTCTTTTCGCGGCAGCGTCATGTAGGGCCGGTAGAACTCCATCATTTTGCCCTTTTTGGCGCCGAGGTCGCGCACGCCCCAGACTTCATACCGGTCGGAGTAAAGATTGACGTCTACGCCGCGGGTGAATTTGCCATCGCGGTTTATGTCAGGGCTCATCGCGTGCTTCCCGAGCTCGACGAATGCATACAGCGGCAAGGCCACCGGCTGTGCGCCCGGGACGAACGTCGAGTAGTTGTTGTTGGGCACCAAGTTGTCGTGCGCGGAAGCCAACACCGAGCGCACCGCGCCCCCGAGTTTGTCCACTTCGATGAAGATGTGCTCGGAGTCGTGGATGTGCGGATGGGGCTTGCCCTCGTCGAACGGGTAGTAATACCAGTATTCAAGCAGCCACGAACCGGGATAGGACGACACGCGGTAATACACCGTGCAATGATGGAACCTCTCGGCCCCCATCGTGTCGTAGGCAGCGTGATACTCCTCTCTGCTGGTTCCCTTCGAGATGGGTCGCAAGCGGTCCCAGATGGCGAAGTCGCTCGGATAGTCGGGCTCGCCGGGCGCGAATTCCAGCACGGGCGAATAAAGCGCCAATTCAGGCCGGACCCGGAAGAAGGACCACTCGTAGGATGCGGGCTTCGATTGCTCGACAAGGTTTGCCGCCAGGGCGCGGAGCGTTGCGTCACTCGGCGAGGTCTGCGACGCAGCAAGCCTCGCCGGCAAGTTGAAATCCAACATGGCCCGGAGGGCAGCGGCTTCCCATCCGTCATACGCGCCGAGGCCTTCCTGGGCTGCCCCATCACCCGTGGGATCCACGATGCGCACCTTGCCCTCTTGTTGAGTGAGGACCAGAAACTCGCGCTGATCGCCGTTGTGCCCAGCCAGCAGCTCGTAGCGTGCGCCGGGTTGCACATGGTAGGGAAGAAACGAATCGTCCGCGGCCGCGGAATCCGCCGCATGGACTGGAGCGATGAACAGGCTTCCATCCTGCCCGGCGAAGAGTGCGCGCCCACCCTCGCCGATGGCGGCGGCCGCGGCGGTCTTGCAAACCCCGCCCTGTTGCTGCCCGGAGTCATCGACCAGGCAGATTCGACCGGCGCGCGCAACCGGGAAAAGCTGTCCCGGCAAGCGATGCTGCGCCTGGTTGATCTGCCCCGCACCAATCGTCGTGATCCTCTGCGTTAGATCGAGGATACTCGCCGACCCATCCGCAAATACAATCAGGATTTTCGTTCCGCTGCGCGACAGCACGACTGCCTGCGCCTTCTCCGTCTCGGGCTCGAGGCGAATGATACGGAAGCGCCAGCGGTTGGCGGCAAGCGGCAGCGCCGGCGTCGCCAGCGCGATCCTCCCAGGGGCGCGACCCACGGCGACAATCTCTGTAAGGGGGTTCGGGGCCGGGTGGCCTTCCTTCGCCGCGAGCCGCACGGCACCGGAGGTAAGCAGCGCGAGCGCCGCGATCGTGCAAATGGTCAAACCGCCTTGTCTGGCCATGCCGCTAGACTCTCTCGTCCGGTTGCATGAAGAAACCCCGCTCCCTGCGCGTCCTGAACCAACTCTGATCGTTGGTGCGGCCCTATCTTATCGTTTGCGTGTCGCCGCGCAAGACTGATTCTGACCTCCGTTAGGCGTAGAACGATGTCGGGAAGAACGTGCTGAAGAGGCTGTTGCCGACTGAGCATTTTAAACTCGAGCGCGCTCTGGATACTACGAAGCTCGTTCGAGCGGCGGCAAAGCCCTTGCAAATTGTGGAGATTCATCCTAATTTACGCCTGCGCCAGAAGACTGCTTGAGGTATTTCGAGGTCGCCGAATTGGAAGTCTCCCGCAGGCGCGAGCCGTCTCTGTCTCCCTTGTTACCAACCGAGCCCTCGACCGCAACAGGGCTGGACCTTTCCCTCGTGATCCCGGTGTTTAATGAACGCCGGAATTTGCGACCCCTTTTCGAGAGTCTTCGGGAAACTTTGGATGCCTTGGGACTGCGGTACGAGATTCTCTTCATTGATGACGGCAGCACGGATGGCAGCGCCGAGGAACTCCACTCTTTGGAGTGGTCGGACCCCAGGGTTCGCGTGCTTGAACTGGTTCGGAATTTCGGACAAACCGCAGCCATCGCCGCCGGTTTCGAGCACGCGCAGGGGAGAATCATCATTCCAATGGACGCCGACTTGCAGAACGATCCTCGCGATATCCCGCGCATCCTGGCCAAACTCCAAGAAGGCTACGACGTCGTCAGCTGCTGGCGACGGGAGCGGAAGGATCCGTGGCTGACGCGCATCTTGCCCTCCTGGGTGGCGAACCGGTTGATCAGCCGGATCAGCGGCGTTTACCTGCATGACTACGGCTGCACCCTGAAGGGTTACCGTCGAGAACTGGTGCAACACATTCGGCTCTACGGGGAGATGCATCGGTTCATCCCCATCTTCGCCAGCTGGGCAGGGGCTCAGGTGGCGGAAATCTCCGTTCTCCATCACCCCCGTCAGCACGGCAGGTCGAAGTACGGAATCGGTCGAACGCTGAAGGTTCTCCTGGACCTGATGACGATCAAGTTTTTGGGCAGTTATTCCACGAAACCCATGTACCTGTTCGGCGGGCTGGGATTCCTGGCCTTCCTCGGCGGATCTTTGCTCAGCGCGGTCACCCTCTGGCAAAAATTCTTCCACGGCGTGAAGGCCCATCGGAATCCGCTGTTGCTGCTTTCTGTCTTCTTGTTCATCGTGGGACTCCAGTTCATCCTTTTTGGGCTTGTGGCCGAACTGATCGTGCGCACGTACCACGAGTCGCAGGACAAACCGATCTATCGCCTCAAGAGCCGATCCGCGAACGGGTCGCGCTGAACCCTGGAGCTTCCCAGCCGTGCGGCGGTGCGATTCTACAACAAGCGGGGCACGGCGGAGCAGTGGATCAAGGAAGACAAGCAGGCGGTGAAGATGACGCGGCTCAGTTGCCATCGGTTCCGATCGAACGAGGTGCGGCTCTGGCTGAGTGTGATCGCCTACAATCTGGGCAACCTGTGGAGATGGCTAGCGTTGCCGCTGCCGGACGGTTAGCGAACCAGGACAGAAAGCAAACGAGCGCTCGGAAGCCATCGCGCGGGGAAGTGTCGGCGGCGAGGAAGACTGGAGCGGGCAAAACCCGCACAGCGGCTCCGCGGAACGACTAAAACGAGCCATACTACCAGCCCAAAGAGGCCAGGGCGACTTGCGGTTGACACGACGGGGCAGGAGGGCTAGGCTTTCGAGCTAAGGGGAAGCTCAAAACGGAAATTTCGGTTTACGTTGAAATGAATCCCCGCCGCCAGCCCGGCGACGGAGGAAGAACCGCGCGCAAGCACTGATGCTGGTTTTCCAGGCTGAGCACATGCACGACCACGCCAGCGCGATGGCTTCGCGCCCCGACGTCATTTCTCTTTTCGATCATCACTTCGCCGGCGTTCTGCTGATCCTTCTGGGAATCATCGCCTACCTGGAGCAAACCAGGCTCGCCGACCGCCACCAGTGGATTCGGTTCCTCTGGCCTCTGCCGCTGCTGGTGTTGGGAACCTTCCTGCTCGTCTTCCGCGACCGGAAAGAGCCGTGGTTCGACTGGCTGCTGCAGGGCATGTTCAGCCGCACCGAGGTGCAGCACAAGATCTTTGAATCCGTGGCCATCGCGGTGGGCCTGATCGAGCTGCTACGTCGCACCGGCCAACTGCACAGCCGCTCCTGGCAGCAAATCCTGAATACGCTGATGCTCACCGCGGGCATCTTCCTGCTGTTCCACCACGGCCACCACGCTCACATTGTGCACGTGGAGCACCTCTGGATGGGCAGCGTGGCCGTGACGCTGAGTCTGGCCAAAACCGTCAGCGATCAGGGCTGGAGCGGTCGCTGGTTGGGACTCTACGTCGTGCCGCTGCTGTTCCTCGCCCTGGGGATGCAGTTTGCTCTGTACGTGGAGTGAAGCCGGCGCGTTACCTTATTCGTAGCGCAGCGATTCGGTTGGTTGGAGACGCGCCGCCTTGCTGGCCGGCCAATAGCCGAAGAGAAGTCCGGTCAGCGAAGACACTAGAAACGCCACCACGACCGAGACCCAGGAAATGGGCACTAAGTACAACCACAGGCGGCGCCAGCCCTCAAACGCGGAGCCCAGCGGAACAGGTCGCAGTAACCCGGCTGTTGACTTTCACACTATCGCAGTATTAGCCTCGGCGGCAGTGCCCGAGTCCAGTGAAGGCAGTGTCCCCCGGGCGCCCCTGCGCGCTCATCTCCAGATTGCCCGAGTTGACCACTGGATTAAGAATGCCTTCGTTCTTCCCGGAACCATAGCCGCGTTGTCAATCGGAAAAGTCCCGCTCACCCCGGGGCTTCTGGCGCAGCTCCTTGTGGGGCTCCTGTCCGTGGGCTTGGTGGCGTCGAGCAACTACGTCATCAACGAACTGCTGGATGCGGCCTCCGACCGAAATCACCCCACGAAGTGGAAGCGCCCGGTCCCATCGGGGAAGGTGTGTGTCCCGCTCGCGTATGTTCAATGGATCGGGCTGATGGTGGCCGGCCTCGGGCTGGCCCTCAAAGTGTCACTCCCGCTCACCCTGACGTTGGCTGGCTTCTGGGCGATGAGTTGCATCTACAATATCCCTCCGCTGCGAAGCAAGGACCTGCCCTATCTGGACGTGCTCTCGGAGGGCGCCAGTAACCCACTGCGACTTCTGGCCGGATGGTATCTCACAGGCCTGCACATCTTTCCTCCCGCTTCCTTGTTGATTTGCTACTGGATGCTCGGATCCTATTTCGTGGCCATCAAGCGGTTTGCGGAGTGCCGCTATTTTGTGGAACGGAAACGCATGTGGGCCTACCGCAATTCTTTCCGCTTCTATTCCGAGCGGCGGCTTCTGGTTTCGATCCTGCTCTATGCTTTGCTGGCCGTGCTTTTTCTCAGCGTCTTTACGCTGCGTTACCGGCCTGAACTCATTATATCGTTCCCACTCGTCGCGATCGTGATGGCAGCATATCTGTGGTTGGCCTTCCAGGAAAATAGTCCCGTACAGCATCCCGAAACGCTCTACCGCGAACCTGTCTTGATGACTGCGGTCCTCTGCTGTTCTCTGGTGGTGGGCGTGCTGATGTTCGTTGACCTGCCCGTTCTGCACAGGGCTTTTGCCCCCGCGGTTACTCCGATCGGGATCGAAGCCGGGATGGTGGTTGCTAGCGTTGTGATTGGATTTGCTTTTCCGAGCGTGGGCTCGAGCTGGTTCCTTCGGATCGAGCGGGCATTCGGCCAGCTTGCTCGCCAGAAGACCCTCTCGATCCTTGTGGTTGGACTGCTCGCCTTGGGGATTCGGGCGGCGCTGCTGGCGTCGTTACCCGTGCCCGTTCCAGGCATCGCCGACGAGTTCAGCTACCTCCTGGCCGCGGACACCTTCGCTCACGGAAGGTTAGCCAATCCCACGCACCCCATGTGGAAGCATTTCGAAAGCTTCCACGTGAGCCAGACACCGACTTATGCCTCTATGTACCCTCCGGTGCAAGGGCTGGTCCTGGCGGCTGGAAAGGTGCTTGGAGGTCACCCGTGGGTGGGCGTTTGGGTGTGTGCCGCCGCGATGTGCGCAGGCATCTGTTGGATGTTGCAGGCGTGGCTGCCCCCTGGATGGGCACTCCTCGGCGGGCTGCTTGCCGTCCTGCGGCTCGGAAGTTTCAGCTATTGGGATAACAGCTACTGGGGTGGGGCCGCGGCAGCCTTCGCAGGGGCCTTGACGCTCGGCGCGCTGCCCAGAATCATGCGCCGGCAGCGTCTTCGCGATACGCTGCTGCTGGGATTGGGCCTGGCCATGCTGGCGAATAGCCGGCCCTACGAGGGGCTGCTGCTCAGCATACCCGTGGCCGTGGCCCTGTTGGCGTGGATGGCGGGAAACAACCGCCCGCCGTGGCGAGTCTCGTTGGCGAGGGTGGTGCTGCCGCTTGCCGTCTTGCTGGCAGTGGTCGTTGCAGCGATGGGTTACTACAACTGGCGAGTATTCGGCAGGCCCTTCACTTTGCCGTATCAGGTGAACCGGGCGCAGTACGCGGTCGCACCGCACTTCGTGTGGCAATCTCCCAGACCGGAGCCAATGTACCGCCACAAGGTCATGCGGGATTTCTACGTATCTTGGGAGTTTGCCGCCTATCAGAAAACCCGCTCCTTCTCGGGGCTATTGGGGGCGACCGGGGACAAAATCCAAAGGGTGATGCGCTTCTTCTTCGGTCCGGCCCTCCTGCTGCCTTTGGCAATGCTGCCCTGGGTGTTGCGCGACCGTCGGGTACGGTTCTTCGTGTGGGTGGCGGCGCTGACGAGCGTAGGTGTGGTCGCGGAGGTATGGTCTTATCCTCACTATGTGGCCCCCCTGACCCCCGTGATCTACGTTCTCCTGCTGCAGTCGATGCGGCACTTGCGGTGTTGGAAATGGCGCGGAAAGCCGGTGGGATGGATGCTTGTCCGCACGATCATGCTCGTCTGCGTTCTGGTCTTCGGCATCCGGGCGAGCGCGAAAACGCTACACGTGGAGCCGTCTTCCCTGCACTGGACCTGGGATTCCAGTCAGCCGGGGAACCTGGAACGCGCGCGTTTGCTGGAGGAATGGGGAAAGTCCGGAGACCGCCACGTCGTCATCGTACGATATAGCCCAAGCCACGATTCCTCTCTTCAGGAGTGGGTTTACAACGAGGCGGATATCGACAACGCCAAAGTCATTTGGGCGCGGGAAATGGACGAGGCTAGCAATCGGAAACTGATCGAATACTTTCGAGGCCGTCAAGTCTGGCTGCTGGAGCCAGATCAGAACCCTCCCAGGCTGTCCCCATATCCGCTCCGAGAAGGCCCATGAGTTTGTAGTGTCTTCGCCCGGCATGCTAATTGGTCCCGCTCATTGCACTCTCAATACACTAAGCGAGCTGTGGGGATTTGTCTGGTACATTCTGCCCGGGCCGGAGGGCGATGCCGCATTGCGAGCGGAAGTGCAGGCGGTCGAGGCTCTGAGCGAGGTACACGCTGCGCTCGCTGCCTATCACCGGGTCAGAACGACAGGGTCTTCAAACGCTGGGGCTCAGTTTCCGGATGATGTCATAACGACGCCGGCCTCGCGACGGCCCGAGTAGACTGTTTCGGCGTTCACCCTAACAGCGCTCGGACCGAAGGAGGCCGAGATGCAAATTATAGGATGCGACTTACACACTCGCCAGCAAACGTTAGCGATGCTGGATACCACAACGGGAGAGGTGGTGGAGAAGACCCTGACGCACAAAGACAACAATGTACGGGAGTTCTATTCCACGCTATCGGAGCCGGTGCGCGTGGGGATCGAAGCGACCGGATCGATGCAGTGGTTTCTGAACCTCATGGAAGAGCTGGGAATCGAATGTCAGGTCGGTCATCCAGCAAAGATTCGGGCGGCCGAGCCACGGAAGCAGAAACATGATCGGCGAGATGCGGACCTCATTCTGAAGCTGCTGGTAGAAAACCGCTTTCCGTCGATCTGGCTACCTTCGAAAGAACTGCGCGATCTGCGCGCCTTGTTGCTGCACCGTCATCAGTGGGTACGGATGCGGACGCGAGTCCAGAATGCGCTGCAGGCGATTGCCTTGGCGAACGGTTTACGACGGGGCCCCTCCCTATGGAGCCAAGTAGGCCAACACACGATGGCGTCGCTGCCGTTGCCACCACATGCCGCTCATCGGCGCAGCGAATTGCAGGCGTTGTATGTGAAGTTCGAGGCCGAGATCGAGAGACTAAACCAGCGGGTCGAGGAGCAAGCTTGCGAGCGTCCCGGAGCACGACTACTGATGACCCATCCCGGCGTGGGGCCGGTCACGGCATTGGCGACAGACGTGTTCTTGGGAGATCCGACGCGGTTCGCTAACGGCAAAGCACTGGTCAGTTATGCGGGGATGATCCCGAGTGAGTATTCCAGTGGGGGTCGGCAGCGGCTCGGCGGGTTGAGCAAACAAGGCAATCCGCTGCTGCGGTTCCTGTGGTGCGAGGCGGGGATGCACGCCGCGCGCCGGGAACCCGAGTTGCAGCGTTTCTACCGCCGCAAATTGATCCAAAAAGGTCTGGGAAAAGCCAGGGTCGCCGTGGCTCGCAAACTCGGGATCCGGTTGTGGATCATGTTGCGGGATCGGATTGACTATAACGAGTTCTGTCGTCGTGGACAGATGCGTCAGAAAAACGGTGGTGCCTGTGCGGGGATGCCACAGACGGGCTATGGTGCGAAACCGTCACCGACCGAGTGATTAGGCTACCCGCCTCCCTGAACAGGAGGGAGTTCGAATAACTCATCATAGTTCACCGTGACTGAAGAGATGGTTGGTGGGCAACACCGAGCTGATGATACGAACACAGGCTGAGCAAGTTGGGGTGACACCGATGAACAGAGCAGATAGGACACACACACGTGCGCCGACGAACGAGTGTGTTCGAATAGAGTGACAAAAAGCTCTTGAATTGGCCGGCGTCGTTAGAGATAGCCCGTGACTCGGGCACGATCCCGAGAGGGCGCCGCTAATCGGCCACGACAGAGGTCACTTTTACGTGTTGCCAACTTTCAACCGCAACCGCGATCCGAGCTGCTATTTGCTGCTTTGCTGTGCTGGCAGGGCGTTGTGCAGGGCGGCCAGCAGCCATTTAAGAGCCGATCCGAGAACGGGTCGCGGTAAACCCTGAGTGCGAGCCCGAAGGACCCCCCTTGCTCGCGAGTACCGGAGGCCGTGGGGGGGTCGGGAGCGCCACTTTACGTGCACGAGGTCGAAGGTCGCGTAGTGCGATAATGTCAGCGCGAGACTGCCGAAGACTAGGCCGACGGTGCATGCACCGGGGGTGTGGTATGCGTGTCGTTCCGCTTCGCACGTAGGGTTCCTCGCACTGCAAAGGTAGCAAGCAGAACCAAGATCGGATCGAGCAGATGCGCGTAACGCACGGAGGGGTGTGTAACGTAATACAGCACCGGATAACTGGCCAGAACAATAGCCAGGGGGGTCGTGGACTCGCGTCGGCGCGCGATCGCCCGGCGAAGGCCCAGGAGCGCAAGCAGCGCAAGTACGGTGCGGCTGGAGATGCTGATCGCGCGGAAATCCTCTTCATCTTGCCCGCTTAGTGGAAAACTCCAGAAACCTGTCCAAAAGCAGATAATCCTGCGCAGCGTGCGCCATGCGAAAGCACCCGGGTGGTACGCGATGTATTCGAACGCCTCCCTCCGCTTTTCGGCCATATAAGGAAGTTCGCCCATGCGGCGCACTCTTTCCATCTCGGCGGGGTTTTTGCCAGGGATCTGGCTGTAGGTGAGAGGGTATCGGGTATCGTCGTTGTTCCCCGCCTGGAGCTCCAGGCCGAAATTGTCGCGGAAAAAAATGAAAGCGCCGAAGGTTCTATAGTTGCGTATGAACCAGGGCGCGACAGTGAATGCAAACATCAGGACTGCTATGCCCACGCATGAGATGGGCTCGATTCCTCGCCGCCGTAGCCCGTGCCGGAGCCACCACAGGAGGAAGGGCAACACTAACACTGTTGCGGGATTGAGCAGCGCCGTCAGGCCCCAGAGCAGGCCGAAGCCTAGCCATTCGCTCAGACGCGGCACTTTCTCAAGCCGCATCGCCCACAGCAGCAACAGGCTCAGCAGGAAGGTCGTCAGGCACGTATCCCAGATCCAGCGGACAGAAGTATAGACAGAGAAAGGAAATATAGCCCAGGCCCAGCCGGCCCAGATCGCTGTTTCGCTGTCAAAAGCTCTGCGGGCGATGAAGAAAACCGGCAGACAGTTCAGCGACGAAAAGATGCAGTTCAATGTCAGCAAGACGATCGCGGAAGCGGGCGTGAAAACTCCAAATAGCTTGAACACGGCTGCCACCAGATACGGGTACGCCGGCGCCTGGAACGCAGTGGGCCCCGTCGGTACGATGAAAGGAGAGCTGTAACCCTGGCCCGCGGTCAGCGATCGCCCGATCCTTCCCATCTCGTACCCGAAAGCCCAGTGGTCGAGCTTGGGATTGAGCCGATCCGTGTACACGAAACCCATGGGGACCAAACGAACGACCAAAGCTGCAAGAATGATCCAGAAAAGCCAGCGCCGGGCAGAGTAGTTCGCGGTCCGCATGGAGCGCCTAGTATGCACGCACCGGCGCGCCGCGCCTTTGCGAATAATCCACGACAGCGTAACTGGCGAGAATCAGCAGAAAGGGATCCATGGGGTGGCGGTAGCGGAGGTCGGCGTGCGTGATGTAGTAAACGAGTGGAACCGCAAAAATCGTCAGCGCCAAGGGCCACGCAGCAGGGTTGCCGGCACGGAAAGCCCGGCGCAGGCCCGCGAGTGCAAGAAGCGTTAGTACGGTGCTGATCGGAATACTCACGGCGTCCAGCGGTTGGGCGAGCAGGTAGCGCGGCGAGAGGCTCCAGACGCCTGTCCAAACGTAGAGGATTCGCTTCAGCGTCAGCCAGGCGAAGATTCCAGGATGCGCAGCGATAAAGTCGAGCGCCTCCCGGCGCTTCTCCGCCATGTAAGCCATCTCACCCAGCCGCTCGTACTTGTGTAGCTCACCCAAGCTCTCGCGAGGATGCAGCCAGCTTCTCCACTGCACATCGGTTTCAGGCGAGTTGCCCACGCGCAGCTCCAGGGGAAAGCCGGAGCGAAAAGGGACGAAGCGGCCAAACGTGCGGTCATTGCGTACAAACCAGGGTGCGACGCAGACCATTAACACCAGGGCCGAAGCGGCAGCCGGACCCACCCAACTTGTGCCCTTGCGGCGCAGTCGGTAACATAGCCAACCAGCCAAAAGCGGCAGAACCGCCAGGATCACAGGACTGGTTAGCGCTGCGAGGCCCCAGAGTGCGCCGAATCCGAGCCAGCCGCGCAGGCTGGGCGAATTCTCCAGGTGCATCGCCAGCAACACCAACACGGTGAGCAGCAGCGTGGCCAGCGAAGTCTCCCACAGCCAGTTCACCGGGACGAACAGCGCGTAGGGGAAACACATCCAAGCCGCCGCAGCCGCGTAACTCGCTGCTCCTCCGAACGCCCGGCGTGCCAGGAAGAAAATCGGGATGCAGGTCAGCGCGGAGAATAGACTGTTGAGCGTCAGAATGGCGACTGCGGAACGCATCGTAAGAACGCCCAAGATGCGGAACACCCCCGCGAGCAGGTAGGGATAGACCGGCGCAACCAACGCTGTGGGCCCCGTCGGCGCGCCGAACGGCGAAGAAAGGCCTTCGCCCGATGCGATCGCGCGCGCGACGTTGGCCATTTCTGAGGGGAAGGCGAACTGCGCCAGGATGGCGTACTGCGGGCCACGGTAGAGCCAGACCAGTACAGCCAAGCGGAGGGCCAGGCCCGCCAGCACCATCCAGAACAAGAAGCGGCGCGTGCGCATAGATGACTGTATCCGCGAAGCACCGCCCAAGAAGCCCGGCGGCACCTTCGAGGACAAGTTAAGGCCTACTCGACCTGGCAGACCGTCACTCGACCGTTCCTATACGGGCAGGGCAGTTGGGCTTTGCTAGGAAGCTCCAACACGACCCAGCGGACACCAAATTCTTTTTTGAGTTGCAGGAAATCCTGGCGTGTGAATTCGCGCCAGCGTTTGCGCGCGCGCACCTGCTCGCGCCAGGCAGGAGCCAGAGCCGGCTCCAGCGCGGCTACGGCGCGGTCCTTCACCCCATCGGCTAGCATGCTGCGCTCGGCAAAGGCGCGGAATCCGTGGGAGTCTTCGCCGGGACTCCACATGTGTTTCGGGTCGAGAGCGAACAGGGCATCTCGCGGCGTATTGCGGCGAATCCAGCCGAAGGCCTCGACCCAGGCGTTCGCCGGCGTGCGGCCGGGCCACTCCACATGCGGGCTGGCCTCGCAGCGCACTCGGTCAGCGAAATAGAAGATCGCACAGATCGGCAGGAGGAATGCTAGCCAGCGCAGCTTGCTCGCGCCGAGCAGGAATTCTCCGATCAGCCCGCCGCCGAGGAAGACCATCATCAGGTAGACAAAATGGAGCGTCCGCATTGGCTCAAGGGGAATGAGCCCTTCCAGGCGCGGCACGGTGGTGACCAGGATCGCGCCCGCGACGCCCACGCTGCCGGAGAGCACAACTCGACGGCAGACGTGAGTCACCACCGGCCGTACGCCCCGCTGCTCCTGCGGCGATCGGGCGGTAAGCCGCGCGAACCACGCCAGCAGCAGCAGCGGGGCAAAGACTCCCAGCCACTCATACCAGTGCCAGCGGAGCGGAAACAGGTAGGGCCGTGTCGCAATGACCTCTCGCCAGGCTTGGTTAGGGATCACTCCAACGGCTAGGACTGGAGCAGCCGCGAGCGGCGCCTGGCGTTTCACACTGAGGAGGCCAGGGCGCTGAAAGGCCAGATGGAAAGCGCCGAACAGCGCAACGGTGGGATGCAGAACAGCCGCCAGCGCGAGCCAGCCGAGTGAGATGAGTCTGTGTTCGAGCACCGCCACAAAGGCGAACAAGATGGCCGCGGTGCTCAGGTCGCGCGGATGGAAATACGTATCCGTCAGGTTCAGTTGCGTGCCGGCAACAGGGAGCAGCCGGGCAGCCCAGACCGCCGACACCGCCGCCCATTGGGCAGCGGGTTGCGCAAAGCATCGCCGCGCCAGCCGTCGGCAGGCCTCGAGAACGAGAAAGATGGCCAGTAGGTGCCAGAGAAAGACAACCACGTCCAGCGGCAGACGGCTCAGACGGACCGAGGCTGCCAACAGCTTGTCGGCCAGCATCCACCGCGTCTGGGACAGAAAGAACATGGCGTCGTAGGGATAGAGCGACGCATCGAGTTCCTTCTTGATGGAGGAAATGTAGATCGCTCCGTCTTCGTAGCCGAAGTGATAGCCCTGAATCAGAACCGAACTGAAAGCGAGAACCGCGATCAGCAGGCCCGTTTGGATTTCCGGAATCCGGCGCGGTCGCAGATACGCGGAACGATTCTGGTGCATACCTCCGCCTTGGGTCGCGTCAATCTACCATGACTGGAGAACCTGCACCTCGGCGAATTGAGCCGCACGGTGACCGGCATCCTCCGGGAGCGCGTGGCGACAAAGGGCCGGCCAGCCTGCGTGGTCCGCGGCAACAGCCAGCTTTCTTTCAAGCCATGTAACCATTTCAGTTAAACCCACATTTCCGTTTTGAGCGGCACCTTTGAATCCTCGGATCGTCGCCGTCATCAATATTCATGCGGGTGTGAACGCGATCAAGACGCTCCGGAGGGAGGCGTTGGGTTGCTCGGATCGTGTGGTGCTGGATATGGATTCGACCGAAATTGCGGTCTACGGAGAGCAGGAGCAGAGCGCCTACAACGGACACTTCGAGTCGACCTGTTATCACCCGCTGCTGCTGTTCAACCGCGAGGGCGATTGTCTGGCTGCCAAGCTCCGTCCTGGCAACGTGCACAGTGCCGAGGGCTGGGAAGGGCTTTTGCTGCCGGAGATCGAGCGGCAGCAGGGGCTGGGCAAGGAAGTGGCATTCCGAGCCGACGCGGCTTTTGCCAAGCCGGAGATCTACGAAGCGCTGGAAGAGCGGGGCGTGAACTATGCCATCCGGATACCCGCCAACGACAACCTGATGCGGGATGTCGAGGAATTGTTGAGTCGGCCGGCAGGCCGGCCCAGTCACAAGCCGGTGGTCTGGTACAAAGGCTTCCTGTATCAGGCGGGGAGTTGGAAGACGGCTCGACGAGTGGTAGCGAAGGTCGAGCATCACGCGGGAGAGCTGTTCCCGCGCGTCGGGTTCATCGTGACAAATCTGACGCTGCCGAGTCGGGCGGTGGTGCGCTTCTACAACAAGCGAGGCACCGCCGAGCAGTGGATCAAGGAAGGCAAGCAGGCGGTGAAGATGACGCGGCTCAGTTGCCATCGGTTCCGGTCCAACGAGGTGCGGCTCTGGCTGAGTGTGATCGCCTACAACCTGGGCAACCTGTGGCGACGGCTGGCGTTGCCGCGGAGGATTTGGAACTGGTCGCTGACGAGCTTGCAGCAGCGGCTGGTGAAGACGGGCGGTCGGCTGGTGAAGCATGCGCGCTATTATTGGCTGTTCTTGGCGGAGAGCCATCTGACCCGGCGACTGTTCCGAGCGATGGTGGGACGGATCGAGTCGTTGCCCTTGCCTTCGGGGTAGAGCCTGCAACCGGCAGCAGAAGACCTGGGGGAGCAAGCAGGGGGGATGGCGAGGTGTCCGAGAAATGACGTGGGAAACGGGTCAAGGTGGCGGTTGACTCCCTCCCGGAGGCGCACACTTGGCTGTCTGATCCAGCGCTGGGGTCTGGAGTGCTTGCATACGAGCCAGCGGCACGTGTAGTATGCCTGCCGCCTATGCCAAAAAGGAAATCCTAGAAGCTGTTGCATAACCCAGTACAAGCTCCTGAATTGACGGTGGTTGGGTTTTCTCCGATGAGGCATAAGCGAGGTCAGCAGCGCCGAAGGAGGGCCGATGGCGCGGTCGGGTCCGTTGCTGAC
>Ga0207646_10003386_pt1 | contig 18036 bp, 23 predicted proteins | sample KBSK5502metaG_FD_184343 | JGI IMG/M metagenome (GOLD analysis project Ga0207646, IMG submission 184343) | Corn, switchgrass and miscanthus rhizosphere microbial communities from Kellogg Biological Station, Michigan, USA - KBS K5-50-2 metaG... | ecosystem: Host-associated > Plants > Roots >...
GCGAAGTGGGTCGCGGGGCAAGCCTTCGTCCTGGCCGACGCGCAGGCGCCGGCAGCAGCGCGCGCCGGCACCGTGGGGACGCACCTGCCGGACGAATGGGACACTCATCTTCCCGGCGACCTGACGACGGCGGATGCGCTGCGCCTCGTGCCGGAGACTCCCGGATCGGGGCCTCGCTTCCTCACGCTGACCAACCACTTCTACAGCCGGGCCAGCGCGCTCCCGCAAGGTCGAGGGATGTATCCCGCGCTTGCGGCGAGCGCCGACGTGCTCGGGTTCGACCTCTACCCGCTGCAGAACTGGTGCCGCTGGGACAGCTTCGGCGACGTGTTCGACTCGCAGCTCGACCTGGTCGCCCTGGCGCGGGGCCGACCGACGTTCCAGTGGATCGAGGCCCGTCGCATGGACTGCATGGGTGGGCAACTCGACCCGACCCCCGAGACCGTTCGCGCGGAGGCCTGGCTGTCGATCGCCGGCGGCGCGCACGCGATCGGGTACTTCCCGAACAACTGGAGCGTCGACGTGGGCGCAGAGATCGCCCGCACGAATCGAGAGATTCAGTCGCTCGTCCCTGCGCTCGTCGAGCCTCCGATCGCGGCGAGCGTCGCTCCGGGTAGCCCCGTCAAGGCGGGGGCACGCGAGCACAACGGGGCCGTGTACGTGATCGCGGTGAATGCCAGCCGCGCACCGGCGACGGCGTCGATCAACGTCCCGGCGGTGGGAGATCGCGTGCTTCGCAGCCTCGACGGTCAACGGAGCATCACCGGGAGCGGCGGGTCCTTCACCGACTCGCTCGGGCCACTCGAGGTGCGCGTCTACATCGCCTCGCCGGTTCAGGGTTAAAGGCAGTTAGGCTTCCGCGCATGCGGGAGCCCACCAAGGAAGACATCGACGCACTCGTCGGACCGGCGACGCCGCACTTCGCCCCCCAACTCCGCGCGCGCGTCGAGGAGCTCGTGCTCCACCTTCCGGAGGGGCATCCCGTGAGAAAGCACGCCCAGGACAAGATCGAGCTGCTCGAGCGGCTTGCCTTTGCCTCGTCCAAGGCCGAGCAAGGCCCGCGCGAGCCGAGGTCGAGGCCGGGGTGGGAAGAGATTCCGAGCACGGCGCCCGCGCGCGACCCGCTCCCCGGTCGGAAATGAATCCGGACAAGGGCCGCTCCGTCGTCGTGACGGGCGGGACGCGTGGGATCGGTAAGGCGATTGCACTTCGCCTCGTGTCTGACGGCGCCGCGCGCGTCGTACTCGGTTACATGCGCAACGACAAAGCCGCCGAGTCTGCCGCGGAAGAGATCCGTGCGGCCGGCGCCGAACCGGTGCTCGTGCGCGGCAACGTCGCGTCCGAGAAGGTGATCGCGGAGCTCGCGTCGCACGGGCCGTACGAAGTGATCGTGCACAACGCGGCGACCGGAGTGATCGAGCCTGCGCTCGAGTCGGAGGATCGGCACTGGGACTGGACGCTGAACGCAAATGCGCGAGCCCTGCTCTCGCTCGCACGCGCGTGCGCGCCCGACATGGAGAGCGGCTCGTCGATCGTCGCGATCTCGTCACTGGGCGCGCAGCGCGTGCTCGAGAACTACCTGCTCGTGGGAACGTCGAAGGCCGCCTTGGAGTCGGTCGCGCGCTACCTCGCCGTCGAGCTCGCGCCGCGCGGCATCCGGGTGAACACCGTGTCGGCCGGGGTGGTCGAGACCGATGCGCTCGATCACTTTCCGAATCGCGAAGAGATGCTTCACTCCGGAAGAACGCGCACGCCTGCAGGACGCCTGGTCGAGCCCGCTGACATCGCCGGCGCGGTCGCTTTCCTCTGCTCCCCGGATGCACAGATGGTGCGCGGACACACGTTGCTCGTCGACGGCGGCTTCTCGCTGCTGGCCTGATGGAGCCGACCGAGCACAACCGGCGAGCGTGGGACGAAATCCACCGGCAGCGTGCGGAGGCGCTTTCCGGCGAGCGCGGGCTGCCGAAGCAGGTCCGGGGCGCGCTCGCCGACCTCCAGAAGAAGCGTGTGCTCGACCTGCAGTGCGGCACGGGTGAGTCGACTGCAGAGCTCGCGGAGCTTGGGGCGATCGTCACCGGCGTCGACTCCTCGGGGCAAGCGTTGGAGCTGGCGCGCGAACGCTGGCCCTCCATCCTCTGGGTGCAGGCCGATCCACAGGCGCTGCCGGGGGAGCTGCGCCGCGGCCGCTTCGATCTCGTCTACGCGGGGCTCGGATCGCTCCTACCGATCACCGACCTCGAGGACTGGATGCGTGGCATCGCGGCCGCGCTCCGCTCCGACGGCGAGCTCCTGCTCTTCGAGGAACATCCAGTCGCCCTGTGCGTAGACGGCCTGATGCACTGGCGCGAGAGCTACTTCGCCGAAGGATCGCGGCGGCTCGGCCAGATCGTGAACGCGGCCGCACGCGCGGGTCTCGCGCTGCGCGCGCTCGAGGAGTATCCCGCGCGCAGCGACGGCTTTCGGCACCACGACGCCCGAATCCCGGGGACGTTCCTGCTCTACGCCAGGAAGTCCTGAGCTTGGAGGTCAGCTACGAAGGCGCCGCGCCATTCGACAATGCTGAACTGAACGCGCTTCATGCGGAAGCGTTCGACCACCGACTCCTGGAGGACGACTGGCAAGCGCAGGTCCAGACACACAGCCTCGGCTGGGTCTGCGCGCGGCAGAGTGAGGAGCTGGTCGGCTTCGTCAACGTCGCCTGGGACGGCGGAGTCCACGCGTTTCTGCTCGACACGATCGTCTCCGAGAAATCCGGCCGGCAGGGGATCGGAACTCGGCTCGTCGAAGTCGCGGTCGCCGAGGCTCGCGCTACCGATTGCGAGTGGCTTCATGTCGACTTCGACGACCACCTGCGAGAGTTCTACTTCGAGGCTTGCGGCTTTTCGCCGGTGAACGCCGGGCTGATCAGGCTCGCCTAAGAGCCGCCAGAACCGTTTCGGCCGATGAGGCGGCCGAGCGTGTCGGCGGCGATGTAGCCCGCGATCTTCGGGTTCTCCTGCAGACGCCGGAGCGAATACGCATACCAGTGTCCGCCGAACGGGACGTAGATCCGCAGGCGATGGCCTTCGCGCACGAGCTCGTCCCCGAGCGCGGGCCGGACACCGAGCAGCATCTGGAACTCGTACTCGTCCCGCGACAGGCCACGTTCGGCGACAAGCCGCCGGCCCTCGTCGAGCAGCCACTCGTCGTGCGTCGCGATCCCAACGTAAGAGCCGCCGGCCAGCAGCGCGTCGAGCGCTCGCACGTAGGAGGCCCGCACTTCGTCGAAGTCCTGATACGCGAGGTCCGGCGGCTCGATGTAGATGCCCTTGCAGAGGCGAACGCTCGGCTTCAGGTCTGTGAGGGCCGCAATGTCGTCATCGGTCCGTCGGAGCATCGCCTGGAGCACGACGCCGACGTTGTCGCGGCCCCGCTCACGCAGGTCCCGATACAGCCGCAGCGTGTCGTCCGTCGTGGACGAATCCTCCATGTCGATGCGCACGAAGTTTCCGCGCGACTCCGCGTCCTCGACGACAACAGCGAGGTTCTCGCGACACAGGTCGTAGTCGAGCTTCAGACCGAGCGCGGTGAGCTTCACGCTGACGTTGGCATCGAGCCCGCAGTGCTCGATGTCGGCGAAGACGTCTTGATAGGCGCGCACGATTGCTGCGGCCTCGTCCTCGTTCGTGATCTCTTCGCCGAGCACGTCGATCGTCGCGAGCTTCCCCTCCGCGTTGACGTTCCGGACGGTCTCGCGCGCGTCCTTCAGCTCGGGCCCGGCGATGTAACGCTCGGAGAGCTTCTGCACCAGCGGCCGTGGGACGGCCGGGAGCATGCGGACGATGGCGCGGTCGAGAATCGCCAAGGGCGACGAGTTTAGCTTTCGCGCATGAAGCCCTGACGCGCGGCGCTGACGAGCGCCACCGCCTCGGGGAAAAGCACGCGCATGGCGTCGCGGAGCGCGATCGCCTGCTCGTCCGGCGTTCCGGACGGCTGAAACTGCGAGAGGGCAGCGCCCGTCAGCTCGACTGCCGTGTTCAGCGTCAGCGTGGCGAACTGCTCCCGCTGGGTTTCGTGCACGGACGCAGCCTGCTGCTCCGCGAACTCCCGCAGGCCGCGGAGAAGATCCTCTGGATCCCCTCCGAGCGGGAAGCTGAATCCACCTTCCATGCCGACAGCATACGGACCGAGTAATGGTTAGTGTCGCCCCCGTGGAGGAGCCGGCAGGCGTCGTCCTGCGTTCGAAGCCTGAGCGTGACCGGCCTCGAATGGACCCTCCGAACGTCCTCTGGTTCGCCGGCACGTATGCGATCGCCGCCGCCTCGTACGCGCTACTCGGCTCGCTGCCAAAATCGCACTCGAGCATCTGGATCTTCCTCGCTGCGCTCGCTTTCCTACTGGCGTACTCGGCAGCCTCGCACGGACTGGTGCGGAACGGGTGGTGGGTGCCCAGCGGTCTCGCGGCCGCTCTGGCGGTCGCGATGGTCCCAGCGGTCGGCGTGGGGTTCCTTCGGCTGATCGACGTCTGGTCGAGCGACATGCCGCTCACCGACTTCAACAGGGGCGCCGTCGGGGTGGCGATCGCTACGGCAGCCGCCGGGCTGGTCGCCTACTTCTTGACGCGGTTTTCCTTTCTGTTCTTCACGGTCGTCGCCGCGCTTCTCGTGACGGCCCAGTTCCTTGCGATCGCAGGCGACTCGTCCGCGAACGCCGACGACCGGGCTACCGCCGCTCTCGTGACCGGCGCATTGGTGGTGGTGGCGGGAGTGTTTCTCGATGCGTTCGGCCGGCGCCGCGAAGCCTTCTGGTTCCACGCTCTCGGCTTGCTCAGTGCCGCCGCTGGGCTCGTCTTCTTCGTCGTCGAGCCCGAAGGGGACACGGCCCGCGGATGGATCCCGATGCTCGTCGTCGGAACGTTGCTGGTGATCGTTTCCGGCCCGATCCGCCGAGCGACCTGGGCCGTCTACGGCGTGCTCGGCTACTACGCGTCGCTTCTGCACTACCTGATCTCGAGCGTGAACGAGAGGAGCTGGAAGTTCGCGGTTGCGCTGCTTGCCGTCGGGCTCAGCATCTTCGTCTTCGGAATGCTGCTTCGCCGCTACGGGAAGAGGTGGGCGGCGAGGTTCGTGCGCCGTCCCCCACCCGGCGTCACTCCAACTTGAGCTTGTAGTTCAGTTCGAGATCGCGCGTCAACTCGTCGATGGCCGGCAGCGCGCTTTGCAGCGCACCGGCGATCCCACCGTTCGCACTCGCGGCTCCGAGAGAGTCGAGATACGCGGGCGAGGCCAGCCGCGGCTCGTCCGTCGGCGAGATCGACGCACTCTCCTCGGCGATCTCGACGAGGGCGGCGATCGACGCCGCATCGCGAATCAACGACCGGTTCGTCAGCGGAGCGCCTCGGTCGTCGAGTGCCAGCCAGCTTTGGGTTCCGTCCGCCTGTTCGTACGCGCAGAGATAGACGCGCTCGCCGGTTGCCGGCTCGACGGGCACGACGGCTGCGAGCTCCTCTCCGGATGCCGCGTAGCGGGCTGCAACCTCGGCGATCCGGCCGACGTCCTCGCTCAGGGACACGGAGCCAGCATAAACTCGGCCCTGTGGCAGGGGTCGTCTCCGCGCGGACGCTCTTCGCCCCGCTCGGGCCGACGTACGACCGGTATGCCGCCGCTCTTTCTTTCGGTCAGGACCCGCGGTGGCGGCGATTCCTCGTCTCTTGCATCGAGGCCGAGCCGACCGACACCGTGCTCGACGTCGCTACCGGGACCGGCGCTGTTGCTCGCGAGCTCCTCCGACAGAAGGGCTGTACGGTAGTCGGGCTCGACCAGAGCCCGGAGATGCTGGCGGAAGCCCGGCGACGGCTCCCGAAAGAGGTGCGGCTCGTCGAAGCCTCGGCCGAACAGCTGCCGTTTCCCGACGCATCCTTCGACGCGCTGACGTTCACGTACCTCCTGCGTTACGTGTCCGACCCTGGCGCGATGCTGCGCGAGCTGGCGCGGGTGGTTCGTCCGGGCGGCACGGTGGCCGGACTCGAGTTCGCCGTCCCGCACGGTGTTTGGCGGCCCTTCTGGGAGCTCTACGTGCGGGTCGGCCTGCCGCTCGCCGGCCGGGTGATCTCCCCGGGCTGGGCCGGGGTCGGCGACTTCCTGGGCCCCAGCATCCGTAGCTTCTACGCCAGTTGGCCCGAGCAGCGCCTGCTGGAGCTCTGGCACGAGGCCGGGATCGCCGGGATTAGATCGCGACGGCTGAGCCTCGGCGGCGGGATCGTCACCTGGGGCCGCCGCACGTGACCGGCACCACGCGTCCCGCCTTCTACGCGCTCGCCCCGGGCGGCTGGCGCGACTACGTCACGTTGCTTCATCCGCCCTACACGCTCTGGCACCTTTCATACGTCGCGATCGGTGCAGCGCTCGCTCCCCATTTCAAGACCGACGTGCTCATCCTTGCGCTACTTGCGTTCTTTCTGGGCATGGGCGTTGCTGCCCACGCCCTCGACGAGCTGAACGGACGCCCGCTGCAAACACACATCGGAGACACGACGCTCGTCGCACTTGCGGCGACGGCGCTGACCGCGGCGGCCGCGATCGGCGTCACTGTCGCGCTGCGCACCAGCCTCTGGTTGCTCGTCTTCGTTGCAGCAGGGGCATTCGTAGCCGTGGCGTACAACCTCGAGCTCTTCGGCGGCCGTCTCCACGGGGATCCCTGGTTCTCGCTGGCCTGGGGAGCCTTTCCCGTGCTGGCGACGTATTTCGCCGCGGCCGAGACGATTCGGGTCGAGGCGGTGTTCGCCGCCGCGTTCGCCGCCTTCACGAGCCACGCGCAGAGGCGCCTATCGACGCCAGTGCGCCTCGTTCGCCGCCGGGCGCGGGACGTCTCGGGCCGCATCGAGCTGATCGACGGTTCGACGATTCTCATCACGCCTGAGACTTTCACCGCCGAGTCGGAGCGGGCTCTACGCGCGCTCTCCGCAGCCGTCGTCTCCCTGGCGCTCGCCCTCGTCCTGCTCCGCGTAACCTGACGCCGTGGGACTGGCAACGATCATGCAGATCGCCTTCGCCGCCGCAGCCTGCGTCGCGGCGCTGACCCTGCTCGCCGTCGCCTTCGATCGCGTTCAACGCCGGTTGCTCGTCGCGCTTGCCGCGCTCACCGGCGTGGCCGCCGTCGCCGCCTGGGTCGGGTTCGGTCTACGGCCCGGGACCGACACCGCGACCGCCGCCGGCGGGATCACCGTCGCCTTCGTCGCGCAGCTCGCAGCGGTGAAGCTGCGCGATCTTCTGCGAAGCGCACGGCGATTCGACGATCAGCTGGCGCGGGCCCAGGGCCGGATGAACTCAATGATCGCCCGCGAGGCCGACGAACGAAACGCCGAGCTCGAACGGACTCTCGCCCGCGCCCGCGCGGATTCAACGTCCATCCTCGCCGAGCAGGAGCGCCGCATGGCCGAAGAGCGACGGGCGGCGGCGGCAGAGCGCTCGCGCGTAGCCGAGGACGAGCTCGGCAAGGCGTTGACCGTGGCTCAGCAACAGGTGGAAGTCCGCCTTATCGCCTGGACCGACGACCTCGAACGCGCGCAGCGTGGAGTCACCGACCAGCTCGCGCAGCTAGCGCAGCGGCAGAAGCAGTTGATCGCAGAGGCCGAGGCGAGAATCGCGACCGATGCCGAACGCCTCGAGGCCGAGAGTGAGCAGCAGCGCGCAAGCCTGGTCCGCCTGCGCGAAGAGCTCGCACGGGCTTCGCAGGAGGCGGTCGCGGCGGGCACTGCCGAGCTCGAGGGCTACGCCTCAGAGCGACGGCGTTCCCTGCACGAGCTGAACGAGCGCATCCGCAAACGGGAACGCCAGTTGCTGGAGCTGATCGAACGCGAGGAGACCGACGCAACGCGTCGCATCCAGGCAGGCTTCGCAGACGTCGAGCGCCGCCAGCTCGAGCAGCTCGAACGGATTCTGTCGCGCGCAACGTCCAGCTACTCCGATGCCGCGACGCAACAGTTCGCCGACACGGTCAAGTCATCCCGCGAGGCTGCAGCCGTACGCCTCTCGCGCGAGCTCGACCGGGCGGTGCAGGCATTCGCCCGCGAGGCACAGACCGTCCTCGCCGATCGACTCGCGCAGGTGGGAGATGCCGGCGCACAACGGCTCGAGAGGCGCCAGGCCCAGGTCGCTGCCGGGCTCGATCGCCAGCGATCCGAAGCAATCGAGGCCTTCGAGGCGCGGCTGCTCCAGGCCGAGCAGGAACTGCGGCGCCGCCTCGACACGCTGGGGGCCGACGCAGAGGCCGAGCGCGCCGTCCTCGACGCCAGGCTGCGGGAGCTGGCCAAGCGCATCGACGAGACATTCGCCCGGACCTAGAGCTGTTTCAGGCACGGCTCCGAGCAAACAAAATCCGGCAGGGTTCGTCTATGAGACGGCGAACGGATCACATCGTGGGAGAGACGACCGAGATCATCGAGCCGAACGGCAGCGACCAGTCGAAGGTCGAGAGCTGGCGGCTGCACGTGCTGATGGAGGCGGGCTATCCTCTCTCGCTCGCTGAGAGGCTGGCGGGGAGCGAGGCCGACCTCCACCGGGCCGTCGAGCTCGTCGGCCAGGGCTGCGCGCCCGAGACGGCCGTCGCAATTCTGATCTAGGAGACGCGCCCGTCGAGCGATCGTCTTTCGGGGGCTACTTCGCGTACTCCTCGAATTGAGGCAGGTCGTCGGTGATTTCGAACCAAGGCGCCTTCGATCCGACGAAGATGTGGCTCGTGGGCCGGATGCTGGGAGCGTCCACAAGTGATCCCATCGCCACGTGCACGTAGGCGCCCTCCCGCACCACGGAAAACAAGAGCGAGCCACAAGCCCCGCATCGAGTGTCGTTCGAATCTGTCTCGCCCACAAGGAGCAGGCTGTCGCGGCCGTCGACGACGTCGAGCTTGTTCCGCTCGATGCCGGCGAATGCCTTGAACGCCGAACCGGTCGCCGCGCGACAGCGGGAGCAGTGACAGTTCGAGGCGTAGAGGAACTCGTCCGCAACCTGATAGCGGACCGTGCCGCACTCGCATGCACCCTTGAGTACCTGACTGCTCGAGTTGTCCCTCTCCATGCATCGCCCCTCTCTGGTCTCTGCCGACGATTGCTCCCAGGGTAGATTCCAGCGGTGCACGACGACGGGTACTTCGGCGAGCGCATTGCCGCTCGGTACGACGACGATGCGGGGATCTTCGAATCTGCGGTGGTCGATCCGGTCGTCGACCTCCTCGTCGAGCTCGCCGGAAGCGGACGTGCGCTCGAGCTCGGGATCGGAACGGGCCGGATCGCGCTTCCCCTCGCGCGTCGGGGAGTTCAGGTTCACGGGATCGAGTTGTCGAAGGCGATGGCAGCGAGGCTGCGTGCGAAGCCGGGCGGCCGGGAGATCGGCGTGACCATCGGAGACTTCGCGACGACGAGTGTGGACGGGACGTTCTCGGTCGCGTATCTCGTCTTCAACACGATCATGAACCTGACGACGCAGGCGGCTCAGGTCGCGTGCTTCCGGAACGTCGCCGCACACCTCGAGCCCGGCGGCTGCTTCGTGATCGAGGTGGGCATCCCTGCGCTCCGGCAGCTCCCGCCCGGCGAGACGATCCATGCCTTCCACGTGGGCGAGACGAGCTGGGGACTCGATGAGTACGACGTGGCGAGGCAAGGTCTCATCTCGCATCACTTCAGGATCGTCGACGGAAAACTCGAGCGCCTCTCGATTCCCTTCCGGTACGCGTGGCCTGCGGAGCTCGACCTGATGGCGGAGCTTGGCGGAATGACGCTGCGCGAACGCTGGAGCGGCTGGAAGCGGGAGCCGTTCACGAGCGACAGCGTCAAGCACGTCTCGGTCTGGGAGAAGCCCGCGCTGTAGGTGGCGGGCTCTCCTGAGCTTGGCCTGGAACATGGCGCACGTCGTCCCCAGCCCGCGTGGCATGCTGGACCCCGATGTCCAAGGTCGAAGCGATCCAGTACGGCGACCGCAAGGTCTACGCCGTCGCAGCATTCAACCGCGGAGTAGCGGAGTGGCTGCAGCGACTGCCGACGGTGTGGGTCGAGGGCGAGGTCACCGAGTTGCGTCGCAACGCCCGTTGGCAGTCCGTCTTCTTCACGCTGAAGGATCCGGCTGACGGCGCCTGCCTAGGCGTAACGATCGCGCGCAACCGGTTCGACGCACTTCGCCTCGACCTCGCCGACGGTGAGCGCGTGCACGTCTTCGGCCGGCCGGAGCTGTTCGAAGCACGGGGCGACTTCCGCATGCGCGCGCTGTCGATCGAACGATTCGGGCTGGGAGACCACCTCGCCGCGCTCGAACGCCTGAAGAAGAAGCTCGCAGCAGAAGGCGTCTTCGAGCGGAAGCGCCCGCTCCCGTTCCTGCCACGCCGTATCGGCCTCGTCACCGGCAACGACGCGGCGGCCAAGCAGGACGTCCTGGCGACGATCACCAGCCGCTTCCCTGCCGCCCGCATCGTCGTCGCCGAGACCCTCGTCCAGGGCCCACTCGCGGCTAACGCGATGATCGAGGCGCTGCGCGAGCTCGCCGCCGCGCCCGAGGTGGACGTCGTCGTCTTGTCACGCGGAGGCGGAAGCTTCGAAGACCTGTTGGCTTTCAGCGACGAACGCCTCGTCCGCGCGGTTGCGGCGTGCCCGGTGCCTGTCGTCTCTGCCGTCGGTCACGAACAGGACAACCCGCTCTGCGACCTCGCTGCGGACGCGCGCGCCTCGACGCCCACCGCAGCTGCACGCCTCGTCGTCCCCGACGCGTCCGAAGTGCTCGGGCGGCTCGAACGGACCCGCGCCGGACTCGCGCGCGGGGCACGCCGCGTCGTCGAGCGCCGGCGCGAACGGGTCGTGCAGGCGCATGACCGGCTCCGCCGCGCGCCGGCACTCGCGGTCGAGCGCAAGCGTGCACGCCTCGAGCATGCAGCGGGACGTCTTCGTGCCCTCTCACCACGCGCAACGCTCGAGCGTGGCTACGCGATCGTGCGAACCCACGACGAGATCGTTCGCGCGGCGAGCGCAGTCACGAGCGGGGACGAGGTCGAAGTCGAAGTCGCCGACGGCCGCTTCGGAGCTCGAGTCGAGTGAGCGCGACTGAGCCGACCTTCGAGGAGGCGCAGCGCGAGCTCGAACAGATCGTCGAACGGCTCGAGCGCGGCGAGGCCGGCCTCGACGAGGCAATCACGTTGTGGGAGCGCGGCGAGGAGCTCTACGAGTTGTGCGTGGGCCGGCTCGACGCCGCGCAGGGCAAGATCGAGGAGCTCGCGCGACGAGCTGAACAGACGCGACTGTAGGGCGCGCCTGTTCAGCGGGGAAGGGCCGCGGGAAACCGGGAGGTTTCCCGAATCGCACTCCTCGTCGTGCGCAGCGATCTCAGCGGTGCGCGCGACGAGGCGACACTTTGAAGAGGGGCGCGTGGGGGAAACATGGTTTCCCCACGGGAGCTAGCGACGCCGAATCAGTTCGGCCCTGACGCTTCGCTATGGGCTCAGCCGAAACGGCGGATACTGGTCGGTCACGAGGACGAAGGCATAGGCCGCGACCCGATTTCCCCAGCGCATCACCCCCACGACGAAATCGAAGAGGCCCCTGGGATAGCGACCGGTGAAGAGGATCGCGAACCACGCGATGATCACACACACGACCGCTGCGAGACCCAGAAACGCCAGCACGACGTAGTGCGGAATCGCGAGGAACCACTTGACGAGCGGAAGCCAGCGATTCAGGCCTTGCTTCGCGTCCGGATACGGAAATTCCAGCGAGACCGACTGGGTCTCGTCCGTCGAGGGATAGCGGTCGTCGAGCAAACCGAGGTAGACCGCGACCCTGTTTTGCAACCGCAGCAGCTCGAGGTTCCAGTCGTACCACCAGCGCGGATACTTCTGCCGGAACAGGATCATCAGCAGCGCCGGCAAGAAGAGAACGCCACCGCCTGCAGCGATCGACGCACCGTGCCCGCCGTTCCCGTTGCTCCAGCTGCTCCACTCGCTGCCCCCGATCGCGCCCAGCACGATCACAATCGGGATCGCGGCGATGAGCCTGAATGCCGTCGACACCCGGTCGAGGTCTCGGTCCGGATACTCGACCGAGAACTGCACCGGGTACTGGTCCCCACCTGGTGTATACGCCCCTGACTCCATTGCTGATGACCTCCGTCTCTCGAGACTCGCGACCCGTCGACACTACTCTGCTTCGGTCTCGCCAAGAAGTCGCCCGAGAGCCACGAGATCGTTCGTGGCTCTGTTCGGGTCACCGGAGAGGGAAATTGTTTCGAGCTCTGGCAGAGACGCGGCGACACGACCCCCGAACACGACGCAGCGCACTCCTGCTGCGGCGCAGCGCCGGGCGACCTCGCCCGGAGCTTTCCCGCGCAACGTCGTGAGGTCCACCGTTCCTTCGCCCGTGACCACGAGGTCGTAGCCGGCCGCACGGAAGCCGACGAGATCGAGGACGAGCGACGCCCCGGGGAGCAGCTCTGCGCCGAGCGAGGCGAGTGCCGCGCCAAGGCCGCCGGCAGCGCCCGCTCCGGGCAGGTGTGCGTACGGCGCGAGCTTGGGCATCGCGGCGAGGCGCGCCTCGAGCTCGGCGGCGTCGGCTGCTGAGGCGCCTTTCTGCATGGAGAAGAGCCGTGCGGCATCGACGAGAGGGACATCGACGTCGCACGCGACACGCGTGCGCGCCGGCAGCTCGCCGAGAACTTGCAGCAACCCTGCGCCGCCGTCGACGTTCGCCGTTCCGCCGAGACAGACGAGCAGGTCGCGCGGCTGCCCAGTAGCGCGAATGACCTCGCCGAGCCCGCGACTCGACGCGGCGAACGGATCGAGTCGCTCGGGATCGAGCGGGATCACCTCGGCGGACTCCACCGCGCTGACACCGCTCGGGAGCTCGAGCCAGCGCGCCACACGCGAGCGGCCGAACGCGTCCGGCACAACCGTTTCACGCCACTCGCCTCCGAGCGCTGCGTGCAGAACGTCTAGCGTGCCCTCCCCGCCGTCGGCGACCGGAAGCTCGTCGACCTCGGCCCACGAGCGCAATCCTTCCGCGAGCGCAGCGGCCGCAGCGCGCGCCGACAGGACTCCTTTGAGGCTAGCCGGACACGCGAGCGCGTGGGCGTTGGGCATCTGCGACCGGCTCCTCCTCCGGAGTCTCTGCCTGCGCTGCGTCCGGCATCACCCTGAGCATCGCGACGGAAAGACCTTCGCGCGCGAGGAAGATCAGCCCGACGCTGATACCGACCGAGGCCTCGATTGCCTGCAGGCCGAACCCGAACGCGATCCCTCGCGCCTTGTCCACGCCGTAGTACGTGAACAGGGGCAACGCAACCGCAGCCTGCACGAGCCCCACGTTCCCGGGCCAGAGCGGGAAGATCGTCGCGACGTTCATCAGCACCAGAACGAGACCGGCGGCCGGGAGCGCTTCGTGGATTCCGAACGCGCGCATCGCCGTGTAGACGGCAAACAGCTGACAGGTCCAGCCGAGTAGCTGGAAGAGCAAGGCGAGCGCGGCGGAGGCTGGGCGCCGCATCACACCGAGCCCGTAACGCGCGAGTCGTACGACCTTTCGCACTGCACCGAGCCCGTCCTCGAAGCCTGCATAGCGGTCGTTGCGTGCGCCCAGCACCGCCAATGTGAACAGAACGACGCCGACGACGACCACCGCGATCAGGCTCGTGACGGCCCAGCTCGGAATGTGTGTCGTCAGCGCCACGTAGAGGACGAGCACGATCACGGCGACGAGATCGAAGACGCGGTGCGCGAACACCGTCCCGAGCAAGCGCGCCCAGGCGCGGCGCTGAGGCATGCGCCGATTCAGCACCGCGACCCTCGCGAGCTCGCCGATCCGACCGGGCAGAATCGCGTTCGCGAACAGCCCGACCGAGAAGGCGGAGAACACGAGCATGAAGTTCGGGTGCGGTCTCTCGAACGCATTCACGATCACGGTGCGCCAGGCAAGCGCACGAACCAGGACAGACAGCAGGTTGAGCCCAACCGCGGCGGCGACCCACGGCCACTGGACCGCCTGGAAGGCATCCGCCACGCCGGACCAGGCCGGGCCTCGCCACCAGAGCGCAGCGGTCACCCCCGTGGCGGCGAGCAAGACGAGCACTCCCCGCGCCCAGCCGCTCCGCAGGTAGCTCACGAAGCGATCGCCTGCTCGTAGATCTCGACGAGCCGCCGCCCGATGTTGTCCCAGGAGTAGCGCTCGATCGCAACACGGCGCGCTCCAGCACCGAGCGCGGCACGGCGAGGCTCGTCTTCCAGCAAGCCGACGACAGCTCCGGTGAGCGCCCGCTCGTCCCCAACTGGGAAGGAGACGCCGGCCTCCTTCGTCATGACCTCACGGTAACCGTCGATGTCGGACGCGACGACCGGCGTTGCGCAGGCGAAGGCTCGGGTGAGCACCATGCCGAAGCTTTCCCCACCGAGGGAGGGAGCAACAAGCGCTTTCGCCCGCAGGAGCTCCGCGGTGAGGTCCTCCTGGGAGAGAAAGCCGAGGATGTCGATGCCCTCGTCTGAGATGCGCTCCCGCGTGAGCAGCAAGCGCACGGCTAGTGGATCTGCGCCGACGATAAGCAGCCGGGCACCGGTGCGCCTGCGGATCTCGGGCAAGGCTCGCAGGAGCACCTGCAGCCCTTTTCGGGCCTCCTGCCGTCCCACGAAGAGGATCTGGTGATCCCGGCCGTGCGGATCCGCATCCGGCGGAATGAGCACGCCGTTCGGGAGGATTTCGTATTCGCCGGCCAGCCAGCGGTGCGCCGTGTCACGCGCGTGCGGCGAGACTGCGATCCGGTGGTCGAGCCGGTCGATGAGGAAGCCCCAGATCGGCATGGCGGGTCTCATCCAGCCAAGGTTGCCGTGCGCGTGGAACGTCCCGACGAGCGGAACCTTCGCCAGGGCCAACGCCGCAACTGAGATCGCCGGCGTCATCGGCTCGTGGACGTGAAGCACATCGAAACGCTCGCGTTCGAGTGCGCGAGACACGCGTCCGACGGTTCGCGGTGAAAGGACGATGTTCGGCAGCGTCCCGTTCGCGGGCACGATCACCGACCGGCCGACGGGAATGATGTCGGGCGGCGGCGCGTCGTGACGCCCGGAGCGCGGATGCAGCACTCGGGTGAAGCTCCCGGGCGGATCGTTGCCGATGATCGTGCGCGTATCGACGCCGTGCCGGCGCAGAGCGTCGGCCTGCAGCTCCGCATGCTCGACCACCGCCCCCCAGAAGGACCAGGAGTACGGGACGACGATGCCCACCTTCATGCCGCGGAGGATATGGACGCGGCCCTAGAAGACGCGCTGCGATTGCCGGCTGAGAAAGAATCCGTGCCTGGACTGGTTCGTACACGTGAGGCCGGAACGCCGCGACGTGCAGCGGATCCCGAGCCAGGACCACGACCGTCCGTAGCGCAGGGTCGGGAAGTCCGTCGCCGCATTCGACTTCAGGAAGCCGATCGAGACGTGACCGCTCGGCCGCATCGACCAGATCTTTTGCCCGCGCGCTGACGCTTCCGAAAAGACCGTGCAGGCGAGCACGTGCCCGTCGCGATTCGGACCGCCGTTGCAGACCATGTTTCCCGAGGGAACGACGAAGCCCGTTTGCACGGGATCAGGTGTCGGCACCGCCGCGCCGGCGACACCGACAGCGGCCAGCGCAAGCACGACGACGATGACTGCCCGCACTCGCTCATCGTACGTCAGTCCCTGCGCGTCACTCTAGACTTCGATCATGGAGGGCCTCGCCGAGCTGCACACTCATCTCGGCGGGTCGGTTGCCTCCGACATCCTCTGGAGCCTCGCGCACGAACAGGGCATCGCTCTTCCCGTGAAGGACTTCTGGGAGTTCGACCGCCTCGTCACCGTTTCCGACCCGCGCGGCGTCCCAAATCTCGATGCGCTCGACCAGATCTACCACTGGACGGAGCTGATCCAGTCGAGCCCGATCGCCGTCGAGCGGTCGGTGCATGCAGCGATCGGCGGGGCGTATCGTTCGCAGGGAATCACGACGCTCGAGCTCCGGTTCAACCCGATGAAGCGAAACCGTGGCGGCGAGCGCGACCTCGACCACATCATCCTCGCCGCGATCCGCGGCCTCGACCGTGCAAGCCTCGAGTACCCGCAGGTCCGCGCCGGCCTGATCCTGATGATGGACCGGACGTTCACCGCCGCGCAGAACTCGATCATCGTCGAGAAGGCGATCGTCTGGTCGCCGCGCGGAGTCGTCGGCGTCGACATCGCGGGCCCACGCCCGGGTGGCGGCCGTTACGACTACCGCCAGGTGGCGCCGATGGTCGAGGAGGCGCGCGCTGCAGGCCTCGGCGTGACGATCCACGTCGGCGAGGAGGGCGGCGACACGGGCCGCGAGGAGATCGGCGAGGTGGTGGAAGCCCTCCGCCCGGACCGGATCGGCCACGGCATCCTGGCCGCCGGCGATCCGGAGCTGATGGCCGCGCTACGCGACGCGGAGATCGTGCTGGAGATCTGTCCGACCTCGAACCTGCTCACGAAGGCGCTCCGCGACGAGGCCGCCGTCAGGGACACGTTCCGGACGTTCGTGGAGCACGGTGTGGACTTCACGATCGCCACGGACGGGCCGGAGATGATGCGGACCCATCTGAAGGACGAGCTCGACCTGCTGCGTCGGATCGGAGCACTCGACGAAGACCAGCTCGCCCAGGCCAATCGGCGGGGCCACGAGTCAAGCTTTGTCCACGGTGCGCCCGTCAAGCCAAGGGTGTAGTTCCTCGAAATACGCCTTTTGCATATTCGATTCGCCTCCGATCCCGCTTGTAGACACAGGCATCTTTTGGTCACTTAAGAACGGCTTGAGCTGCCAGGGCGTCCCTCCTTGATCGGTCGTAACTTCTGGACGGTCGCATCGACGTGCCGACCGACTGGATCCTCCGAGAGGAACCCGTCCATCTTGAGGTTCGCCTCGGCGTGCCGGATGCGCTCGCCGTCGCCCAGCGCAGCGGCGAACTCGTAGGGATCACCGGTTAGCTTGCGCGGATCGATGTCGTACACGTCCCCGAGCTTGAGCAGAATGCGACCGCTCGGCTCGCGCGTGCCCCCGAGCCATGCGCTCACGGAGTTCTCGGAGACGCCGAGCACGCGGGCGGCCTCCTTGGCGCTGCGATGGTGGAAGAGCAGGAGCCTGTGCAAGTTCAGAGGGAAATTCTCCACGGCGACCTCCAGGGAGTTGAACGGGCTCACAGCATCGTACACACGTTGGATCGTTGGAATTACCCGTCCTAAGGGCTGCGTGCCCGCTCCGTTGCACCTTCGCAGCCCTGGGGGCTTCACCCGCGCCCGGTGAGCCGCGTTCCGCAACCTTAGTCCGGGAGAGCCCCGTCGGAGTTAGCCCGGAGGCCGTCAGCCCGCTTGTTCCTCGCCGCTCGAGTTTCGCCACTCTTCCGGCGCAAAGTCGGGGACATGCCAGTCTGGATCGAGTTGCTTTTCATTCATCGACGGTGACTCTCCCCGCAGCACTGCTTGCACTCTCGGCCCGAACCTGATCTCAAACACCAGTCCTCGCGGCTCGTTCTCCCCCAGGACGTCGCGGATCGCCCGCTCGGCATCGAAAAGCGGACAGAGAGAACAGCGCGGAAAGACACCCCAGTCGAAGCGGAAGCGACAATCGCCGAACGCCTTCAGCTGGCCCGATGCGCACCAGGCCATCTCCCTTGCGTGATCGGCGGAAACCGGCTCATCATCCTCGTACACCTCGGTTGCCCGCCAATGACGAACCCGCTCCAGCAACCGAGCAAGACCCATGTAAGCGCCGCCGTCTCTGCCCAACGCAAAACGTGTCCGGTAGCGGTTCGGCGCCAATTCGCTGTATTCGCCGGCACCGCTCCGAGCCTCGGCCACCGCCTTCCCGAAGCGCTCCGAGCGTGACGGGCCGAATTCCACCGTCACCACCCGGTCCATTACGCCAACCCTAACAACCCAGCATTCGCCGACTCCTGATCTTGCCGCTCTCCGTTAGAAACGCGACAGCGGCGCGCCGTGGCGAGCGAGGCCGCCAATAAGTCGGCTCGAGCGCTAGGCGTTGCGGCGGCGTGGTCGTGGCTT
>Ga0207646_10003387_pt1 | contig 18022 bp, 15 predicted proteins | sample KBSK5502metaG_FD_184343 | JGI IMG/M metagenome (GOLD analysis project Ga0207646, IMG submission 184343) | Corn, switchgrass and miscanthus rhizosphere microbial communities from Kellogg Biological Station, Michigan, USA - KBS K5-50-2 metaG... | ecosystem: Host-associated > Plants > Roots >...
AGGATTGCTGACGCCGATCAGCGAGCTTTTCTGGGAACTTGCCAATGGCCTCGAACCGAAGTGGCGAACACGCACTGGATTTCAGATCGGCGTGCGCATCGTCGTTCCGCCATTTCCGTTTGACGATGATGCGACGTTCGAATCTTTTTCAAAAAATGCCGCAATCGTCTTCAAAAAACCCAATCAGGACGGCGTGCACATCGAAGACGTGAAGCAGCTCAACGGTCAGTGGCTCGTCGCGGGAACTTCCGGTGTTGTTCTAATTGTTGTCGGTACCGGCACCACCATGAAGCAAGCGCAAGCGCAGGTCTACTCCCGTATCCGCAACATTCTCATCCCCAACATGTACTACCGCACCGACATCGGCGATCGTTGGGTAGAAGACTCCGACAAACTTCACAACTGGGGCTACCTGCGTTAGTCGAGAGTTGCTAGCGTGAAGGGCGCTTTCGCCCTTATGGTGGCCCTCCTCAGACGCTCGTCGTTGTAGCGACAGCCGTCTGCGGCGGACGGTTTTTCTTAGGGATTATCTCGTGATACGTTGTCGGTCTGAATCTCGTGGGGCGCTGGCCATCGTCGATGTAGCGTCGGGCTCTTAGCGCGGCTCTTTTCTTGACTAGCGTGTAGCGACGGCTCTGCGCCGCCGTTGCGTTCATCCCCACTCGCTACTTCCAACTCCAGGCCAGAAGTCCCGCTAAAGTTCCCAGCGCCGCCACGGAACCATAAACCGACGAAGCAACCCTCCACGAAATCGTCTTGCCTACAACACTAAACGAGTACACGCTGTAAATCCCCAGCGTGCAAACCAGCGCCACAACGTATGCGAGCGGAACACCCTTACTCCAGGCGACATAGGCGATTACCACATCAAACGCCATCGGCACCGGCAGAAACGTCCCAATCAACGCTACGGCGAGAATCCCCAAGAACGTGACATTTCCGAGCAACGCGGATTGCGGCACCACTTCCGCCACGAACGCTCCCAATACCGCCGCCACCAACATCAACGGCAGTCCCGCACGCAGCACGTACCAAAAGCTCTTGCCATACGTCTTCGCGATTCCCACCAGCGCGTCGCGCCATGTTTCTCTGGCGGGGATCTTCAGCTCGCACACGTCCGCGTTCAATCGCTTCTGCCCAATCCCCAGCAGCGGCGCTACTGCAAAAATCATTACAAACACAGTCGCCAGTTTCAGAATTCCAACCTGCGCCGGAAACAACGAAAATGTCATCGCTAGCACGACCACGTTCAAGGTCGGGGAACTGAACATCGTCGCCAGCACCGATTCGGTGCTCATCCCAGAGGCGTAAAGAGCCCGCGCAATCGGTGCCACGCAATTCGCGCAAACGCCAAGCGGCATACCAGCTATCGCCCCCACCAGTGCATTTGCCGGAGCGAACCGCGTGCGCCTGGACGCGATCGTTCCCAAAAGAGTCAAAGCCGCCGCCGCGAAAAAGAAGCCAAACGTCATTCCGATTCGATTCGTGTTCAACCAGTTCACGCTCGTTTTCCAAACGCGCGTCGCTAGCGGCATCGTGCGGTCCACGGCATACACTTTGTCAAAGCTCAGCGTGCCCGCGACTTTGATCTGCGCGCCCGCGTGATATTTCTTCAGGAGCGACGGATAACGCGAATCCACCCAGAAGAAACTCGCGATCCCCGCCATCAGCAGGATGGCAATCGCCCTCCGCTTCCATGTTCCCACGCGCTCGACTGGAACGGCAGTCCCAAGATTTGCGGCAAGTGTGGACATACATCCCCCTTTAAATCACACAAACGGTTGCCGCGACTGTATGCGCGCCGAGGGGATGGGGAAATAGTCCAAAACCACTACTCGGCCCGCAAGTGGGGCCGGCTCCATGTCTAATTTTGATCTTTTGTCTTTCGGCGCAGGTCATTCCGCATTACAGTCTTACCGAACAGTCTTACCGAACGACGCAATGCGTACTAGTATCCGGCAACCCGTCGAATCAAGGAGCAACATACATGAGAAAACGTGCCGTCTCTGCCACTCTACTGCTTGCCGCCTTGCCTTTTGGGGCTCTCAACACTTCGTCCGCGCAAAAAACTGATCAAGTCGCCAAGGTCTCGCTGAAAGTCGGCGACACCGCGCCTGACTTCAGCCTGCTCAGCGATCAGTGGAAAACAGTCAAACTCAACGATTTTCGCGGCAAGAAAAATGTCTTTCTCGCCGTCTATGTGCTGGCCTTCACAGGTGGTTGAACCAAACAACTCCAGGCGGTCCAGTCTGGAATCGACGGCGGCAAAATTGACACCTCGGATACGGAAGTTTTCGGCGTCAGCATGGATTCCCCCGCAGCCAACGCCGCCTTCGCCAAGCAAATCAATATCAAGTTTCCGCTGCTCAGCGACATGAATAAAAAGATGCTCAGCTCCTATGGCATCCTCAAGGGATACGACGTGCAGTCCGAATCCTACCAGTGGGCGCAGCGCGCCAACATCGTCATCGACAAAAACGGCATCGTCCAGCACATCGAAGAAGGCGACTCCGCTGTCAATCCCAACAACGCCCTCTCGGTCTGCACCGATCTGCACAAAAAGCAGTCCGCCAAATAACCGAAGAGCAAATTCAGCCTTCTAGCGCTGCCTGTCGCTCCTGCAGGAATCGACGCACTGGTGCCTCGCGCTCCAGTCCAATCGCGATCTCGTACGCCTCGCGTGCTTCGCCGAGCGCACCGGTCTTTGCCAACAACACCGCGCGCGCCGCCCAATAGGGTTGATATTCCGCGAGCCGCTCGTCCGCTGCTACTTCCTGCATAACGACAAGCGCGGCTCCAGCGCCATGCAGCTCCGCAATCGCCAACGCTCGGTTGATCGCCACCACCGGAGAACCAGCCAGCGCGAACAGCGCGTCGTACAGTTGCACCACCTCTGCCCAGTTCGCCTGACCCGTGCGGCACCGATCAACGTGCGCCGACTGCAACGCTCCTTCCAACTGATACCGGCCAATCGAATTCATTCCGCTCGCTCGCTGCAGCAGAGCTTCCGCCTCATCAATCATCGCCGCGTCCCAGAGTGCCGGGTCCTGCTCGGCCAGTGGCACGTAGTCTCCCAGCACATTGCGCCGCGCGCCACGCCGCGCTTCCGCATGCAGCATCAGCGCCAGCAGACCCAGCGCCTCCGGCTCGCTCGGCAGCAACTCTGCGACCAGCCTGGCGAGAAACATCGCTTCTTCTGTCAGATCACGGCGCGCGGCATCCGTACCGCCAGGGTCGGTCCACCCTTCCGCGAATGCCGCGTAAATCGCGTCCAGCACCGTGTCGAGCCGGCCGGCAAGCTCCGCGCGCTCCGGCACGCTGAACGAAATTCCTGCCTGCCGGATCTTGTCCTTCGCACGCACAAGTCGCTTACCCATCGCTGCGGGCGATGTCAGAAACGCCGACGCAATTTTCTTCGCATCAAGCCCCAGCACCGCCTGCAAAATCAACGGCGCACGGACGCTCGCCTCGATAGCCGGATGCGCGCACACGAACATCAGGGCGAGTCGCTGATCCGGAATTCCGGGATTGAGAGCCACAGCCTCCAGCCCGAGCGCCAAAACTCGTAACTCTTCGCTGGCAATCTCATCCCGACGTCGTCCTCGATGCATATCGATCGTCTTCCTGCGAGCCACTGTCAGCAGCCACGCTTCCGGGTTCGCTGGACACCCTTTCACCGGCCAATCTGTCAGCGCCGCAGCGAACGCCTCTGAAAGCGCGTCTTCGGCGGCAGCCACATCCCGCGTGCGTGCTGCCAGAAACGCAACGAGCTTGCCGTAGCTCCGGCGCGCCACAGCTTCCGCGGCAGCACGTGCCGCAATGCTTGCAGCGCTGCTTGCACCCTGGCGTGTCTGCCCTTCGCCCGTAGGCGGAGTCATCAACTGCTCGTCGCCCGTCTCCGCCTTGTCGCTCCGCGAATGACCATCGCCGAAGCTCATCCGTTCTCCCCCACTATCGCGATTACGTCGCCATGTTCCACACTGGCCGCACTTCCACCGTGCCATGGCCAGCGCCTGGGCATCGCGCAGCCCAGGAAATCGCCGCATCCAGATCGGCCACATCAATCAGGTAATAGCCGCCGATCTGTTCCTTCGACTCCACATACGGACCATCCAGTACATGCGGCTTGCCGTTTGCCAGACGCACTGTTGTCGCCGCCGAAGTGGGCTGAAGCCGATTCGAGCCCTTCAGCACGCCCGCCTTCTGCAAAGCTTCGGTGTAGGCTCTGTACGCAGCCATGCCTTGGTCCTGCTGGTCCTTTGTCAGCTGGTTCCAGCCGCCCTCTTCTGAATACAGCATCAATAAATATTGCATCGCAATCCTCCAACTTGAGTTGTAGGCAGCATTATGCCGCCATTGCGAGGGCGCCATAAATGACGTCCAATCATAATGACTCATAATGAGGCCCTCACTACAATGACGCTTCAACCTTCCCCATTTGGACATCTCTAGATTCTTCCTAGCACTATCTTTCCCGCACTTTGGATTCGCTACCTGCTCGCCGTTTCACTTTTCACCGTTTTGCACACTCGTCCACAGATTTGCACAACGTTTCAATCCGAATTTGATTGACGCCGCAAACCGCAAATATTATCTTGCGCAAAGATTGAACCGGGAAGCTTAAGAACTTTACGGCTCAGCTTAAAAGACGCAGAGAGCTTCACAGCCGATGCGTCGCGAGTTCGACCTGCAAAGGTCGACGCGCAAAGATTGAACTGCAAAGCTCGAAGCCTTAACGGCTCCATCTGGTGGGTGGACAAGCTTGAAGGCCCAGGCCTAACGGCCGAAAGCTGATGGCGAGGCTGCCGCCAGAGGGAATCGAAGAGGTTAGAAACTTTACGGCTCAGTAGAGCGCGCAACTTGCTTAACGGCGGTTGCGTAGCGAAATTGAACTGCGAAGTCGAAGCCTCAACGGCGCTGTTTGCCGGATGTGACAAGCCTGACGGCCAAGAGCCTAGGGCGAAAGCCTTACAGCGCGAAGCCAGATGGCGGGTCATACCGGCAGAAAGAATCGAAGAGGCTAGAAACTTTACGGCTCAGTTAGAGGGCGCAAGCGCTTAACAGCGATTGCGCCCTCGATTTTTTTGCTCCGTTTTCCTTTCACTCTGCGTTGCTTCCGCCGTCCCATCGTTATTTGCTTGCGTCATTTGCTGGCGACTCCGGCGGGATTTTTCTTGTCGGGAAAGAGATTTTCTACGGGCATTTTTGCGTCGAATACCAGGTTAAAAAATCCGACCATCATTTCATCCCAGCTTTGTTCGCCCCAGATGACTTCTTTTGTGGGGTCAGCGTTTTCCGGATTGCTGGGCGAATTATCGAAGTGCGCGGTGCAATCAATTTTTGTGCCCTTGGGTAAAGCGATCGGCTCCTCCAGGTTGTACCAATTCTGCCAATGCCAATCGTAGTGCGGAACGCTGAGTAGAATTTTGGTTTCGCCGGAGGGATACACCACGCGATATTCAAAATCTTTGCCGCGTCCGTGCATGTGCGGATGCAGACCAGAAAGTCTTACATCGGCGCCAACGACAAAGTTGGAATCGACACGATAGTTGGGATGGCCGGGGGGAATTTTGAATGTGCCATTGGTGGCGGACAAGGTGAGGACACGCTCTTTCGGTGGCTCCTTGGCAAAGATGATGCCGAGCCTCGATTGATCGCGAGTGGCGTGACCGTGCGGCGTGTAGTGCACTTGAAAAATAATGTCCGAGCCGGCTTTGATGAGCTTGGCCTGACCGGGACGAAGAATTTCGGGAGGCTGGCCGGGAGCGTAGCCCACGAGAAAATCGCTGGGAAGGGCACTGGTGTCCGGCTGCTCTTTGGTTTTGACCTGCGGAGCAGTGAAAAAGACGCCGGGCTTTTGTCCACGGAACCAGTTCGAGCCGGGTTCGCGCACGTACGCAATGATGTGATGAACCACCATGCGATCGGTGGGGCGAACTTCGGCGGCTTGAATCCATTTGTCTTCGGTGAATCCGGTGGGAACGATGACGTGCTGGTAGTCGATCACGCCGGAAGCGGGCACGTCGTACGCGACAGGCAGTTGATAAACGGCGTCGGGCTTGCCGATGCCCCAGCCTGCGACCCAATCGACGGGAGGAGGCATGTCTGCCGGATCGCCTTTGGGCGCGCCAGCGTCAGCCCACTTTGCGAGTGTTTCGATTTCGGCGGAGCTTAGGCTCATGGCGTTGGAAAATTTTCCGTAACGGTGATCGGCAAACCACGGCGGCATTTTGCCTGTCTGCACAGCGACTTTCATGGCCATGGCCCAGGGGCGCGTCTGCTCATAGGTAAGCATGGAGAAGGGACCCGCTTCACCAGGGCGATGGCAGACTTGGCAATTTTTTTGGAGGATGGGCGCGACGTCTTTGCTGAACGTGGGAGCCGATACAGAAGTCATGGAGGGCGCGGAGGTGGACGCTCGGTTGGTGGGCGGAGGGGATTTTGGGTGCGAGGGCGAGACTGCGGACTGCGCAAGCGCCAACGCGGCAGTGAAGGGGATTAGTAGCGCGAACCAGGGGCGGCCACTCATGAGAGAGTCCTCCAGGGAAAATGGCGAATGACCACAGAGTATAGGCACGAAGGCGCGAGGCGACAAGAAAATCGCAGAAAGTAAGACTTTAAGAGTTGGCGGCTCGATCGAGGGGCACCCGCAGGAAAATCTAGAGACAAAGTCAAAAGCCAGTTTCACCCGCCTTTAGGGCGCTGCGGCTTGAGCCGGCGGATTACCGACGGACTGGTGAGTTCCCTTAGCGCATCTTTTCCTACCCAACGCGCTGCGGAGTCGGGCGAGTCTGCCAGACGGCGGGCCATCGCGATTGCGGCGGCATTGAGAGTGCGATTGCGTTTTCCGATGGCGCGCAGGGCCATGTTCGCGGACTTCTTAACGAAGTGGCGCTCGTCGCTGGCGGCGCGCTCGATGAGAGTGAGGCCCTGGATGAAGGGCTCGTCGCCTATGCGCTTGTCATGCACGCTGAGACTCCACAGCAGCGCAAAAGCGGTGCGCTTGACGAACTCGTCATTGCTGCTGCTCCAGTGCGTGACCTTGGCCCAGGCGTGCGGCGTGCGGTCGAACAGGTTGAAGCACATGGTGTCGCAGATGCCCCAGTTGTCGAAGGCCTTGCACCAGCCGTCCATCTGTGCGGGCGTGAGCTGTGCGGGATCAGCAACGAAAGAGGCCACCATACGTGCCTCGTACACACCCGTGTCCCAGAGAGCGCCGGCGAGTTCATGGTTTCGCCCGAGCCGCTTGCCCAACACTTTCATGTCTCTGTAGGCAACGCCGAATGCATTGTTCGAGGGAAGGGCATAGCGGGCCATGCCGTCGAGGGTGGCCTTGGTGCTGTAGCTCTTCAGCCAATTGAGCGCCGACTGAACTTCATCCTGGAGCGATGCCTTAGTTGCGGATGGCTTCGCTGTGTTTTTGGACGGCTTGGTGGCAGGTTTAGGCGCGACCTTGGATGTGAAGGCTTTGGCAGATTTGGTCGCTCCTTTCTTCGCGGTGGTTTTCATGAGGATTCGGCCTTGTCTAGGGTCGGTGGCGGGGAAGTATACGGGCGAATGTCAATCGCGGCAAGGACGGGTCCAATTTCGCTGTCAAGCTACAGGACTGGCGGCTAATCAAAACAAAATAGAGCGGTTCCGGGAGGTTCAGCGGCTGCGTCGGACCTACTATAATCAACGCATTGGTAAAATAAAGCATCTCTTAAGTTTTCCCATAAAAAGCAATGGAGGCCAAATGAACAAATACGGAGGTGTGTGCTTACAGGGTGCTGCGTGCTGGTCGGCTACGGTTTGCTGGTTTGGGCGATGAGGATGATGAATCGACCGAGGGATGTGAGCTTGTACACAGGGATTGGAGTGGTTTTAGGGTTGGTGGCGGCAGGACCGTTGCTGATGCGGATTTGGCGGACGCGAGGCCAGGAAAAGCGAAGAGAAAGAACCGACCAGAAGGCCGGCCAGTACGAAGGCGAGAGAACGGCGAGAAGTTTTAACGAGTTTTAAGTAAAGGGTGAAAAGGAGGGTATATGAAGAGCGTATTTGGAGGTGGATTTCGCGGCAAGGGCGATGATGATGGCCCGAGACTCGTGTTCACGGGAGGGCGAGCCTTGTTTCCGCTGCTTAAGTGGGCACTGATCGGGGCGGGAACGATGGTGGCGCTAGTGGTTTTCTTTAGCTCGGTGATGAAAGCGACGCGAATCGCGGCGGGCTATGAAGGAGTGGAGATAAATCTTGCGGGCTCGCAACGAGGCGCGGCGGACATACCGATCCGGACCGGGTGGGTGTTTTACGGCCCGCTGCGGACGCAGATCATCGAGTTCCCTACCTTTGTGCCGACGGTGAAATGGACGCATGACTTTGCGGAAGGCCATGCGATTAATGAGGAGATGAGCTTTAACACCAAGGAAGGGATGAATATTTACGCGGTCAGCGATCAATCGCGCGAAGGGCGAAGCGGAGTCCAATCGGATACGGCTGGCTTCGTTGACGCCGCAAATGCTGGAACTTCGCAAACTGGAAAACCAACGAGCACTGATCGAGAAGTGGAATGGACAGTTGCCCACGGTGGAATCGGCGGGGAATGGCAGCGGGTTACTGTTGCAATTGCAAAAGCAGCAGAAAAGACAGGGAAAGTTAGGGCGCGACCGCTGTTGAGCCGTCGCGCCCTCTCACTCAGACGGGAAGTAACCAAGCTTAGAAGTAAGGCTGGCGCCTGCGGCATGGGCCAAGTCCAGACTAGGGCTTCGAAGAGGGGTGACTGATTCTGCGGGCGTCGTCCCGGCGCGTCGCGGAAGGCCGCGCAAGCACCGGCGGCGCAGCTGCGAAAGCCTGAACCTTGGCAAAGGTGCTTGCACCACGAAATGGCCTTGTTCTATTCGGCGACGGTTAGTTCGACGGTGAAAGACGACACGACACGCGCACCCGGCGTCGGCGTTTGATCAATCACTGCGCCGTGCGGCCACTGCGGCGCGCTGACGCTGTTCAGCTTGCGTTTGATGGAAACGGAGTCCAACCGCCGCACCGCATCGGCAAGATTCATTCCGATGAGGTGAGGCATCACGTACGCCTCTTCGCGTAACCCTTGCGATACCAGCACATCCACACGCGGCGATGCGCCTCCCGCTCCCGGCTTCGGATTCTGCAGCACCACGGTATCGGCAGTGACGTCGGGCAGCGTGAGAGCCGAAACTTCGCCGACTTGCAATCCGGCGCGCAGCAATTCAATTCGCGAAACACGCAGCGAATTGCCCTCGAGCGACGGAATCTGCAATTGCCGTTGCCCCAAGCTCAACACCACGTGCGCTTGTTGCGAAACTTTCATCAGCAAGCCAGGTGACGGCGTTTGCCGCACAACGGTGTTGATGGCTTGTTCACTGTAAACGCGGTCTGCAACGCGCAGCACCAGGCCGCGCGAACGCAATTCGCTGTTCGCGTCTGCGACGTTTTTGCCGACAAGATTCGGCATGCTGACTTCGCGTCCGTGGATGGCAATTCGCATCGCGGTGATCGCGCTCAAAAATGCAGCGGATGCCAGAATGAATACCAGCAGCACCATGCGGAAAAGCCATTCGAGTCGTTCGCGAAAGTTCATGGAACGTTTCTAGTGAATCGGCGGAGCTGGATACTCCGGCAACTTATCTTTGCTCGTGTCCGCGCGTTTCACTTGCAGTTCATCGAAGAGCAGGGAAGGAGCAATCACCGTTGAAGGGATTCCGCCCGTGCGGTTGCTGACCAACGGATCATTTCCCGCAGCGCTCAAATCGCTGCGCAATGCGCGCACGTCGAGTTCGCTGAACACGGCACCACGCACCAATTCTTCGTGTCCGTCTTTTGCATAAACGCGATACAGCAGCCTGGGCGCGGGTCCAGCCATGGTCTCGACGCGGTACCCAAACGGTTTGCCTTGCTCCTTGACGAGTTCCGCAACGCGTTTTTTCAGAGCGTCCGGCGTCTGCGCTTCCGAGCTCTTAACCAGGAGCACGCCGAGACTCGGCATCGGAGGAGCCGCTGGCGCGGCGCGTCCGTGTCCATTCGATTCCGGAAAATCGCGAATCGGCTGCCGTCCCAAAAGATAATTTGTCAGGACGCCTTTTTGAATGATGTCGACTTCCTGCGCCTTCACTCCTTCGCTGTCCACTTCATACGAACCTGTCAGGCTCTTGCCCTGAAATTCCTTCAGGGTCGGGTCATCGACCACGTCCAAAAAGGGTGGCAGCACTCGTGACTTGTAGCTTGTCGCAAACGTTCCCGTCGTGCGGTTCGGCGCGCCGAGCTGCGGTTTGCGTCCCAGCACATTGTTTCCGATCAGCGAAGCGACAACATCGTCGGCAGCGTCCGGCGAAAAAAGAACCGGCCCTCGATACTCCTCTTCCACAATTGGAGCCTGGCGCAGCGCTTTCAGGGTTTCGAGAGCTTCCTTGGTATCGTGCAGTAATTTTTCTCTGGTCGGCAATTCGCCGAGCCTAGCTACAGTCCACGCGGGCGTTCGTCCCAGGCGCATCCCGTCGGGCGCTTGCGTTGCCGCATTCACTTGTATGGTGTAGACCGATTTGCCATTGCGAGTGACGGTGCCTTCCGTGTTCAACATATAGTCATTAATGACGGTGAAGCGCGCGGAAGCCGAAACGGACTGAATTTCCGGGTATTGACGGTAAAGGTCGGTGACTGATTCGAGTGTTTTCTTCCAATTGTCACTGTCTACCTTCAGTGACAAGGTTGGCTCAACCAGTTGTACGGGAGTTGCTTTCGCGAAGTCGTCCACGGGATGGTCTTCCGCGGAGAACTGTTTCAGGATCGATTGCTTCTGGGTGAGTGCTTCGCCTGCGGATTTGTATGCTTCATCGGTCGCGAGCCAAATCTGGTGACGCAGCGCAATCGGATCGTTGTCGAGTGGAAGAAGGGCATTGCCGCCGACCCCTTGCCCGAAATAGCTGTCCTGTTTGTAATCGCCGAGCCGCACCACCACGCGGAGCAGGCGCACGTGGACTTTCTGATCTTCGCGCGTAGCGCCGAAGGCGGCTTCGGTAACGAAATCTTCCACATCGCTAACGCGGTATTCGAGATAGTACGGCGCCCGTAGCTGATCCATTTTCAATTGCGCCTTGGAGCGTTCCATTTCCGCGAGTAGGGCATCGAGAATGGGGTCGCCTTTTGCGGCGACTTTGGCGGCAAGCATCGCATCGCCACCGTTCGCACCGTCCGGAGAGGCAGTCGCGGGCGTAACGCAGGTCAGGAAAATCACGGCAAGGATTGCGAGCAGTGCGGGTCGAGAGTTTTTCATGGCTTCACCTCGACCTGCGGTAGCACGTTCTGTTTGAGTTGTGAGTTCTCAAATCCCGGTGGAGGAAGGATTGGGGGGCGATCGTGTTCGTGCGCACGTTTTTGCACTTCCATTTCAGAAAAAAGCATCGCTGGTGCGACCGCCGAAACCGGGACGCTGCCGCTTTCTGCTCCGCAGACGCCGTTGAATACGTGCTGTTCGTCGCCCGTAGTAATGATGCGCGTCAGCGCGGCGAGCGGAGTGCCGACAATATCCACGCCGCGGACGAGTTCATCGGGCCGTCCGTCCGCGTATACTTTGTAAACAATCACCGGCAGAACCTGAAATGCCTGCGGAAGCGACCGCGTGGTGAGCGTAAATCCGCCTTGAATGTCGTCGAAATAAAGTCCGTAAGGTTTGCCCTGTTTTTTCACTTCGTCGATTAATTTCTGGCGCAGGTCTTTTTCAGGAACGCTTTGCGACGAACTTACAAGCAAATTTCCTTGCCGCCCGGTGGGCATCAGTCCGGGTTGGTTGCGTCCATGGCCGTTAGAATGTTCGAAGCCTTTAATCGGCATACGCGAAGTGAGAAAGCCCTTCAGTACGCCGTCAGTGATCAGCTCCGTACGCTGCGCCGGCACTCCTTCGTTGTCAAATTCGTATGTGCCTGCCAACTTCATTCCCGCCATTTCGCGTTTGGTGGGATCGTCGACGATGCTCAGAAACTTCGGCAAAACTTCCTGCCCGACCTTTTTTGTAAAAGTCTGTCCTTCATCTTCGTCCCGCTGGCGGTGACCCTCCAACCGGTGACCGAGCACTTCGTGGAAAAAAACCGCGGCGGCGCGTCCACTCAGCAAAGCCGGTCCTGCGTAAGGCTCCGCGACCGGAGCTTTTCGCAGCGCGTCGAGGTCGGCGGCCATCTTTTCGGCTTTTGCGGTCAATTCCTTTTCGTCCGGTAATTCCTTTGCGGACGGAGCCTGGAAAGTTTCAATGCGCAGCAGGTCCATGCCGTCGTCGGCACGGGTTTGCGCTTCCATCACCAGCCGAGTGGAGGCGCTGGGAGTAATGACGGCGGTACCTTCGCTGGTCACTTTGCGCTCTTTTGCGTTCTGTACTTGCAACACGACCGTGGCGAAGTACACTTCAGGATATTTCCGAAATGTTCCGGAAATCCTGCGAATCTCGGCTTCCCAATTTGGTCGGTCGAGATCGGGAAGTTTGATCTCTTCTCCGGTGTGAGTGACCGCGGACTCTTTTGAAAAATCAGGCGACTTGTCTTCTTCTTCGGCGCGCACCGCAGTATTGGTTCTGACGTTCAAGAAGGCCGGAGAGGCGCGCTTGTAGCCGCGATCGGTCAGTTCCCACAAAACGCGCGCAATCGCGTCTGGATCCGTTCCGAAAGGAATACTTCCTGAAATCATTCCGCTGCTACGGCTCTGTCCGTGCGTATTGTCCAGTGCAGGCGAACCGACGCGCATCGTCACGTCAGCCTGACGGCGGTGTACACCGGTGTTGGTGATCAGAGATCCGTACGCTCCCGCCAGCACAAGCGCGGTCTGGTCGTACACCGTATAGCTGATGTAGTAGGGCGCCGGGTCGCTCTTCGCCAGGTCCGTGGTGGCGCGTTTCAGTTCGCTCTGCATCACCTTCATCACTGGATCTGTTGCGTTGTCGACCGGGGTGTCCGCGGCGATGCCCGCAGGTTGTATCAGCAGCGCTGCCATTCCTGAGGCAGCTGTGACGCGGCATAACCAACGCCAGGAATGGCGTTCGGCTACACCACGGAGTTGGCGCGATTCAATAAATGGTTTCAAGTAGTTTCTCCAGAGTGGAGACGATCCACGAGACGAATTTTGAGTATGCCTGACCGATCTGCAGGCTGCAATGCAACGTCAGGCGAAGTGTTCCCCAGGTTGCAAATGGGCGCCATGCGCAAATTCGAGCGCGGAAACATCCTTTCGTCCTTCCAATTTGACGCGTGAGACCCCAAGAAGAGTTTCTCCGCCGCATCCAACGAGCATTCTTGTGCCCGCGATACGAATTTCGCCAGCAGAAAGCCCGGGCTCCTGATCCTTAGACACCGGTTCCCCCGTAATCTGGCAAGTCGCGTCTCTAAATCCGGTGTAAGCGCCGGGCCACGGCGTGAAACCACGCATGCGATTGAAAATGACCTGCGCCGGCAAAGACCAGTCGATGCGTCCATTTTCTTTCTTCAGCATCGGGGCCAGGGAAGCTTCGGAGTGGTTTTGGGGCGTCGGTTGTACCGTTCGGTCGCGAAGGCCGCGCAAGGTCTCTGCCATTAAAGGAGCGCTGAGTACCGCCAATCGCGCGGCAAGCTCTGGAGTTGTCTCGGCTGGACCGATCGGTGTTTCCCGCCACAATAGCATGTCACCGGTGTCCATGCCTGCGTCGATGCGCATTGTGGTGATACCGGTCCTGGTTTCGCCGCGGGCGATTGCCCACTGAATCGGTGCCGCACCACGATATTTGGGCAGCAGGGAGGCGTGCGAATTGATCCAGCCGAGTTTGGGAATGCCGAGGAGCCGCTCCGGAATAATCTGGCCGTAGGCAATGATCACGATAGCGTCGGGATTTGCGTCGCGAAGGAAGTTTTCAGATTCAGGAGTCCGAATCTTTTCAGGTTGAAATACCGGAACGTGCGCAGCGACCGCCACCTCTTTTACAGGAGAAAAGGAAACCTCCCGGCCGCGGCCGCGAGGCCGATCCGGCTGGGTGATCACAGCGGCAACCTCGAAGTCGGGTTGATCGAGGAGATGCTTCAGAGTTGGAACCGCGAATTGCGGAGTGCCGCAGAAAATAGTGCGGACCGGAATTACCATTCACCCTGTTTCTTGAGTTTCTTGATCTTTCGCCGGATCAGGTCGCGCTTCAGCATGCTCAAGTGAGTCAAAAACAGAATCCCATTCAGATGATCAATCTCGTGGCAAAATGCGCGAGCCAACAAATCTTCGCCGCGGATTTCGAACCCCTGGCCCTTCACATCCTGTGCCTTCACCGTTACGAATTGCGGTCTGACCACGTAGCCGCGAAAGCCGGGAATGGAAAGGCAGCCCTCTTCTTCGCGCTTTTCACCTTCACCATGAATGATTTCCGGATTTACCAGCACGATTTTCGCTTCAGGATTCTTGCCGCCCGTGACGTCCACGACGGCGATGCGAATGCTTTTGCCGATCTGCGGTGCGGCTAGACCGATGCCTTGCGCCGCGTACATGGTGGCAAACATGTCTTCCGCGAGCTCTTCGAGCTCGGCGTCAAATTTGGTGATGCTTTTGGACGGCTTTTCAAGGATCGGGTCGCCATACTTCACGATCTGATAGATTTTACGCGCAGGCCCGCTTTTCTCTGGCGCGGTGCTCGATTCCGCAGCGTTAGGAGTTACTGCGGGCGATTTCGCGCCACTCGATTTCGAAGTGGGCGGTTCAGAAGTCGTGGATTTGTCTGGCATACCCCTCAAAATTCCGGCGCATCTCCGTAAGGGAGTCGCCTCCAAATTTTTGCAGAAAAGCGTCGGCGAGGACAAGTGCAACCATCGCTTCGCCGGCGACCGCGCCAGCGGGCACCACGCACCAGTCAGAACGCTCGTAGGCCGCCTGTACCGGCTCTTTGGTGACCATGTCCGCGGTTCGCAGAGCGCGGCGCAAGGTCGAGATCGGTTTCAGGTAGCCGCGCACGACCAGATCTTCACCGTTGGTGATACCGCCTTCGAGTCCACCGGCGCGGTTTGAGGAGCGCGCAAACTTTTTCGCGGACTGGTCGTAGGAAATCTCATCTTGCACTTCGCTGCCCAGCGATCCGGCAGCCATAATACCCGCGCCAATTTCGACGCCCTTCACTGCTTGGATGCTCATCACGGCCTGAGCGATTCGTCCGTCCAGCTTTTCGTCCCATTGCGCGTGTGAGCCGAGGCCAACGGGAACATTGTGCGCGACAATTTCGAATACGCCGCCGACGGTGTCGCCGGCTTTCAGCACGGCATCGACTTCGGCCTTCATTTTTTCCTGGGCGGTGGCGTCGACACAGCGCAGGGGCGATTCCATATCGTTTGAGATCGCGAGAATTTCTTCCCAGCTCGATGTACGCTCGATGCGCGTGTGTCCGACTTGTATCGTGTGGCTAGCGATTTCCGTTCCCAGCGCCCGCAATAAAGTTTTGGCCAAAGCGCCGGCCGCGACTCGCGCTGCGGTTTCGCGCGCGGAAGCCCGTTCCAAAATATAGCGAGCGTCATGAAAGTTGAATTTTTGTGAGCCGGCGAGGTCGGCGTGCCCAGGCCTCGGCGCGACCAACTTTTTGGCGGTGGAATCATCTTCGGGATAAGCCTCGACGGCCAGAATCTTCTCCCAATTTTGCCAGTCACGGTTTTCGATTCTCAGCGCGATCGGCGCCCCGATGGTTTGTCCGTGGCGAACGCCTGCGAAAATTTCGGCGCGGTCTTTCTCTATCTTTTGCCGGCCGCCCCGGCCATAGCCCAACTGACGGCGGTGCAATTCGCGGTTGATGAATTCGATGTCGACTGGCAGCCCTGCAGGCAGGCCCGACAAGAACGCCAGCAGCGCCTGTCCGTGCGATTCTCCCGCGGTGTAGAAATGAAGCATCTCGGCGGTGTCCTGAACGATTCAACTCTGAAAAGGAAAAATAGAGTTTAGCTGCCGAGGCGAGTTGCGTCTAGCCGTTTGCAAGAATCGGGAGTGGTTAGTTTCTGAATTGCGGGACTTACGCTGGCTTAGCTAAAGTGGTCAGACCAGGTGTAGCATTTCGAAAAGAAGTTATGGCTATGAGGCAATGCTTTTTCTTTCCGTTTCTTGTCCTTCGCATGGTTGTGCCGTGGGCGGCAGCCTTGCCGCAAGCCGCAAACTCTACGCCAAAAGCTGAGTTGAAATCCAAGTCTCGGCTTTCAAAACCCGATGAAAAAATACTTTTGGCGAGGGCGGAACAGGGTGATGCGAGTTCTCAAATGTGGCTGGGTTCTGCCTATGAACAGGGCTGGTTTGGAAAGACCAACTTTCCAGAAGCCTTGGAGTGGTTCAGAAGGTCAGCGGAGCATGGCGACCCCGACGCACAAACTTCGCTTGTACAAATGTATGAGCATGGAGAAGGCGTAACCCAAAACTATTCTTTGGCAGCCAAATGGTACAGAAAGGCCGCCGAGCACGACCCTGATTTGGGAGGCGCGGGACAAGGGAGAAACAACTTGGGAATGCTCTATCTGGATGGGGAGGGAGTTCAGAGGGACTATGTGCAAGCTTACATGTGGTTTAGGCTGGCGGATGTTGAACCAAACCTGACTTTTGCCAAAGCTCACATGACACCTGAACAAATTCTTGAGGCTGAACGACTGGCAGAGGAGTGGAAAAGTCGGCATGCCGGCGCATTGCATCCACTTAGCTCAAACGATAATTTCTCCCGAAAATCTGGGAAACCGAGGTCGAACGATTCCAACGCAAGTGCGTGCGCCAGCCGGGCCTGCTCATGACTTTCATTCTCCCGCAAACTGCATCGTTCGGGCCACTTTCAAGCCGGACCAACGCGCGTAGAATGGCGGCGTGAGGAGTGTCGGTGGGAGAAGAGAAAGACAAGAGCGAGGAGCGGGAGCGCTTGTGTCAGGCCGTGTCGCCCAAGGATGAGCCGTGCAATCATCTGGCGCCTGTGCACTGCGCCACATGCGACAGGTGGTTCTGCGATGCCCACGCCGAAGACGAAGAGTGGCATCCGTGCATGCTGCCGCCTGGAGAAGAGGGTGGCGAAGCGTAGGAGCGATCCTGGCGGTACCACGTATAGTGGCAAAGCGCCTGAGGCTTGATAAACGCTTTCCGGAAACTGACAGGAGCGCACAACGCTCGCAAATCACAACTTTCCTTGACGGCAATCGATGGCACAGTTACGCTTTCGTCGAAGTGCTTCTGTGTGACTGAGTTAGGCCGCGCGAGCTCGGTAATGCAAGCTCGGCCATGGCCGGGACATCTTCGCGGACGTTGTGGCGGAATAGGACACGTGGCAGAAACGCCTCTGCAGGTCACCAGCAACGAACCTCCGGCGCCACAAGGTGCCTCGATTTCCCAGGTACTGATTGGCAGCGCAAAGGAAGCGGTGCTGCGCGTTCAGGAATATTCCTACCTCGCGGCCCAGTCCATCAGCAATGTTTTCTCCGGTCCTCACTACTTTCAAGACACTCTTGAACAAATGGATCAGATCGGAGTCGGGTCGCTGCCGATCGTACTGCTTACGGGTTTCTTTATCGGCGCGGTAATGGTGCTGCAGACTGCGTCGCAGTTTGTACGTTTTGGGCAAACGTCGCTGACTGGGGACGCCGTTTCGCTTGCGCTGGTGCGCGAACTCGGCCCTACTCTGACCAGCCTGCTCGTTACAGGGCGCTGCGCTTCGGGAATTGCCTCGGAACTCGGATCGATGTTGGTCACAGAACAGGTTGACGCCATGCGAGCGATGGGAACCGACCCTAGCCGCAAACTTGTTACGCCACGCGTTGTCGCGACGATCCTGGTTCTGCCGTTATTGACGGCATTTTCTGACTTTATCGGGCTAGTCGGTGGCTGCGTCGCCGCTGTGTTCTCTCTTCGTCTTGGTGTTGTGCAATTCTGGACGCGCGCGATTGACGCGCTCGACTTTGCGGACATCATGCAGGGCATGATGAAGCCCATCGTTTTTGCGTTCATCCTTTCCACGGTGGGCTGTTACAAGGGATTGACGGTGCGAGGAGGGACGCAGGGAGTTGGACGTGCTACGACTCAA
>Ga0207646_10003388_pt1 | contig 18011 bp, 17 predicted proteins | sample KBSK5502metaG_FD_184343 | JGI IMG/M metagenome (GOLD analysis project Ga0207646, IMG submission 184343) | Corn, switchgrass and miscanthus rhizosphere microbial communities from Kellogg Biological Station, Michigan, USA - KBS K5-50-2 metaG... | ecosystem: Host-associated > Plants > Roots >...
ATCACGTAACTTCGGTCTAGCACTGGCGATCCAGGAGGCAGGCGCGGATGCCGTACGGGAACTGCGCGCAACGCTCGGCGTGCTGCGCAGCGAGGAGGACGGCGACGGCAGCGGCCTGAGCCAGCTGGACCACCTGGTGGCACGCGCACGGGCGGCCGGCCTGCCTGTGACCGTGACCGGCGCGGAGCGGCCGCTTGCGCCCGAAGCGGATCAGGCTGCCTACCGGATCGTCCAGGACGCGCTCACCAACGTGAGCCGTCACGCCGGCCGGGCCTGCGCGTCGGTTCACCTGCACTACACGCCGGACGCCCTCTCGGTCCAGGTCGACGACGACGGCGCGGGCACCGGCACCGGCACCGGCCCCCGTTCGGCGGGCCCCGGGCTGGGCCTGATCGGCATGCGGGAACGGGTGACCGCGCTCGGCGGCCGGCTCCATGCCGGACCACGGGACGACGGCGGCTTCCAGGTGCGCGCCGAACTCCCCGCGCGGGCACCGTCTTGATCAGGATCCTGCTGGCCGACGACCAGGCGCTGATCCGCAGCGGCATCCGGTCGTTGCTCGACGCGGAAGACGACATCGAGGTGGTCGCCGAGGCCGCCGACGGGCAGCACGCGGTCGCGCTGGCCGCCGAGCACCGCCCGGACATCGCGCTCATGGACATTCAGATGCCGGTGCTTGACGGCCTCGAGGCCACCAGGCAGATCGCCGCGGACGAGCGGCTGGACAGGGTCCGGGTCGTGATCCTGACCAACTTCGGGCTGGACGAGTACATCTTCCGCGCGCTGCGGGCCGGGGCGAGCGGATTCCTGCTGAAGGACACCCAGCCGGCCGAGCTGCTGCAGGCGCTGCGGGTCATCACGCGCGGGGACGCGCTGTTGTCCCCCGCCGTCACCCGCCGTCTGATCAGCGAGTTCGTTGCCCGGCCGCCGGACGCGGCCGCCGCGGCAGGAATGGAAAGCCTCACCAACAGGGAACGAGAGGTGGCGGCCCTGGTCGCCCACGGCCTGTCCAACGACGAGATCGCCGACGCCCTGGTGCTCAGCCCCGCCACCGCCAAGTCTTGGCGTCAGGTAGCGCACGGTTCCGCCGATCGGTACGGTCCGAACGAGGCTGCCAGCCCGCCGAGGAGCGCACAGATGAGATGTTCGGTCACGTGATGATGGTGCTGGGCACCCATCTCGTCGTACGGCCGACAGGAGACGACTGACCTCGCAGAGCCGACCAGGGGGTCAGTAGTCGTTCTTGAACGCGAAGAAGGAACCGCGAATGGTCCCGGCCAGCTTCGACTTCTGGCTCGCGAACTTGAACCGCGAGGCGAGCTCCGCGGGGACTTCCATCCCTTCGGAGAGCTTGAACCCAACCGCCCGCTTGTTGGGGTCGTCGACGGTGTACATCACATTGATCGACAGACCGCTCTGGTAGAAGACGTAAGCGATTCGGATGTTCTCGATCTGGAAGGCCGTAGCCTCGAGAGGGCGAGACGAGATGACGATGTCACGTTCTGCCTTGAGGATCTGGTGCACCCAGTCGATGGCCGTCTTGGCGTTGCTGGCAGGCTCCACCGTGAAGACATGGTCGTACTTGTTCTTGAAGTAGCGGGCCTCGTTCGCCCGCAGACCAGCGAGCGCGGCCGCGACCGGCGACGACTCCAGGCCGACGGTCGAGACGGTGTTGAAATCCACGGTATAGGGCATGACGCACTCCCGGACGTCCTAGGTTTGCTCCCTTGCGCCGGCCCGAGGCTACCGCAGCCGTGACCCCCGCTGAGCGACTTCGGCACGGCCGAGCTCGTCGATGACGCGCTCGCGGTTCTCGACGAGCGGTGTCCCATGCCCAACCGGCGGGTCCACCGCGCGTTCTGCACGGGGGTGGAAACGACCAATCCGTCGTTCCGCGCCGTCCGCGGCCAGCGTGAGCGTCGGGTTGGACAGGCCCAGATTGCGATTTCGGGCGCGCTCGCGATCGTGAGCAGCCCGACTGTTGGATCGTCGGGCCTATCGCTGGGTCGGGACCGCAGCTTGAGAGTTCGGCCAGGCCGTGACGCCCGTCAGCAGTCGAACACCGACCAGCAGATGTCGTTTCGCAACCGCTGATCGTCAAGGACGAGTTCGCGGATCGCATCGGGGAGCTGGTCGCGCTGCCACCGGCACTCGAGCCGGCCGGCGCGCTCCTCGCATCCGCGGGCCGCCGCACGCGCCGCCTTGATCGCGTAGGCCGCAGCACCGAGCTCGTGCGCGGCGACATGCGCCACCACTGCCGCCTGGCCGGCTGCATAGGCGGCATGCCGAGCGGCTCCGCTCAGCTCTCGTGCAGCACTCATGGCATGGCCACCCGTTGCACGGGACTCAGACATCCTGATCTCGCCGCGCGTCCATGCCCGAATCTGCTCGATCGCCTGGCGGGGCCTCGGATCCGCGGGCTGCACCGACTCGAAGAGGTGCAGAACATGCTCTGCGCACGCGGCTGCCCACAAAGCGAGGAGCCGATGGTCGGAGTCGGTGAGCGTCCCCCCGCGGCGGATGGTGATGAATCGGGGGTCGCGGTCCTGCGGGAGGATCACGGATGAACGTTACATGCGAGTGCACCTGCCCAACCAGCTAAGGGCCATGTCGGTCGTACCGAACCCGCGAAGCTGAGGGTGCCCTATATCACTCACCGACGCGCTCCGGAGCACTGTCCCCGAGGTTCCGATCGGGGCGTAGCAATTTCTGCAAGCGCTCGGGCCCACGGACCGGTTCGACATCGCACAGAAACACCCTCGCCATGGAGAGTCCAACAGTGGGCGCGTCCGAAAATGTTCGGCGATATACGCGAATTGCAGTCAATTGATTACGGCTGTCAGTCACATGCATTCTGTTATCGTCACTGCTGCCCCACAGTCGCCGCGTATCGCAGGGGCATCGGAGATCGGCGCCTTTATCCAGGTGGAAGCGCCGCTCGCTGGTGTTGTCGCAGGTGCGAGAATCTGTCACGTAGCGGGTCGCCTGCATGGCGGGATTTCTGTCCCAACCCGCCACAGGGCTGCCAATCCGTTGGTTGGCTCCCAGTTTGGCTCCCAGGCGACCGAGGGGGAACAGGGATTCGTACACTGATCCGCGCCCCGAGTATGACTCGAACCTACGGCCTACCGATAGGAGGCACTTTCGAAGTGCGGCCGGGCAGTGCTGGATGTAGCCCGACGTGCCGTTTAGCCTTAGTCGCAATGGCTGGATATGGCCTGGTCTGGCTTGGCGGCTGCGGTCGTTGGCTCCCCGTTAGGCTCCCCGGATTCCCGTTAGCAACGCTACCGTTAGGACGATCGGGACCTTCCTGGGGTCCGACCGGGAGCGATGCTGGCGTAGCAGCCGGGCACCTGTGAAGGCGAACGCGCGGTTTCCGGGTCGAAGTGCGGGCGTCTTAATGGCGGGGCGCGGTGGCGCCCTGGAGAACCGCCGTGATCTCTTCAACCTGGTCAAACTCGCCCGCGGCGACCTTCATGACCAGATCGTAGGCCCGGTCGTTGGTGAACGTCAGGCGGCGGCCGTTGAGGCCGTAGAAGGCGATCACCGCCGCGAGCGCGAGCCGTTTGTTGCCGTCGATCAAGGCATGGTTGCGCGCCAGCGAGTGCAGCAGCGCAGCGGCCTTGGCATCGAGGGACGGGTAGGCATCTTTGCCGAACGCCGTGGCCTTAGGGCGGGCGAGGGCAGCCTCGAGCAGCCCGTAATCGCGGACCGCGACCTCCGGCCCGAGGACGCGCCCGGCGACGTGCAGCAATTCCGGGAGCGTCAGGTAGATCACTGACCGAGCCGCTCGAGTGCCTCGGCGTACCTGGGCAGCTCTTCGTCGAGCACGCGGTCCAGCAGTTCGGCGCGGCTGTGGTTTTCCACGTACTCGCGGATCGCCTGACGAGCCACCTCCTGCATCGACCGGTGCTCAAGTTCGGCGCGGCGGCGCAGCGCGTCGGTCTCGTCGTCGGCAAGCCGGAGAGTCATCGCCATGCCATCATGGTATCACGATTGATACCACGGGCGCGGCTGGAAGCACACAGGCGTGGGGTGCGGGTCACTCCAGAGCGTGACAAGCCGCCGTTCGGTACGCCAGCGAAACGCTGAAGTCCGAGGCGCGCATATCAGGGTGACTGGCATGACTATCAACGCTCACTCATGCCGAATTGAGGGCGTTGACATTTCGCATACTTATGCGCTGAGCTACATGTCGCTGACGGCGGCGAAGGTCGTCGGATCCACCTTGTCATCCTTATCCATGACGCGCAGAACTGCCGATTAGGTTTTGCGGTAGCCCGATATGGATGAACAATTTGCGGCGCGCATATTGTCCGTTTCGGTGCGATGGCGCGTCAGCATCATCTGAAACTGGGCCCTAGACGCAGAGGTCGACAGTCATGATCATGTTACTCTGGTACAGTGGATATTCCACGTTCGCCTGGATGCTGCGGAATACGCCATTGACACCGGCGCAGCTGGTTCGAGGCTTCTGCTGGTCGCACTGTTACGAAGGTCAAGCTATGTCGGAGAGGTCGTTCGTGATGGCACAGGCAGACAACGCAGCCGTCGGTGACGCCATCGGCCACTGTCAAGTACGGCACCAGGGCAAGGGAACCCTAATTAAGCGCCAGGCGCTAGCCAGTGCCTGCTCCGTGGATCGTCATAGGCATCCACATACTCGTTCGGCCGGTAGAGGAAGTACCGCATGTCGGGGTCGAACGCACGGATGTTCGTCAGGTAGAAGAGCGTCCAGCCGCCGAGCGTCACCACGAGGTAAACCGGCAGGGAAACCGTGACCAGGAAGATCGTGCATACAGGGGTGATGAACCAGATAAGTATGAGAGTGAAACTGAGCAAGATGTCGTCGGATGTTTCCGGCAAGAGCGCCAGACAATTTCCCGCGCCCACCACGAAGTCGGGGTCTCTGCGAGAGCTGGTCACGCCGAAATAACGTCCCGCCCGGGAATTTTTCAGGAATTCGCCAGAAATAGCGCCAAGTACTCCATACATGCATATCCCCACAGACGCCAGCCCGATCAGCAGCAACAGCGTCCACCAGCCGAATGGATGCCGCAGCAGCCCTGGGTGGGTGATCAGGACGGTGATCGTGGCAGGGAGCGCAAGCGCGAGCACCAGCCCGGAGAAGACCCTGGCCGGCCAGCAGAGCGAGAACGACACTGTGTGCCGCCGGTCGGCCTCGATCCGGCCGAGGCGGTGCGCGGCCTTCGCGTCGAAGAAGCGGTTCGGGTCTGTCGGCGCCACACCTAGATGATCCGCCCAGGCGAGCAGAGTGATCAGGTTATGCCGCTGGTCGAGCCCCTCCTCGAACGGATACACCCGCCAGCGCGCCTCGATGGTGAGGAAGGCACGATCATAGCGGTCCTGGCGGGCCAGTTCCTCGAGCGAGTCGGGATCCATGACCATGTTCAGCAGTCGCTGCACGATCGCTCCGCACTCGGGCAGCCTTTCGATGCCCGGCGCGGTGAGGCACCGCCACAGCGGTTCCACCAATCGTGGGTCATCCGGTAGCGGCGCGATGATCTGTGGCACGAGCGCGGCGATCTGCGCGGCGTTGGTCCCGGCGAGCGAGCCGAGTAGCGGCAGCATACCGTCCACATCGGCGTTGCCTGCGGACAGCGTGTGCCCGGAGTTGACGAGCGCGTCGCGGAGACGGCCGATGGCCAGCTCCTGCACGGGAACCCGCGGTGACATAGTGGCCGCAGCCAGCGGGGCGAGCCGGACGTCGTTGATGGGTTCGAGGCCATCGAGAACGACTCTCGCCACCTCGGTGGACGGCTTCGCTCCCGCCAGGCAGTAGGCGGCAAGCTCGGGAGTACACAAGAAGAGGTTCTCCAGGAACCCGTCGATCTGCATGGTCACGCCGGAAGCTGTGCCGGTCAAGCATCTCCCTGATCATCGCTCGGTAGAGTTCGGCGATCGAGGACGGGATTTCGAAGTAGTCCCGCCGCGCGTAAAAGCCCACGGACATCGCCAGGATTAGCGGCATCCGGTGCAGGTCCAGCGTCCCCGACGCCCTGACCGCCTGCATAAAGTTCTCCGGCCCGTCCGGCATCTTAAACTTCGGGCGGACCTTGTCCAGATAGCTGAAGATCTCCGAATTGCGCAGCGGCGCCAGCGAGCACTCCCGCCTGGCGAACGCGGGCACCCAGTCCTCCCTAAGGCTTAGGAAGTTCTGCCGTCGGCAGGTGAGGAACAGCCTGGCCCGCCGGGTCGGGCAGTCGGGGTTGTTGTCGTCCTTGAAGTGAAAGACGGCGTCGACTACCGCCTCATACCGGTCGGCGATCACCTCGTCGAGGCCGTCGAACATCACGACGACCAGCTGCCTACTCAGGCTGTAGCGCAGGAAACACATGGCACGTTCGGGTGACATGCCCGCGCCAGACACTAGGATCTCATCGATCAGGTAGTCAATGATGCCCTTGTCCTCGGCGAGGAACCCGGCGAGCTTACGCAGCTGGAGGAAGAACGGCACCAGCCGCAGACGGCGGCTAAGCAGGGCGTGGTGCTGCAGCACTCCAACGCCGTATGCCTTCAGCAGCGTCGACTTCCCCGAGCCTGGCCCGCCGTCGATGATCAGGTTCCCGGCGTCCTGCGCGAGAACGTCGGTCGCAATTGTCAGGGTGTCCGGAGCGCCCTCGACGTGAAGGGACAGCGGCACGTAGGTGTTCCGCAGATCCAGGTTTTCGATGTCGTCGAGGTAGGGGTTCTCATAGACACCCCACTTGTCGGTGAACCACTTCGCGTAGCGGCGGCGTGGCAACCCGGCCCGCAGCATCGCCGCGCGCCACAGGCGCTTCACGAAATGTCGGCTTGGCGGGACGATCGTGATGGCCACGCCAATGACCGCCACGACTACCCCGGCCAGCGCCAGGATATCGCCGCGCGACCAGCCGTCGAGCAACCCGCCGAACCCGCCGCGGGCACCGACCGCTAATACGTCAGTCACTTCCGTGGACCCTTCCCGCTTTAGCGCGCCCTGCAACCGAGGACGTCCCTCAAGCATGGCAGGAGCAGGCACCGATCGCACAGTCCTGGCGGGCATGCTCAGCGTGACCATGCGCGCCGTCCTACGATCAGGGAGTCCAACTATGCACGCCACGTCTCATCTTTCTGGCCTAGTTCGCGGCGGAACTGGTCACCAGCATCGGACATGTCGGGCTGACGTAGCGGGGGGACCGCAAGCGGTCTGGCCGCTTGTCGTAGTACTCCCCTGCCGCTTAATGGCCGTCGGCTAAGGTGTGACTCCGCTGCCGGTCCGCAGCGCACCAGAACACCGCGATCTGAGCTGCCTGGTTGGACTGCCAGGACACCGATAAAGCCGTCTCAATCAGGCGGGTAGGCGCAGTTATCAGGACTTCCGGGAGAAGCTGACCGCGCGGCAGCCCCAGCTCCGGCCCCCGTCGGACCGCATATTTATACATCGCCATGCCCAGGGCGGACATCCTCAACTGCCGCATTTCGTGCGCCAGTGCCAGCGTGATGTGCCATTTCGCCGCTGGATGGTGCCTCGACAAGAATCTCAGCCAGCAACCCATGGACCTCCAGCAGACCAGTCCAACCAGTGCTGGGGCGAAGGTTGGCCTCGAAGTGATGCCGATTGACAGTGTGATGCTGGGTGACGCGTACGATCCGGGAGAACGCGCAAGGACCCGCCGTTATCTCAAGTCCCCTTTGGGGTGTCTCCGATGTAGCTTTACGGGCCTTTGAGCTGCGTCGTGGACGCGTTATCTTAAGTCGTGTATACGACGCACCGGAAGCGATAACACCCACGTGACCTGCGTCTATCCTCTCGTCGCTGCGCTTTTGAGTTCTAAGCCGCGCGCCCAGAACCTCACGTCAGCGACATGGCTCCCCTGACGGCGTCGCTCGCCCGGCGTATGCCGGCTACGCCGCGCGGATGACCGATGCCCGGGAGTCAGCCACCCCAGCCGGGAAGTTACGTCTCGCGGCCGACGCGGGCCAGCGGCAGGGCGGCCTAGCTTGCCGTACATGGATGCCCTGCGTTGCCCGGCCAGCACTGGCGGGCGAACACCCGATCGACGGTGAACCTCGCGGGCCGGCGACGATCGGCGCTGCTCGTGACGGTGAACCTGGCCGCCGCTGCGATATACCTCGTTCGTCTCGGCCACGGCATAGGCCTGGGCGGGTACCGCCTTGACCTGGATGTCTACCGCACTGGCGCCAGGATGTTGCTGCACGGCGGCGATCTGTACGGCCGGCTGCCCAGGCTCGGCGACGGCCATGAGCTATCGTTCACCTACCCTCCGTTCGCAGCCCTGAGCTTCATCCCACTTGGGATTCTCGGCTACAGCACGGCGAACTGGCTGCTCACCGCAGCCACCATCGTCAGCGTTGCGGCCAGCCTGCGGTGCTTCGCCGCCAACGCCGGAGCTGAGACCGGCGCCCGGATGCGGCGGCTCTTGCCCTGGGCGCTGCCTGCCGCGCTGCTGCTCGAACCCGTCCGCTCCACCTTGACCTACGGGCAGATCAACGCGCTCCTGATGGCACTGGTCGCGTTTGACTGCCTGACCCGGGCGCCCCGATGGCCGCGCGGGGTCCTTGTCGGCGTCGCCGCCGCGCTGAAACTCACTCCCGCGGTCTTCCTGCTGTTCTTCCTTCTTCGCCGCGACCTGCGCAGCGCGGCCCGAGCCGGGTTGAGCTTCGCGGCCTGCACCGGTGCCGGGTTCGCCCTCGCCCCGCACGACTCGCTCCGCTACTGGACCCAGATCGCCTACCAGCCCGCGCGGATCGGCGGAATGTCCTACGCCTCGAACCAGTCCGTCCTGGGAACCCTGGCCCGGCTCGGTCTCAGCAATCCCGCACGGGCCTGGCTCTGGCTCGCCCTGAGCCTGGTCGTCGCGGCCCTTGCCGTCACCGGCATGCGCGGCGCTCTGAAAGCCAACCAGGTCACGTCCGCCCTTTCGCTCAACGCCGCAGCCGGGTTGCTGATCTCGCCCGTATCCTGGTCACACCACTGGGTCTGGGCGGCCCCCGCGCTGCTCACCTGCCTCAGCACCACCAACCCGAACCGCCGGCGGCTGCTGACGTTCGCGGTCCCAGCACTGCTCACCTTCGCGATAGGACCGCACTGGCTGCTCCCCTCCGGGGGAGGCCGTGAACTGCACTGGGCATGGTGGCAGCAGGTCGTGGGCGACTCCTACGCCCTGATCGGGCTCGCTGTCCTGACCCAAGCCGCGATCAAGAACCTGCTACCCCGCCCGGAACGCCGGGATCCGAGCACAGAAGGCAGGCGGCCAGCACCGCACGATCAAGAAGTTGGACCGGTACCCATCCAAGACCCGGGACAACGCGACCGTGCCGGCGTCCGCCCTGCGCGGAGCGAAGCCCTCGGGGGTGACGGGCTACCAGCGGACGATGAGGCCGAGGGCGGCCGGCCGGACCGCATGCAGTCACCGGCGCGAAGCGTGAGCCCCGAGTCCGCGCCGACACCGCGACAGGCCCCTTGGCGATCACAGCTGGCTGTTCTGGGCGTCGGAACCCGCCCGCAGACGTGGAAAGGAATGAGCAATACTCGGCGATCTGTAATTGCTTACACCATGTACAAATTGTCTGCTTGTCGCGTAATACGACCGGCACGACGCACTTCACCTGAGGCACGAGCTATCCAATAGCTGTACATCGGTGTCTATTCCGGCATGAAGGTCATTCAGTCGAGCTGGCCCGGTACAGTTCCGCTCCCGTGCCGGACTCCGCGACCGGCCCGGCGGCCGGGAAGCGCCGGGGCAAGGCCGCCATCGGAGGTTCAGGAGGCGATCGCGATGGCAACCGGGAGCCGGCCCACCTTTATTGGCCTCCCAGGCGAGTTCGTCGCGACGTGGATCGGAATGACCTGGCCCGGCGCGAAGGGCGGCCTCCCGGACCGGAGTCCGGGGCCCAGCCCGCCGAATATGTTCGAATCGAGCACGTATACCGTCGTGCCGTCCGGGCTGACCGCCAGCCGTGTCGGGATCTTCCCGGCGGCGATCGCCGGCTCGGCCCAGCCGTCGGCGAGCCGGATCGGGGTGACGCTCCCGGACGCGTAGTTGGCGACGTAGGCCATCTTCCCGTCCGGGATAAAGGCGATGGGGGTCAGTCCGACCTTGATCGGGTTGCCTTGGGTGCCGGTGCGGACCCGGACCGGGACGACGAATCCCTGCTGGCTGTCCGGGTCGGGCGTGGCCAGCACGTAGGCCGTGCCGCCAGGCGCGACCGCGAGCGCGTAGGCCCCCTGGATCGCCACCGGCTTGCCCGCCCGGTTCGTTGCGGTGTCTACCGGGGTGACGCCGGCGCCGGTCAGGACCAGGACGGTCGTGCCATCAGGTGTGACCGCCATGGCATCCGGCGAGGGGCCCACGGTGATCGGCTGTCCGGGCTCGCCGGTCGCCGTGCTGATCGGCGTGATGGTATCGCCATCGGAATTCGCCACGTAGACGGTCCTGCCGTCGGCGGCCATCGCCAGAGCCCCGGCCGACGCGATCCTGATCGGCTCAGACGCGGCATCGGCCCCGGCGCGCACCGGGACGACCTCGCCGGGGCAGGAGACATAGACGGTCCGGCCGTCCGGGGTGACCGCGATCGTGTCCGGGTTGATCCCGGTCGCGGCGGTCAGGTTCCCGCCTGCGCAGACCGTCACGATCCGGCCAGGCCTGTTCGTCGCGGTGCGGATCGCGGTCAGCGTGACCGGAGCCGCCGCACCGGGCAGCACGCGGCCGGAACCGAGCACATACGCCGTCTGGCCATCCGGGCTGATCGCGATCAGCGCCGGGACAGGCCCGACCCGGATCGGCTTGCCCGCGGTGTTGCTGGCAGCCAGGATCGGTGTGACGGTACCGTCGGCCGCATTGGCGACATAGACCGTAACCGGCCCGGCCGTGCGCCCGGCACGACCCGCGACAAGCGTCCCGCGTGCTCCGCACCCGCCAATGCCCGCGATCAGCAGCAGCGCCAGGACGGATACCCAGCGTGGACTGCATCTAGTCACGTAGACCCCTGAATGACTCGAATCGGCGTGGAAGAGCTCACCGCTGTGCGCCGGAAGCAGCTTACGCCGGGCAGCTCGCGTGATCGTTCGCCGCCGCCGTCTCCCCGGCCAGCCAGGCTCCGGCCCTTGCTGGCGCGACACAACCTCCGGCACGGCCATCCGCGCCTCCGCAGCCTCCGGGCTGGAGCGTCGAACACCAGCTGGCCCGGTGCACCATCGCGCCGCGTCATATCCGGCGCCCGGCCCGGCCCGGTCCGGACCCGGCGACCTTCTCCGGGACTCCAGGCTGGCCCGCCCGCCCTCATCCTGAATCGCGTGATCTTACGAATGTCCACACCGCCGGACTTCACCTGGAAGTCCCGGAAACGCCGGAGAAGGGAACGCAGGTGCTCGCGTGGTGCCATGGCATAGCGCCAGGCAATTCTGCAGGCGCATCCGCCGTGCGCTCATCGGAGACCAGAATTCGCTACGCAGATCTGTCCATCACCGCGGGCTGAGAACTCACACTTCTGACCCTGATCGGGTGCGCTCTCATGCCGCGAGTCGCGCGGCATGCGAGATGCACCATCTGTGGCTACGGACGGCCACCAGGGTGTTGTGCGGGTGAGTGCGGGCCGCTCGCGAAGGGATCCTTCGCTTAGGAGCGTTCCCAGTAAAGGATCTGAACGATATGCGTCAACCTGGCCGGCAGGACGATCATTGCCCGGCTGCATGATCCATCATCGCCCGCATCGACCGGGCCCTCACCGACCTGCCGGAGGTCAGGCCCGGCGCCGGACCTTACCTGCGCCGTCTGGCCGAGTGCGGCTGGTCCGGCGGCACGCAGCACCCGGCGCGAAGCCTCTCACCGTGTATGGTTGGCGCGGAAAGGGTCATCTACCGGCACTGTTGCGACGACCCCTTGAACCTGGGCAGTACCTGGCCATCCGCTACACCGCCCGGCTGGCCCAGGCCGGTGCGATAGCCTCGGCCGGGACCGCCGGGGATTCCTGCGACAAGACGTGGGCTTCATACTGCACCTCCTGATGTTGTTGCGGTGTGAACTCGCCTGGCGAGCTTGCTGCCCTGGCGTTTGACCAGCCGGGGGTCGGCGGGGTGGGGCGGGTCGAACAGGGGGATGTTCTTGTCGTTGGCCTTGCGGGCGGTGAGCAGCCCGGCGCGGCGCCAGGCCTTGATGGTGGAGACGTGCACGCCGAGCTGTGCTGCTATCTGGTCGAGGGTGAGCAGGCCGCGGGCGCGGAGCCGGTCGGCGTGGCTGGGCAGGTGGTGGGCCTGGCGGAGGTCGAGCACGATCCGGCCGGTGAAGGGCTTGCCTTCGCCGGAGCGGTGGCCGGCGGCGTTGAGCGCCTCGGCGGTTTCGCCGTCGGTGTGGTCGTCCAGGAGCCGGTCGAGCGGGGCAAGGGCCTCCGGCTTGGTCTGGCGGAGCTGCCAGGCGGGCGCCGGGATGGGGACCTCCAGGCTGGTGGCCTGGCCGCCGCGGAACCGGACGTGCAGGTGGATGCGGTCGGTCTTGGTCATGGTGACGTCGTCGATGAGCAGCCGGGCCATGCGCTTGCGCTCGCGGTGCGGGGTGGCCGGGTTCGTCCACAAGGCGGGGAAGCCGGCGGCCAGCGTCCGGATGCGGGTCTTGTCGGTGCCGGTGAGCGCGGCGGCGCCGGCGGCGGCGGTGTCGTAGTCGTCCTGGGCGGCTTGCAGGGCGCGCAGCGCCTCGTTCCAGTCGGCTTCCAGGCTGGTCGCGACCAGCCGGTTGCCCGGGTCGACGGCCAGGTAGCGGCGGCGGGCCAGGTCGGCGCGGTAACGGGCGCACTCGACGTGGCCGCGGCGCATCGCGTCGGCGTCGGCGGCGCGGGCCTCGATCTCGGCCTGGACGGTGAGGGCGACCTCGAGGGTCAGCGGGGTGAGCGTGTCGAGCAGCAGCTGGCCGATGGCGGCGTCGGCGGCGGCGCCGTTGATGGCCTGGCAGCGCGGCCCGGCGTTGTCGATGGCCTCGCGCACGCACTGGTAGTCCGGGACCTCGGTGCCGCCGCGGCTGTGGTAGGCGACGGTCATCCGCCGGCCGCACTTCCCGCAGATGGCCAGGCCTTGCAGCAGCGCGGTGCCTTCCCGGGCCGGCCCGGCGGCCCGGTCGGCGCCGCGGGCGGCGGCGTTGCCGGCCAGGGTCTGCTGGTTGGCCTCGTAGGTCTCCCAGGTGATGTATCCGGGGTGGCGCCGGGGATCAGCGCGGTCCACTGGTCGCGGGGCAGCGGCTGGAGGCGGTTCTTGCCGTTGGCGCTGGTGGTTCCGCGGCGGCGGCCGTAGACGAACGCGCCGGCGTAGCGGGGGTTGTGCAGGGTGCGCAGCACCCGCCAGTGGGTCAGTGGCATCCAGGCCAGCTCGCCCTTGCGCGGCCCGGTGCTGATCCGCACCGGGAACGGCAGTTTCTCGGCGGCGAAGGCGGCGACCACGGCGCGCGCCGAGCCGGTGCGGGCGAAGACCGCGAACAGGTGCCGGAGCGCCTGCTGCACCCCGGCGTCGGGGTCGAGCACGACGTGCCCGGCGCCGTCGTAGACCAGGCCGACCGGCAGGCCCATCCGCAGCTGTCCGCGCCGGGCCGCCGACAGCTGCCCGCCGCGCAGCCGGGCCCGGATGAAGTGAAGCTCGGCTTCTGAGAGGGTTCCTTTGAGGCGAGCAGCATCCGGTCGTTGAAGTCGCCGGGATTATACAGCCCGTCCTCGTCGCAGATCAGCGTGCCGGTCAGCGCGCAGATCTCCAGCAGCCGGTGCCAGTCAGCGTTGTTGCGGGCCAGCCGGCTGCACTCGAGGCCCAGCACGATGCCTGCCCGGCCCATGCTGACATCGGCCACCAGCCGTTGGAAGCCTTCCCGGTCTGCCGCGGACGCACCGGAGTGGCCCTGGTCGACATCGACTACGATGATCTGCTCCGCGGGCCAGCCGAGGGCGATCGCCCGCTGACGCAGATCGTACTGGCGGACGGTGGACTCGGTGTTGTTCAGGACCTGCTTGAGCGTGGACTGGCGGATATACAAATAGGCGTTGCGGGCCAGTTGGCTGACGGTCACCTTCAGCGCCTCGGCGCTCATCGCGGCTCACCCCCGCGCGGCCAGGCAGGACAGTGCCATCGTGGCCAGGGCCGCGACGAGCTGCTCCCCGCTGCCCGGCGCCGGACGGGCCGGCGGAGCTGGCGGCAGCGCGGCCGGGTCCGGGGCGGGCAGGTCGTCCCATGCCCGCAGCCAGCCCGCGATCCCGCGGTTTTGCAGCACGCCCAGGCCCAGCCGCCAGCCGCCCGCCTGCCCGCCGAGGACCTGCTCGCGCAGCTGCTCATACCGGGCGACGTCACCGGGCTGGCCGCCGGGGCGCTCACCGCTGCTCTCCGTGTTCCGCGGCGCTTTTCGGGGCGGCGGCGCGGGCCAGCCCCCGTTCCACCGAACGCGGGTGCACGGTGATCCCGAACCGGTCCGCGATCGCGGCGGCCAGGTCCGCACTGCGCAGCGACGGGTCGGCGTCCCGGAGCTGGCGGGCGAAGGTGACCACCTCGGCGGTGAGCTTGTGCGCCCGCCGGGGGCCCGGCCGGGCCGGGACCAGCGCCGCCAGCCCCCCGGCATCGACCGCGGCGGCCGCCTGGTAGTACGACGGCCGGGAGAACCCGAACGCCGCCGCCGCCGCGCTCACCGGCTGGCCCTCGGCCCGCACCCGCCGCACCATCTCGTACTTGACCTGCACCAGGTCGCGGGCGTCGAAGAACTCCGGGCCGGCGGTGAACGCCTGGTCGGCCACCGCCTCCGGCCGCGGGTTCAGGCACCGCGCCTCGCGCAGCGCCGCCTCCTTCGGATCATCCCGGCGTCGTGCCATGCCGCCTCCCGGAATCACACGGATGTAAGAAGCATTATGCCGGGCAGGATACGCCATCCTGGGCTGGAATGCGGCATGTTCTGCGAAAACTTCAGATGCAGGTCGGCAGTCAGCTCAGGGCACGCATTCTGCCCGGCATAATCTGCTTAACGGCAGCGGCAGAATCTGCCTTACACCCCGGTCACCGGGACACGAGGCCGATTCTGCCGCTGCCGTTAAGCCAGCGCCAGCAGGTCCGCCACCCGGAACGGGCACCGGCCAGCCGCCACCGTCACGAACACGTCCGGCCCGGCCGCATCCGTCCAGCCCACCGGAAGCGAATGCTGCCTGCCCTCGGCGTCCAGGAAGAACACCCGATCCTCAGCCCAGGTCTGGCGGACCGCCACGAACACGAACTCCCGCCCCGACCACGGGTGGAACGGGTGCGTCACCCGCACGACTCGCTGCGCAGAAACGGGATCGGGCGTAGTTGACGACGCGGGATAACGCCTTGGCCGAGACCATCATCGGCTTGTACAAGGCCGAGCTGATCCACCGGCGCGCCGTGGAAGACCCTCGCCGGCCTCGAGGCGGCCACCGCCTGGTGGGTGTCCTGGTTCAATCACCGGCGGCTGTACGGCCCGCTCGGCGACATCCCGCCCGCCGAATACGAGCAGAACTGGCAGGACGGCCAGATGCCATGAGCCTCCCCGCGCCAGCCAGCCTGCGCCCGGTCCTCGCTGCCGTCAAGGCCAAGCCCTGCGGGCGGCCTGCGGCCGGCCTTGACAGCCGCTGCGGTCCCGGCGTCTGATATCAGCGGCGGGAACGGGCCCCCAGGAAAGACTCACAAGATCACAAGATCAGCAATCAGGGGGGAAACCGAGTCTCTACCAAACTCGGGGCGGTGTAAAGAGGAGCAGTCATGAAAAACACCTGGACAAGAATCATCATCATCGCGGCGTCAACGGCAGTGGCCATCTTCGGCATCATCACATCAGCGGGAGCATCCACTATCGAATGCACCGCTGGCACCTATGCCGGGTACTGCGCCACGCAGGCCGACAACGGGACACCGCAGCTCGTGATGGACAACAGCAAGCTGGGCACCGCGGTCAACAACCCCGTCATCGGGTGGACGGACAGCAGCACCGATCCGGCGACCGACTGGTTCCAGCTCGCGTACAAGGGCGACAACGCCCTGGGCGTCATGTTCTTCTGGGCACCGACCGGGGTGAACCTCGATCTTTGCGTGGCCGACCCCGGCAACGGCCTGGTCGTACTCCGCGTGTGCAACGGGTCCAACTTCCAGCGCTGGGTCGCCGCCCCGGTCGGCTCCAGCGGGTTCTTCACCTGGACCAACCGCGCCACGCACCGCATACTCGCCGCTGGCGCGAAGGGAGCGCAGCTACGCACCGTGGTTCCCCCGACTGTGACACTAGGTACGCAAGAGTGGAAGTTCGCGGGCTGACTTAGCCGCACACAAGACAGGCCCGACCACGGTAAGCCTTCCGTGGTCGGGCCTTTGTGCTGCCCTGTGCTGGCGGCCAGCCTGGCAAAAACCCTACCGGCTACCTGCTGGCAGCCTGCCAGCGGACAGCAGGGGCGCGGCCAGGCCGGTTCACCACCAGGCAACTAGTGTTATCGCTTATACGCCTATGCGCAAGGCAATGATTGCGACGGAAAAGTGGAGATCCGGCGCGAGAGCCGGGCATTGCCAATTCTGCCCTGGAGTACAAGGATGCGCTTACTCCGCGGCTCAGGGCGGTAATTCTGCGCCAGCGATCCTATTCGAACGCGGCCTTGGGTGAAGTCATTGCTTCGGCCCGGGACTCCGATGAAGCCGTTATCGAGGCTGTCGCGGGCGAAAATCAAGGTGAGCAAGACCGAGCACCGTATTGCACGCCAACTTACGCGTCAATGGAAGCTGGGGCGTCCTGGATTCTCCTCGGGCATCCCAAGACCGCACTTCCGATCCTGGAAAAGAGCCGCACTGAGTGGCTGGACCATACCCAGGTCCGCGATTACGCATTGTGCGTGTCACGCCTAGCGATAGCTTATGCCGATGGGGCGAACTGGAGAAGGCGTGCGCGGTCGCTGACGAGGTCATCAGGCTTGCTCAGGGGCTTGGGTCACGCCGCGTAGTTGGCCAGATTAACCTGCTCCATCGTAGGCTAGCCGCATGGCGCGGCACGGTAAGCATCTCGTCAAGCACCCTTCACTTTATGACCGATGACATTTATCGCTCTATCACGGATGCGGGCTTGACCTCACGGGTCATCTTGAATTGTCATGGAGGTAATTATTCTCTGGCCAACGTTGTCCAGGAAGGAAACGCCCACGGCAAGAGAATGGCACTATTCCCGTCCGGGAGGGGCTGGGCGGATGCGAGGCAATCAGCAGGGCTCGCCACCTCGAACCACGAAGATATGCACGCCGGGGAGCTTGAGACATCCATCCTGCTTCACACGCAGCCCGAACTCGTCCGGGACGGCTATCACCAGGCGGACTGGGTAGCAGACGACAGGCGCCATCTCCTGACCACCGGGATGGGGAACTACACGCAAAGCGGCGTGATCGGCCGACCCTCTCTGGCTTCCGCGGAGAAAGGCAAGGCAGTGCTTGCCTCGCTGGTCGACAGCTTCGCGTCCGTGCTAGAGATCTTTCGGCGGCCATAGCCCCGAGCCGCGACCCCACGAGCAGCACATCGCGTAGGTCTTTCCGGTGTCGCGAGATTTTCCGCAGCCGTGAGAATCACGGCCGTCCAGGGACGGTGAACCCCGGCAGATCCGGGGAACGAGTGCCTGACGACACTGACGGCTCTGCCGGGGTTTGTTAACCGGTACAAAGCTTGCCATAGCTCTAGCAAGCTTGGTCAACGAATGCGCAGGTCAGCCTTGCTCTACTATGATCAACCGTGCCTGATCTGCCCGACTTTAGCGTCGACAGCCCGACGCCCGTGTACGTGCGGGTCGCCGATTGGCTTGAGTCGCGCATCAAATCGGGAGAACTCAAGCCGGGCGCGCGCTTGCCGCCCGAACGCGAGCTAGCCCGCGACTTCGGAGTTGCCTACGACACCGTGCGGCGCGCCGCGGCGCTGCGGAGCCTGTCAAACTGTTTGAGACATCAGGCGACTTGAATTATCTGTGTCAGCTCCTGGGTCTGGATGGTCGGGCGGGGCTGGTTGATCCATACCTTGC
>Ga0207646_10003389_pt1 | contig 18004 bp, 17 predicted proteins | sample KBSK5502metaG_FD_184343 | JGI IMG/M metagenome (GOLD analysis project Ga0207646, IMG submission 184343) | Corn, switchgrass and miscanthus rhizosphere microbial communities from Kellogg Biological Station, Michigan, USA - KBS K5-50-2 metaG... | ecosystem: Host-associated > Plants > Roots >...
CGGCGCCAGCCCGCGATCCTCGCCCTCGGCCATCGGGTTGAAGGTCTTCGTCGTGATCCGGAGCCCGTCGGGCTTCCGGGTGCGAATCCATTCGCCGATATAGGTCTCGCTGCGCCCGCCGCCGTAGGCGTCGGCGGTGTCGAACCACGTGAGACCCGCCTCCCAGGCCGCGTCCATGAGCTCGAGCGCCTGCTCCAGCGTCTCGCCTTGCTCGAAGAAGGCGGGCGCCGAGCCGATCCCTCCGAAGTTGCCACAACCGAGGATCAAGCGTGGGTAGGCTCGCTCCATGGCAGCGACCCTATTGGACGTCGAGGCGGTCCGGGCCCGATTCTCGTCGCTGCGCGAAGACGGCTTCGTCTTCCTCGACGCACCGGGCGGCTCACAGGTCCCGGACGAGGTCGGCGAAGCGATCGCGCGGACGCTGCGCGAGGGAAGCGCGAACATCGGCGCGAACTACGAGACGAGCAAGCGGGTCGAGGGAATCCTCGGAACGGCGCGTGACGACGCTGCCCGCTTCCTCGGCTGCTCGTCCGACGACGTCATCTTCGGCACCAACATGACGTGGCTCGACTTCGCGCTTTCGCGCACCGCCGCGCGCGACTGGCGCGAGGGCGACCGGATCCTCGTCTCGCGCCTCGACCACGACGGCGGAGTCGCGCCGTGGGTCGAGCTCGCCACCGACCGCGGCTTCGTGGTCGAGTGGGTGAACGTCACGGAAGACCTGCGTCTCGACTACGACGACCTCGCGAACCGGCTCGACGAGCGCGTACGCGTCGTCGCATGTGTCGGCTCGTCGAACGCCGTCGGGACGATCGTCAACGTCGCGCGGGTGTCGGAGCTGGCGCACGAGGCCGGCGCGCTGTGCTGGGTCGACGCCGTGCAGTACGCCGCGCACGTTCCGGTCGACGTACAGGCGCTCGGCTGCGATGTCTTCATCGCCTCCGCGTACAAGTTCTGCGGACCGCACGTCGGGGTGGCCTACGGCCGGCACGAACTGCTCGAGTCCTGGCGCCCGTACAAGGCCCGTCCTGCCGCGTCCGAGCCGGTCGGCCGACGCTTCGAGGTCGGGACAGCGCCCTATGAGCTCCTCGCCGGCTTCTCCGCGACGATCGCGTACCTCGAGTCGATCGGCGGCATGGAGGCGATCGCCGCCTACGAGCGCGAGCTCGGGCAGCGCTTCCTCGACGGCCTACCCGACGGCTCGACGGTCTACGGGCTGCAGACGATGGACGGCCGTGTACCCACGTTCCTCATCAACCTCGAGGGCGTCGATGCGGTTGACGCGGTGAAGCGCCTCTCGGACGAGGGGTTCGGCGTGTGGGCGCACGACAACTGGTACTCGCTCGGTCTGCGCGAGAAGCTCGCGTACCCGGACAGCGCGATCCGCGTCGGTCTCATCCACTACAACAGTCCGGACGAGATCGACCGCTTCAACGCCGCGCTCGCGCAGCTCTAATATCTACGAACATATGTTCGTATTGCACGCGGACGCCGACGCGTTCTTCGCGTCGGTCGAGCAGCGGGACAACCCGCGGCTCCGCGGCCGGCCGGTGATCGTCGGCGGCGGGGTGGTGCTGGCCGCGAGCTACGAGGCGAAGGCGTACGGGATCCGCACCGCGATGGGCGGCCGGCAGGCGCGTCGCCTCTGCCCCGATGCGATCGTCGTCCCGCCCCGCTTCTCGGCCTACACCGAGGCGAGCCGGGCCATGTTCGCGGTCTTCGAGGACACGTCGCCCGTCGTCGAAGGGCTGTCCATCGACGAGGCGTTTCTCGACGTGCGCGGGATGGAGCGGATCGCGGGCACGCCGGCGCAGATCGCCGTACGGTTGCGCGCTGCGGTGCGCGAGCGCGTCGGGTTGCCCGTCACCGTCGGCGTGGCACGCACGAAATTCCTGGCGAAGGTCGCGAGCGGTGTCGCGAAGCCGGATGGCCTGCTCGTCGTGCCCACCGACCGCGAGCTCGCGTTCCTCCATCCGCTGCCGGTCGAGTGCGTGTGGGGCGTAGGCCCGGCGACCGCGCGGCGCCTGCAAGCGTGGCACGTGCGGACTGTCGGCGAGCTCGCCGCGTTGTCGGAATCGACGCTCGTGGCGATGCTCGGTCAGGCGATGGGTCGCCAGCTACACGCGTTGGCACGCAACCGCGACTTCCGTCGTGTCGAGCCCGGGCGTCGACGCGGGTCGATCGGCTCGCAGCGCGCGATCGGACGCGGGCCACACTCCGCGGAGAAGATCGATGCAACCCTGGTCGGCATCGTCGACCGGATCACGCGTCGCCTGCGGGCGGCGCGGCGCGTCGGGCGAACGGTCGTGCTCCGCCTTCGCTTCGGGGACTTCGAACGTGCGACCCGCTCGCACACACTCCCGTTCGCAACCGCAAGCACGCAGGCGATCCTGATCACGGCGCGGGCGCTGCTCGCGACCGCAATGCCCCTGATCGAACGACGGGGGATCACCCTGATCGGCTGCTCGGTTGCCATGCTGACCGCCGACCCGCCGAGCCAGCTGCTCCTCGGACCGGAGGAGGCGCTGGACGCCACGGTCGACGTGATTCGCGATCGCTACGGCAGCTCCGCGATCACGCGCGCCGTCCTGCTCGGACGCGACCCCGGCTTCTCTATGCCGCTGCTGCCGGACTGAGGATCCCGGCGTAGACGTCGGGATCGATGTTCCCGCCGCTCACGATGCAGATGCAACGGTCGTCCCGGCGGAGCGCAGCCGCGAGCGCGAGCGCCCCAGCACCCTCCGCCACCACGTGAGCCCGGGAGGCAAGGAGCCGTACGGCCTCGGCGACGTCGTCGAGCGGTACCGCGACTGCCTCGTCGACCAGCTCGCGCGCCGGCTCCCACATCCCCGGGAGCAGCGCACGGCCGCCGGCGCCGTCCACCCACGACGGTGTGAACTCGATCTCGCGCGGCTCGCCTGCTGCAAAGGCCGCGGCAAGCGGAGCTCCCGTCTCGGGCTCGGCAGTGACTACCCGAACCTTCGGCCGCAACGCCTTCACGGCACTTGCGATGCCCGTCGTCAGCCCGCCGCCGCCCCAGGGGATGACGACGGTGTCGAACTCGGGTGCGTCCTCCACGAGTTCGAGGCCGATCGTCCCGTTGCCCGCGATCACCGCCTCCTCGGCGGCGGGAGCGACGAACAGCCCGTCGACACCCTCGCGGCCGCGATCGACCATGGCCTCCCACCACTCCTCGTGCGTGACCGGAATGAGCTCGGCACCGAGGGCGGCGACGCGGTCGAGTTTCGCGCGTGGAGCATCGGCGGGAGCGATCACGCGCGCCGGCACGCCTGCCTCCCGGGCCGCCCAGGCGAGCCCCTGAGCCATGTTCCCGGCACTCGCCGTGACGACTCCGTTCGCAAGCTCTTTCGCCGACGCCGCACGGATCGCCGAGAAGGCACCGCGCAGCTTGAAGGAGCCGATCGGATGGAGGCACTCGAGCTTCAGCAGGATCCGGTCGTCCGCACCGAGCGGGACGAGCGGCGTGCGTAAGACGTCGTCGCCGATCCGCTCGCGCGCCCGGCGAATCTCCTCGAGCGGGATCAATCCGACTCTTTGGCGAGCTCGGTCAGGTCGGTGCGCACCGTCCAGAGCTCCGGGAACATCTTGTGCTTGATCAGCCCGGCGAGCAGCTCGACCGGCGTGCCCTGCGTCCCCACCACGTCCTCGCCGATCACGCGGCCGACCATCTTCACGTGCCGGAAGCGCCAGATGCCCACCTGCTCGTCCCAGTCCATCAGCGCCTCGGCGAGCTGGTAGAGGTCTTCGTGCTCGCGGCCTTGCGTGTACACCTCGAGCAGCGTCAGCCCGCGCTCGCGCCGCAGGGCGTCGAACGCTGCATATAGACCCGGCGAGACCTGACGGATCCCGCGGAACCCTGGCGAGTCGAAGCCTGAGCCGTGGCCGAGCACGCGGCGCACCTCCTGGTACTCCCACGGCGACATCAGCTCGAGGTGCTCGAGGAACGAGACGACGTAGCGGACGGCCTGGTTCGCGCGTCTCAGCAGCCGGAGCGCTCCGGCGAGGTCGCGCGCCTCGATCAGCCGCGTCGCCTCCTCGACCTCCGTCCAGGCGTGCTTGAGCCACAGCTCCGACGACTGGTGGACGGTCTGGAACAGCAACTCGTCGCGGTGCACCCACTCGTCCGGCCCTTTCTGGAGCGCGAGCAGCTCGTCGGTCCGGAGGTAGCGCTCGTAGTCGCTCGGGGCGTCGCCCGGCAGGATCGGCTGGAATTCGTCCTCTTGGCCGTGCGGCGCTTCCACGGCGGCGAGCCTAGTCGAAGACCTTCATCTCGAGGCCCGCGAGCGGGACGCCGCCGTCCTCGGTGACGAGCCACGTGTCCTGCATGTAGAGGCACTCCACGCCGTCCGCTGCGATCGCGTGCGGGTGCATGGAGAAGACCATGTTGGCCGCGAGCTCGGTCTCGATTCCCTCGCCGATTCGGGGATGCTCGATCATCGTCATGCCGATCGAGTGCCCGGTGACGTGGCCTAGGTGGTAGCCGCGCTGCGTGAACCCGGTGGAGACCGCGCGATGGACGTCGTGTGCAGTCGCCCCCGCCCGGAGTGCGGTCTGCGCGACCTCGTAGTACTCCTCGTACGCCTCGAGCATCCGCTTCACCTCGTCGCTCGGCGTGCCGAGCGCGCGCGAGACCTCGACCCAGTGCCCGCCGGGACCGGCGATCTCGAGCGAGGGGATCGTGAAGTCGCCGAAGATGGTGTCGTCGCGGGCAATGGCGAACTCGGCGCCGACGAGCACCATGTTCATCGTCAGCCGGCCGCAGCCGCGCTCGACGAACAGCTCCTCGGCCGGCGCCAGTACGTCGGCTGCGGTCCGGCCGGGGGCCCAAGCTCGATGGAAGGCGTGGAACCCCGCCCTGTTGATGTCCACGCTCTCGCGCACCGACTCGAGCTCGGCGTCGGACTTGACTGCACGGGCGAGATCGAACTGCTCGTCCCAGGGAACGAGTTCGGCCGCGCCGGCGAGCGCCGCGTGATCCCGCACGGTCATCACGTAGTCGAGGCCGTAGACGCCGACCCGCTGTCCGCCCAGCCGGTCGGCGAGCCACTCACCCGGACGGTCGGCGAAAACCTGGTCGTCGATCTGCGAGTCGCCATGCTCACCGACATAACGCGCCTCGGCCGGGAAGACGATCGCCGGCTCACCGTCCCGCGGAACGAGGACGTAGGCGTAGCGATGGACGATCTGGAAGCCTGAGAGATACGTGACGGCGCCCTCGAATCCGGTGTATTCGGACCCGCACACCAGCGCCGCGTCGAGCCCGTCGCGCTCGAGCGCCTCGCGCACCCGCACGTGGCGTGCGGTCAGCTCTGCATCCACGAGGCCTCCACTCCTTTCACCAGCGCCTGGATCGCGGCGTTGAGCGGCGTCGGAACACCGTGCTCTGCGCCGAAGCGGACGATGCCGCCGTTGAGGTAGTCGACCTCGGTCGGCCGCCGCGCCTCGACGTCCTGGAGCATCGACGCCTTGTGGTCGTACGCGACCTCGGGCTTCGCCGCGTGGTCGATCAACTCCTCGGGATCCGCGTCGAGCTCGATGCCCTGCGCGGCGGCGACGGCCTTTCCTTCGTCCACCAACCCGGTGACGAGCGCCCGCAGGTCGGGCCGCTCGCAGACGCGGCCGTGCGTGAGGCCAGTGAGCGCGCCGATCGGGTTCGTGGAGGCGTTGAAGATGACCTTGCGCCATTGCGGCCCGCGCGCGTCCTCGACCGCGGCGGCCGGCATCCCGGCCCGCGTGCATGCGTCGGCGAGCTGCTCCACCTCCTCGAGCGGCGTCCGCTCGTCGTAGGGACCGAACGTCGTGTCGCCCTTCACGTCCCACTGCACGTGTCCCGGCTCGAGCAGCTTCCCCGCCGGAAACGTCGTCCCGCGGATCACGCGGTCGACGTGCCCCGCGATCGTCTCCTCGTTGCCAAGTCCGTTCTGCACCGTCGCCACGTAACCGTCGGTGAACGCATGCGCGGTCGCGGCTATCGCCGCCTCGGTATGCATCGCCTTCGTCGCCACGATGCCGAAGTCGCAGGGAGGAATCGCCGCAGCATCGCTCGTACCCCGCGGACTGCCGACGAGCTCCCCGGCGCCGGAGAGGCGCAGGCCGTCCCGGTTCATCGCCGCGATATGCAGCTCGTTCAGGTCGAAAGCCCAGACCTCGGCGTCGTCGAGCAGCGACAGGTGCGCCGCGAACAGCGACCCCACAGCACCGCACCCCACGACGCAGATCCTCACTCCGAGTAGCTCGCCTCCCTCGCCTTGACGAGCCTATAGACGGCGGTCTGGAGCGGGACGTCCACTCCGAGTCGCCAGGCCTCGCGCACGAGGGCGCCGTTGATCGACTCGAGCTCGGTCGGCCGCCGGGCCTCGACGTCCTCGAGCATCGAGGGAAAGTGTCGATGCCCGCGCTCGGTCGCGAGGACGTTCATCGCCCACGGGTCGTCGTGCAGCTCGACGCCTGCGGCGGCGGCGACTGCTTTGCCTTCGTCCACGAGGTCGCGAACCAGAATCCCCAGGTCGGACGGCTCGTCGGTCTGCGCGAAGTGAAAGTCGTGCGGGAGACCCGTCAGCGCCGCGACGCCGTTCACCGTCGCGTTGAAGATGAGCTTGGACCACTGCGCGGGACGGAGGTCGGCGAACGCCTCGGCCTTGAGCCCGCCCGCCTCGACCAGCTCGGCGACCCTGCGCGCGTCCTCCTCCGAGGTGCCGCGATACGGCCCGATCCAGGTCGCCGTGTCGAGGACGTACTCGACGTGCGCGTCACCGTGCCGCGTGCCGCTCATGAACGTCACCGAGGAGAGGAGCGGCCAGTCGCCATGCGCCGCAACGACATCCTCGGCCCCGAGCCCGTTCTGGATCGTCATCACCGTGGCACGCGGCAACGTCCCCTCGAGCCGGGCCGCGAGCGGCTCGAGATCCGTGCCTTTGCACGCGAGGATCGCCAGCTCCGCGTCGGTCAGCGCGGCAGGATCGGCGGTCGCATCGAGCCGCGCGGTGAAGTCGGAACGCCCCGAGACGCGCAGGCCCCATTCGCGCAGCGCGGCGGCGTGCTCCTCCCGCCGGGTCAGCACGGTGACGTCGGCGACCTTCGCGAGGTGCGCCGCGAGAAGGGAACCGATCGAGCCGGCCCCCGCTACGACAACGGAGGTCACGCTTCGACCGCTACCGCTCCGGTCTCGCGCTGGATCACCGGGATGACGTGTTCCGCGAACAGCTCCTGCGCCTTGATCGCCTTCCAGTGCTCGACCCCGCCCGGATTCGTCGTGATCGCGATCTCCGTCAGCCCCTCGCAGACCTCGACCGTCTCGCGGATCCGCTCGATCACGTCCTCCGGTGTGCCGACCCAGACGATGTCGCCGGCGATCATCTCGTCGTAGGGCGTCGCCGCGAGCTTCTCCATGATCCCGGCGGCGTAAAAGCCGTAGCCGGCCGCATTGAGCGCGTCGGCCGGGAGCGGCGGATAGTCCGTCAGCGGCGACGCATTGCCCTCGAGGAAGCCGCGCATGTGCCGCTCGGCCTCGCGCCGCGCCAGGTCGGTGTCGTCGTCGATGTAACAGGCGTGGATCCAGATGATGTCGGGCGTCGTGCCGTACTCCACGCACTTTGCGCGATAGAGGTCGAGCTGCTCCTTGAGCGCCGCGTACGGCAGGAGCGGCGGCACCGCAACGGCCCAGCCGTGCTTCGCGGCGAGGTCGTACGTGCGGTCGGACGTGCCGCCGAGGACGACACGGAACCTGTGCCCGCTGAACGGGATCACCTGGCTGTCCTTCACGTTCCAGTACTCGCCCGCGAAGCTGACAACATCGGAGTGCAACGCCTCGACGAAGAGGTCGAGCGCCTCCTCGTACCGCGGCCGCGCGGTCTCGTCGAGCGGCATCCCCGCCGGCAGCGGGATCCAGCCGTGGCCGCGACCGACACCGAACTCGTAGCGCCCGCCGGTGAGCAGCGAGAACTCGTGGACCATGGCCGCGAGGACGAGCGGGTTGTGGTACGGCAGGACGTGGAGCATCGTCCGGAAGTTGATCCGTCGCGTCCGCGCAGCGGCCATCCCGAACAGACCGAACGGGTTCGCCGAGGCCGAGAACTTCGGGAAGAAGAAGTGCTCGATCGCGGCGTAGGCGTCGTAGCCGAGCCGGTCGGCGTTCTCGATCTGCTCGAGCACCTCGCCGTAGAGCTGGTCGTACGACTTCCCCGGCCAGCTCTGCAGCTCCGAGTAGATGCTGAATCTCATGTCGTAGCCCTCGCTTTCTCGAGGTCGGCCACGGGCCGGCGGCGCCGTGGCAGGGAGAACTCGCGGCTGCCTGTGATGCCGGCCGGGCGGAGGATGAGCACCGCCGCCATCAGGACGCCGAGCACCATCTCCGCCGTCCCCGCCGGGACTTTCAGGTGCCAGCCCAGCACGTCGACGGTGTTGGTCGCGGCAGTGAAGAAGGAGTAGATCCCGTTCAGCGCCAGCGTGCCGACTACCGCGCCCAGCAGGCTCCCCGATCCGCCGACGACGAGCATCGCCAGCGTGATGAAGGTGAGAGTCAGATACAGGCCGCCCACCTGGAGCGGCAGCAGGTGCACCCAGAGGCCACCGGCGAGGCCGGCGAGCGCGCCGGAGAGCGTGAAGGCGAGCAGCCGCTGCCGGTAGGTCGAGATCCCGGCCGCCGCGGCCGCCGCGTGATCCTCGCGCGTTGCGCGGAGCATCCGGCCGAAGCGGGTGCGCTGGTAGGCGTAGGCGGCCACGACGCAGATGAGGGCGCCGATCGCGGCCTGCCACATCCCGGTCGTCTGCGGCACTCCGGAGAAGGAGTTCAGTCCCGGCCCGATCCTCTGCTCGTACGTGAGCACGTTGTACGTGATCCCGAGCACGGCGAAGGTCGCGATCCCGGCCGCAAGGCCCGACAGTCGCATCAACGGCAAGCCGACGGCGAGTGCGAAGACGGCGCCGGCTCCGGCGGCGAGCACGAGTGACGCGACGTTGCCGACATTGTGGCTGAGGAGGAAATGGGAGAGCCCCGGCATCGTGATCTTCTTCTGGCCCTCCGGCACGGTGAGGACTCCCGCCGTCCAGGCGCCGAGCGCAACGAAGCTGATCGTCCCGAACGAGAGGACGCCCGAGTTGCCGATGAAGACGTAGAGCGCGACCACGATCGCGACCTTGACGAGCGTGTCGAGGAAGTACGTCTGGAGGTAGGGCGAGACCTCGAGGCCGAGGAGCGCGGTCGCGAGCACGAGCAGGACCGGCGCGAGGAGCTCCGGAAGCCGGCGGGCCTGGTTCATACGCGCTCCACCGGGGCAGCGCCGCGCGTGAAGAGCCCGTTCGGCCGGACGAGCAGCACGACGATCACCGCCGCGAAGATGAAGCTCGGCAGGTACTGGCTCTGGCTCGAGGGGAGGATCCCGCCGAGGAGCCCGAAGGCGAAGCCGATCGAGAAGCCTCCTAGCGTGGCGGGAATCGGCCGATTCAGGCCGCCCAGCACCACGCCCATGAGCACGTAGATGGTCTCGGGCAGCGCCCACGTGCTCGTGATCTGCGGCTGTTCGACGCTGAGCATGACCGCGGCGACTCCGGCGAGCAGTCCCGAGATCAGGACCGCGCCGCCGATTACGCGGTTCGCCCGCACGCCGAGCAGGCGCGCGGTTCGGAAGTCCATGGAAGCCGCCCGCATGTGCAGCCCGACCGGCGTCCGCGTAAGCAGGAGCTGGAGCAGGACGAGACACACGGCGGCCGTGACGATCGCGATGATTGCGATCTTGCGGATGTAGACGCCGTGGATGTCCCACGGCGCCTGCCACACGCCGAGCGACCCGGCGGTCTTGCCGAACGAGCCCCACGCGATGAGGGCGATGTTCTGGAGGACGAACGCGACTGCGAAGGTCGCTACGAGCATCACCGCCGGCGAGTGCATCCGCAGCGGACGGAAGACGAGATGGTCCAGCAACACCGAAAGCACAAGCACGACGCCGAAGCAGAAGAGGATCGAGAGCCAGTTCGGCAGCCCCCACTGGTCGCCGTAGGCGAGCGCGAACGCCCCGGCCATCATCAGCTGCCCGTAGGCGAAGTTGACCAGGCGGAGCACACCGAAGACGAGGCCGATGCCGACGGCCATCAGGGCGAAGATGCCGCCGAGCGCGAGCGCGTCGGCGAAGACCGGCCATGTGATGTTGAGGAACGCGAGGATCATGCGAGATAGGCCGCGACGAGCTGGTCGGTGTCGCCCGCGTCCTTCGGACCGAGAGTGAGACGGAGGTCGCCGTTCGCGAGCACGTGCGACTCGTCGGCGAGCGCGACCGTGCGTTGCGCGCGCTGCTCGACGAGGAGGACGGCGAGGCCGCCGTCCCTGATTCGCGTCAACGCCTCGAAGACGACGTCGACGATCTTGGGCGCGAGCCCGAGCGAGGGCTCGTCGAGGAGGAGAACCTCGGGATCGGCGACGAGCGCTCGACCGATCGCGAGCTGCTGCTGCTGGCCGCCCGACAGCACCCCGGCGTGGCGCGAGCGGTATTCGCGCAGCATCGGGAACAGCTCGTAGGCGCGCTCGATGCCACCCCCGTTGCGCTGCTTTCGGCGGGCGGCGAGGCCGAGGCGGAGGTTCTCCTCCACCGTCAGCTCGCCGAATATGCGGCGCCCTTCGGGGACGAGCGCGATGCCCCGCCGCGCCACGTCCTCGGGACGCTGGCCCACCACGGACCGTCCGTCGAGGCGGACGTCCCCGGAGACGATCGGCGCCGACCCCATGATCGCATGCAGCGTGGACGACTTCCCGGCGCCGTTCGGCCCGATCAGGCCGACGATCTGCCCTGACCTGACCTCAAGCGAAAGCCCGCGTACGGCGTCGACCGCTCCGTAACGGACCGAGAGGCTCTCGACCGCGAGTGCGGTCATTCGACGTCCTCCGCCGCCGCGCTCTCGCCGAGATAGGCCGCGGCGACCCCGAGGTCGGCGCGGATCTCGTCCGGCGTCCCCTCCGCGAGCGTCGTGCCCTGGTCGAGCACGTGGATACGCTCGCAGACCTCCAGCACGAGGGCGACGTTGTGGTCGACGAGCAGCACGCCAGCGCCACGCTCGCGCACCGTGTTGACGGCGGTCGCGAAGCGCGGCACCTCGGCCTCCGGCAGGCCGGCGGCAGGCTCGTCCATCAGGACGTAACGCGGGTCGGTTGCGAGCGCCCGTGCCACACCGAGGCCCCGCTCGTCGCCGTGCGACAAGTCCGACGCGGGACGATCGGCGTACTCAGCGAGGCCGAGCAGCCCGAGGAGCTCGTTCGCCCGGCGGGTGGCCGCGCGGCCCGAGGCGCCCACTCCGAGCGCCGAGACCTCGACGTTCTCCCGCACCGTCAAGCCGCGGAACGCGTGGGTGTGTTGGAAAGTGCGCGACAGCCCGTTGCGTCCGCGGCGGTGCGCGGACCAGCGCGTCACGTCGCGATTCTCCAGCATGACGCGCCCGCTGCTCGGACGGTCGAAGCCGCTGAGGATGTTGACGAGTGTGGACTTCCCGGCGCCGTTCGGCCCGATCAGGCCGACGACCTCACCCGGACCGACGTCCAGCGAGACGTCACGCAGCGCCTGGACACCGGCGAACGAACGCGAGACAGAGGAGGCCCGGAGCGTTGCTCCAGGCCCCCTCTCCTGCTGTGCGACCTCCGTCAAGCCCTACGAGTCCGGGCTGTTCGGGACCTTCTTGGCCCGGATCAGGCCCTTCTCGATCGGGATGTTGTTGTTGATCTCGATCACGCGGTACTGGCGTCCGAACACCGAGTGCAGCTTCTTCGAGAAGCTGACCTTGCCCGAGAGCGTCTTGACGTTGTGGAACTTCTGCATCACGGCCGCGAGCTTCGAGCCGACGAGCGACCCATGAGCCCGCTTGATCGCCGTGACGACACCGTCGATTGCGGCCGGACCGGTGACGAAGCCGCCCGTCCCGGCCTGGACGTCCTTCGCAAGCGCGTTGATCCTCGCGTTCGGATCGTCGCCGAAGCAATTCGCGTACGTGACGAACCAGTAGTTCGTGACCTGCGGGTTGAGACCGTGGACCCAGTACGTCCCGTCACCGGCCCACGAGTTGAGGATCGGCGTCTTGTTGCCCGCCGTCCGCAGCCCGGTGATGAACGAGCCGAGCGACCCAAATGCGCCCGCGGTGGACGTGACGATCACAGCGGGCTTCTTGTGGCTATTGATCCCCGTGACCGCGTTCCCCACGTCGTTACCGCCGTACGTGTGGTCCGTGTACGTCGTCTCGTAGTTGATCTTGCCGCCGAGCTGCAGGAATCGCGCCTTGAAGGCGCTCACGACCGCCTTGAAGTAGACGATCGCGTTGTCCTTCGCGAGGTCGGCCGTCCTCCAGCCGTGCTGCCAGGCGAGCTGCGCCATCGCGGACCCCTCGTCCTGCGCGACGTTGCCGAAGCTGAAGGCGAGCTTGCCCTTCTTGCCGAAGCGCTTCGGCCCCATCTGGTCGGTGCCGATGCACGGCGCGACCGTGAGCAGGCCCTTGTTGATCGAGGCCTGGACGACAGGAGCAGCGAGATCGACGTCACACGTGGTGAACATGATCTTGGCGCCCTCGCCGATCAGCTTGTCGGCACACGACGTCGACGCTGCCAGGTTCGGCTGATGCACGACGCACTGGATCAGCTTGATCTTCCGACCCATGACGCCCTTGGCGTTGATCTTCTTGATCTCGAACTGCGCCGCGCCGAGCGCAGGCAAGTCGAACGGGCCCATGGGTCCAGTGGAGTCGTCATGGACCCAACCGATGACGATCGGCCCCTTCGCCGCCGTCTGTGTCCGAGCCGCAGCGGCCGCGGCGAAGACGAGCGCCGCAGCGGCAACGATCAGGAGCGCCCAGCGCGCCCGATTGCTTACCCTCATGTTTCTCCTCTCCGGCCCGCGGCTTGTGCCGGGACCCTCCTTTTCGACCAGCAGCTGATGAAGGCGTCCCGACCGCGGCGCGCGAGCTCAGCAGCGTCGAGATCCCAGAGCGAGTCGGGATACGCACTGCCGAAAGCGCCGTTGTCCGAGAAGATCTCGAGATCGTAGAAGCCCTCCCAGCCCACGCTCTCTAAGACGCCGAGCAGGGCCGGAAGGTCGGCGGCGCCGTCGCCGGGGAGGACACGATCGGCCCAGCCTCGCGTCGGCTCCCGCCAGTCGTTCACGTGCACGCCGGCGATGAGCCGGGCGTAGCGCGAGATCTCGTCGAGCACATCTGTGGAGTTCCATAGGTGCCAGACGTCGAACTGGATTCCGACGGCGTCGCTGTCGACCTCCTCCACGAACTCGGCGGCATCGCCGAGCGTGTTCAGGATCGACCAGCTCTCGATCCCCTCCAACTGGAACGGCTCGACGGCGAGCCTGAGCCCGAGGCGTTCCGCCTCGCGCGCGACCTCGCGGATGCCGCGCACCGCGGTGTCGCGGTCGCCGGGGCCTGTGAAGCAGAGGATCGCCGCCGGCTCGTAGGGTGCGAGAACCTCGAGCGAGCGGAGCAGCGTGTCGACGCGCTCCCGCGCGGAGCCAGGCCCCGGCAATAACGGAAGCGGGTGGATGGATGGGACGGTGGGAACGGCGGTCGCCGAGCCGAGTCCGCTCGCACGGAACTCCTCGAGCGAGTCGTCGCCGAGCTTGATCTCCCAGATCCCGATTCCGTCGACGCCCGCTTCCGTGTACGCGCGTACGTCATCGGCGAAGCTCGCGGCAAGCGTGCTCACCTGCGAGATCGAGAACGGCGGCGGCTGCTGCGTGTCCCTCGACACCCGGACCCGGGATGGTGTCACGGGAGACGCGGTCTGATCAAGACGTGTACGCACGCCGAGTCGCGAGCGCGCGGGCGCGCGCGACGGCGCGTTGGGTCAGCGGAGGCTCGAGCAGCTTCCGCGCGACGATCGTCCCGGAGCCGGCGCCGAGGCCGGGGCCGGGCCACGTGCTCGCCCCTATCTGCCACAGCCGCTCGACCGGTGTCGCATGACCGGGGCTGCTCCCGAACGGACGCCAGAGGAAGTTCTGGTCGAGCGCGAGCGAGCCGCCATAAGGGTCGCCGTGCCGGAGGTTGACGTTTGCGCGCTGCAGGTCGTGCGGGCCGAGCGCGACGCGCTTCAGGATCGAGGATTCGAGGTTGGGGATGTGCTGCGCCAGCCGCGCCTGAATCCGGTCCGCGTAGTGCTCACGCCACGCGTCGGTCCACTCGCCGCGGCCGAGGTACGTCCCGCCGCCGGCGTCGCCCTTGATGTGCCACGGCAGCTCCTGCAGCTGGACCCAGAGCAGGCCCCGACCGTCCGGCGCCCGCGACGGATCAAGTGTGAGCGGCTGGCCGACCACGATGGTCGCCTCGGCCGGGAGGAGCCCGCGCTCGGCCTCGTTCACCGCCCGCGAGACTCCGTCGAGACCGGGTGTGACGTGGACGATCGCAGTCTCAGCGAGCCGCTCGTCGCCGTCCCAGCGCGGCGGCTCCGAGAGCGCGTAGTGGATCTGCATCTCCGAGCGGCCGTAGCGGAAGCGGCGCGCTCCTGCCGCGACCGGCGCGGGCACGTCGGCGTCGGCCAGCAAGCGCTCGTGGAGCTGCGTGGGCGTCACGCTCGCGACGACGGCGCGCTCGGCCTCAATCGTCTCCCCGTCGGTGAGGCGCACGGCGACCGCTCGGCCGGAGCGCACGAGCACGCGCTCGACGTCCCGGTCGGTCTCGCAAACGCCGCCGTGGTCGCGGATCAGCTGCACGAGCGCGTCGGCCAGCTTCGCGCCGCCCCCACGCGGCACCGGCATCCCACCCTCCTGCACCGCGACCGCGATCACCTGCGTCATGAAGCCGGAGGTCGCCTGGTCGGGCCCGAGCCCGGTGTGGAGCACCCACGGAGCGAGCACGCCGTGCGCGCGCTCGGAGGCGAACGTCGTCTCGAGCCAGTCGCGGCTCGACTGCAGAACATCGCCGAGGAAGGCCACCGCGCCCGCACGGCCGAGCCGCCGCACGGCCTTGGCGGCCAGCGTGAGGCCTGCCGACGACCAGAGCTCGGTGCCGAGAACGCCGAACGCGAGGTCGGCGTTGGGGAAGAAGCCCGCGAGCACGTCGGGCCACTCCGGTCCGAGCTCCTCAGTGTTCGCTTCCGCTGTGCGCAGGAGGAAGGCCGCGCCTCCGTCCGGAAAAGCCGTCGCCGTCGGCAGCTCGGTGTTGAGGTACTCGAGCCCACGCGCGGCGAGCTCGTCACCGAGCTCCGCATGAGCCGCGCCGCCGACCCACAGCGGGTGCCACGCGCTGAACACGTCGTGGAGGAACCCAGGCTCGGTCAGCTCCGCCGTCTTGATCGCGCCGCCGAACCAGTCGTTGCGCTCGAGCACGCACACGCGCCAGTCGGCGCGCGCGAGCAGCGCCGCGCACGCGAGCGAGTTGACGCCGCTGCCCACCACGATCGCGTCGTAGTCAGCCACTCGCGAGCTCCCGCAACTCGTCGTCCGTGACGAGGCCGCCCTTGCGCGTCCCGAGGTCCTTGACCTGCGCGAGCAAGTCGGGCCAGCGGTCTTCGGGCACGTCCAGCCCGAGCTCCTCGACCTTGATTCGGATCGAGTCGAGCCCGCTCTTCTTCCCGAGCACGATCGCGCGATCGGCACCGACGAGCTCCGAGGAGTACGGCTCGATCGACGGCGGGTCGTGGAACTGCGAGGCGACCGCACCCGACTCGCGGCGGAATAGCGTCTCACCCGTCACCGGCTTCCACGGTGCAAGCCCGTAGCCGGACAGCTCCTGCACCCGCGCGGCCGCCTCGCGGATCCGCTCGAAGCGGAGGCCGGTTTCGACGCCGTAGAGCGCACGCAGCGCGAGGGCGATCTCGCCGAGATCGGCGTTCCCCGCACGCTCGCCCATCCCGTTAATCGTGCCGTGGATCCAGGTAGCGCCGGCGCGAACCGCCGCGACCGCCGACGCGGTTGCGAGCCCGAAGTCGTTGTGGCCGTGGAAGTGGACCGGCGCCCCGTCGACGTACTGCAACGTCGCGCCGACGAGGTCTGTGACAGCTTCCGGCGAGGCGATCCCGAGCGTGTCGACGACCGCGACCTCCTTCGCTCCTGCCTCGACCGCCGTCTCGTAGATCTGCCGGTAAAAGTCCGGCTCGGCACGAGTCGAGTCGACGCCGAAGAACGTGGCGCGGATGCCGTGTTCGTCGGCGAACCGCATCGCGCTCGCAATCCGTTCGAGCATCTGCTCGCGCGAGACGCCGATCGCCTCGAGCTTGAGATCCGAGATCGGCGACTCGATCACCGAGGCCTCGACACCGAGCTCGACGAGGAGCTCCAGGTCGGCAGGCACGGCGCGGGAGAAGCCCCAGACCTCGGCCCGCAGCCCCGCGCCGGCGATCAGCTCGACGGCGCGCCGGTCGTCCTCCGACACGCGCGGGAACCCTGCCTCGATCCGCCCGATCCCGAGCCCGTCGAGCAGCCGCGCGATCTCGAGCTTCTCCTCGGGCGAGAGGACGACGCCGACCGTCTGCTCGCCGTCGCGCAGCGTGGTGTCGTACAGGCCGACCTCGCCGCGGATCGAGTAGCGGTCGTTGAGCGTGCCGGTCCAGATCAGGTCGGACACTGCACCACTCCGTCCGGGAAGGAGGAGAGCTTCTCAACCCCGTCGTTCGTGACGAGGAAGTTGTCCTCGACGCGCAGCCCGCCGCCGCCGGGCCAGTACACACCGGGCTCGACGGCGAGCACCAGCCCTTCCTCGAACTCGCCGCTCCCCGCCTGGTGCGGATACGGCGGCTCGTGCGCCCGCGCGCCGACGCCGTGGCAGATCGGATGCGTCGGCTGGCCCGCGTAGCCGGCCTGGTCCAACTGCTCGCGCACCTGCCGGTCGAGCGCGGCCATCGAGGCACCCGGCCGGATGTGATCGAGTGCGCCGTCGTAGACGTCCATGAGCACGGTCTCGAGCTCGGCGTAGTCGGGCTTCAGCTCGCCGACGACGAGGTTCTTCGTGTGGTCGGCCCAGTAGCCGTCGGCACAGACCCAGATCTCGAACAGGACGGGCTCGCCCTCCACGACCGGCAGGTCGCCGGTGGCGGTGAAGGTCTTGATCCCGGGTCCGGCCCACACGAGGGAGAAGGGAAGCGCCAGCTCGACCTGGCCGTGGTAGCCGGTGCCTTCGCCGTGCACGAAGCCCTGCCAGAGTGCTGCCACCTGCGCCTCTCGCATCCCGGGGCGGAGCAGCTCGCTGACGTGGTCCATCGCCGCCGCCGCGAGCTCGTTGGCCAGCCGCAGACGCGCGACTTCCTGTTCGGTCTTGTTGGAACGCGCACGCACGAGGAGCGGCGTCCCGTCGGTCGCTTCGGAAAACGCGTCGAACCAGGCGGCCGTGAACGTCGTCGGCTCGCCGACCATCCGGTCGGCCGCCTGGGTGCCGAGCGAGAGCTCGAGTCCGACGCGCTCGTAATCGCGTGCCGCCGCGACCGCAGCATCGAGCGTGCGCGCGAGCGGCGGACGCGGATCCTCGGGGTCGTAGCCACGGATCAACCGGACATCGTCCGTCCAGGCCATGCGTGCCGCGTCCTCCTCCGACGCTTCGATCGTGATCAGCACCGGCTGGCCCTCGCGTGGGAACACGCACGCGTCGTAGCCCTTCATCCCCCAGAAGTTCGTCAGGTAGAGGACGTTGTCGGGCGCGCGGACGACGAGGGCATCGAGCTCGGCCTCCGTCATGAGCGCGCGCACGCGGTCGAGCTTGTCGTCGTCGCGGCGCCAGGACACGGCGCGATCTTACGTAGGCTCCTGCGCATGGAGCCGCGGCGCCGTCGTCCACCGTTCAAGGGCTACGGGCTAGCCGAGGGCGAAGAGGGACTACTGGCGTGGGGCTGGGCGGCGGAGCGCCTCGAACAGGCGCGCAACTACTGGGTCTCCACTACGCGACCGGACGGCCGGCCACATGCGATGCCGGTCTGGGGGATCTGGCTCGACGGCGCCTTCTTCTTCGGCAGCGGCCGCGACTCGGCGAAGACACGGAACCTCGTCGCGAATCCCGCGATCGTCGTCCATCGCGAGAGCGCGAC
>Ga0207646_10003390_pt1 | contig 18004 bp, 12 predicted proteins | sample KBSK5502metaG_FD_184343 | JGI IMG/M metagenome (GOLD analysis project Ga0207646, IMG submission 184343) | Corn, switchgrass and miscanthus rhizosphere microbial communities from Kellogg Biological Station, Michigan, USA - KBS K5-50-2 metaG... | ecosystem: Host-associated > Plants > Roots >...
GGTTAAGTCAGAGATTTGCAGTTTCATCCCGCTATCTTAACGATCTGAGCCAGAATCTGCAAATCGCTGTGCGGCCAAAAGTTGAGGCGATCTGCCCTGTCGCAACAAGTCTAATGGATCGCCGCCGCTGAGTGATACCAAAACGGTGGTGCTCACGATCACGAGCGGCACCGCCAACCGGCCGCCGACACTCAGTGTCCCTGGCACGCAAGCGGCGGCCGTCGGACAATCCATCAGCTTCACGGTCTCGGCCACGGACCCTGACGCCGGGCAGGTGCTGAACTTCTCGGCGGCGAACCTCCCGCCCGGTGCCACCTTCAGTCGGACCGGCTTGACGACGGCGCAATTTACTTACCCGTCTGCCGCCGCCGGGACCTACCTGACGAGCTTCACCGTCACCGATAACGGAGCGCCCCCGCTGAGCGATACCAAGACAGTGATGATCATCATCGGTTCCAGCAACCAACCGCCAATCATCACCGCGCCCAATCAGCAATTGGTGATTTCCGGCCAACCCGCGAGCTTCACCGTCACCGCCGCAGATGCTGACGCCGGACAGACGCTGAGCTTCTCCGCGACGAGCTTGCCGCCCGGCGCGAGCTTCACTCAGACCGGCCCGAACACCGCGCAGTTCGACTGGCCGGTGGCCGTGACCGGAGTCTACGCGGTCAACCTCAGCGCGAGCGACAGCGGCTCACCGCCGCTGAGCAATACCCAGACGGTGAGGCTGACGGTCATCAACAACGCACCCATCCTGACTGTGCCGGGGCCGATCACCTTAGGCGGGCCGGGTGCTCTGATCTTCACGGTCTTGGCGGACGATCCTGACCTCGCTCATGGGCAGAGCTTGACCATCTCCTCCCCAGATTTGCCGCCTGGGGCATCGCTCATTCAGACGGGACCGACGACGGCGCAGTTCTTCTGGCCGTCCCCGACACCAGGGACCACTGTAGTCACCTTCATCGTGAGGGATAATGGTTCGCCATCTTTGAGTGATGTGAAGACGGTCGTCATCACGTTCTGAAAAGACTTGGGCCAAGGGTGGGATCAATCTGATAGCGGATGGCACTGGCTTGCGTCCTTGGCGGCTTGGCAATTGGCCTCTCGCCAAGGCGCCAAGAAAGAGGCTACCGCAGTGAATGCTGGCGCAGGCCCGGAGAAAACAGCGGCGGAGGATAACCACCGAATGGCTGTTAGGATCTGGCCGTGCTTACTTCTCGGAAGAAACCAAACGCTCTCGGCTTCAGAAACCCTCTTTATCCCCCGCGCAGTAACACAGGCACGAGCTTCCCCGCTCATCACTGCGACGCCTGCCGGCCAGGAAATTTAACGCCACTCTCAAATGGCGCGGAACTCGCTTCTGATAGCAGTAGCTCCCCTTGCCCTCTGGTTCGCGCATGCACCGGCACTTGTTCAAGCGCCAGGACTGGATCTTGTGCGGGGCCTTGCAGTGCGGGCATTTAATGACCAGATCGCCGACCCCAAACGACGGCTCCCCCGCGGGCACGTTCATATCTCTCCATCCAAGGCAGGGCGATCCTGGCCGGAGCCTCTCGATCTGCCTCGCCCGGAAGCGATAGACCGAAAGAAAGTAGCCCGCCACAGCCACGCCGCCCGGGGCGTAGAGCAGTAAGAGCAGCAGCACGAAATACGGCGTGTGATTGCCCGGCACGTGCGGGATCAGCCCGGTGCGCGTGTAGGCACTCCCCTGGCTCGCGGTCGCTCCCCCGACCTTGAGTTCGGCGGAAATATTACGGGTCGCGCCGTCCCGGTCGCGGCTCGGCGTGTCGTACTGCAAGACTATTTCCTTGTTGAGCAGGTTGATCATCTTCGCAAAGACCTCCCGGAGTTGGGCGGCGGTCGGCGCGAAGAGATACTTGCCGCCGGTCTGCTCGTAGCTCTCGAGGTCTTCCTTTTCGACGTCATCCCCCACGCCGATGGTAGAGATCGAACACTCTTCCGCCTTGGCCTGTTTGAGCAACTGTGAGAGACCTGGGTTATCCTGCCCCTTTCTCTTTAGAAACTTAATGCTCGCATTTTCAATCCCGTCCGTCAGCGCGACCACCACTTTGCGGCCACTCCGGTCGTGGAGCAGGTCGAGGGCCACGCCAATCGCATCTTGCAAGGCGGTGACCTCCCCGTTGGCCGCTGGCCTCTTGATCCGGTTGATCTGGGTACGCAGCGTGTCCCGGCTATCGGTGAACGTGCCGAGGACCTGCACGCCTTCCTTAAAGTCCGTGCGGTTCTTGCGATTCCTAAAGCCGATGACCGCGATCTGGTGATCTGGAGGCGCGGCGTCGATATACTGGATCGCTGCCTCCTTAGCCTTCTCCAGCTTCTCGATGGGTTTTCTCATGCTCCCGCTGAGGTCGAGGACGAGGACTGAGGAGACCGACAGGCCGCTAGATAAGTTTTGGTGGGAGACCAGCTTTCCCTCTTCATAGAGTGACAGCTCCACCGGCTGGGTGTCCGGGATCGGGTTCCCGCTCGCATCCGTGACCGAGACATAGACGCGGATGGTTGGGAAGTTCTTGGTATCCACCTGCGTGATGCGCGTCGTGTACTGCGCAGCCGCCGTGCCGGCCAGCAGGAACCAGAAGACAACAGCTAGGGCGAGCAAGCGGAGGGATAGGTGTTCACGGCCTGCGCTGGACAGCGCGAAAATTGAATTATCGGATCTTCCAAACATTCATCTCTCCTTACTGTCATCGATAACCCGGACCCACCGCGGGCGTGTAGCCCCCTGAATGTCGAGCCAGCGGAGGCAAGATGCAACGACCTCTAGGCGCTGTCTTCGCATCGCCCCATCAATTAGTCAAGCGCCAGTCCGTCGTCAAGAGCACTCCGCCATCGTGGCGTTGACATGAGCCGAGCCACTTTCCTCAAGACAATTCCTCGCCAAGGCTACCAGCCTTTATTTCTCCTTACTCCAGGGGCGAGAAATGAATAGTCCCACTAAACTGACCGCCAAGCCCAGAATTAAAATGACCCACCCCTCTTTCTGTTTCACGCTGCCTGTGATGACGTTTATCCCAAACCCGATGGCGGTTTGACCGAGTACCAGCAGTACCGTAGCGACGCTCTTCTCCTTTAAGCGTTCCTTCAGGTGCCAGGTCTTGCTCCTCGATTCGGTCACCTCTTGTTTGTATTGCTCCACTTCCCACAGCGCTTTCTTATACAAATGTAAGGTCATCCTCAAAGCGACTTCATTACTCATGAGGCTCTCGATTTCCACGTCTGGAATGTTTTCGAGTACCAGCCCGGAGTCGGATCTGATCGAGATGCGGCCAGCCTTAACATAACCATCGCCTCCCGCCAACGCAGTCGCCGTGAGAATCAGCGAACTGTCCCCAGGGACTTTGGCGTTCGCCAGCGTGTCATCATAAAGCAGTTCCCGCCCGAGATCCTTACAACCAAGCTGATAGCATAACTGTCTCCCATCATGGTCAGCTATAGGCAGACTCAGTTCGCGGATCAACTCTTGGATGACCTCTGCGACCAGCATGTCATCGGGCATAGATAGCCGACTAAAGCCGTTGGGGTGCATCAATTTGACCATCATCTCTGGCATACAGTTACCCCTCAGTTGACCGGGAATGGTGCTGGCCGATCTTATTCAACTAAACTTTAGACCGGTTGCTGGGGTACCTCCCGGCAGGCGACCTGGGGATTTTGTAAACCCTGCCAGGGGCTGAGGAGAGCACGTCCCGGCGTCGCTCCCGATATTTCAGTCTGGTGTGGCCGATCTCGATCATGTCTTCGTCGCTGAGCAGGCGTTCGCTCACCGGGATACCATTCACGCGCGTCTCGCCAGCTTCGGCGATGTGTCGCAGCCGTGCCTTGCCAGTCAGCAGCGTGATCTCCGCATGGTGCGGCTGGGCGTTCGGGATCCAGATGAAGACCGAGCCTTTCTTATCCGAACCCAGGACCGCTTTTAACGGGTCCCGGAACTTGCCCAGGTGATAAATCTGCTTGTCCGCCTTAGACCCAGGCTGGCCCTCCAGCCAGGCTTCCGTGAGGATATTGATGAAGAGCGCGATGAAGAGCGCGACGAAAAGTCCGATGATCATCAGGGCAATGATGCCGCTGTCGGCGTACGTGAATTGGTAACGTAAAAGCAGTTCCAGGAAGACCCCGGCCATAATCCCCCCGATAGCCCCGCCGAAGGGCCCATGCCAAGGGCGCGCGCCGCCGGTAATCATTTCGGCGAATCCGACGGCCAAGCCTAAAAGGCAGAGAGAAATGGCCCGCCCCCTAATGCCGCCGCCCAACCAGATATGCAGCCACTCCGTCGAGGGGAGGGCGACCGCACCGCCCAGCCCCCCGAACGCCGCCCCGATCAAACCGACACGGATCGCCCTGCCGGTTGCATAATTCCCTCGGCCTTGAGAAAAGCTCGGGAAGAAGCCAATCGCCAGGCCGACTACCCCGCCAAGCAGTGCCAAGTAGACCCGCCGCATCGTGGGTGACAGCGGGCCAGCAAGGGTCTCCAGCAGCAAATGCTGGTGGAGGAATGACCCCATCAGCCCGCCCAGCGCACCGTAGAGAGAAAGTGTGTAAATTCTCTTCGCCCGTTTCATCTCACCTCCCCCTGCTAGTAGTCCGTTACGAAGAAGCTGAGGTTCCGCAGTTCAGCTTTGAGGCTGGTCTGACGGGAAGTAGAACCCAACTCAAGCTTGAACTATCAACCTCAGCTTGGCTGTGACCAGGTACTAGTGGAGCGATCTGGAAATAATCCACCAGTCGATTTCGGCGCAAGCCTATGATTACGCGATCACTTCCGCTACTGCCAGACTGGTGGAAAACTTCCGAAAGTCTCCACTAGTCTGATAAATCTGCCTCTGGGTGCTGCTCGTCGTCGGATGGCTCGGCGGGTTGAGTTTCGTGCGCACCAGCGGCTGGCGGCTCAAGCACCCAGGTCTCGGCAGCCCCGGCACCATCCCCCTTCAATGGACCGGCAGCCCCGGCCGGCTCGGCCTCGCTCTGCGCAGCGACTGTAGGCGCGTTGATCGATTCACTCATTGGGGCGCTTTCCCCTGGCCTTCCGGCAACCCGGTTGATCGGGTTCAGTTGCTGGAGGAAACCTTGCTCCTCGGCCGGTTGCGGCGCACTGCTCACGCATGGTTTGTCATCGCCCGGCGCCTCGGATTCGCCCCGGCCTGCTTCCCCCTGAGTTGAGTGATCTGGCGCTGGCGTCTGTGCCGCGGCGATTCCCTCCGGCGCCTCCGGCAGGAATCCCTGTGCCTCGGCCGAAGACGCATCCAGCCGACCTAACCGGTCAACTATGGCTTGTGCCGAGAGCCGTGGGACTGAGCCGTCGCTGCCCGGTTCGACCTCTTTCATATTCTTCCAGGTCACCACCGACTCGCGCTGGAGATCTGGGAACTCCCAAAAGCCTTGCGGTGATTCGCGGCGATAGCCCACCTCTCCCTTGACGAAGAATCCACCCAGGTCTCTGACCGGGTCCACCACCAGCGCCATCTGGGTGCCGCGGGAGAAGTTGGTACACACATCGAGGTCATACTTGGACAGAAAAACCCCCGACCCCGGGTGTGAGTGGTACCAGCCGACACGCTGCAGACGGGCGCCGCGTTGCTCCAACTCGTCAGTCTTTGCCTGAAAACTGAGCCACGTCGTCTCCGTGAAAGTGAGGCTGCTCGGAGTTCCTTTGGAGTGCTGCGCCGGGAGCGAGTAAGCGATGTAGATCGTCGGCGTGGCTGCGCCCGCCTGACGGTCTGCAAAACCCAGCAGCAACCCTCCGCGCTCACACCCCATGTCTGCGGCCAGGTGTTCCACGATGCGCTGGTAGACGCTTTGCAAAAGAACGATGTCGCAGTCGCCGGGGCGGCGCGCCTCCTTGACGCACCGGTGGCGTCGGCGAGGGAAAGGCGCCGGGCGGAGCCCCGGCTCGTCCTTCGCCGCCGACGCTTCGTGCTCGGCGACGGGGGCGACGCCGTCCGTGTTGACTTGGTTTTCGCCTTCAGGTTCCACCATCGACCTGAGACCTCTCTTTTTATTATCAGTAGCGTTCGCTGAGCCAAGATAAGAACGCCCAGAAAGCGCCCCCCACAACGAGAGTTAAGATGATGATGATTAATATGTATATGAGGCGATCTTCCGGCTCTGAGAGCGACATGACCGGAATGATAGTCATGAAGACCATCGAGCAGGCGGCGAAGACTAAGGTCACCCTCCCATCCTGGCTCAATTCCCAAGGATGATAACGGCGGTACCAGCCGGTCTGGACGGTCTCTAACCAGATCAAGCCTAGCAGGCCAAAGAAGATTACGTGCTGAGACCAGGTAGGGGCGGGCTGGCAGGATGACACGAACTCCCAACCGGCGAGGCCGAAGGCGGCGACGACTATCGCTAAGCGCCACCAGAGGAGCGGTGGCTTACTGGCGTGGGTCGGGCGCCGGCGGGCGACGTATTCTATCGAGGCAGCCAAGACATTCTCCTTTCAGGCGCTGAGGTGCCCCTGAGGCCGGGATCAGTTACCCTCCTGACTCTTAAATAATACCTGCATCGGCGAACCGTCAGGCAGTGAAACCTCCAAGTGTTTGCCCGAGTACTGTAGTTCCTGGGCCTTCTTCAGGAACACGTGACGGACCCTCTTCCCCCAGGAACCGTCCGCGACATCAGTGGCGGTGGCGCCCTGCGCGTAGAGCTGCTGCTGAAGCTCTTGGAGGTAAGTCTGCGGCCCGCCGCGGATCTCCCACTGGAAGAGCTGGCGGAAAAACTTCGCCTCGTTTTCAGGGTCACACTTCCAGTCGTCGCCGCCCCAGCCATCCTGGAGGCGGTATTCGACTTTCACCTCATGGTCTCCTTCCCGCCCCGCCAAGATCAGCCTCTGCTGCAAGCTGGTGGAAGCGTCTCTCACGGAGATGGTCACCGGCGGCCGTGGACTTGCTTGCGTAGAAGCGTTGCTGGGGCTGGGGCTCTCGCGCGTCAGCGGGGCGGGGGGCTCAGGAGGCGGTAATCGCCACAGGTTCCAGCAGAGTGCCACAACTAAGAGCACCACCCCCAAGATCACCGATCGTTTGAATTTGGGTGAGCAGCGGTTGTACCAGTCGCTCAGCGCTCGCCCGATAGCCCGCGCCATTTCGCTGGCGACCTCACGCATCTCGGCGGCCACCTCCATCTCGACCGGGTCGCGCGGATGGAACCACCCGACATTCCACAGGCGAAACCAGAGCAGCACTGTCAAAGCGGCGAGGATGGAGGCCTGGGCGGGGTCGAGGCCGCCTAAGCCGGGAGCTTGAACGTAGATGTCGTAGGCGACGGCCGCCGCCGCTATTAAGAACAAGCCTGACCGCCACCACGCCAGATGGCCGCGGGGAGCCCTAGCCCACGGCTCTTCTCGGCCCGGCTCCACCGCCGCTTCGTCCGGCAGCACCCGAAGCGTGAAGCACAGCGGGCCGAGCAATGAGCGCTGCTCGTGGTTCTCCCAATAGAATAGGCCGGCCTCCATGCTCCGCGGGTCGACGACCAAGGCGAACTGGTGGGACTCACGGAAAGAGGTGTGGAAATCGCAGTCCTGGGTGGAGAAAAAGATCCCCTGAGTCGGGTGGGTATGATACCAGCCCAGCCAGACATTCTTCCCCAATTCACACCGGCGGGCCTCGAATTCCCCCTGGACGTATTTCCAAGATTCGGGATCCAGGTGAAGGTGGGAGCCGGAACTGTCAGAAGCCTTGAACTGGATCAGGTCAACTATGCCCACCTGGTATCGAGTAAGCTTGGTTTGCCGCTCTTCGTCTTTAGTGCCGATGAGCACGCCGCCGACTTCCCGCCCGTGTTGATTACTCTTCCGGCAATGCTCGATTAACGCCTCGCAGATCGAGAGCGGGATGGTGACGGTCACCTGGCTCCCGGAAGCGAGCGGGTAGGTGAAGCTGAGGGAGCACTGCTCATAACGGCCGCGCGCCCTTTCCTCAACCTGCCGGGCGGCAGACGGTGAGTTGACTTTGATGCTCGAAGCTGCCCCCGGGAGCTTGATGACCCTAGATGTGTCTGGCGCGGCGTGCGAGCCCGCGCCACCGGAGTCCTTGCCCCCGCCAGCGCCCGTCACAAGCACTCTGACCCGCGGCCCAGGCGGCTCAGGCAGTTCGGAAGAAGAGGGCACCTGATTAGTGCTTTCCCCCTGCTCCTCAGTGGCGGACGCAGCCCGGACCAGACAGCCGTGCTTGTGGACAATGATGCCCGCATCAAACATCCATTTAGCCAAGTCTTCCTCGCCCAAGCCTTCTAACTTCAAAAGAGCGTCTTTAATTTCGCGCTGGCAACTCTCACAACGCGCGGGGACTTGGTCATAGTTTATTTTCCAATCAAAGCCGGGAAGGGCGCGGGAAAATTGCAGGGAGAGCTGATGCCCCTCGGTAAGCTCGACATCAATCCAGACCTTTCTTCTCCACCAAGCCTCTTCTAAACGTTGACACGCCTCTTTGGCTTGTCGGCGCAACTCTGCCAGGTCCCTACCAACCTGGTCTGCGGGGTGCGGCACCCTCAACGGTTGATCCGATTCCTGCGTACTCATTTCTCATCCCTAATCTTGATCCGCCGCGTGTCCGGACCGTGTACTCTGATGGGGGGACTCGGCTCGGTCGGCGGCGTCAGCACCCGGATGCGCGGCTGGGGCGGCGGAGGGCTGGGCAGGACGGAGATCCGCTCAATCACCGTGGGCCGGGTGAAAGGTTTATTGTCGACGAAGATGCCACGCCGTTTGTCGACGACCCCCCGCGGCTCGGCGTATTCGCGAACCCACTGCGCGACCTCCGGGTCCAGGGGGTAGGGCGGGGTGAGGTCGGCGTGGTAGTTCTTGTACTGGACCATCTCGAACATCAGCCGCACGAGGTCATCCAGCCCCATGCCGCCGAGCCATTCGGATTTGTTGACGCAGACGCCGCGGTCGTGGCCGAGGTGCTGAATGTTGGGGTGCCAGATCTCCGTCTCCCAGCGCAACTGGGGGACCTCGGAGGGGAAATCCTCATCGCAGTGGATCGAGACCCGATGCCGCTCGCCGTATTTGGGCTGGCGTGACTGATCAACCCCGATAATCCCGCGGCAGAGAAAGGTGATACGGTAGTGTTCCGGTTCGCTGCCGGGGAGCACCTCCAACGCCACGACCCGCACGTAGTCGCTCTCCTCGTTCAGCCTCATCAGCGCCAGCCGCTCTTTTTTGAGGCGAGCCTGACGCGGGTCGAATGGCGTCCGGGCAGCGGCGGTTATGTCCCGGACCAGGCACAACCTCGGCTGGAAAGCGGCGCCATCCGGCGGCTGATGAGAGTCGCCCGCTCCCGTCCCAGGAGCCGGTAACGGACGCAGGCGCCAGCCCGCCTGCCCCGCAAGGTGCACACCCAGCCGGCGGACTAACCAGTCAGGGGCGCTCACCCCCTCAGCCTTGATCAGGCGGCGAGGCAGCACGACACGGTGGTGGTCGCCACCCGGAGTAATGATCAAGCAAAGAGTTCGTTCATCCATAAAGATTTTGCCAGGCCGTCGCCAGCGGACCGGAGAAGAGGCGAGCGCACAAGATTCATTGCTCGCCACCAGCGATGGTCGAGCGGAGCAGGAGGAGTCGCTGGCTTTCCTGCACCCCGTTTTCCTCCAAAGTCTTCGTCCCCTCCAAGGTCCGACCCGCGTCCTTATTGTCAATCCGCCAACTGATCGGGTGGCCTTCGGCGTCGTTAACGGGGAGGTTGAGGGCAGTAATCAGCTCCTTTGTAAAGTCATCGACCCGGATGTCGAGCGGGGCCGCGACCTCTTTTTCCTCTCCACCCATCGTAATCACCTTGACCTTGATTTCTGCCGCCATCGTGCTGCTCCTTTCTTGTGATGAGACTGGCGGAATGACACGCGACGTCCTCCGCCATTAGGACACTGCTGCTGTATCAGTCCAACGCACCACCTGTGGACGACCTGATGCGGGTCGGGCCGGCACCTCGCCTGGCCCGCCTTTCGCTTCAGAGGCTCGGCGCCAGGCGGGCCAAGTTGCGGCCTGGCCGCGCCCTCACGCTGAAACACTACCCTGCCCGGCACCCTCAGGCTGGAGGAGGGTGAGGTCTCCCGTCAGTTCATACCAGGCTGACCCGCCCGCTCCCCTCACCTCCAGAATCTCCAGCCTCGGCACCCCGAGGCGCGAGAGCGGCCAATCGGCAAACGGCTCGTGACCCTGAACGACGTTTGTGCTCTGCGGCGCTCGAACTTGGCCGCAGTGTGGGCAGGTGGCACGCTCGGGGCTCAGCAGCCGGAGGGGGTGGCCGAGTGCTTCCTCCGTCGCGCACCGGCTGCAACTGAGGCCGACGACGATCTCCCGCCCGAGCCGCAGGTGGCCCGGCTGCCGCGTCTCTTGCTCGAAGCGCGAGAGGACCTCGCGCGCCGAGGTGACAGTGCTCCCCCAAGCCGGGACTTCAGTGATCTGGCCATAGCGGAAGTGCCCGGCGCAATCTTCCTTGCGCTCGGCCCGGGTGGTGTAGAAATCATTGATCTCGCAGTTGACCACGAGCCGCCGGCCGGCCAGCGATTTCTTCAGGTCGCCGTGCAGCAGCTTGACCGCCTCCTGCACCTGCAAGGCAGCAATGATCGAACCCATCGTCGAAGTGGTCGGGACGTTGCCGAGGGCGAGGTGTTGCAGCGCAATCCCGCGGCACGAGACGGCCCGCGCGATGATCTCCTGGTCGTTGCGAGTCAAGGTGCATTCGTAACAGGGGCCTTCATCCGGGAGGTAGACGGCCACGTCACCCAGCAGATCCTCCATTGAGCCGTCCACCCAAGGCTTAGCGAGTTTCTGACACAGGCGGTTGAGAGTGCGGCGGGCAAGGCGGTTATCAAGGCAGGAAAAGATCAGGTCTACGCGCCGGACCAGCCCCAGCCCCAGAACTTCCTCCAGGTCACCGCTGAGCGATATGACTTGCACTTCCGGGTTCAAGTCGGCGAGCCGCTCGGCTAACACCTCGGCTTTCATGCGCCCGTGGTCGGCCTCGCGGAAGAAGACGGAGCGGGTGAGGTTGGCGACTTCGACCGTGTCCCGGTCAACCACCACCACGAGCCGCACGCCCATCATGGCCAAATTCTTCGCCACCTCATTGCCCAAGGCCCCGGCGCCGACCACCAACGCGCTCGCCTGGCGCACGAGGTCAAGCTTCCACACTGAGCTGACGGAAAGTGCTTGATAGCGGTCTCGCGTTGGGTCCTTGATGCGAGTAATTTCCACGGGGCTTCCTTGTAGTTTGTGAACCAGCCAGCGCGAATCAGGCGAAATCTCTGACCGGACACCGGGCGTTGACTCCAGGAGCCGCTACCCTATGCATTCCACGCAGGTGATAATCATACCAGCCGTGAGTTGGCATGTTGTCACTGGGTAAGTAGATCTATATCGTGGCACTAATGGCTTGAATACCACGTTGGGCGAAAGCTGGAGATTCGGTCTGAGTTCGTAAGCGCAGTATCGCATGACTGCATCTGTGCAAATACCAAAATTGAGGTGGCCGCATCTACTCTACGATCAGATGAGGTGATAGTCAACGACAAATAGCCACGTCTCTCAAGCGCAGACGATTGACTCGCGAACTCATCAAGAGGAGCGCTTCCACGGCTTTGAGTTCCACCAGGAGGCACGCCTCGAACAACAGGTCTAGCCGCAGGCCGACCTCTAACTGAAGGCCATCACCATGAACTGGCAGCGCTACTTGACGCTCGACCTTATCAGCGCCCCCCGAGTTCCTACGCTAGGCACTTTCCAAATGCTTTGGCGGTTCAAGTTTTCCCTCAGCGCAGCACGCCCGCCGGATTCTCCACCGGCTCACCGCCGCCCTGCCACTGCCGTTCGAGCTTCTTCCGCTTCGGCCAGATTTGGTTGAGCGTGTCGCCCTCGTAGAGTTCGCCGTTCTTCATGACGTAGCGGATCGTGTTCGTGTTGTGAAGATCCTTGAGCGGATCCTTGTCGAGCACGATCAGGTCGGCCAGCTTGCCGGCTTCCAGCGACCCGAGGTCTTTCTGGAAGCCGATGGCCTCGGCGCCGTAGAGCGTCGCGCAACGCAGCGCCTCGTGCGGCGTGAGCCCGCCGGACCCGAGCGCCCAGATTTCCCAATGCGCCCCGAGACCCTGCAATTGCCCGTGCGAACCCAAACAAACACGGCCGCCGCCGTGGACGACGTCGGCCACGACCTTGGCGATGGCTTTGAAGTCATACTCGTCTTCGGCGAACCACTGCGGGCGGCGCTTCGAGACGGCGTCAACGACTGAATGCGGCGTGAAGGTGCGCAGCTTCTTGTCCCCATGCACGTCGGTCGTCTCGTAAAAATAATTCTCGGCCCACGGCGCCCCGTAAGCCACCAGGATCGTCGGCGTGTAGAAGGTCTTCGAGCGGATGACGAACTGCACGACGTCCTTGTAGAGCGGGTGGATCGGCAGCGTGTGCTCGTGGCCGGAATAGCCGTCGATCATGTGCGAGAGGTTGAGCTTCATGTCCAGTCCGCCCTCGACCGTCGGCGTCAGGCCGTACTCCTTGCAGGCCATAATCACCCACTGCCGCACCTTGCGGTCCCCGACCATGTATTGCTTGATGGTGTTGGTCTGGTAGACCTCTTTGTAGCGCTTGAGCACGGCCTTGGTCGATTCGAGGTCATCGAGCCCGGAGGCGGCGAAGACGCCGGGGCCGGTCGAGTAGATGCGCGGCCCAAGAATCTCACCGGCATCGACTAAATCTTCGTAGGCGAACGTGTCATTGGTCGCTGTCTGCGGGTCGCGGGTGGTCGTCACGCCGTAAGCGAGGTTGGCGAGATACGGCCAGATCTGAGTTTGATGGATGCCCCAGGGCAGCCCGCCTTGAGTCCATAGGTGCGCGTGCACATCGACGAACCCCGGGATGATGGTCTTGCCCGTGACGTCGATGACCTTCGCCCCGGCCGGCAGCTTCACTTTACCTTGGGCGCCGACCTCAGTGATGCGGCTGTTGGTGACGACGATCTCGGACTTCTCGATCACCTCATCGCCCTTCATCGTGATCACCTTCGCGCCGCGCAACACGACAGTGCCTTCGGGTTTGGGGCGCGGTGTCTCGATGGTGGCCGTGAATGATTCAGGCTTGTCGGCCGAGACGGCTTGGCGGTAGAAGGTGGCGCCCAAGCCCCAGGTCACCGACTTGCCGTCAGGCGTCCAGTTGAGGTACTCGCCGCCTTCCTTGGAGAGCTTCTTGACCGGCATGGTCGAGCCTTCCGTGACCGAGATGGTCGGGGCTTCGGCGCCGACCTTGGGGATGGTGACGAGGTAGAGTTTGTTCTGGACTTCGGCAAGGGCCGACTGCCCGTCGGGCGAGATGCGGACGTCGCCGGCCGCAGGCGGCAATTGCGGTGGAATGGCACCGGGGCCGGTGATCTTGACGTGCGTCTTGCGGTCGGTTCCGTCGAAGCGCATCGAGACCAGGCCATTGGTCCCGGTCCAGACGTAGACGCGGTCTGAGTCCTTGGCGAAGTGCGGTGAACGGCCGGTGAAGGCCGCGATCAGTTTGGTCTCGCCGCCGCCCGCCGGCAGCCAGCGGAGTTGTAAGCCTTCGCCCGACTCCGCCTCGATGCGTTCGCGGCGCCCGCCGCTGACCACTACGATTCGTTCGCCATCCGGCGTCCAGGCGAGTTGTGAGTAGTAAGCCGCGCGACGCGAAAGCTGCTGCGGCGCGCCGCCGTCAACCGGAGCCTTCCAGATGTGGCCGCCTTCAGGACTCCAAGTGACATAAGCGACCCATTTCCCGTCGGGCGACCAGATGGGGGCGAATTCCCCGAGCGTCGCGTCGGTCAACCGGCGCGGCTTGCCGTCGGGCAGGTCCATGACGTATAGGCGGCTGAGTGCGCTGAAGGCGAGGCGCTTGCCGTCCGGCGATTGCGAAGGCCAGCGGATCAACCGCGCCTTGACCGGTCCCTCTTCGACGCGCGACTCGAAGTAGACGCGCGGGCCGATCTCCTGCTCGACCTTCGCCGTGAAAGGAATGTTGGTGGTCTTGCCCGATGCCACATCGACGCGAAAGATCTTGCCGCCGAGGGTGGTCACGACCTCCTTGCCGTCGGGCGTGAAAGCGTAGCCCGGCATGGTGTCGCGGGTGGCGCGTGATTCCAGGTCGTCGCGCGTGACGGGGTAGATCAGCCACCGCTCGTCGCCCGTCTCCAGCTCGCGCATGCGCAACCCGGTCTTCGTGTCGTGGCGCGTCGCGTAGACCAGCCACTTGCCGTCGGGCGAGAGTAGGGGCCGCATCCCGCCGCCCTGGGCGCCCGTGACGCGGGTCGCCTCGCCCGTCTCGCGGTCGAAGCGCATGACCTGCCACGGCGCCGAGGTAACGTTGTAGGTGAATGAACTGTTGCGCTGCGCAAAGAAGACCCATCGCCCGTCAGGCGCGGTGACGGCCCCGAGCGAGTTCTTCGCTGGCGGCTCGCCGGGCGTCGGGGGGCCGGTAGCCGTCCGCGATTTGATCAGCTCGATGCCTGAGCCGCCGTCCTTGTGATAAATCCAAATCGCGTTGGCGCCCAGCCCGCTCGTCTTAGAGACCAGGATGTAGTTGCCATCCGGCGTCCAGCTCGGCGAAGCGAAGAGGGACTTGGGGCCTTTGGTGACCGGCTTCGGGTTCTGCCCGTCCGAGTCCATAAGCCAGATGTTCTCCGAGCCGCTGCGGTCGCTCAAAAAAACGATCTTCTTGCCGTCGGGCGAGAATTTCGGCTGGCTGTCGAAAGACATCCCCTTGGCGATGACTTTCGCTTCGCCTCCCGCGAAGGGCAGCGTGTAGATGTCGCCGAGCAGCTCGAAGACAACTGTCTGGCCGTCGGGCGAGACGTCGAGCGAGAGCCAGGAGCCCTCGTCGGTCGTGAATTCGATCTTGCCGTCGGGCTTGAGCGGCAGGGTCTCTTCTTTCTTGGCGTCTTTCTTCTCGTCGTCTTTCTTCTGCTCATCTTGGGTTTGAGCTTGCGCCTCGACTTGAGTGTGCACCACTCTCCGCGAGAGTTCCGGGAAGAGTCTGAGCAACGCGGCGGCGATGATGAATGTCAAGAGAGCAGCCAGCATGAGTCTGAAGACCAAGCGAGAAGTCAATGGGGTGCGCGACATAGGGTTTCCTCCTAAACCGGTTGGGTCTGATTACTGCTTTTGCAGTCCTAAAGCGATAGACCATCAAGATGGAAGTAGATATTACAATCGCTGCTGAGCTGAGATCAACTGAGCGCGCGCTGTCCTATTCCTGTCAGGTTGCGGATGCGTTCGTCAACAGGCCCGGTGGAGGCCAAAGGACTGGTGGCGGAGACCGCCGCAACCTGACAGGTCGCGGGACATTCTTTCTCTTGAACTCTAGCGCCCACCTGCCCCGCCGTTCGGCAGTTTTTTCGTCAGAGCGTTTGGCTGGCGGCGGCAAAAAGAGTATTCTCTCCACCAGGAGGAACTCACCATGCAAACCTCACCCAAGCTGGTCAACTTTTTATTCGTCTGCGTGGCGGTCGTTATTCTATTCGTCTGCGTCGCGGTCGTCAGGCGGGCCCCGGTCGCTTCCGCCCGCCGCGGGCTGGTGACGGTGACCACGGCCCCGTTTACGGGCGCCCAGGAAGGCGGCTCGGTGCTGATCTACAACCTCTATTCTTCGAGCACCACCGATCCGACGGAGGATACCGTCCTCTTCATCAAGAGCAACGGCGGGAAGGTGGCGGTGCATTTCTTCCTGATTGACGGGAGCACGTGTACTCCGACCGATTTCTTCGTCTGCCTGGCCGCCGGGCAGCAAACCAGCTTCCGCGCCTCAGAGATCGACCCCGGAGCGATGGGCTACGCGGTGGCGGTGGCCGTCGACAGCCTGACCGGGTGCCCGATCAGCTTCAACGGCCTGGTCGGGGCGGCCGACATCCGGCTCGCCTCAGGCCACCAGGTGATGGGACTGCCGGCGGAAACTTTTCTGGCCCTCTACAGCGGCACGTGCAGTGATTGCGATGCCACTTCTTTTTCGGCGACGCTGAGGTTTGACGGCCTCCCCGCGACGGGCTGTAGTTATACCTTGATGCCTCGGGCGCTGGCGCTCGCGAACATCCCGAGCACCCTCGACGGCAACTCCACGCTGCTGATCGTCAACAGCCCGACCGGCGACTTCTCCGAAGGCCCCAACCGGATTGGCCCGGTCTTCGGCACGCTCACGAGCGACACGGGGAAATCCTCCAGCTTTAATTTCTTCGGCGGCTGCCAGCTCAAGACCCTGCTCTCCGATAGCTTCCCGCTGGTCGGCCCTCGGTTCACGAAGTTGATCCCGGCCGGCCACACCGGGAGGCTGAAGTTTTCTTCAACCGGCAGCCGGCCGTTGATTGGGGCGGCCATCAACAATCAACCGGCGCCCGGTTTCTGCGGGGGCAACACCGGCTGCAATCTCGACAAAGTGACCTTCATCGCCTCCGGCACGATGACGATCCCGGTCTTCCCGCCGAATTGCTAAACCATGTCCCGCGACCTGTTAGGTTGCGGCTGTGTGCGCCATCAGCCCTTTGGAATCAACCCGCCCTCCTCAATGGCAGCCTCCGCAACCTAACAGGAATAGGACAACGGGCGGACTTAAACGCCCCACCCCCTCAGGGTCAAAAAAATATTTTCGTGACCTGACCGATTTCCCCACCTGTTTTGCGACTTATATGAGTGGGGGCAGAAGAGACCCATCCGGCCGGGGCTGCTGAAGGAGCGACCTGCCGAGGGTGACCGGCTGCCCTGGGGATCAAGGATTACATCAGCCAATCATGGTGCCCGTTCTTCACTGGAGCTGTTGATTTCAGCAGCACCGGCGTGGATGTTTTCGCCAAGGCTCGCCACCACGCCCCTGATCGATCCGGCCGCCCGGATCAGGAGGTTCCCCCGATGTCACACGCCCTTCGCGCGCCGCTGGCCATCCTGCTCTCTGTGTGGCTGAGTTCTTCTCCGACGCTCTCCTTGCCCCCGGTGAGGGTGGCCGTGCCTACCCCCGCGCCCGGCGCGAGAGCCCCGCAACCGATCACCCACCCGCACAAGGCTGGCGAGCTGATCGTCAAGTTCCGCCCCGAGGCGCCCGCCTGGCAGAAGGACCAAGTTACCCAGACCTTCGGCAAGGGGAACAATCCGCGCCAAGAGTTGCGCGGCAAGGGCGGCGCGACCAAGCTCAAGCTCAAGGACAACCTCGATCTGGCCACTACCATCTTCAACCTCCAGCAGCTCAAGGCGATTGTTGAGTGGGCCGAGCCGAACTTCATCGTCAAAAGGACGGGTCTCACCGCGCCAACGCCCCCAACTCCCAATGACCCTCAGTTCCCGGCTCAATGGGCGCTCTCAAACACCGGGCAGCAGGGCGGGGTGATGGGCTCCGACATTGGCGCCGCCGGGGGTTGGGAGAAGACCACCGGCTCCCGCCAGACCGTCATCGCCGTGATCGACACCGGGGTGGACGCGACGCATCCTGACCTCGCCCATAACCTCTGGATCAATCAGGCCGAGGCCAATGGCCAGAAGAATCAGGACGATGACCAGGACGGCTACGTCGATGACATCTCGGGCTGGAACTTCGTCGCCGATAACAACGACGTCTCGGACGACCACGGCCACGGCACCCAGATGGCCGGCCTGATCGCCGCCGAAGGTAACAATGCCGCCGGCATCGCCGGGGTGATGTGGCAGGCGAGCTTGATGCCGCTCAAGGCGCTCGATGCGACCGGCAGCGGGACGATCACCGATGTGGTCGAGGCGATGGATTTCGCCATCGAGCACGGGGCCGGGGTGATCAACTGTAGTTTCGGGACAGATGGCTTCTCACAGGCCTGGCTGGAGGCGATCAATCGGGCGGCCGGGGCCGGCGCGCTGGTCGTGACTGCGGCCGGCAACAGCGGCCAAGACCTGGCGCAGGCGCCCTACTACCCGGCCAGCTATGGGGCGAGTAACGTGATCGCCGTCGCCGCCACCACCAACGGCGACCTGCTGGCCAACTTCTCCAATTGGGGCGCCACGGCCGTGCAGGTCGCCGCTCCCGGCATCGACA
>Ga0207646_10003392_pt1 | contig 18000 bp, 15 predicted proteins | sample KBSK5502metaG_FD_184343 | JGI IMG/M metagenome (GOLD analysis project Ga0207646, IMG submission 184343) | Corn, switchgrass and miscanthus rhizosphere microbial communities from Kellogg Biological Station, Michigan, USA - KBS K5-50-2 metaG... | ecosystem: Host-associated > Plants > Roots >...
AGATTCTGACGCGCTTAGCGAAAATATCCGACCTCAAGGTGATTTCGCGAACCTCCACTCAGCAGTACAAAAGTACACCGGAAAATCTGCGCGAGATCGCGAAGCAATTGGGCGTCGCGCACATCCTAGAGGGAAGTGTGCAGAAAAGCGGCGATGCTGTGCGCGTGAACGTGCAGCTGATCAAAGCAGCCAATGACTCACATCTTTGGGCAGATACATTTGATCGCAAACTGACCGACATCTTCTCCGTTGAAAGCGATATCGCAAAAGCTATCGCCGACCAATTGCAAGCAAAACTCACCGGTCGTGAAGAGCAAATCATCGCCGCCAGGCCGACGAACAATCCCGAGGCTTATGATGCCTATTTGCGCGGTCTGGCTTACACGCTGAAAACTCTCCCCACGCCCGTCAACGCCCTTGCCGCACAGAAATATCTCAGAGAAGCGGTTAGATTGGATCCGAAGTTCGCCCTTGGTTGGGCGCTGCTGTCAATCGTTGATGCGCGCGGCTATCTTACACAGAGTCTTCAACCAACTGTCGCCCTCCGTGAAGAGGCGCGGCAGGCAGCCGAGACCGCGCTCACTCTTCAGCCCAATCTTGGCGAGGCCATATTGGCTAAGGGCACTTATCACTACAACTGTCTGAAAGATTACGACACCGCCGTGCGGTACTTCGAGCAAGCACGTCAGTTGCTACCGAATAGCAGCTCGATTCCGGAATGGCTGGCTTATGTCGCACGCAGGCGAGGCCAGTGGGACCGGAGCGAAGCCTACTTCAACGAAGCCGGGCGGCTCGACCCGCGTAATGTTAATCTCTTCACCCAGCACGCGACGAACGATATCTGTCTTCGGCATTTTGCGGAAGCGCTGCGAAAGCTTGATCAGGTTCTCGATATTATACCGGACGACGTGGATACCCTTGCGCAAAAGGCGGCTATTGCACAAGCCAAGGGCGACCTGCCGCGTGCTTCAGCGCTTCTCGCTCCGCTCCACCCGAACGCCGACGACACCACCGCCTTGGGAACACAAGTTTACCAAGCGATCCTGGAGCGCCGCCCTGCACAAATCATCCTTCGGCTAAAGGAAATACTTGCCAAGCCTGATCCAGCGTTGGGTTACTTCAATGGCGAACTGCGCTTTTGGTTAGGTTGGGCGCAGGAACTCGCCGGCGACCATGCCGGCGCCAAGGAGAGTTGGCGACAGGCGCGCAGCGAACTGGAACCTTTCCTCAAAGAACAGCCGGACAATTATAACCTCATTGGCGATCTCGCGCTGATTAATATGGGCCTTGGTGACAAAGCCGCCGCGTTGGCTCTGGCCGAACGGGCGATGGTCGTGAATCCGATCGAGAAGGACGCGATAGTTGGTCCCATTCCAATCGAGATCCTCGCACGGGTGGCGGCGCGCATGGGAGAGCCTGACCGCGCCATCGCCGCTTTACAGAAACTACTTTCGATACCGTACGCTGGTGCGCTGACTGCGGGGATGCCGCTTACTCCTGCGCTGCTGCGGCTCGACCCGATGTTTGATCCAATCAGGAATGATCCGCGTTTCCAAAAACTTGTCGACTCGCCCGCACGGAAGTGATTAGGCCCATCTCAATTCGTCCACAAGACAGACGTTGCGGCTACGGATTTAAGGTGATGGCTTGGGCGGCGGCTTGGGCGGCGGTGGTGCTGGTTTTGGCTCAGGCGGCCGCGGACCTGGTTTTGGTCCCGGCGGCGGATCGTAGTCGAATCTAGACATGGACGAGATGCTGACTGCATTCCGCATTTCCTGTCAAGCCCGTTTTTAGGCGGTTTAACTACCGCAGCGCCGGTCTCCTTAAAACGAAAAGAGCGTAAGTCATCTCATCATTTAGAGAGAATGGCTGCTCAATGTTGTGCCGGAAATCATAGATGTCGCCCAGTTCTAGTGACGAAACCGAATCGAGCAGGCGCCGAAATTGCTTCCCCGTGTACGTGCGTAACTGAAAGTCGTCCCGTAAGCGAAATTCTTTTGACGCGCGGCGCACACGAACGGAAGTCCGAAGATTCTCGATCCGGCGGCGGATATCGACGCCTAGTACGCGCAACGTCATCGTCACTTCAATATCCCCTCGCCGCTCCGTCCAGCACCGAACGGCCCGTTTCTCGCCGTTCGACGGCAGCAAACGAAAACCGAGAATATAGACACCGCCCGGGCGAAGGCTTCGGGCTACGCACTCCAAATGGCTGCGCGCGCTCTGCTCCGTCAACAAGTGGCGAAACGTGTTAACGGTGCAGTATGCGCCATCAACTGCATCCGGCAGACGAAAGTCGATCATATCAGCCCTGAATGTCTCGGCATAAAGTCGCCGACGCATAAGCCGTCGTCGAAGGTAGCTCAACGCTGGCCGGCTCAAATCGAATCCGATCATTTCGTACCCGCGGCCGGCCAATTCCGTAATTAGCCGCCCGCTGCCGCATGCGGGTTCCAACAACCGACGGGCCGGGGAGTGACAGTACTTAAGACAAGCGTTGTCGATGAAGTCGGCCTCCATCAAGGTGTAAGCTTGGTAAGCAATATCGTAATACTGCGGATAATTATAAGGGCTGCCGGACAGCGCATGCATTACGACGCGCTCATGGTTCGCTCAATTCCCCAAGAGTGGCGGCGAAATGCATATCTCTTGTAAACCAAACAGGCATTGAGTAACGAGTCCCTCGGCTGACTCGAGCTACACCGTGAACAAAATCGCCGCTGCTGGGAAAAGCCACTAACAATCCGCACTCTGGACAGATACAAACGTTGTGCTGTGGAAAGCACAGATCGCCACCGCTGAAATCCGAATTCAGGTACACAATTGCCGTGTAATCTCGCTGGGGCGTGTGGTTTGGAATCCATTTATCGCCAACATACTTTTCGTTGTCCGCATGAGCTTCATGGAAACCGCCCTCTCGCAGGGCAGCCAAGAACAGTGATTCGAGAACGAGGCCTGTGACTCCAAAGAATTCTTGTATTCGATCCTGCAGCCTCTTGGTTATTCCTCGCAAATATTGCCCAACTTCTGTGCTTCCACTGAAAACCGAGTAATCGATTACTCGGTTTCCGTTGTAATCCAGGCCGACGTCCGGATTCCAAAACGTCTCGTACAGCAAAATGAGATATTCGCAATCTTCAGAAGGTAGCCACTTATTGTCTAGGAGAATGCGTTCCGATTCGTTCATATAACAGAATCATTGCGCCTCCGCGTATCCGATGCCCCTTATCAATTCAAGTTCGAACCTGTAGGGCAGTCAGTTCCACCTCCCAGGTCCCAGTCTAGAGCGCGAAGAAAGCTTTCGGACGGTTGAGGAAAGTGGCGGTGTATTCGCGCTGTTTGGCGGCGTGGTCGGCGCTGGGCGTAGCGGCGTCTTTTAGGATACCTTCGGTTTCCATTTTCCGGTTCGCCAGTAGTTCGCTCAATTGGCGCAGGCAGTCGGGTGATTCGCGAATCACATCCGCCATCACGTCATTTGCTGATTTCCATGACGTAACAATCGCCGTCAGCTCGCACCGTCGCGCTCCGTTAATTACCGCCTGGTGAACGCGCCACTATCGCAATGAGAACAAACGCGAAAACGAGGCCGATGGCGGCGCACAACATCGACAAGTGCACTCCGGAATCGAGCAGGTTTAGAGCAAGAAAAATCATGGCTCCAGAGCGATAAAGCGGACGACTTTATTAAGATTTCCTCCGCCCGCAAAGGCAATTTGGTTTGACACAAACTTTGCTGCCAATATGCAAACTTCCGCCCTAGTTTGCCCGCCTGTTAGATGGTATCAGCGTCAAGGGTGCTGCGGTTTCAGGTATTCTTCCAGAAAAGCGTCTAGCTTTTCGTGGAAAGCGACTTTGGCTTCGTTCTCAAAGTCGTGTCCTTCACCATCGAACGGCAGATATTCCGGGTTCAGCCCGCGCTTTTGCAGGGCGGCAACGAGTTCTTCTGACTGCAGACAATTAACACGAACATCTCCCGCACCATGGGAGATTAAAAGTGGCGCTTTGATTTGATCGACATGCAATAACGGCGATTGCGCCGCGAGTAGAGGCCCGTCTGTTCGTGGATCGCCAATTTTTGCGTAGAGTTCCGGTAAGAGAGAGCCCCAATAAGCTGGGAGCGTCTCAAGAAAATTCAGCAAGTTTGTAATTCCGGCACGGTCTGCGCCCGCAGCGTACAAATTCGGGGTGAACGTTATACCGTTCAGCGCGGCGTAGCCACCGTAACTTTCACCGTATATCGCAATTCGAGCAGGATCGATCAACCCCGAGTTGAGCAGCCATTTTACACCGGCTGTAATATCGCACTGCATTTTCCCACCCCATTGTTTGAAACCCGCCTTCCAAAAGTCTTTTCCGTAGCCCAGTGAGCCTCGAAAATTCATTTGCAAAACAGCATATCCTCGATTGGCCAGAAATTGGACGTCTGGATTATAACCCCAACTATCCCGGGCCCACGGTCCGCTATGGGGATATATGACCGCTGGCAAACGTCTGTGGCCGCGTTTAAGTGGAAGCGTCAAATAGCCGTGGATCATGACTCCATCGTTCGGATATTGAATCGCCTTCATCGGCGACAACTGGCCTTGTTTCAGTGCGGGGACAACGTCAGCTAATTTTCTTAAATCATTTGTGCGGCTGTCGAAAAGATAGCGAGCACCCGGCGCCCGATCCTGGGACGTAGCAACAATAAACTTTTCCTCGGCGAGATCATGACCGGTGAAACGAACTACTGAGTTTGGAAATCTACGATCCAGAACATCGAAAATTTTCTCCGTCCTTTTATCGAAGAATCGCCGCTGCAATTTCCAATCGAAGTATTCAGCATGCGTTGCGATGTTGCGCGTTTTCGAAAACTCCAATCTGTCCAGATCGAACTCGGGATGCTCGTAAAGAGGGGCCCCGACTTCCTTTCCAGTCTCGGGATCGATGAGAACGAGCGCGGCTTTGTCCCGATTGATGTTCGAAATCGCGTAAAGCAATTTGTTATCGGCCGTATAACACTGTGGAACAATGGAGTCGGTGAAGTCAGTTGTGCACACCGGCTTGAATTCACAGGTTTCATTTAGTCGCGTACACAAAGTTGTCTGAGTACCTTCCCGGGTAATTGCAACCCGAACGCGGCCGTCGTGATCGACCATCCAAGCTATTGCGCCGAGAGTGTTCTTTACAACCATGTCGATCTTGTTTGGATCGGCATCGACGACATTGACGCGGCAAACGTCGAAAATGTGAGGATCGCGCCGATTTAAAGCGATCAGGATGTCTGTATCGGATACGCCCTCTAAATCGTCCACCAGTGCGCTTCGGACATTCGGAAAGGGAGTTAAATCCTCAGCCTCCGCGTTTGCGTCGCTCTTCGTAACGTCAACGCGATAAAAATGGAATTGTTCGTTCCCGTGATTGTCTTTTCTAAAAACAATGTAGTGGTTCCCTTTCCAAAAGTAGTCAGGCGGGACATCGCGTTCTGCCAGCGATGTAACACGCCTGCCAGCATCGAATTGAGCCTCAGCGTGAGGAATCTGCAGAATATCCATCGTACTTTCCGACGTGAGCCTCGTTTTTTTGCCACCCGCAATCGGCTCGACGAAAATGTTTAGATGCGAATGCCATTCCTGCAGAAACGAGAGCGTTTTCCCGTCGGGAGAGATGCGGTAAGCGGTCCGAGCTGGATTACCGAAGAAGGTTTGGACGGGAATTTTTTCTCGCGTGCGTGAGGAAGCGTCACTAACAGGCACCAAAAGAACCGCAAGCGGGCCAAGGAGGGCGACAAGTCGGGATGTGGCGACAAGATTTCTCAAGCCGGCAAGTATCAGATCAATTTCACAGCAGCGGCGCAATCTTATTCCAGAGCTGAGCGCCCAGAAGTTTCACGGGGCAGCGCCCGGCAGAGGCCAATTTTGTACTTGCCTCCAGGAATCCTTTGCGCCAAAACAGCGCCATTATGAAAGCCCTACCAGGAAGACACAGTTATGTGGTGCTAATGCTGGGTATCTTGGGATGCATTTTGATCACCTCTTACGCTCAACAGAAACCGACCGCCGGGGCGAGCGGCAAAGTCGAGGTCATGAAGGACACCAAAGGCAATGTTAATGGCATCGTGATTCACCCCGGCAAAACGCTAACAGCGCAGCAGGAACGGGATCTCGAAAAGGCGCTGGGGGCGTTCAACGAATCCCTATACAAACTTGAGAAGCGCGACAAGGGCAAAGTGGAAACAAAGGGAAGTTTAAGCGATGCAAAATTAAGCGCGTCGCTAAAGTCCGAACTGGCAGACGCGCGGGTCAAGAACTTATCAGGCTACGACGTTGTTTTCACGGTCAGTGTGAGCGTCGCAACGAGTGCGACTCGTGACTATTCCAAAGAGCTAGCGCAGGTTGTGCAAGTTTTGCAGCGGGAACGATAACTGCCCGCTCACGCTATTAGGCAACATTTGCGCGGAAGCTTTCTTTATCTCGCAGCATTTGGCGTCCATTTCTCTCTCCTAGTCGCCGGTACTTTTCGCGACACGGCTTGGGTGCTCGGGCATGGTTACACGCTTTTACCAGATTCACTTGAGAATTTCTGGAAGCAAACAGAACGGGTCACTGAAGCCGCTTTAGGGCGCACCTTACGAAATTCTAATCCACTGCGGCAGGGCGTTGTCGCATATACATACAGTTCCGGCATCGAAGGTGCCTACATGTTTTTCGCCCCCGGCGTGCCGAGCAGCTTTAAACTCGTATTCGAGGTGCATAATGCAAGCGGAGCGGTTGAGTACGATTTGCCGCGTATCCACGAACCAGCCTCGGCCGTACGCCTTTCAACTCTTTTAGATTACGTCGGGCGCACTGAGTACGCTCCATTGCGTGAGTTAATGGTCAAGGTGCTAACCTACTCGGTCTGGCAAAGGCATCCTAGTGCAAGCACTATCCGGGCAATACTGGGATACATTGAGGAGCCCACTCCAGCAGAGGCACGGAGCGGCAAGAAAGAATCTTACCGAGTTCTTTACGCCTACGATTTCACCTTTGCCCCGTCCACCGATTCGGACACTCCGTAGTTAACAGTGCGCCACCTATATCACGGACTGCAGAAATTCTTTTTCGCAGCAACTTCGGACACATGGCTTTCTATACTGAGGTTTGGTCTCGGTCTTCAAGTCATAGTTTATTGCATTTCGATCCGCGGCGATTGGAACGAGCTGCTTGCGACCAAGGGTAGTGGATTTATTAGCCGCGAGTTAGCGGAGGCAATTCTTAGCGCAAACAGCTTCCTCATTCCCCGTGTAGGTTGGCTCACAAGCTTGTTGCACTTATTGGGTATCGGAGAGCAGGCTGCGCTATCGTTGACATGGGCATCTTTACTATTGGCCGGTCTCTTTTTGAGTGCGGGATTGTTCAGCCGTGTCTCTTCTATCTTCGCATGGTTTCTTTATCTTTGCGCCGCAAAGAGCGGAGCACTGGCAGCATACGGCGCCGATCAAATGACGATAATTGGATTGTTCTACTTGATGGTTTCGCCACTACCGGACCGATTTAGTCTGGATCATAGACTCCGGAAGTACCCCATCAAAGACGCATGGCTCCACGGTTTTTTTCGGCGCGTGCTTCAGCTTCATCTCTGCGTGATTTATTTCTCGAGCGGCGTCACCAAATGTTTAGGAGTCGGCTGGTGGAACGGCGCGAGCATGTGGCGAGCACTAACGCGTCCGCCGTTCAACATTATTCCTGTTGATATCATTCTTTCCGGACGTGCTCTGCTCCCGGTCGTCGGCATTGCTATTCTTGTGCTCGAAACAGGCTATCCGCTTTTTATCTGGGTCAACAGGACACGGTTCATCTGGTTAATCGCAATCCTGTGTATGCATCTTGCAATCGGTCTCACGATGGGTCTCTACCTTTTTTCCCTGATCATGATCGTCCTCAATTTGGCCGCCTTCGGATCTGAATATCTTTTCCGCACGAGCAATTCCGAGGAGTCTGTTTCCGCGCAGGAGGTCTGATCTGGCGGGTCCGCCGTGGTGGCTGCATTCCCAGCCGCAATTGGCTGGTCCGGACCGAACTTTCGCTTGAGTTCGCCGGAGAAATAGTTGGGGACTCCCAATTATGCGAATGATTGCTCACCAAAGTCAACGAGAGCGACCAGCTGCGTTGCCCTTCGAACCTTATTTTGGTAGAATCGCCGATCCGATGCGCCTCAACGAGGAGATGGAGGCTTGGCTCGAGCGCGACAATGATCAGCTCGCGCTGCACGGCAACTGTTCCATCGGACGCGCGGTTTTAAACACGATAGTTCTCGACTCGCCCAAAGTCTCGCGATTGCATTCGATCATCCATTTGGAAGACAACGGCGCCTTTTGGCTGATCGATTTGGGCAGCAGTAATGGCACTTTCCTTAATCGGCGACGAATCCATGAACCGGTCCGACTCCGCGATCAGGATGAGATTAATATTGGCGGCACGACGTTCGTATTCCATCAGCCGCGGAGCAAACCCTCAGGCGAACTAAAAGCGAATGCTCTCTTAACTTTGCAAGAAGTTGAGAATATCGATTGTTGGTTGCTGGTCGCGGATATCAAGAATTTCACGCCGCTCAGCCGTTCCATGATTAGCGGCGAGCTTGCTAATTTAGTCAATGCCTGGCTGGGCTCCTGTAAGAGTATCATCGAACAACATCAGGGCACCGTGAACAAATATCTGGGTGACGGAATTCTCGCCTATTGGCGCGACGACTCCGATGCCACGCAAGATATCATTTCAGCCGTCAACGCATTGAAAGCTTCGCAAACAGGCGATGGACCACCTTTTCGTTTCGTCGTCCACTTCGGGACCGTGGCCATTGGCGGCGTGCCTTCGACCAGAGAAGAAACCTTAATGGGCAGCGAAGTGAATCTCGTATTTCGCTTAGAGAAGGTGCTTTCCACTCTCGGAGAATCGTGCGGCATTAGCGAGCCAGCGCGCCTGAAGCTCGGAGATACCATCCATTGCCGCTTGCTCGGCGAGTACGAACTGAAGGGCTTCGAGAGAAAGTGCGCGTTGTTCGCAATCTGACCGCGCCAAAAGCACACCTTCGGCGCAGATCTTTGCTTAACTTTTTCGAGAACTTCGTTGAGATTTTTCCGGAGGAACCGGTAAAGGCTTTGATTGGCAAGGCCTTAGATAACGAAATCGCAGAGAGGTTTAAAACTTGCCTAACAAATACGTAAATACCATAATTCGCCTCCGTGACTTCGGACGCCGGCACTACGGCCGAAAACTTTCCGGCGCGTTTCGCCACCACACGCTGGAGCGTCGTTCTTTCTTGCACGGATGGCCGAGCCACTACTCAAACCGCACGCGATGCGCTGAGTCAGCTTTGCCAGATTTATTGGCGACCTATTTTTGCGTTCATTTGCCGACACGGTCATGCGGTTCCGGACGCTCAGGATCTTACCCAGGATTTTCTTGTCATGCTTCTTGAAGGACATCTCCTGGAGCGCGCAGATCCAAGTCGCGGACGTTTTCGATCGCTCCTCCTCAAAGCACTGCGAGATTTCTTAAATGACGCCAGAGACAAACAACGGGCGCGCAAACGCGGCGGCGATGTGCGTTTTATCGCGTGGGACGAATGGATGGCCGAGTTTCCATCGCAATTCTCGGTCTCGTCACGCGAGGCCGAAACTTGGCCGCCGGAAAAGATTTTCGATGTGCGGTGGGCAGCGACGGTGGTTGAGCACGCTTTGAGTCGGCTCAGTGAGGAATGCGAGCAGCGCGGACGGCGTCGCATCTTTGATGTGCTAAGCAGTTGTCTGGCAGCAGAGCGTGAAGACGTTTCCTACGCCGATTTTGCGAAAACGCTTGGCGTGCCAGAAACATCGGTGAAACGCCTCGTCCACCAATTGCGGAAGCGATATCGAACAATCCTTCGTGAAGAAGTCGCTGATACGGTCGAGAGCCCGGACGACTTGGAGGACGAACTGCGCTATCTCTGTGCCGCGTTGGCCACTGCGCAGTAGCCATGATCAACTCTGCGGGCGTCGTTAGTCCGGTCGGACTGCAAGAAGAACCGATCGCCTGTCCGCAATGTGGATCGACATCGCGCGTCGGCCGCGGCCTTTGTTTAAAATGCCTCCTTTATCGCGGTCTCGGCGAAGAAACTTACGACAACGAAACGTTGGAAAACGTTTTAGACACAGTGGACGTTCGCGACGCCGACTGGCGACTGGGCAATTATCAAGTCCTCGAGGAAATCGGACGCGGCGGGATGGGCATTATTTATCGCGTGCGACAACGTCACTCGCGCCGCATCGTTGCTTTAAAGCGCATTCTGGCCCATCACGCTGATTCCCGCGACACCCTCGTGCGTTTTCGCCGTGAAGCGGAAGCGGCGGCAAGTCTGGATCATCCAAATATTCTCCCGATTTACGAAGTAAGTGAAGGCGAAGACGGACTGCCGTTTTTCAGCATGAAGTTCGCAGCCGGCGGTAGCTTATTAGAGAGCCAAGCGGCATTACAAAGTGAGACGCGTGAAGCAGTCGCGCTCATGGCAAAGGTCTCGCGTGCCGTCGAATACGCACACAGCCGAGGTATTCTTCATCGAGATCTCAAACCGGGAAACATTTTGCTCGATGGCCGCGGCGAACCCATGGTGAGCGATTTCGGTTTGGCGAAATGGCTCGACGCGTCGAGTGATCTAACTCGCACGCTCACCGTTTTCGGCACCCCGGGATATATCGCGCCGGAGCAAGCACATGGCCCGGCTTCTAGCCTGAAGCCAACCGCAGACATTTACAGCTTGGGTGCAATTCTTTTTGATTTAATCGCGGGGCGGCCGCCCTTTCTGGGCGAGCACGCGTTTTCAGTGATCCAACAGGCGGCGGAAAAACCGGCGCCGAAGTTGCGATCCATCAATTCCAAAGTTGATCGTGACTTGGAAACGATTTGTGCGCGCTGTTTGGAACGCGAACCAGGCGCGCGCTACTATTCTGCCGGACATCTCGCAACAGACCTCGAGCGCTGGCTGGAAGGAAGGCCAATTGTTGCGCGGCCCGTGTCGCCGGTAGTTCGCATTTGGCGTTGGGCGCGAAGAAATCCCAAGCTCGCCGCGAGCGTTGCTGGATGCGCGCTAGGCGGATTAACGATTTTGGCTTTTGTAACTCTCACGCTGATATCGGATGGACGTCTCTTTCAGTCAAAACTTGGCGTCTCCGAAAAAAGTATCGCCATTCTGCCATTTCAAAATCTCAGCGATGAAAAACAGGATGCTTTCTTTGCAAATGGCGTACAAGACGAAATTCTCAACGATTTGGCCAGAGTTGCCGACCTCAAAGTAATCAGCCGTACGAGTGTGATGCAGTACCACAGCGACAGCTCGCGCAATCTACGCGAAATTGCCAAGGCTCTGGGCGTCGCACACGTCGTTGAAGGCAGCGTGCAGCGTATAGGCGACCGCGTTCGGGTTAGCGCGCAATTGATAGATGCAAGAACTGATACGCATATCTGGGCAGAACGCTATGATCGCCAACTCGCCGATGTATTCGCGATCGAGAGCGAGCTCGCTGAACAAATCGTGTCCCGGCTAAAAGCAACCCTTTCGCCACAAGAGAAAGGTGCGATTGAAGAGCGTCCTACGCAGAACCTCGCGGCCTATGACCTTTATCTGCAGGCTAAAACTCTAATCGATGGCATCGGATTTACCGTGACGGGCAAGGAGGATCTCCTCGAGGCCACCCGCCTTCTAGAATCTGCAGTCAAAACCGATCCCGAGTTTTTCCTCGGTTATTACCAACTCGCCAGAGCGCACGGAATCTTTTATTTCCAGGGCTTGGAACACACGCCGAACCGCCTTGCCTTAGCGGAGAAGGCTGTAGCAAAGATGCAGCGTCTGCGACCAAATGCAGGCGAGACGCATTTGGCTTTGGCGCAAAATCTTTATTGGGGATCTCGCGACTATGCTCGCGCCCGTCAAGAGCTGGCAATAGCGCGGCCCCTGTTGCCAAACGAACCCCTCGCTCTGGTCCTGGCTGCTTATATCGATCGGAGAGAGGGTCGCTGGGAAGAATCCACCAGAGAACTGGAACAAGCGTTGCAGCTCGATCCGCGAAACACTTTCGTACTCCAAGTTGTCTCGTACAACTATGAGTATCTTCGAGCGTTCGAAAAAATGGCGACCACTTCTGATCGCATCATAGCGATCGACGCAAACAATGTGGTTGCTCGGGTCCATCGCGCATGGATCGATTTGCTTTGGCATGCCGATCCCCAGCCATTGCGGTCGGCAATTGAATCAGTTCTCCGGACTGAACCAACGGCCGCAGCGAGCATCTCCGGCTATTGGATGTATTGCGCGTTGTGGCAGCGTGACGCCTCAGAGCTGAAACGCGCGGTTGCGGTTCTGCCTAACGATGGCTGCCGCGACGACGCTATTCCTTTTCCGCACGCGTGGTGCGAAGGAGTAGCCGCTCGCTCCGAAAACAATGAAAACGCTGCGCGTGCTGCATTCACACGCGCTCGATCGCAAGTCGCAGAGCTGGTCCAACAGCAGGCCAATTACGCAGAGGCAATTTGTGCTCTCGGAGTCATCGATGCGGCTTTGGGAAAAAAAGACGAGGCAATCAAAGAGGGGCGGCGGGCCGTCAATTTAGTACCTCCCACCAAGGACGCCATGGGTGGAGCAAAGCTACTCGAATATCTCATCTTCATACATGGATGGAATGGCGACAAGGATTCGGCCATCCAAGAACTAACCAAGCTGGCACAAATGCCGAGCGACCTGAGCTATGGCGAGTTGCGCCTACACCCATTCCTGGACCCGCTCCGCGGCGACCCGCGCTTCGAGAAAATCGTCGCGTCGCTCGCGCCGGACGCAAAGAAGCCATAGATACTTCGCTGGCTCAGCGTGGTACCGACGGAGCCGAAGCGCCCATCAGTAGCGTAGCTGGGAACAATTTTTTCATAAGGACCTCTTGAATGGACTTTCGCGATGCCCGACCAACTGGAGCTCTTAGCGCTCGCCGAGACGCGATGTAAAGGAGAATCGCTCCCAAATTGTGCGGCCTCGCCCGACAATTATACCTCGGCTGGCGTAGCAGAGATACGTCTTCGAGAACTTCGCCCGAGTTTTCCCGGAAAAGCTTGTGACGGCTCGAGTATGACAAGCTGCATCAATTCAGGAAAGAAAGCGCTTGAAGTTCGCTGTTGCAGCGCATTTAATCCGGACTTCTCATTGAATCACGCCTCCCCCATCAGGGCGATTTTGAGCTGTTTATTCGTCGGCGGACACTTATTGTGCGCGACCTATTATGCGGAGGCTGATGTTCCCGGGCGAGGCGCACAATCCAATGGTACGGAGGCTGAAACGACGACGCCTTGCCCGCCGTACGTAACGAAAGACTCCCCCGATGAGGCTGTTGACGCGACCGCGCGTCTGCTCGTTGAACGGTTGAAGCTTGATGATGCGGTCGAACGCGACAGAGCAGCGGCAGCTCTTCAAGCGATGGGAACGAACGCGGCAAACGCTCTCGCAAGGCATATCGAACGGTATGTTCAAACCGGCGCTGACATAGCCGGAACAACAACTGCGATCACCATTTTAGCGAAAATCGGAACTGATGTTGTCGATAACGACGAAGTTACTAAAGCGCTTCTCTGCGCGGCGGAGACTAATGGATCCGACTGGTCTGTCCTTCAATTGCGACTTGCCGCAATCGATGCAATTGGACAGGTCAATAAGTACAGAGGCGCGCAGTTCACGGGCGACGATGACGATTCAATCGAGAATCTTAACCCGAGGCTCGCCCTCGTCACATGTGAGGCATTGGAAACCATAGCGGACGACCTGCTCATGGAGCAGTTGTCAAGGAAGAGCTCGTCAGAAGCACCAGTGCCAAATCCACGCGACGGGACGTTTTACAAATACATTAGCTTTCTGCACGACTTGCAAGGAAAGCTTCTAGAACTGGCGGCGCAGGCAAGCGCCGCCAGTTCTTCCTCCAAAGGCGCGGAGCCAAAGTTCACAAAACTCACCGACGCGAAGACTCTTGCCGCATGTTTGAAAAAGGTTGTAACAGCCTATTCCGACGCAACCACAGCAAAAAACCTCAAGGATGGAAAGCCCGATAACGCGTCGGATAAGATGCCGTGGCAATTCCAAACCGAATCGGCTTACGATCTCGTGACAGAGACGAGCCAACTGAGCAACGACCTAAACGTACTCACCGATTTCGCGGACGCCCGAACTGATCTGACGGAGCTCGTATCCACCTTGGCAACTATTGGCAATAAAAGCCCTAACCTAGATCCGACTATCGCAAGCGCGCTAAACGCAATCTTTTCAACGCCACCGGAAAAAAAGCCCGCTGAGGGTGCAAAAAAGGAAGCCAAGACGGACGAAGAGAAGAAAGACGGTGGTAAAAAAGACGGTGGGACGGCCAAGGATGGGGACAAGGCGAAAACAAAAAACTAACACAACCATGAGGACTGAATACAGGAACCCGCTAAGGCTAGCATTTGCGATAGCCTTTTTGTTGTTACCGATCTTCACTGATGTCGGTTGTCAGCACGTTGGTCCGGGGACGATTGTCGATGATCGACTTGCGTACAACAACTCAATTGTCACCTCATGGGAGCAGCAGGCGCTGCTAAACATCGTGCGGGCGCGCTATGACGATTTGGTTGGATTCGTCAACGTCGATTCCATGGCGCAAACCCACACCCTAACCGGAACAACACAGGGAACGTTTAGTGCGTCAATACTTCCCTGGAACCGCGTGATGAACACACTGATGCCAAGTCTGATGGGAACACGTACGACGACCGACTCACCTCTTATCACGTACACACCACAGACAAATTCGGATTTTATCCGCAATTTAAATGTGCCGATTAAGCCAGTCGAAATTTTTTCTACTCTGATTGAAAGTAATTATAACGCCGACGCGTTGCTGAACCTGACGTTGTACTCAGTCAATGATATCAATAATGTTCTACCCAATAGCCGCGATAATCTACCTTTAAGAAACAATGTATTCAGAAGCCTGACAAGGGCTATCGAGTGCGCGCATATTCATGGTGATCTTAGCTTCTACACACAGGCAGTTTCCGGCACAGATACGCCAAAAGTATTCCTAATGATCTCGGATAGGGATTCAAAACCATGCCAAAGTCGAGAGCTGCTATTTTATCCACAACTTGATCCGAGCACCTATTCGTCGAGTCCTGTTGAATTCATTCGGGAGACACTGCACCTTAGAGCTGCAGCTAACCAGTTCGAGATTGTTGCAGCCACGCGTCCTATGCACGAAGACGAAATCGCGGTGCGAACTCGATCGGTCATCGCTGCGATACGATGGCTGTCTAACTACGTCGAGCCGACATTACTTATCGACAAAAGCGACCCACCACTGATCGTTAAGTCAGATACCGGAAAACCCCGCCAAGCGTTTTCTGCCGTTCGTTACCGTAGCAACTGGTACTGGATTCCACAAGGTCACACGAATTCGCAGTTCTCGTTGATCTATCTAAGAACTTTGCTGGCACTAGCTGACACGAGCGCAAAGCCAAGCCCACCGATTCTAACTATTCCAACGAGATAATCCTTTTCCGACTCAAAGCGCGAAGAAGGTCTTCAGTCGGTTCAGAAAGTTCGCGGTGTATTCGCGTTGCTTGGCGGCTCGGTCGGCGCTGGTCGTAGCCGCGTCTTTGAGAATTCCTTCAGTTTCCATTTTGCGCCGCGCCAATAGCTCGCTCAGTTGTTTCAAACAATCGGGCGATTCCCGAATCACGTCTCCCATTACGTCCTTGCTGATCTCCATGACGTAGCAATCGCCATCAGCCCGAACCGTCGCGCTCCGTTTTTCGCCTGTTAACAGCGACATTTCCCCGAAACAGTCGCCCGAACGCAATGTCGCCACGGGGATTGTCGATCCATTCTTCGAAACCGACACTTCCGCCGCGCCGCGGAGCAAAATAAACATCGAGTCCCCTTCCGCGCCTTCTTCAATTACGCGCTCGCCGCGGCCGAAATGATCGAGGTGCGATTGTTTGACCAGATTGTCGATCTGCGTGTCGGACAAACACTGGAAGAGGGGTTCGCCCCGCAGAATCGAGCGGGCTTCTTCGTGACCCTCCGGCACCGGCGCGGCGGGGCGCCGTTCCAACTGCAAAGTGCGAATGGGGTATGGAATATTGATGCGCTGGCGTTTCAATTCGTACCAAACATTCGTGCGGACGGCGTCGTTGATCTCATTGATCCGGGCGTGATTGCCCATGTAGAACTTGATCTCGTAAGTGACCGCGTGCTCGGCGAAATCGACCAAGAACACTCTCACTTTGGGCTCGGTGAGAACATTGGTTGCGCTTTGGGCCGCGCGCGTTAGCGCATCTTTGACGCGGTTCGGGGGCACGCTGTAGTCCACGCCTACTCGGATCCGCATCGCATGGACTTCCGTCGGATAATGCAGATTAACGATTGTGCTCTTGACGATTTCGTTGTTCGGAATGTCGAGGTAAATGCCGTCGTTCGTGCGCAACCGCGTCGAGCGCCAGTTGATTTCCATTACTTCGCCGTAGGTGTCGCCCACCTTTAGCCAGTCGGTCACTTTGTACGGGCGATTGATTTGCAACGACATGCCGGCAATGATGCCGCCGAGAAGATTCTGACCGGCCAAGCCGAGGATTACGGCTGCGACCCCGGATGTTGCGACAACGCTCTTCAGACCGCGCTCGGCGTGATATGCGAAACTCAGAACGAAAAGCAGCGCGACGACGAAAATAATGAGGGCGACAACCTCACGCAGAAAATGCGGAATCGGCGTTTGTTTGCGCCGTTCAAAGTAAATGTCCCAAACGTAACGATTGACCAACGCGACGATGAGCGCTGTGCTGAGCAATATTGCCGCGGCGCCGACATGCACCCGCCACGGCGCCTCCAGTCCGTAGACAGCAAGCGCGACGTAGAATGCAAGCGCGAGACAGAAAAGTTGATACAGAATTCCGAGGCGAACTTCGGCGCGCCGTTTTAGAAATCGCCCGAAGCTTAACGCAACAATGAACGTTCCGATGAACGCGACAATGCTTAACGCGGCTCGCTGCGTGTCGAACGAGAAGGCAGACATCGGCTAATCGCTGCGATCATACTCGCGCAACCACGCGGCGACAAGCTTTGCGCGTTGTCGATCTTGCAACGCCCTCCTATTCGCCCCGCTTGCGTTTGTCGATCTCGTCTAGACGGCGAATAATGTCGCTCAACAACAGCTCGTTCTTCAGGTTCACTTGATAGTCGAGGTTGGCGCGCAGCCGGTCTTTATGTGCCTGCCTGTTTTGCGACATCATAATAATTGGCGCTTGCAATGCGGCGAGCATATTGAGCGCCGTGCTAAGCAGCAGATAAGGATATCGATCGAAAGCTTTGCTCACAAACAGCCAACTGTTCACCACCACCCACACCATGAGAAAAGTCAGGAATGCAGTGATGAATTTCCAACTGCCGCCAAACTCCGCGATCCTGTCCGCGGCACGATCGGCGAATGTCATACGCAAGGCTTCTTCCTGATTTACGTTGCGAGAGACGCGATGCCGCAAAAGCTCGTCCGTTCGCCGCAAACGAGCGGTCAACTCCGTGACCAACTCCAGCGTCACGCGCGGATCGCTTCTCATGAACGACAGAAAATCATCGCGCGTCAATTTGGCCAACCGCGCATTCTCCGTTGCCGTCGCGTTGGCCGATCGTCCCTGGCCATCTAGCATCGCCATGTCGCCGAAGAAATCCCCCGGCCCAAGTTCGGCCAGCGTAACAACGTGGCCGTCTGCATCCGTGATGCTGATTCTCACTTTGCCAATGTCGATCAAATACATGGCGTCCCCCGGATCGCCGTTGCGGAAAATCGTCGCCGACTTCGGATAATCGTGAATGGTCAGGTACTTACCCAATTCTGCGGTCGCCTTGGAATCGAGCGAGGCGAATAACGGAACCGAACGTAACGCGGCAACATCCATGTCTGATTAAGAGTTCAACAAACCGGCGATTATATAACGACCGCACCGC
>Ga0207646_10003393_pt1 | contig 17998 bp, 12 predicted proteins | sample KBSK5502metaG_FD_184343 | JGI IMG/M metagenome (GOLD analysis project Ga0207646, IMG submission 184343) | Corn, switchgrass and miscanthus rhizosphere microbial communities from Kellogg Biological Station, Michigan, USA - KBS K5-50-2 metaG... | ecosystem: Host-associated > Plants > Roots >...
GAAGACCAACTCCGACGACACAATGACCGTTGGCCGAATCGATTACCAGCGCAGCGACAAACACTCGCTGTTCGGCCGTGATGAACTCGCGCGCCTGGACGCTCCGAGCGACTACGATGGAAAGACCTGGTTCTCACTCGGCCAGGGCGATTACATCCGCCGCGCTCAGTCGTTTGTATTGGGCGACACATATTCGATCAGTCCGAATATGGTGAGTTCGTTCCGGGGAACTCTACTGCGCACGATCAATGAGAAGACCGTTAAAGCAAATCTGTTCAATTTCGTTGACCTGGGAGTGAAGGGATTGTGGTATCCGGAGAACTATCCAAAGATCATCACGATTCAGGTTCAGGGAGCCTTCAGCAGCGGGCCGGGAGGTGCGGCCATGCACACGCCGGGAGTGACAAATTCGACAATCTATCAGTTTGCGGAAGATCTCAGCCTCGTCCATGGAGCTCACCAGATCGGGTTCGGGGCGAACTTCATTCACTCGAACATGAACTACACGGCCAGCACCGCCACGCCTGGAATGTTCGTTTTCAATTCCACGAATACCGGGCTCTCGCTTGGTGATTTCATGCTGGGCAAAGCGAACTCCTGGACCCAGAGCCAGATTTCCGCGCAATACAAGCGCCAGAACTATATCGGCATGTACATCCAGGATACGTGGAAGGCGACGTCGAAGCTCACGTTGAACGGCGGCGTGCGATGGGAGCCGTATATCTTCCCGTTTGATGCGCGCGCCAGGACTGCGCGTTTTCAGAAAGAATGGTTCGACAAGGGACTTCGAAGCACCGTCTACAAGAACGCTCCTGCCGGCGTGCTGTTTTCGGGCGATGCCGGAGTTGCCGACACGGGCTACTCGGAAAGCGCCGCGCGCTGGTTGCATTTCGCGCCGCGCCTGGGCATCGCGTTCGATCCGAAGGGCAACGGCCTGACAGTCGTGCGCGCGGCGTACGGAATCTTTTTCGATTACCCGCATTTCAACAACTTTGCCGGCCTGCGAAACACGCCGCCGCGCAACGTGAATGTCAGCATTCCCCAGCCGGTCGGAGGGTTCGAAGATCCGTGGCAGGGCTATCCCGGCGGGAATCCGCTGCCGGTGACGATCGACCAGAATGTCGCCTTCCCGCTGGCGTCGGTCTACACGATCGTTCCTGCCAACCTGAAGACGACGTACGTCAATGCGTGGAATCTTGCCCTTCAGAAACAGATCGGTTCCGACTGGCTGGTTTCCGGAAACTATGTCGGCAACAGCGTCATTCACCAGTTGAACGGTGCGCAGATCAATCCTGCGATTTACGTACCCGGCGCCTCGACGACGAGCAACACGAATCAGCGGCGTGTGCTTTACCTGCAAGACCGCGCGCAAGGCCAGTACTACAGCATGGTGGGCATTATTAATGACGGAGGAACGCGCAGCTACAACGCGATGGTGCTTTCCGTCCAGCGCCGTCGCGCGAAGGGCGTGACAGTGCAGGGGAACTACACCTGGTCTCACTGCATCGATGACGGCTATACCGACACCATCCAGCAGGGCGGCACCCTGATTCCTGAGCGGAGAGGTCTGAACCGCAGCAACTGCGAACTCGACCGCCGTCACAATTTCAATCTGTCGACAGTCTACGAGACCCCGCAGTTTGCGAACTCAACGTTGCGCGTGCTCGGCACCGGTTGGCGTGTTTCCGGGATCGTCAGGGTACTTTCAGGTGCTCAGCTCCTGGTGTCAACGGGCCTTGGGAGCCTGGGGATCGCGCCGGATGCCTCGGATGAAATACCACGCCAGATTCTGGCGTCACCTTACGCGGCGAACAAATCGATCAATCAGTGGCTGAACCCAGCCGCGTTCGTGACGCCGGTACTGGGCGCGTACGGACCGCTGATCCACGCAGCGAATGTAACGGGGCCAGGCAGCATCCGGGTCGATATGGGACTGACTCGAACATTCAAGCTGACAGAACGACAGTCGCTGGAATTCCGCGCCGAAGCGTTCAACGCGCCGAACCATGTGAATCCGCTGAATCCGGTGACATCGCTGAGCGATCCGAGCTTTGGCCGCATCCTGTCTGCGGCGGACCCGAGAATCATGCAAATGGCGCTGAAGTTTGTTTTCTGATATGAAGCACTACACAAAACCCGGGTGAACAACATGAGAAATATTTGCGTACGGATCGTCGCGGCGCTCGTATGTTGTATTTTGGGCGGCGCCGCTTACGGACAATCGACCGCTCAAGTGAGCGGTGCCGTGAAAGACCAGACCGGCGCCGTCTTGCCGGGCGCAGAAGTGAGGATGACGCAGACGGAAACCGGTCTGACGCGGACGACGATAACGGATGAAACCGGCTCCTATTCGCTCCCGAACCTGCCGATTGGTCCCTACAGGCTGGAAGCATCGCTCCCCGGATTCCGTTCGTATGTGCAAAGCGGCATCGTGTTACAGGTCAACAGCAATCCGGTCATCAATATCGGCCTTCAGGTCGGGCAGGTCAGCGATGAAGTCGAAGTGCAGGCGAACGCGGCGCTCGTCGAAACACGGAGCACGGCCGTCGGCCAGGTGATGGAGAACGTCCGGATTCTGGAGCTTCCTCTGAATGGACGACAGGTGACCGACCTGATCGTTCTTTCAGGCGCGGCCGTCGGCGGCGGCGCGCAAGCGACGGGCACTGTCACTTCCGGCCGCAACTATCCTACGGATTCCATCTCCGTGGGCGGCGGCCTCAATAACGGCCTCCTATATATATTGGATGGCGGCACCCACAACGATCCCTACAACAATCTCAATCTCCCGCTGCCGTTTCCGGATGCGCTCCAGGAATTCAAAGTCGAGACCAGCGCTTTACAGGCCCAATACGGGCAACACTCCTCGGCCGCGGTCAACGCGGTTACGAAGTCCGGAACGAACGAATTGCACGGCGATGTTTTTGAATTCGTACGCAATGGCGCGTTGAACGCCCGCAATGCATTCGCTCCCCAGCGCGATTCGCTGAAGCGCAATCAGTTTGGCGGGGTGCTCGGCGGACCGGTGATCAAGAATAAGTTGTTCTTCTTTGGAGGCGACCAGTCGACTACTTTGCGGTCGGCGCCGGTTGAGGGAATTGCGTTCGTTCCCACGGAGGCAATGCTGGCCGGCGACTGGACCGCCATCACGAGTCCGGCATGCAATAACGGACGCCAGATCCCGTTAAGAGCTCCCTTCAACAACAACTCCATCAATCCTTCGATGTTTTCGCCGGCGGCATTAAACCTGGTCAAGCGGCTTCCCGCTGCGACCGACTCGTGTGGCCGAGTTACGTATGGCCAGATCATCAAGAGCAATGAACATGTGATCGTCGGCAAGGTCGATTATCAGGCCAGCAAAAAGCATTCACTGTTCGGCCGGTATGAATTTGCCCGCTGGGACGCACCAGCACCGTACGACGGTAAAAGTACACTTTCGCTGCTCGAGGGCGACAAGAAGGTCCGAGCACAGTCACTTGTGCTGGGTGATACATATGTGGTGAGCCCAACAATTGTGAATTCATTCCACGCAACAGGGCTACGCACGTTGGGCGACAAAACTTCAGGCGACTTCTACACCCTGAGCGATCTCGGCGTGAAGAATTTTTATTATGCGCCCGGCCTGCCGAAGATACTGATCGTCTCCATTCCGGGAGCATTTGCTGCCGGCAATCAGGCGGCAACTCGAGGCTGGAGCAACAACACCGTATTTCAAGCGACTGACGATGTCAGCTGGATACGAGGAAGTCACCAGATCGGATTTGGCGCCAACTACATTCATTCCATGCTCAATGTGCTCTCGGTCTCAACCGCTGTAGGGAGCGTTACATTCAACGCGCAGAACACCGGCCTGTCGATGGGCGACTTCATGCTCGGAAGGATGAATACATTCTCGCAACAGAACATCACGACGCATTACCCGCGCCAGGATTACGTGGGCATGTATATCCAGGATACGTGGAAAACAAGTTCGCGTCTGACCGTGAATGCCGGCGTTCGATGGGAGCCGTTCCTGGGACAGCGTGACAAATATGGCAGGATGCTGCATTTCCAAAACGACTTGTTCGATCAGGGACGACGCAGCACCGTTTTCAAGAATGCTCCCGCAGGACTTCTGTTTCCAGGTGATTCCGGCGTACCCAACGATCAAATGTTGCCGAATGCCTTGCTGCATTTTGCGCCGCGCGTCGGATTCGCGTGGGATCCGCAGGGCGACAGCCGGATGACAGTTCGGGGTGCCTACGGAATCTTCTTCGATTATCCGCATCTATACCAGTTCACATCGTTGCGCGACGCACCGCCATTTGGTACCCGCGTCGTTCTTACGAATCCCGTTGGAACTTTCGATGATCCCTGGCAAGGCTACGCCGGAGGAAATCCGTTTCCGCTGAAGCCGGTGGGACCGGATTCAACGTTTCTGACCAATGCTGTCGTCACCAACGTTCCGCTCCATATCAAGATGTCGTACATGAATCAGTGGAATCTCAGTATCCAGCGGCAAATCGGGAATGACTGGTTGCTAGCCGGCAACTACATCGGCAGCACCGGTGTGCACGTCCTGAACAGCAACGAGGGCAACCCGGCTGTATACTTACCCGGCGCGAGTTGCGTGATCAACGGGACGCCTTTCACACCATGTTCTTCAACCAACAATACGATCCAACGCCGGGCTTTGAATCTCAAGAATCCGGATCAGGGCCGGTTCTTTTCGAACGTCGTGAATGCCGATGATGGCGGCACCCGCAGATATAACGCTTTATTGCTCTCCCTCCAGCGCCGCGCAAGCCGGGACGTCACCATTGCGGGAAACTACACGTGGTCGCACTGCATCGATCAGGGAGAAACCACGATCGTGCAAAATAACGGCTTCCAGATCCCGGAGCGACGCGGGGCGAATCAAGGCAACTGTGATTTGGACCGGCGGCACAATTTCAATCTGTCGACGGTCTATGCGACGCCGCAGTTTTCAAATGGAACGTTGCGCATGCTGGGGACAGGCTGGAAGGTGTCTGGAATCGTGAGGATCTTGTCCGGCAGTGCCCTGACCGTATCGTCCGGTCTCGATAATGCATTGTCGGGGACCACGGACCAGCAGCCGAATCAAGTTCTCGCCGGCCCATATGCTGCCGAGAAAAGCGCGAAGTCCTGGCTGAACCCCGCCGCATTCGTGCAGCCTCCCGTCGGGACGTATGGAACGATGGGTCCGCGTAATGTTCGCGGGCCTAAGAGCGTTCGCATCGACATGGGCCTGACGCGGGCATTCCGAATCCGGGAGAAGCAATCGGTCGAATTCCGGGCTGAAGCATTCAATGTCCCGAACCTCGTGAATCTCGGAAATCCCACGTTGATTCTGACCAGTGCAACATTCGGACAGATCCTCTCCGCAAGTGATCCGCGAATTTTGCAACTGGCTCTGAAATACGTTTTTTGACGCCTGATCGAACCTTAGTTAGCGGCGGGTAAAATCTTCAATCACCGACGCGACTGAAGCGGTCAGGTTCCTGGCCGTGTTGATGTGCAGGAATTCGTTCGGCCCATGGGCGTTGCTTTCGGGCCCCAGAACGCCTGTGATCAGGAACTGCGCCTTGGGAAACTTTTCGCCTAGCATTCCCATGAAGGGAATCGAGCCGCCCTCACCGAACGAGCACGCGCTCTTGCCGAAGAAAGCGGCTGACGCTTTCTCGATGGCCCGTTCGAGCCAGGACGCAGGCGCGGGAGCTTCCCAGCCGGCCGCGGCGTTGATCCTCTCGAAGCGGACCTGGGCACCGTAAGGCGGATTGCTCTCCAGAAGCTGCTTCAGCTTTTCGCCCATGCCATCGGTCTTCAGGGTGGGCGGCAGCCGAACGGAAAGTTTGAGCGTCGTGTATGGCCGCAGCACATTGCCGGCGTGTCCGACATCCGGCATTCCCGCCTGTCCGACGACCGACAGTGTAGGGCGCCACGTTCGGTTCAGGATTAATTCGACAAGATCGGTATCCAGCGGCGCCGCACCTTCAACGAACGGAAACTTATCGTACACGGCGCTGCCCAGCACTTCTGCCGTGCGCCGCGCTTCGGCGAGACGGTTTGGCGGGATCTCGGCATGAAGCCATGGCGGCAGAATCCTGCCCGTCGCGGAATCTTCCAGCCGGTTGAGCACATGCCGCAGAATCCGGAAGCTCGAAGGCACAATGCCGGAAGCATCGCCTGAGTGCACACCCTCGCGCAGGATCGACACCGTCAAGTCACCCGCCAGCAAACCGCGCAGCGACGTGGTGTTCCACAGTTGTTCATAGTTACCGCAACCGCTGTCCAGGCAGATCACCAGCCCCGGCGTGCCGATGCGCGGCGCAAGTTGATCTACATAGGCGGGCAGATCGAACGAGCCGCTTTCCTCGCAACATTCAATGATCGCAACCAGCCGGGGATACGGGGCATCCATCCGTTGCAACGCCTTCACGGCGCTGACGACCGCGAAAATAGCGTATCCGTCGTCCGCACCACCGCGGCCATAAAGTCTTCCGTTCCGGAGGACAGGCTTCCACGGATCCAGGTCCGCCGCCCATCCTGTCATCGCGGGCTGCTTGTCCAGGTGGCCGTAGAGCAGGATCGGGTCACCGCTCGCTGTGCCTTCCACTTCGAGCAACAGCAATGGTGTGCGATCCGGCGGAGAAAAAACCTCGAGCTTGCTTTTCTGGATGCCCTGCTTCTCCACCCACTGCTTCACCAGTGCAACGGCCCGTTGCATGTGGCCGTTCTCGCGCCATTTTGGATCGAACTCCGGCGACTCGTTGGGAATCTCGATGTAGCGCGAGATCGTGGGTATGACTTCGTCGTCCCAGAAGCGATCGATGTAGTCTTTTGCTTGTTGCTGGTTCATGTCATTTCACCTCGCCGGGTGAAGAGAAATCGCCACAAAAAGGCATAAAAGGCACAAGAAAATCGAAATGAACTGGACCCCATTTTGTGACTTTTGTGCCTCTTTGTGGCCTTTATACCATTGCCGCCGGCGGAGCCGGTTCGTCCGGACTCCCGGCATTCCCGAGCGGAACGCGAACGAGCACGAACGCGATGACCGCCATGAACACGAGTCCGAAGATGTAGCTCGGACTTTGGAAGATGCCCGGCAGCGGCTTATCGAAAAAGTTAGCCGCTGCTGTGACCAGGCCCACGAGCGCTTCTCCCGCGATCAAGCCTGACGCGGCCAGGATGCCGACGTTCTCGACGCGGATCTTCTGCGCCTCGTTGTATCCTCGCCGATCCCGCATGGTATCGGTAATCCACCGGATGACCCCTCCGATAAAGATCGCGAAGGTCGTCTCAAGAGGCAGATACATTCCGACGGCGACCAGCATCGGGCTCTTCACCCGGAGCATGATCATCGCAGCACCGAACAGAATGCCGACGACAACGAGAGACCAGGCCATATCGCCACCCACGATTCCCTGGGCGAGCGCGGCCATGAGGCCGGCCTGGGGGGCGGATAGCTTTGGATCGCCGAAGCCGATCCCGCCCTGGGCGATGTTCCCTTCGTGCAGAATCATCACGGGGAAGTACATCACCAGACTCGCGCAGACGACCGCGATCAGTTCCACGATCTGAATCGTTCTCGGTGTGCCGCCGAGGATCCAGCCGACTTTGAAATCCTGAAGCAACTCGCCGGCGACCGCCGCCGAGACGCAGACGACCGACGCGACGCCGAGCACGGCGACCACCCCGCTCGCTCCGGACACACCCAGCGCGACCATGAGCAGAGCGGCGATGATCAGCGTGGAAAGCGTGAGGCCCGAGATCGGATTGTTGGAGGAACCGATCATCCCCACGAGATAGCCGGAGACGGTTGCGAAGAAGAAGCCCGCGATCAACATCACGACCGCCGCTACGATGGCGCCGGCGACGAGGCCCGACATATACATGTAGAGGGCGATCATCGCCGCGAACAGCACCGCGATGAGTGAGAAAACGGTTTTCCAGCTCATGTATCGCTCTGTCCGCGCGATCGACGCCTGCGACTCCTGCCCCGAGCGGAATTCCGCGAATGCGCGCCTGAGGCCGCCGAAGAGATTCTTGCGCATGCGAAAGAGCGTGTACGCCGCTCCCACGAGCATCCCGCCGACCGCAATCGGCCGCACGATGTAACGCCAGACCGGAACGACCATGCCAATCCAACTCTCCCCCGCCGCGCCGGCCGGGAGGAACGACTGGAGCTGCGGTCCGAGCAGGAAGATCAGAAGCGGGACCATGAGTCCCCACGCCAGGACACCGCCTGAAAAGTTCAGCGCCGCCAGTTCGGGTCCGATGATGTAACCGACGCCGATATAGGCCGGGCTCACGGTCGGCGCCGCGAATTTCGTTATGCCTCCCGTCGGTATCGCCGGCGCGTTCGCGCCGGCTCCGAGCCGGATCCTGGAGCCGAGACTGCCTACCGAGACAAAGCGATCGAAGTCCACCGCGAAAAGCTTCAACGCGCCGAGGAAGTAAACGACCGCACCGAACCCCATGTTGTAGAAGAGATACTTGGCTGCCTGGCTTCCCCGCTGGCCCGCCTTGTGGATCTCTCCAGCCGCTACCGACTCGGGAAACGGGAGCGTGGGATCTTCGACCATCACACGCCGGACGAGCGACACGAAAAGCACGCCAAGGATGCTGCCAACGAGCATGAGTGCGGTCGACTTCCAGTAGGCATCGCCGGGCTTGAACGACGGCCACACGCCGGCGATGACGAACGCCGGCAGCGTGAAAATCGCGCCGGCAGCGACCGATTCTCCGATCGAACCCGCCGTGCGCGCGATGTTCTCTTCCAGGATCGAGCCGCGAAACAGTCGCAGGACCGCCATGCTGATGACCGCCGCGGGGTAGGTCGCGGCGATCGTCACGCCGGCGCGCAGTCCGAGGTAGGCGTTCGCAGCGCCGAGGATCAACGTCAACGGCAGCCCGATTAAAAGCGCCCGCAATGTGAACTCGGTCATCGAGACCGACTCGGGCACGAACGGCTGGTGGCGCGGCGCGGAAGGGGGAGCCTCTTGGTCGGTTTTCATGGCAGTAGATCCTCCGACTTCTGAAAGTCGCACGGACCCGCGAGGGCTGTCAACACATGCTTGCTCTAAAGGATCTCCGCGACCTCGAATATAAATCCTGACAGCACAGGATCGCCCCCGATCGTGGTTGGATTCTGCAGACACTCGACCGTCTGCGCGGGCCGGTACACATACGCGCGAGCTTCAAATGGATCAATGAGCCATCCTAGTTGGGCGCCGTTGGCGATGTACTCCTCCATCTTTTCTTGAAGCTCGCCCAGCCTGTCGCTGGGCGACATGATCTCCGCCACAAAGTCCGGACAAAAAGGACCGAACTTTTCCAGTTCTTCGTCCGTAAAGCCAGTCAGGCGGTCACTGCGGATCCACGCGGCATCGGGACCGCGGACAGCCCCATTCGGCAGTTTGTACAAAGCCGAAGAACTGCAAACGATTCCGGTGCCATTCTGTTCGGCCCAGATTGTCAAACGCGTTGAAAGAATGTTCTCACGCCAGGCGCTCTTCAGCCCCGTGGGGGACATAATGATCAGCTCTTTCCGGGCCGTGAGTTCCATGCGTAAGTCGCGATTGTCGCAACAAAGTTGGAAAAATTGTTCGGCAGTTAAGCCGACTTTTTCGAAGTCGAGGACCACCCTGGCCGGGGCAACCAGTTCATTTGTCAGAGGCACTCGAGCCACACATTCCTCCTGCGCAAATTGTATCGCACGTGAAGTGGCAGGACGTACGGTGTCGGCGCGGGCCGCAGTGCGGTCGGCGTTTTTGATGATAATGGCCCCAGCCGCTTCGACGCCGAAGTCAGAGTGAAATGAACCCGGAATTATTTGATTGTGGGGGACCCACGACTTGTTGTGGGGAGGGGGACAACCCGACAGCCGACGAAGGCCACACGGCAGACCTTCGTGGCTGTCAAAGCGCCGCTGTTGACTAAACGGGTGGCGGCGTTGGCGTGGACGTGGCTGCTGCCGCGGTTGCCGTTGTGGGAGGGGGGACATGCACGCCGTTGCCGTTGGCTGCCGTTTTCGCGATCCTGGGCTTGCGTCCGAAGTGTTTGCCCAACTGGTTTACGGCTACTTCTAATTCTGGGCGGGCAAAGGAACGCCGATGGTTCTGCCGACCCGCTGAGATACGAAACAAGGACGTCATGGAGACTCGACCTCTTCCCGGCCTGATTGAGAAAACCACTCGGTGCTGAGATAGCGCTCGCCCGTATCCGGGAGAATCGCGAGGAGACGTTTTCCGCGGCCGAGTTCCTGTGCGATGATGCAACTTGCGTGAAGGATCGCGCCGGAGGAAATGCCGCAAAGGATGCCTTCCTCCTCCGCAAGACGATGAGCGCCGGCGGAGGCTTCTTCATCGGTTACCGTCATGATCCGGTCGAGGACTCCTCTATTCAGCACCTCGGGAACGAAACCGGCGCCGATACCCTGAATCTTGTGCATCCCCGGCTTTCCACCGGACAAAACCGGTGAATCGGCGGGCTCGACAGCAAACAGTTTCATCTTTTCGATCTTCTGCTTGAGTGTCTCGCCAGTGCCTGTAGCTGTGCCACCGGTGCCGACTCCAACAACGAGCGCATCGAGCTCGCCGCCAACGACCTTAAGGATTTCCCGAGCGGTAGTTTCCCGATGTATCTGGGGATTGGCGGGATTGCGGAATTGTTGCGGCATGAAGTAGTCGGGGTGCTCCGCTAATATCTCGTGGGCTTTGTTGATGGCGCCCTGCATGAATTCCAGGCGATGCGTGAGGATCACGCGCGCACCGTAAGCGCGCAGGAGGGCCACTCGTTCGATGTTGACATCATCGGGCATCGTGAGGATTGCTTTATAACCTTTGGCGGCGCACACCATCGCCAGACCGATTCCCGTATTTCCGCTTGTCGCTTCAACGATTGTCCCGCCCGGCTTCAGACGGCCTTCACGCTCCGCAGCCTCGATCATGCTCAATCCGATGCGGTCTTTAACACTACCGCCCGGGTTCAGAGACTCGAGCTTCACCAGCATTTCGGCCCAATCGTTCCGGGGAATGCGTTTCAATCGGATAATCGGTGTACTGCCAATAATGTCGCAGATGCTGTCGTATATCCTGTCGTGCATGTCCTTAATTCTTACGCAGGAGTCACGTTAACCGCTAGCGTCGTCTGCGGTAGTTCGGCCGGTAATCCTGATGACACGTCGTGCACGAAGTCACAAGCTGCTCGTTCAACGCGACGATCGCGTCGTAGTCCTTCGCTCGAGCGGCTTTGAACGCGAGATTCCCTGCATCCAGCAGCAATCGTGCATCGGCGATCCACTTGTCCTGGTCTCGGGCACGACCTGGCATCACCAACAGATTTGCGGATTCGGCAAGGGTGAGAGCGCTGCGCTGGATGGCTTCCCACTCGGCGTCATTTGACGGCGGTTGCCTGACGATATAAAAAATATCATTCGACGTCGGGTAGATGATGTCCACCATGAGCTGACTCATCGTGCCGACAATGCGAAACGGAACCTGTGGCGCCACGGGAGCCTGTTCCTGCGCGATGCCGGCCAGCGCAACGAACATCAAAACCAGGACTGTCGACGCTATTGTTTTCATCTTGATTCCTCGATTCGGCAAATTCGTTTGCTTGATTGATTGGGGGCATGGTAAAGAGTCCCATCAACCAGGTCAAATACTCCAGGAGTTTCACATGAGTCCTCGACTTCCAATCTTTGTTGGGGCGGTAATGGCAGTAGTGATGGTCTCGCTGCCTGTGGCGGCGCAGCAAGGGCGCACCGCATGGGGCGACCCGGACTTGCAGGGAGTGTACACGTTTGCGACGCAAACTCCGGTCGAACGACCTCAAGAACTCGCAGGTAAGGCCGCTTATACCGATGCCGAACTGGCGGAAGTGACGAAGCGATCCGAGGCGGCGCGTCAGTCGCGTGAGGACCGTCCGGTCGATCCCACCAAACCGCCGGGAGGCTATGATGCTGTCTGGACGGCGAGCGAGCGTGGCAAGCTGACCGGCCGCACGTCTTTGATCATCGATCCGGAGGACGGGCACGTGCCCGCCTTGACACCGCTGGCGCAAAAGATCCGTGCCGACATCGAAGCCGAAGAAGCGGCGAGGACGATCGGCAAGGAGATTATTTACAATACCTGGGCGGATCATTCCCTCTACACGCGCTGCTTCGCGCGGCCAATTCCACGATTGGGTCAGGCATATAACCATGGCGTTCAGATTCTGCAAATGCCGGGATACGTCGCGATTCATTACGAAAGTATGCACGACGTACGCATGATCCCGTTGGACGGACGGCCACATGTGGATTCCAGCATCCGGCTATTGAATGGAGACTCGCGCGGCCACTGGGAGGGCAATACGCTCGTTGTCGATTCGACCAACTTCAGCGACAAAGAAAGATTTGGTCCAGCCTGGCTGAACGGCGATGGTTGGGAAGGGCTCCCGCAGGGCAACATGCGATACACCGAGCGCTTCACGAAAGTCGACGCGAAAACGATCGAGTATGTCGTTACCGTCGAGGACCCGACGATGTATACGCGGCCCTGGACCTTCGTTCTTCCCTGGAAAGCGGACGATCCCAATTATCAGAAACCGGAAGATCTCTACGAGTTCGCCTGCCATGAGGGGAATTACCGAATGATGGAGGACGCCCTCAGTGGCTCTCAAGCCTTGAAGAAGGCCACAGGTGTTAAGTAGCGTGAATTCGCGATTGAACGATCCGGAGGTCGATCCAATGCGTAAAAGATTGTTGATTGTGATTGCCGGTGCGGGTCTGCTGACGGCCCTGGCAGCGCCGGTGGTGGCGCATCACGCATTCAGCGCCGAGTACGACAGCACGAAGCCGATCACGTTGCGGGGAACCGTGAAGAAAATGGAGTGGATCAATCCCCACAGCTGGATGACTCTCGAAGTCAAAGCCCCGGATGGCAAAGTCGAAACGTGGGAAGTCGAAACCGGCGCTCCGAATTCCATGTTCCGGCGAGGCTTCAACAGAGATTCACTGCCCGTCGGAACAGAACTCATCGTTCATGGTTACCAGGCCAAGGGCGGAAAGAATAGAGCCAATGGCGGGTCGGTCACGTTTCCGGACGGGCGAACGTTATTCCTGGGTGGGTCCAACCCGGATGATCCCGAGAACAAAAAGTGAACCGGTCAAACTTCAGACCGCTCATCCCGATCGCGGCCATCACGCTGGGATGCCTGCTCTGGCCAGGACTGATTTCCAGCACAGGTCAAGCGCCGGCCCAGCCGGCCCAGCCTTATCGCGCGCCGCGTTTCATTGGTACGCAAAACCCCGATTTGAGCGGGATCTGGCAAACGCATAACAGTGCCAACTGGGATATCGAGCCTCATGCCGCGAGGCCGGCACCCTTTCCTGCCCTTACCGGTGCCATAGGCGCGACGCCCGCGGGATTAGGCGTGGTTGAGGGAGGCAAGATCCCCTATCAGGCCTGGGCCGAGGCAAAGAAAAAAGAGAATTTTGAAAAACGCTTCACTCGTCCCATTACCCGGGAAATCAATGAGGCAACCGGTGATCCCGAGGCCAAGTGTTATCTGCCGGGGGTTCCGCGCGCCACGTATTTGGGATTGCCGTTTCAAATCGTTCAGACTCCGACACAGATCTTGATCAGTTACGAGTTTGCCTCCGCGACTCGGATCATTCATGTAGGCCGCAATCCGTCGTCTCCCAACAGCTCGTGGATGGGCTGGTCGATTGGTCACTGGGAAGGAGACACGCTCGTTGTGGAAGTCACGGATCAGCGCGATCAGACATGGTTTGATCGCGCCGGAAACTTCCACAGCGACGCCTTGAAAGTCGTGGAGCGCTACACGCCGATCACCCCTTATCACCTCATGTACGAAGCGACGATCGAGGATCCGAAAGTGTTCACGCGTCCCTGGAAAATCAGCATGCCCCTCTATCGGAATATGGAACGAAACGCTCAACTGTTGGAGTTCAAATGCGTCGAGTTCGCCGAAGAGTTCATTTACGGACATCTCGTCGAAGGTAGAAAGAATTAGCAGATCTGAGCGACATCCTTCCGGACTACGACAGCAATTACCTTGACTGACAGCATAGTGGATCCTATTCTGTGCCCAACTAAAAAACCAACGACAATCCGAGACACGGTATTGGTGTCCCACAACCAAGGAGGCAGAAATGCTTCGCGTTTTTGCGTGCATTGCTCTGTTCGTGTTTCTCTCCGCGGTCTTGGCGTTTGGGCAAGGAGCCGTAGCCGAACTTAATGGTATTGCTTCGGACCAGTCTGGTAGTGTCCTGCCAGGAGTGGCGGTGACGCTTACAGAGGAGGCGACCGGCCTCGTGCGGACGGCCGTATCCAACGAGACGGGCCGGTTTGTTCTTTCCGCCATCACCCCCGGTCGATATACGATTCGCGCAGAACTTCCCGGATTCCAGACGCAGACCCGCACGGGAATCACGATCGCCGTCGGCCAGGCGGTCACTATCAATTTCACGATGCCCGTCGGGACGCAGCAGACAGAAATCACGGTGGGCGGCGAAGCGCCGCTCGTCGAGGTTACTCAAACTCAGATCGGCACGAACATGCTGTCGCAGGACATCGAGAACCTGCCGATGCAGGGCCGGGAACAGTTCGCCTTGATGCAACTGGTGCCGGGTTTGACGCCGGCGCTGCGACCCGGATCGTTCGAGGGTTCCGCCTACAACGCAAACGGCCGCGACAACGGCAGCAATCTTTTTCTCGTCGACGGCCAGTACAACAAAGACGATCGCACCATGACATTCCCACAATCACGCGTGACCGTCGACTCCATGGCGGAATTCCAGGTGTTGACGCACGAGTATGGCGCTGAATACGGAGGCGCGTCCGGTGTCATCGTGAACGCGATCACCAAGAGTGGAACCAATCAGATTCACGGGCGCGTATTTTCCTTTCTCCAGGACAACAGCCTGAACGCCACCAACTACTTCTTGAAACAGAACGGAGAGAAAAACCCGGAAAGCGGTGTGAAGGTGTTTGGCGGCAATATCGGCGGGCCGCTTATCAAGAACAAAGCGTTCTGGTTTTTCAACTATGAATACAATCGGCCCAGGGAGGCCGTGCATCTGAGTTTCCCGCCGGAGGCTGCGCCGCTGGCGGTATCGTTCTCCGACGTGTACGACGTCCACCTCAAAAACTATTTCGGTCGTGGGGATTACCAGCTGAACCCGTCGAATTCCGTTCATGCCAGTCTGGTCTATGGACCCAATGACGGAATCGGCGAAAACGCAGAGGCCGAACGATACACAAGGGACGGCTTCAGACACGAACGGGCCGCGCCAGAGGTTCTCTTCAGCTTTCACTGGGCCTCGGTGATCAGCAATCGGATGGTCAACGAGGTCAAGGTGGGCACGGTCAAAGAGAACCTGTGGATTGGAGACCGCGGCGTCTTCAATGAAAAGTTCAACGACATACCGTTTGATATCGAGACTCGAAAATGGACGGGCCTGAAAGGGCGGGATCCACTCGACTACGGATCGGCTCAGCAGCACCCCGACTATCGCGCCGGTCCGCGAGTCGAAATGAGCGGGAATGCCCTTACGGCGAATGTGTTCAGCGAGCAGCTCTCGTACACGCCTTCCAACCACACGTTCAAGTTCGGCATCGGCGCCAGTCAGAACAACGGAACCAGTGTCGTGGCGACGAACCAGATTGGAACGTTCGAATTTCTCTCGAACCTGCCGTTCGACCAGGCGAACGCGTTTACATATCCGATCCGGTTCCGCATCCGATTGGGTGAGATGTTCATCCCGATTAACACATGGCGGGCAAACGTGTACGCATCGGACAAGTGGCAGGTCATGCGCAAGCTGACACTGAACCTCGGCGTGCGTTACGACTATGACCGGAATACGCCGAATACGAAGAACGGTTTCGCGCCCAGGCTCGGCCTGGTGTACGCGCCGAACTCCAAAACGGCCTTCCGAGCGGGCTTCGGAAGGTTCTACGAGTATCCACCGACATCCATCATCTCCAGCCTGTACTCGGGACGTGTGATCTCAACTGTCTTTGGGTTCGATACGGGAGAGGACACGTCGGCAACGCGTGGCGTACGCCCAACCCATCCTTGCTTGCAGCCGACCGGTCGTGCCGGATTCGCCGTGATGAGCACGGCGTGCCGCACGCAGTTGGTTGCCGCTCAGAACCAGCTCGCGGCCGGCAGTTTTGTGAACACCGAACCGCGCCTTCCCGGCAACCGCAAGCTGGGTTACCTTTACCAGATCAACGCAGGTTTCGAGCGCGAACTCGTCTCGGGTTTGGCCCTCACGGTCGATTACGTCGGTTCTCGCGGGCGCGACCAGACGCTCCTGCTCGACCTCAACGAGCCGCGTTTGCTTCCCAATGGGCAGATCGGCCGGCCCGGGCCCGCTGTCTTCGATCCCGACGGAACGCGAATTCCCGTCTCGGCAAGAGGCGCGAATTTCCAGAGGGTGTTGGAGTACACGACGAGTGACCTCTTCAACAGCGATTACAATGCGCTGGAAATCAGTGTGGACAAACGGTTCTCCAGACGATGGTCGGGACGCACCAGCTACACGCTCTCGAAGGCGCATGATGTCAACGGGAGCCAAAGCAATGGCGGCCAGTTCATCGACAAACGAGTCAACGATGATCTCAACCCGCGGCTGGACTATGGGCTGACGAACTTCGATAACAGGCATGCGGTCACGGCCGGCGGTAATTGGGATGCCTGGCGAAGCTTAGGGATCGGCGCGACGTTTCGATATTATTCCGGCAACCCTGTTAACGAAACCCTGGGAGTGGATGCGAACCGCGACCGGGACGGTGTCAACTTTGATCGTCCCGTGAAAGGCCGCGACGATACCGTCCTGCCGATCGTATCGCCGGTGGACGCCAGAGGCACGGCCATCCGGAACGGCATCCAAGGCACGGACAAGCTGCAGTTGGACCTGCGTCTTCAATACATTCACCGCTTCGAGGGTGAAAAGACGATGGGATTCTTCTGGGAAATCTACAACGCCACCAATCGCACCAACTTCGACAATCCCATCGGCGACCGCCGCAGCGCCGATTTCCTCAAGTCGATCGTTGCCGACGAAGCGCGTTCAATGCAGCTCGGACTTCGTTTTACGTTCTGAGTATCATTGAGGACTCTCTCCTAAAGCTCCCAAAGGGAGAGGGTCGAGCTTCAGAACAACTTCAAGGAGCGTCAAATGTCCTGGAAATCTTTAGGCGTGCTGGTTGCAATGCTCGCGTTTTGCGCGAGCCTGATGGCGCAGGATAAACAAAGCGAACCATTCCTCGGAATCTGGGAAATCAACCTGGAGAAGACCGTCAACTATCCCCAACAAAGCCAGATGATCATCAACGTGCCCGCTCCCGGAGGCGGTTTCATCAGCACTCGCGCTACGATCGGCAAGGAAAACAAGACATCCAGTGCCGAAGTCCATCCGGTCGCTTTCGATGGAAAGCCTCACCTGACCACGGGAGGCGATGTGCGGGAGATTACATATAAACTCATCGATCCGTACACGATCGAAAGAACGCACAATCGAAACGGAAGAATCTCTGTAGATACGGAACAGGTCTCCAGGGATGGCAAGACGCTGACGGTAAAGCAGGCAAACGCAACGCGGATCTACGATAAGAAATTCAATATTAAGTAGACTCTTTTCCCCTCCTTGAAAAGGAGGGGAAAGCGGATTCTACCGCTGATGTTTGCCACAGTAATAGGTCGTTCGTCCGAAGACTACCGTGCGGCGGATCGTGCCGCCGCACAGCGGACAGCGCTCTCCTTCCTCGCGGCGGTGGATGAGGTAGCGGGGCGGCCGGTCGAGGCCGCGCTCCGCGCGGAGGATGGTTTCGCGGAGGATGCGACGGACGGCGGTATGGAGCGCCTTCACTTCGGCTGACGAGAGGCGATCGACGCCTCGCTGCGGATGGATCGAGGTCTGGTAGAGCGCCTCGTCGGCGTAGAGGTTCCCGATCCCGGCGATGATGTCCTGCGACATCAGGAG
>Ga0207646_10003394_pt1 | contig 17996 bp, 32 predicted proteins | sample KBSK5502metaG_FD_184343 | JGI IMG/M metagenome (GOLD analysis project Ga0207646, IMG submission 184343) | Corn, switchgrass and miscanthus rhizosphere microbial communities from Kellogg Biological Station, Michigan, USA - KBS K5-50-2 metaG... | ecosystem: Host-associated > Plants > Roots >...
TCCGGCTGCTTGCGGGTGTCTCCCACCAGGACATGGCCGACGCGCGGGAGCCGCCGTGCAGCAAGACGGCGGTTATCAACGCGGAGCAGGCCGGGTCGCGGATCCAACTCGACACGCTGGAGGCGTACGCGAAGGGCATCGGCTACCGGGTGGTGCTCATGGTTGAGCCGCTGCCCGGTCGTGGTCGCTCGACGGATCGCTAGAAAATCGACAGGACCCGCGCTCGGTTTTCCGGGCGACGGCGTCCATGGACATGTAGGCGAAGTTCCACAGGAGGATGCGATGATTCATGAGAAGGCTAGCGACGAGTCCAGAGCGCGCACAGCGTGGGCAGCGATTTTCGAGGCGTTGAGCGCCGTCCTCTGTGCGCCCATGGCCGCTCCTGCGCAGGACGATTGGCACGAGTTTCACGCCCGATGCGCATCGATTGCGCGCGAGCAGATCTGGCCCCGGCTGGAGCCCATCATCAGGACGGAGGAGGATCGGATGACGCCAGATGCGCGGTTGGCGGCGCGAGCCGATGACCGTGCGCAAGGTCCGGCAGGGCTCGCCTACACGGCGATTTACGCCGCCACGTGCCCGTTCGCGGGCATGGGTGGCCTGGACGACGGGCGATGGTTCGCGCAGCGGTCCTTGCAGGTCGGTGGTCACTCATGAGCATCTGCGACAACCACGACCACACGGTTTACCTCGACGGCGCCGTGGTGCCCCATGCCAAACAATGCCCGACCGACAACGGCGTTGAGGTCAACATCACCGTGGGCGGCGCGTTCCTCGTCATCGCCGTCGACCAGTTGCAGACGACGGTGCGGCTCATCGCGGAGGCCATCGCGACCGCGCAGGGCTTCCCCTCGTGGGCGGCTCGCTGCCGGGCCATGGCGGATCCGAAGCGCATGCACGCGGCTCGTGTTGCGCGGCTGTCGGGCCGGGTGCTCGCTGGACCAGACGAGGGGGTCGACGTAGTGACATGGTGCGCTCGCCAGCGCGCCGATATCGACGAGCTGCACGTTGACGCGGATCGCGACGCGGCCAAGGCTGCGGCGAACGTCGCGACAGAGCTCTGGCTGGCCGTCGGCGATCTGGACCCGACCTGGGACAGTTTCGCCAATCGGCCTTGGCCTACTGGCACCGGCCGCGGACGAGCTATCAGCGGCGGAGGACCTCCGCGCGGCCTGGGGCCCGGACGATGAATGCGCAGGTCAAGGCCGGCGACCGGGTGGCGGTGCCCAGCGCCGGCATCGTGGGGACCGTGAGCAGTGTCGACCCGCGCTGCGTCAACGGGCAGCCATGCCCGTGTTGCCGCCGCGGGGTGTCCGTGAGGCCCGATGGCAACCCCAACGTGAGCTACGGGGTGGCGCCATCGCAGTGCCTCCCCATCGTGGGACCTGCGATGTTGGTGCGCGGCGGCAGCGCGTAGGTCATGGAACGAAAAAAAGCCCGACCCCCTCTCGGGAGCCGGGCGAGCAGGAGACCCACAGCGCGCGTGGATTACTCCGCGCTCATGAGCCTACGTTCTGTCGAGCCGCTGCGCAACCATCGCGAGGAATCCATCCCACGGCCAAGAAATTCCGGGATCGGTGTGGGTGCTCTTTTCCCACGCCTTCGACGCATCAACGTGCCCGCAGATACCGCGCGCACCCGCGAGCAGGTCGTCCGCCGAGAGCCGGCGCACTGGGATCGCGTGCCGTCGGCAGATCTGGGCCACGAGGACGGCGAGGCGCTCGAGCGCAGCTTGCGCGGGTGGGCTGTCCCAGTCGGCAGCGGTCATCGAAGCGCGGCCAGTGAGCTCTACTTGGACGCCGACCCCGTTGGCCCCTGGTGCAGCCCACGCGACGTCGCTCTCTCGCACGCAGGCGATCACCTCGTCGGGGCCGACCACGTAGTGGGCCGACGCACTGGGTGCCGATGGGCCCGCGAACCAGGAAGCGACCGCGCGCGCGGCACCAGGGCGGACGTCGGTCTCCGCAGTGTGGATCACGATGACCGAGATGGTGCGCGGCGAGCTCGCGGGCACCGGCGTGAAGTTCTTGGCGGCGATGAAGGCGATGTTCTCGGGCTTGGTGTTGCGGTGGAGGATGCGGTCGGCTGCCGCACGGGTCAGAGGGCCGACAACGCCATCCTCATTGAGAGCCGCGTCGTGCTGCAGCGAGCGGGTTGCGCTCTCGGTCCGTGGGCCGAAGTCCCCATCGGCCGCGCAGGGGTAGCCTGCCTGCGTCAGCGTCCGCTGCCACAGATCGACCGATACCCCGCGGTCACCTCGACGGAGCAGGCCGTCTCGCCTCGTGGGTGGCGTCGGCGCTGGGGGCTCGCTGGTCGGTGTGTTGCCATCGTCCTGCGCAGCCAGCCAGCTGCGGATCGCGCGCTCGACGAACGCCGGTCCGTGGGTGTCGCGCGCCGAGATGTGCTCGTCGCGCCAGAAGGCTCCCTTGTCGGCCGCTGCCGCGAGCGCTGCCGAGTCGTGCGCCCAGTGCTCGACGGTGAACAGCCCGCCGGTGCCGCCGGCCATGCGCTGGAGCTCTTCAGCGAAGTCGGCCGTCGACGCGTACCCATCAGACTTGCCCGCGCCGTGTGTCGGCACATCGGTGAAGCCCAGGGCGAGTGCCTTTTCACCGCGACGAGCCCGCTGCGCGAACGTCGCGAAGGGCGCCACCTGCGCGTCGGCCGCGGTGCCGTCAGGGTCGCGGCTCGCGTACCCACTGTCAAGGCTCACCCAGCCGGTGAGTGCCTCCGCGTCGGCAGGGATGCTGAGGATGCGCCTCACCAGAGAGTATGGAGCGGACCAGCTGACGATCCAGACGCTGGCGTAGTCAGCCAGTTTGTGGGACGCAGCCGCGGCGACGAGCAATGCCGGCAAGATGCGGCCAGCATTGGCGCTCTGGAGTCGCATGCCGAGTGCATTGTACGCAACGCTCATCCCTGCCAGTACGAGCCGCCGCACTTCGCAACACAGCGGCATGAGCCGTCCTGCCAGGCCGAAGTCAGCCTTGGCGTCGTAGTGGAGCGCGATGACGAGATGCTGTTTGCTCATGGTAGTTGATGGCGGACGTGTTATGATGGTGAAGCGTCGCAGCGAATGCGCTGGGCGCGAAGGAGGATTAGATGGTTAACGCGACGGCTCTTTACCTGAAGAGGTTCACCACGGATGGCATCTGCTCCGACGAGCAGAAAAAGAAACTGAAGCGCAATGGGCTCATCGCCTACTCGCACGGTTTCTGGCATCTCACGGACGCCGGCAAATCTGAAGCTGTGCGACTGGGCTACCTGGAGCCGCACGAATCATCAGGGGCTGCATGATCATCGACATCGCGGCCGGACGCGCTCTCGTGAGCGAGGCGCGCGCGTCAATGATCGATGTGACCTTGGGCCCGTGGAAATACGGAGCAGCATCACAGTTGCTGCATCAGGACATCGGCCCAAATGGGGAAGCGATCGCAGACTTAATAAACAACAACCGTTGGCGCGACGGACCGTTTTTAGCCGCGGCCAGAGAACTTATTCCGCAACTCACCGACGCATACGCCGCCGCCCTTGATGAACTGGAGGGTCTGCGGGCGCGTAACGCGAAACTCGCGGCGATCATGCCAGGTTTACGACGATGCGCCGGGGCATCTGCGAGCCGCCGTGCTCTCGCGTAGCGACGCGTGTTTATCACGATCTTGTTTATTGTGATGTTCATGCCTCAGACGAGTGCGCCGATTTGGATTACGCTGCAGCTCTCCGTGCGCTGGAGGAACCGTGATGCTGATCTGGTGGCTGAGCGGAGAGGATCAGGAGGCGATTGGAGACCCGTCGGGCACGTGGCCTGTGTGGCTGCGCATCGAGTATGAGGGCCGCATGGGGAGAGCGGGACGCGGTCGTCTGTGGATCGCGGACAAGTTCGCTCCGATGGCGCCGCGGATCGATTCGACTCACCCGGGATGGCAGACGCCGATCGGTAAGATCGCGGCACTGCGCGGCGGAATCGTGATCGGCGAGGAGGACCTGCCATTGCTGGCTGATTTGCCTGGTCTCGTGACCGACCTGCAGCTTCAGCGTCGCTGACTCATCGTGTAGCCTCACCCCATCCAAGCAAGCCATGCGCACGCGGCCAGGTAGACCGCTGCTACACTCAGCAGGAACACGGCGACCAGCTGCGCCCAGGCGACGAATGCGCGAAGGATACCGACCATCACGGCAGATCCTTCGGCGGTGGCAGCGTGGCGAGCAGGTGCTGGGCAAGCTGCACCCGGGCAGCACTCGCCTGATGGCCGCGCGAACACGAGCCGCTGGCAAAAGCAGCGAGCCGATGCAGCGGCGCTTCTCGACGGCAGGCATTGACCGAGCGCCGAACAAGGCGGAGCGCGGTGCGAATCGCTTTCTTCCTGTCAGCAAAAAGATCTGCCTGCGTCCACCCTTCTTTCGTGGCGCCTGTGCCCAGTCGCAGCTGAAAAATCGAGGCGCTCTTTCCTCCGTCACACCTCTGACTGGTCGGCGTCGGGCGATAACATGGGCCAACGTCCACATCTTTCGCGAACGCTGACTCTTTCCACGCTATGGCGACCAGGAGGGCCGCTGTGCGAGCGCGCCCTTGTTTGCCGTCCACTGCTGGCTGCTCGTCGGCATCGTTGACCACGGCGGCAATGTCATCCGCGATTGACTGCATGCGTCCGGTGCGCTCCGCGGCTGTCTCTGCCCACCCGGGGAAGGCCGGCAGCGCTGCAATCTGGTCGGGAGGGGCCACGAGCATCAGGAGTGAGAGGATCCAAGCTGAAAAGGTCATGTGTATTGGTTGAGTGGTGGTACTATTCCAGTATGAGCAATCGCATTACACACCAATGTGTGGTCGGTGACGACATCTACTCAAAGTGGGAGGATGGACATGTGACGCACGAACGACGAACTTGGGTTGAGGTACGTGGATATATGGTGGCCCAGGCGAGCATGCCCCAAACATGCGTCCCCCCGCCCGGGCTGCAGTGGGTCTCCACGGAGTAGCTCATGGAGGCAATTGAGGCTGCGCGTGGCGAGCCCGCTACTGACATCCCGTCGCCGGCACCAGCGGCAGCCACTCGGGAGACATGGCCGCCCGCAGCGCGCAGAGCGCCACGGTGACCGTAGACTCATCGGCAGGCTCCCCACGGTCGACCGCGGCTCTGTACGCGTCCAGCGCTGTCCTGAGCGCCCGCATGGCCTCACCTACAGCAGCCCAGCGCGCATCGACAGCCCGCTGCGCATCGACGCGAGCCTGCTGGTCAACGCCCTCGTCGCCGGTGAGCTTCACGCGCTGGCTGGCCTCGAGTTGATCGTGCCACCGTGCAGCCGCGATGGCGACCTGGCCGTGGTCCACCACCTGCGCCGCGAGTGAGGCCGCTGTGGGAACCAGCGGCGCGGGTGCCCTCGGTTGCATCGGGCAGCAACCGAGGAGCACTAGCGCTGCCAGCATGTAACGATAGACTCGGGCGCGACTCATGGCTTCCTCACGTGCTCCCAGGTGGGGCGCGAGCCCTCGCGCGCCCCCGGTTGCGACGGAGGACGCGGTGGGAGTGGCCGCACGAACGGAGCTGGTGTCGGTGTCTGGCGATCGAAGCTCACCGCCTGGAGGTCTGGGTTCGTTGGGCGCCTGCCAACGGCATCAGCAACCTGGAGCGCTGTCAGTGCGGCGTGCTCCCCCGTGCGCTCCACCGAGTCACGCACGTCTCTGGTTACGCCGCCAACCAGCGACGTGCTGTGGTCCCTCATTCGAGCCTCCATGAGCCCCAGTTGAGTCTCTACATGGGCGCCCATGCTGTCGATCCTCGACACGGTGAGGATGTGGTTCTCGTTGCCCTTCTCAATCAACGTGCTGAGGGTTTTCGTCATGGTCTTCTGCTCGTCCGTCAGCGCGGTCAGGAACGCCGCGACGCGCGGGCCAGCTTTCCAGAAGCCAACGAAAATGATGAGCAGAATCACCACGGACACGCCGAACCGGTCCGCGATCATGAGCACGGTCGACGTGTCACTAGTAGTCATTGGGCGTTCCTTAGTCTTCGGTCGCCGTGGATTTGGCTTCGTCCTGCGACTCTTTGCGCTCCCGGCACTTCTCCACGCAGAACCATTTGCTGCGCGACATAACGCACTCGCCCTCGCACTCGTCCCCTACTGGGTCAGGCCCATCGACTGTAACGAAGCACGCGCTAATGGTTGCGGCGATGAATCCCAAAGCGATGATATGCCTCACCATGGCGGCAACTGCGATCGCCAGTCGTCCGTGTATTCCACGACCACTGCCCCTTCTGGTGCAGGCTGAGACGTCGGCGGGTCGTCGGGTGGCGTCGCCATCATGACGCACACCTTGGCCACCGTCGGATGGTCCAGCTCCTCCCCATAGAGCAGTTGCGGGTCCTCCGGGTGAATCGACGTCCACCACACGCCAAGCGCAAGATTGTGCGCGTGCCTGGCCTCTTTAGCCTCCTCGAGTGTGGCCCACGGGGTGGTATAGGTAACGTCGTTTTCGACGGTCCCATTCACGTAAAATATTCTCATCATGGATGCCATGTGATTCCTCCTATGTTAGCAAACGCGCCTGTGCGTCCGCGAAGATTGTTGCAATCTGTGCAGCTGACGGGAGTCCTGTCAAGGCCCATCCCTCCGCGAAGTCGCCCACCCATGGGAAAATGCCGGTTGGTGTGATGGCTCCGATATCTGAAGGGCCGCTGATCGCAAGCGGCGTTGATCCTGATGTCGTGAGCGCCTGCTCCACTCCGTCCAGATACAGACGAGTGGTGGTCGTGTCACGCGTCACGATCCAACTTTTCATCGTTGTCGTGGCGAGGCCATCAGTCATGAACGCAACGCCCTTCGTGACGACTTCATCCCGGCCCGTGTTGGCACCATGGATCGTCACGGCGAAGCCACCTGCCGACCCGAAATTCATGATGCATCTGGCGGCCGAGTTATTCGTCGACTTCCACACGCCGCCAAAGGCAATGTTGGATGTCCCCGTGAGCACTGGCACAGGAATAGACAGACGTTGCCCTGATGCGAACGTGATAACGGGCTTACCGTTCAGACCCGTACTATTCCACGTCGGGCGTAGCGACGGCGATCCTGACTGCACAGCGTGGAAAGCGTTGCCGCTGATATCAGCGAGGCCGCTCACCGACGTGACACCAACGGTTTTTACGTTGCCATCGTTCGGGATCCAATACCCACGCAGCGTCAAGCCGGGAAGATTGAAAAGAATTGATTGACGACTCCGCGACGCCACACGCCCAGTAGTAGCAGATCGACCTGTGGAACTGACTCGACCAGAGACAGGCATGCGTCCACTCACTGCGGTCATCGAAATGCCACCGTGATGTCTAGCGCGCCGACGGTCACAATCGTGAGCCCAGTGGAAAACGTGACGTCATAATCCAGCACCACCTGGCTCGCGAGCAACGCCGCCGGCATTGTGATCGTGCCGATCTTAGTGCCAGATCCAGCCGTATTGTCAAACATGGTGATGGTAGCGGAGGCGACTGCGAGATTGACAGTAAGCCGATGGAAGAACCCGGCGCCGACTTTTACCGTGGTCGTGGTCGCGCTGGTGATGTTCGCGAAGCTATTTCGCTGCTCCACCAACGCGCGTGCAGCAGTGTTATCCTCGTAGGCGGGAGCGAATTGCTCCACGATGTCTGCGCCTTGATGATCTACCCCGTTCGCAGTCGAGGTGACATCCGCTGCCGCCGTGGCCCCTTTCGCACCGCCGCGCACGATGGCTTTCTGCGTGCCACCCGTCAACGTTGCGTCTAGGGCCGCACCTGTTGGCAGGGGGAGCGAGATCGCGCTTATCGGCTGTGTAACACCGGAGCCGTCCACAGGCGTGCGGCCTGAGACGAGCGCGGGGATCTTAGCATTGATGGTGTTGAGCGCAGCGATCTCGGTGGCCTGATTTGCGGCGGTCGCATCACTGCTCCCAGCGCCTGTTGCAACGGCGATGACCAGCCGGCGCTGGTTGTCGATCAGCGGTGTCGAGCTCTCGCCGTCCTCGAGCGGCGTGCCAGTGCCAGCCACATAAGCTGCAAGGAATTGCGCGATTCGTGCAAACATGAGTGTGCCTCCGTGCGCGCAGCTAATAGCTAGCAACGCATGAGCGATAGTGATGAGAAGATGATCTACTGCAGCAGAGCGACGATTATCGGATCACGGATGAACATGCATGTTGTGGATCGTGCAGAGCCAGTACGTGTCGCGCCACTGGAACCTGTAGTAGTCGACTTCGCCAGTATCATTGCCGATGGCAGCCGACGCGATACCGGTAGGAAAGACAAAAACGGCGTTCCACGCGATGGTCCATGGTGCGCCGGCGCCCTGCTGCACAAACACGTCGATCGCCGGCCTGCCGGTCGTGTCGAAATCAATAGGCGCTCCAAATGTGACGTTATCAACCAGAGACCCAACATCAAAAATGTTGCCGCGTGCGCCGTCGAACACAATCGAAGCGGCGGAAGCCTCTGAACGTGAGGCGAGAGCAAGGTGCGCATTCCGAAAACGGAGCGAGGTGACGAATGCAGCCATCGACCCGTCGCCGGAGGAGATCGGCGTCTCGGCGTCGCCGCTGCTCCATGGGCCTATGACAAGCTTGTCGGTACTGCTATCCTTGATGTTGACGCTGCTGGTGGCGCTCAAGATGCGAATGCTCGCGTCCCCGCTGCCGTCGCGCTTCACGATCTTGCTGGCCGTGGCAGCATCGGTCGCGGTGTTCACGTCGGTGAAATGCGCGGATGACATAGACCCGTCGGCGATGGCGCTCGCTGGCGAAATGGAGATCGCTGGCGTTGTGCCTCCGGAACTCACGATTGGCGCGGTCCCGGACACGCTCGCTACAGCGGCCCCCGCGGTGATACCGTCGAGTTTCGTTTTGTCTGCTCCCGACATGAATCCTGCCGCACCGGCAGCTATCGCAAGAGCGTGTAGTGTGCCGTCGGTCTGACTGCCGTGCGCGTGGACATGGTCGGAGCGCGCGAGCGACGACGCAGAACCCTCCGAGTTGCTCGTAGCGATGGTCGACACATTCGCGGTCGTAATGTCATGCTTGTGGTCCGCGCGCGCTGGACGCTCATCCGTACCTGTTGCCGCCGCGGCTTTGGTGACGTTGGCCGGAGCTGGCGGAGCAACCACCGCATGCTGATGGTCGGCGCGAGATAGAGATGTCGACGATCCTTCAGATGCAGAGTCGCCAATGTGCCATGTGCCAGCTACCGCCGTCGCGATGTCGTGTTTGTGGTCCGCCCTAGCAGCCAGGTCAGAAATGCCTTCGTCCGCGGTCGCCTTGGTAATATCTGCTGGGTCACCACCGTAGCCCACCGCAATCGAATCGGCGCTGACAACGATCGAAGGATCTGTTGCTGCTACGTTCAGCGTCACATCGCCGCTTAGCGCACCGCCCCCCGTCATCCCTGCGCCAGCGATCACTTGGCGAATGTCAGGCACACCAGCGATGGGAGCAGCATTGCGGATAGCAGTGTTGATCTCGCCAGTGCTGCCAAACGTGGCGTTGCTCTCGAAAGTCTCGTTGACCGCTCCAACCTCGAAACCGTTCGCTGCCGCTGGCACCCAGAATTTGCCGGTGGCCGTCATGGCCGTCGAATTATTCCCAGTGCTCGGGTCGACGCCATTGTTGATGGTCGCGCGCAGGATCGCAGACGTGCCCGCACCGAGCGCAGTCGTGGAAACAATCTCCCCCTTGATCCCGCTCTGGACCAGCACGTAGTCGCCGGGCACGCTCGTTTCGTCAGTTGATGCGATCGACCAGATCACGCTTGTAATGCCGGCGATCGAGTCGATCGTGGCGACGACTGCGGCAGCTGCTGCAACAGAGACCGCGGCGCCAACCGCGCCACCGTTGATGCTAAACGCCGGTGAGACTTGGGCCATGTTGGTTCCGAAATAGGAAAGCCCCACCGAGCCGAAGCTGGGCGGGGCGTATTGATGGATATTGGTGCTAGAGAATGTGGCGAGGCGATCGACGAGCTACTGGACTACAGCGGCGCGACCTCGCAGCACGCGCCGACGTGACACACCATGTCAGGCCCGCACCGGAGCCCCTCGGACTGGCGCACGTGGTTGCACCAGCCATTGCCCAGCGCATTCATGCAGCTGTCCTGCGTGCACGGGTTGCCATCCTCACACTCAGCGTCGTGTTTGCATGGGTTGACCCAAGACACCGGGATGGTCATGCACCGCCCGCCGGGGACCACGCACTCGCCTGCAGTGTTGCACAGGCCAACTCCGCTTGCGCATCCTTCGCCCGGAGCGCGTTGGGTCACCAGGCACACGTTGCCATCGTCGTCCGGAATGCCGCTGCATCCTACAGTCAGGCAGAGGCCAGCGGGTGGAGGACAGAGCAGGCACGCGTTGATCTCGCACCTGTCGCCGGCGTCGGCGGTAGTCGCGGCCGGCATGGGTACAGTAGTCGCCGAGATCGCCGCGTTGTCCTGCGCCCCCATGTTGTGCGGCGAACAGGAGGGAGAGAGCGCGGCGAGGGCGACGATCGAGGAGAGCTTCAGCATGGGGTTCCGGTCCAGAAACGAGTGCGCCCCTCCGAGCAGATGCCGGGAGGGGCGTTCGTGAGGTGGGTTGTGTGATCTACGAAGAGTGCGCGCCGCGAGCGGGAGGATAGGGGTCGCTCGCGGCGCTGTGGGATCTTGGTGGGGTCAGGTGTGATTGGAGAGGCGCCTAGAAAGCTCCGCCACCGGAGAGCCCGCCGCCCAGTCCTGCCCCCGTCCAGCCGAGGGTCTTAACGTATCTGGCATCCACGAAGGCCCCCAGGAAAGCCTGTGGCGACGGCGTCCATGTTGCGGCGAACGAGCCTGCTGGAAACAGTCCGCTGTACTGCATACACAGCCCCCAGGCATTGCACGTGGGCAGGTGTCCGAGGTCCACGTGAGCGGCGATACGCATATCGATCGGCGCGCGCCACGGGCGCCCAGCGATGCCCGCGAGAGGCCCGCCGAGCACCCCGATCCAGCGCGGCTCCACGTCCACGATGATTCCGATCTCCGCGCCGGCCAAGAGGCGCACGGCGTCGGAGAGCGGCCACGCATAGAGCCCCTCGACCGTGGGCATCGGCCCGCCGGTCGGGCGCTTGGTCCCCATCACCACGTAGCCCGCGCGGAACGCGAGCGACCTGCGGGGGAGCTCCGGCGGACCGGCGATCGCGGAGTCAGCGCCGAGCAGCGCAGCCACGCCGAACAGGATGGCCAGCGCCTTCACGGCATACTCCGATCGCCGGGCTGCGGTGCAGTCATTCCCGGCTGCCCCGGAGCGGACGGAGACGCGGGGCATGACCACCTCGTACCCAGCGCACACAGGGCTGGCAAGATGACGGGCGCCGAGGGCGGGTAGACGACCGAAACGACCACCCCTCCAACGACAACCACAGTCAACCCGAACCCCACCCAGAACCACTGTGGCGGCGCGCTCGACTGAACCACCTCAGTCGCAAGGTGGTCAACGACTACTCTCTCGGCGTCCCATTCCGGATTTTGACTCGCTTCCTCCAAGCCGTCAAAAAACGTGGGCTCGCATGTGAATGAGCCCGACGACGCGTGCGCTCCGAAAACCTGCACCATCTGCCGTTTGAAGAACGTCAGGCACTCCTGAAACGTATTTCGGCCCATCAGTCCCGGCCCGAGCATGCCCTGTCTATCCGAGTTCACCAAAGGTGACTTGCCCGTCGTGAGACCAGTCGCCCCCCATGTAGCGCGATTGTACAGGCAGTTGTCCAGTTCATCGACGTTGAAATCGCCTACGAACGTTTGGCCATCCGCGTCCGAGCACTCAAGTCGGATCACGACTGTCGGGCCCTTCTCCATGCCAGTGTTGAAGTACCTGTCATTCAGCCACCGATGCGTCTGATGGCTTGCGTGCTCGATCCGAGCTGTCTGAGCCAGGTCCGGTGGTAGAGCGGCGATTCCGCTCTTCACCGCGTCCCAATTCGGATCGTCCGGCACCGAGCATCCGCTAAATGCTAGACTCCACATCAACACGCAGGCGATCGCCGCCCGCATCGTGAGCTTTATCCTCGTCATGACTCTCCTGTTGCATGGGCAACCTAGAGTCGCATGTTGCGGATCTTCATAGGAGCCCATCAGCGCCTCAAGCCCGACCGGTTGGCACCGGACAGGCCTGTAAAGCGCTGGAGATACGGTTCTTACCGCACCGTCTGCGGGGCCCGATCGACCGGTGGCCGACCCTTCACGGTGCGAATTCCGCGAGCCGCCTGCTGGACGGCCAGCGCCACGCAACCGTCGGCGAGCACCGACAGCGACGGCACCCGCGGGCGCAGCATCCAGCAGGGCGCGCCGCAGTCCTGATCGCCGGTGGTCATATGCTGCCAGAGCGCGTGGGCCTGACGCGTAGCGCCCTTCGGGAGCGACGCTCGTCTGCGAGCTCGGCGGAGCGCCCTGTCGATGAGGGATGCGCTCATGCTGCCACCTGCGAGAACTCGCCGCGGTAGCCGATGCGCAGCGCCGTCGGCCCGTCGCTCGCCACGTCGTAGCCGACCAGCGCGTCCCACGCTGCGTCGGGGGTCGTGCCCACGAAAGCGATCCGCACGGTGGGACCACAGACTTCGGTCCGGTAGTCGCGCAGCGGGTAGAGCTCCGCGGTCTGCAGGGCGTCGAGGACGCGCTCCCTGAGGGAAGGGTCGTCGTCGCGCTCGACCCGAACACGGCGGCGCACCGGCGCGGGCTCGACGACCGGCGGGCCAGCGAACAGGAAACGATCGTCATCGGCCGCGTAGCCGTGCGGGTCACATGGATCATGGTCATCGGGGAGATGGACGCCGTCGGCGTCTCGGGATACGAGAGACATGTCGGAACCTCGTCAACTGGGGTTTCGGCCGGGCCTCCGGGCGCTGGCAGGCGCTGCGGAGGCCGTTTCATTGTACTGCTACCGCCAAAGCCTCCCGGAGACCGGCCCGGGAGGCGTTGCGGCCCATCGTGGGGCCAGGATGGCGAGGTCAGACTGCGGCGGGGCGTAGGTGGTTCGCCGCGATTGCGGCAGCGCGGAGCTCGCCGAACTCCGCTACGTCATCGGCGGTTCCCTGCACGTGACCCTCGACACGAGCGCAGCTCCCATAGATGGGAGCGCGAAGGACGAGCGCCTCGAAACCACCGCGGCGCGAGAGTGTCAGAGTGATGCAGGCGTTGCCGATGTTCATCATGGTCATGGTGGCTCTCCTCGTTCCCGCCGGCGCCGCGCCGTCGATGCCAGCCTATGTAGCAGAAGTCGTGCCATGGGTGGGAATGGCGCGCTCGGTGCTGTATGCTCCTCCGATGCCTGCCCGAACAAGAGCGCCGAAAAGCCTGTGGGACCGCGTGACCGACGATGCCCACAGAGACCTGATTCTAGAAGAATATCGCCGACTTGGCGTCACTGGAAGAGCCCTGGCCGCCCACCTAGGGGTGAGCACCGGCACCCTCTATAGAGAGATCGAGCGGCTCGGTCTGCGGCAGCAGTTAGGAGTGGAGAAGCCTCCGAAGGCGTCTCACCGGTGACAAATTTGGTCACTATTGGGCCCTACCCCATGCCCAAAATTGTCACCGGTGAGAACATTAGCGAAGTCGAGTAGTTGCATCGGTGGGAACACGGCCAGCCCGCCCGTTGACCCGGAAGCGGTAACAATTTTGGGCCATGGACCGCCGCCGCTCACCCCCACAACCGCGGGGACTACGCGTTCTCACCGATGGCACGCGCCGTGCAATAGGTCTCTGGCATGAACGACGTCACCATCCAGACACGGACCGCCACCGATGACCGACAGTGCGAGCGGCTTCACCACTACGCGACCGGAAAACTGGGCGGCGCGGTCGACCTCGTCGTAGACCGCGAGCGCGGGATCTTCACGGTACGCTGGAACGTGAACCGTGGAAACGGCTGGGCCAAGGGGTGGGGGGCGACCATGAGAGGCCCCGGCGCCGAGACGCGCGCGTTGGCGTTCGCCGCGGAGAAGTGGCCGACGCTGGTCGCATGGCTCGAGTTTCTCGAGCCCGTGGAGAGCAACGGGGCCGCGCACGCGTTCTCGGTTCAGGTTGCGAGCATGCGGTAGGAAAGGGATCCCCAATGAACTCGACCAACATCGACCGCGCCCTTGCAGCTCTCCTGGCCCTCCCGCTCCTCGCCTCCGGCCTCGTCTTCGGCGTCCAGGTCACCCGCGCATCGCTGCTCGGCTACCGAGTCGGCTCCGAGGTGCTGGAAGCCGATGCAGCTGCCGAGCGCCTGGCCACCCTGGTGTGGCGGACCCGCGGCGCGCTGACGTCGGCGGCTGCTCGGCTCCGCGCTCTCAAGATCCGGGGCACCTACTCAGTGCAGCCGGGCTTCACCGGCGACGGTCGGCCGCTGGTGATGGTGCGCGTGAGGGTCGAGAGCGAGACCGACCACGCTCGTCAGGATGAGCGGTCCGCGCTGGTAGAGGCGGCGCTGAGCTGTAGGGATGCGTACCTGTATGCCGGCGTCGAGGGTGACGCTGTGCATGTGTGCGGGTGAGGGTTCACAAAGGAGACCAACATGAATCACTTGAACGGGCGCAAAATTATTGGTGTGCGGATGTCGGCGAATAAGACGACGCTGTCATTCGACACAGACAATGGGACAGTATGTTATGTAGCGGAAGGCGACTGCTGCTCCGAGTCATGGTTCAACCATGTCAGCGGTCTCCTGTTCCTGATTGGTAGCACAATCGAGCGTGTAGAAACGCTCACTACTCGTGGCGCGCCTGGGACACGCCAGGAAGAGGATACTGTATATGGATGGCAAATCCAATCCAACAGAGGCACCTGCGCTATAGAAATGCGCAATAGCAGCAATGGCTGCTATGGTGGCTCGGTGCAGCTGGATATGAGCGCCAATGGCGCTGCTACGATACCGCTGACCGATGATTTCTAGGAGAGGCGCGACGATGAACATCATCGACACCATCCACCACCACCTCGACCGACAGACGCGGCCCACTTTCGTCTACGAGCGCGCGGCCACCCTCGCGCTGGAAGTCATGCTGCTCGTAGCGTGCGCGTTGCCCGCCGTGACCGGGTGGCGCTCTTGCATCGCCGCTGGCTTGGTCGGCGTGCTGCGCCTGTATGAGACCGAGCTCCGCCGCGAGGACGCCTCCGTGCTCGGCCGGCACAAAGAGCGCGGCGGGGTGTCCGCGCTCCCAGCGGAGAAGGTCGCCCGCGCTGGCCACCGCGAGCGTGCTCTTGAGGTGGTGACGTGGGTGTGGCCGGGGATGACCGCCCTGGTGATGGCGGCGGAGGTTGGCCCGATCACCGCCACGGCCATCGCCGCGATCGGCGCGACCCTTGTTCGCGCTGCATGGGGCCGCATGATCATGCCCAGATGGAGGGCGTCGAGAGTGGCATGGAGGGCGAGTGACTCGGTAATGGAGAGCGGTCGCATCAGTGATTAGTTGTGATTGGAAGAGCGGCCAGAAACGTAGGGGACAACGAACAGATGCGTATATGCCATATCTGTGAATCGCGATGCGGCGACGGTGAATGGTGCGCTGTCTGCATCGGCGCGTTCCCTCAGCGCACGCCGGCCGATGAGATGACCGGAGATGAGCGAGGCGAGGCGCTGCAAGTTCTCTATGGGCCGCTGGAGATCCCGGCTAACATGGTACACCAGCGCATCGAGGAACTGGTGGGACGGTCCGTGTTCACGCACGAGATGGGGTTCGCTGGCTCGACGGCGCTGATCGCGGAAGCGCGCGGAGAGCGCCCACGAGCCGACATGGACGAGATCGTGGGCAAATTACCGGAGGGTATGCGCGTGGTCCTGTTGGGCGATGGAGGGAGCAGATGAGCGAGCACATGACCACCTACCGCTGCCGCTCCACAAACCCGCTCAGGACACCCTGGACTGACGTCGAGGCGAAGAGCCCAGAGCACGCTGCTGGCGACTACCACGCGTCTCGCAGCAACGACCGCTCCTTCAGTCTCCGGCTTACACGCGAGCAAGATGGTGGGTTCGAGACGGTGCTTTTCGCGAGCATCGAAGTCGACGGGCACGGTCAGTACGTGAGCAGGCTGTTTCACCGTGGCATCACCCGCCGAGGAGGCGTGCGCTCAGCACGAACCCCGACGATCAGCGAGCAGCTTGCGACCATCGCCCGAGAGTTGGGGTGGGCCAAGGCTCCGGAAGAGCTGCTCGCCGATGGGTGGGATGGCGAGGAGCTGAAGTGGACATGACCGCGGGTCGCGTGAGAAGCAGATCGCGGCTAGAGCCTACCGCATCATCGTGTACCGGCCGGCGATCTAGACCTCCTCACTCTTCCAGCGAGCAGCAGTCGCCGCCCTTACCGCAGGCGATCGCAGCATCCTCCTGTGCCGCCGGGCTCATGCTGCCGTCGAAATAGGCGATGGGCCCATCGGGCATGCCGCTCGAGCACGGCGTCAGGTACTTGATCGGGCCGTCGGGCAGCCCCTCGTCGGGAGCGCCGCCGCAGCCCTGGGACAGGGAGAGGAGAACGAGGGCGACGGGGGTGAGCTTGATCATCATCTTCATCATGTAAACCTCCACGGAATACCGGATCGACCGGCACTCCGCTCGTTGGCGTGGCGGAACGGGGCGAGCGTACATAGTCTGCCCAGAAAAGCGAGGCCCCCGATCGCTTCAACGATCGAGGACCTCTTGACGAACCCTCACACCGCGAGGATCCGCCCATGAGTAAGAAGCCCGATCTGGATGACGCAGGCCAACTTTTTCACGAGGAACTCAGCGACATGTCTGGGGGCAGACCGATCGCTTCGCCTTCAGGCTGCGCCGCCGAAGACTTCCCACGGTGGGCAGAGCTCGGCCTCGATGATCCGCTGCGGGACGGCGGCATCCCCATCGACGGGCAGACGGCCGACGTCCTTCTCTGGGCGCTCGGCATTCGTGGAGCGGACGATCCAGTCGCCAGCATTTTCAGGGCGGTCTCCACTGATCTCCACTCGCTGGCGCACTTGCTAGAGAGCAGCGCACGTCGCGTGGACGCTGGCCTGCTCCTCCTCGCCCGCGCGGACGGGAGGGCACCGACGCCAGCCACAGACGATCCCGACGCGCCGACCGCGACCGCGCCCCCATCGCGCCGAAATGTGGATCCCGCTGGCGCATGAGCCGAGCAAACAGGCATGTGCTACGGTCGCGAGCCCGCCTCAGCCTCAGCCTCAGCCTCGGCTTCGCACGCCGCGACGCACACGGATGGATTCCGTGTATCCGCCACGAAGCATTGTTTCCAGCATTTATCCGTGACCGGTGGATCGGCGGATAGGCATCCGCACAGGAAAACCAAGGTGCCGAAGAGTTTCATTACCCTCACTCCTTTGGCCGCTCATTCGCGGCTAGGACAAGAGTGACGCTCTCGCGGCGGAAATGCAAGCGTCGCATGTGCCTATCACCGGTCGCCGCCGCCTGGCACCGTGCCGGTTGGTAACGGATCCTTCGTGGTGTCTGCTGTCACCGGCGAGCGGGTGGCAGGAGACTGACACGACATGAACCGGTCGTGGGCGTCTGCGATCTCATGTACCGTGAAGCATTCGGCGCCATCGGTATTTTTGATACCAGCTCTATTGGCGACCATCCTAAACCACGTCATGGCCGCCGAGCGCCAAGGGTCATTGGCTCCGTTTTCGGAGCGCTCGATCTCGGCCTCGTCGACATACACACGCACCCAACCACCGACGCCATGCGCTTCGCCAGAGTTGAGATTGGCGATCGGCCATAGCTCGCCTCTGCCTGACGGGACGACGGGCGTACCTAGTTCGCACCAGTACCACTGCGATGCGGACGAGTTGGCAGCCTGTCGTTGGGCCAGGTCGCCTCGCTGCAGATAGTCGAACACACGTGTTCTGAGAGGATTGCCCTCGCCGCATACGTCCGACATGCACGCGGCTATCGATACAGCGAATGTCGCCACGATCGCAAAAACGAGCAGGTCTTGTTTCGCGTTCACTTAGCACCGATCCTCGCCACAAGGCCAACGTCTGCGCCTACCAGTGGCCACTATATATCGACCC
>Ga0207646_10003398_pt1 | contig 17988 bp, 23 predicted proteins | sample KBSK5502metaG_FD_184343 | JGI IMG/M metagenome (GOLD analysis project Ga0207646, IMG submission 184343) | Corn, switchgrass and miscanthus rhizosphere microbial communities from Kellogg Biological Station, Michigan, USA - KBS K5-50-2 metaG... | ecosystem: Host-associated > Plants > Roots >...
AAAACGGAAAAGGAACTAGAAACGAAATGGCCAAGCCTATTGCTAAATATAGAGCCATCCATTTTAGTTGCTGATAAAGAGCCGATTTATTGTAATTCAATCACCATGAATGACTGCTTTCAAAATATAATACTTTCGTAATTTACGTATTATGATAATAATAATTAGCACAGATTAATGTATATTAATTATATGTCTTTGTATCTTAAATTGAAATATCTGTTATTGGACTTCCAATTGCTATGTCCTTCGTACTCCTAGCGTAATATTAAAACAGGAAATAGATCCACGTACATCCGACAACTCTCGCTTCCCACCAAGCTTTTATATTACATTTCTAATTATATGAATTTTATTAATTCTAATCATATAATACATATTATCAACAAACGTTTTAATGAGCAGAAATATGTTTAATATATTAACAAATACTTTAAGAGAATTAGAATATATTATGAACATTGATTTTATGCGCTACCTCATTTCAAGTTATGTAATGCCATACTATGCCCAACTGTCATAACAGCTCGTGATACAGCTAAAGCCTGTGGCTATAAGGGACAGATTACTTTGGGGGCTAATGCCTCAAGCGAACAATATAGGTCGCTAGTGGGTGAACATTGAAAATTGTCTATGTTATATATCCTGCATTCATGATAGGTGCACCTTTAGTAGTTTGGGGATTTGGTGAGACTGCTAATTCCCCTTTAGGCTCCTTTTGTAATAAAGGTCAGAAAATATCATAATAGTATGCTATTTAGCTTTGCTCGCAAAAAGTCTAGCTTTCTCACATACTATTACCAATATATGGTAACACTATTCAATACACTGATACATAACTAATTATTAAAACTGTATTAATGACCAAATGTATATATGATTATGATACAAACATTCAGAAAAGTGAAGGCGAGTTGCTGTCAGATCAGAACCAACAGCAGCATTAGAACTGAAGAAAGGAACGGGATGAAATTGACTTTCAAGCAGCCACATTTCTTATTATGCAATTCATGTCTTTGGTGTGCTTCAGACCTAAACTTGCGTGGCACAGTTGAGATATGTCCCTCATGTATGAATGGTAAAGTAGAGTCGATGCCAATATCCGATAACGAAATATACACATTTCGTTATAATGCAATTCGTGGTGTTACATTAGAGTTCAGAACAAAACTAAACTAACACACACAGAAGGGTCTTCTAAGAACAATCATGGAAATTTAACCTTAAACAATTTTGTTAAAGCTACAATATTTGTAGATATAATAGTGCAAATTGGCACTCTTGATTGTATTAACTCCAACGCCTTGAAAAAATCCATTTTGTAGTATTGTACTAACACACCTAGTGCTATAGAGTTACTTCTGTTCATTCCATGACTACAACACACTACTACTTTCTCGCCTAATTCTAAATAACTTGTAACTCTCATGATATTGAGTTTATATTCAGATAATGATGACGGAGCATCAAACTCAGGCAGTATTCTTACATCTATTATTCTAAAGTCATCTTTGAAGCCTATTTCGCAATCTACATAATCTGAAAGTTGACTCGGCTCTCCAAGACCATCGGTAGCGAGGTTTTCTAGAATTTTGTACATGTAATGTAGCTATATCTACTACTTTTTGTTATATTTTGCCTTATCTTTCGATTTGTGTAGTTACATAAGCCATTATACGCAGGTTTTAGTTCTAATGATTATCGGAAAAAATTGTGTGAGTTATATTATTTACTGCACCTGTATTATTCCCTTCATTGTGGTAGGATGGTATAGTCAGTGATATCCAAAACGTTCCGGCAATACTTGGCTTAAATGATACTTGACTTGAACTACTCGATGGTATGTCTCGACTGGTTGCAATTTGTTTGCCGTTGAAGTCTATGATTTACTGATGTTTAGTGATCGTTGGATTTTGAATTTGTATTGTGTAGATAGTACATGACTTGAAGTTCAGGGTGGGATTAATTACTCCGTTAGTATTGTTTATCCATCTGAAATCCTATGATACTACTAGCTGATAACTGAATTGCGTTGTTGATGCCTTGATACCCCTGGCCAAATGCTCCTCTATTCGTAGTATACGTGGATACGAATCCCAGTGGGAGTAATGCTAACAGCCCTAACACTATCACGCGAGCAGTTTTTTTGTAAAGGTTTTCTGCATAAGAGGGCTTACTTTATTTTAACCTCGTTATAAAGAGAGACAAATTCCGTCTTTGGAACCAGCAAATGGTATTTCTCGTTATTTTTAAAAGCATAACAAAGTAATTTCAAGTTGTTGTATACTAGCATCAGTTTAGTTTAGTAAACCAATTTGTACGGGTACCATCAAGGCCTTATACTTATATCACGGAAACGTCCGAGCAAGCTTGTGAAATTTGAATTTGAACAGTTCTCGACTATAGAGGATGTTTTTCTATACCTTATATCAGTTGCTCCCTACATGAAGCAGCTACTTCCTGTAAGCTCATACAAGGGTTATGTGTTTCCGATAGTACCGTTAAGTCCGCTGTCTGGAGAAGTGTTGACGATGGTCTATACTAAAGGCAGCATCGACGCAGGAATGCTGGAGTTTGACATTTCTACTAAAAAATACAAGTCAGTCACTGCGGTTGAACGCGCTGATAAGAATTATTTTATTATTCTGATACCAAAGAGTACCAGTATCTCAGATAGTGCGATTGCCCAATTGGAATCTAGCAAAACCTAGATTTCAGGCCCCAACTTTTCATCGTTGCAATCTAAATCCAAAAAATAGGCATCTTTGTTGTAGATATGCATGTGAATTAGTTCAGATTCCGCTATATAACGAGAAACTATCGGTGGAGGACCGTCTATGATAAGTGTTCAAACTACAGCAGCCAATGTAAATCTAAAATGTTCGGCTATTTGAGTCCGAATCATATCTCTTTCTAAGCAAGAACGGTATTTCTCTTCTGCTGTGCCCTGATATTGCCTTCCCTGCTGGACCCTGCTGAAGGTGATATTCCTTCAAACCATTCAACATACCGTCATACACTCCTGCTATCTTTATCGCATATTGGCAGCGTCATTGTATTCATAAAAGCCGAAATAATAGAATAGGAGCATAACATAAAGAAATAAAATTACATGTTCTGTTGAGTAATCGGCTCTTTAAATCAATTGTCGGAAATCCGATACGGAATAAGACGCCCGACGATTAAACAGAACAAAAATACATGACATATTCTGAGAATTGTATCTAGTAATTACATGATTGAGGGGCCTGTTAATGTTGTCTATTTATAAGCAACTATACTACCTTTATTGTAATTTGAGAATTCGAGAATCACTCCGGTTACTCGATTATAGTCAAATGAGTAAACGTCATTTGCAGAAAGTGGCATACGTTCAATTGTATTTTCATCACAGGAAGGACAATCAATAACACCAAAACTTCTCAGGTTAAGATATGATGCACACCAAAAGCATGAATTGCATAATAAAAAATCTATTTTATTGGATATCCTAGCAATAGGAGACGATGATGTTTTTTCATTACTAGCCATTGCTGTAGAGGCATGTAGGTTAGTATCATCTTGCGAAGGGGGAATTATTTCAGCAAAAGACATTAAACACTGAGTACTTTTGTACTATAAAAATATTCTGTGATTTTTATCTTATGAATCAAACAAGTGGAAGATTCAGTAAGAAGAATAGTAGAATCAAAATAGCGCTGGTTTTTTATTACTGGTGGTTGACTTATTCGAATCATCGCAATAGTAACAAAAACCGCTCCTGCTAGCCTATTCCAGTAAATGCAAAAATATAGTAGTTAAAGTATGCAGTAACCATTCTATTAGTCGGAGCAGTTTAAAACGCATCGCAGTCGACGACTGCAGCTCTAGGCAAATGATGAAATGTACAGCTTTTCATTAAACTGATTCTTTCTCCACTTTTTCCGCCAATAAGACCAATTAATAAGTAACAGTAGCATTAAGCTGCGGTTATTCAATTCTTAAATACGAAAACATATTGGCAATACTCTTAACATATTCTTGCAAGATAACACTGGACATGAACCCTGCTAACATTAATTGCGACTCTATTGATAATTTATTCTTCTGGTTTAGCTGCTATACAAAGGTTGCACCGGATAACTCTGCCACTTGGTTAATGAAAGTGTTAGATTCATAGTCTTCAAGAAGCTGCTACCAACTACGTATACTCAGAAAGGCCACAAAATTGTTGTCTGAAGGATGTATGGTGGTGTTAGTATTAGTGTCCGTTCTCTCAAACCTCGTTGTCATAGTGTTTGCTGTATTACAATATCAAATTTCCAGCAACATTCTTCCTTTCTTCAATCGTGGATGAAGGCGTCCAATCTTAGACGAGCTTATTTGGCTGAAAAGAAAGAAAATATATTTATCTTTTTTCGACAAGCTATTAATCTTTATAATATTTCCTAGGATATTGTATCATTTTATTTAGCTGCTCGTATAGATGTAAGAAGCGTATAGCCTTTTGTGTTATTTTATAAATTGATTCTTTTTCTTGATCTTTTGTTAGTAGATCAGTATTCAATAGCAACAGCAAGTATTGTTTGACTTGTAGGAAGGACAAATTAGCGCCATTCTCAATACCTCTTTTAGTTCCTTCTCCTCCAATAACAACTTTTAAAATAGCCGCCATTATATCGACCGTCCTTCGATACTTCGTTTGTGGTTGAATGGTTTCTATGTCATCCATATTCACGATCACCATTCCTATTACAAAATGCCATCTTTCAGTATTAAACCTGTTCATAGTATTATTGGTAGATCTATTGTTTCTACCAATAAAAGACTATGTGTCATACCATCTATTCAACAAGCCAAAGAATTATTTTTCAACCTATTCAAATTTTTTTTTGGGAGAGCTTTACTATAGTGGGTTGAATGTTTAGCCACATAGCGTCATGTTAGGCTGGCAATTGAGTGGGGTGATTCTGCTATTGTGGTTACCACTCAACCCAGTCAACTGTGGTGTATTTTTAACTCGTAACTTAGGAAGAAAAGTATTTTCAATATGAAGTACTGAGAGCTGCTTATCTCTATATAGGATCAAGTATTCTATGAACTTTCATTTGGCAATTGATTTATGAAACATAGTACAAACTTAACATCGAAATGTATTATTCTGTTAATCCGCACATAGAAAGCTCTCATAATACCTTCGCTCGTCAGTTTGCACTTTGTGAATCATATTTTTGGAGTGCAACCATCCTTAGATCAGGAGAGAGAAATGTGTACATCATTAACTCCTGTCCGGTTTGTTCAAGCAACAATATTTCTCTAATTCCTCTTACAAATGATGAGGCCTACGAAGTGCATGTTAGATCCAAAGGTGGATTGGAGATAAAATTTTCAAAAGCAAATAGGTAAATCGGGTATGCTATGATCAACATAGATATTGGTGGTCCATATTCACATCGGATCGCAAGTAGTGCGTCATTTACTGAATCGTCGGGTTGGCTTACTTATCTTTAAATCCGTGTTTTTCAATAACCTCTGATATAGTTTGATTCATAGCAGCTTCTGCTACATCGCCTGCATGTTCTGCAGTTCTTCTTATATCTTCCAAAATAAGTTTAAGATTCACTATAGCAGACTCATGGTCGGTCATTGTGGCGGAGTTTTTTTCTTTTATCAAGAAACAAAATAGTTACATTTTCCAGAGAACGGATGGCATCCACTTTGCCTACAATACTATCGGCTAAATAATAGTCTCTCCGCTTCCACAGCATCGGTGAGAAGTGTTATAGACAGCTTGCTCATTTTATCTATTTTTTGAAATAGTTCTTTTGGAACTCTTGCTGTGATCTTTAGAGATTTATCAGCAATACCAGCAGCGTGGTCTGCTACCCTCTCAATACTTCTTACAGCCACACGATAACTCAAACAATCAGAACGATTTCGTAACCCTATTTCTTGAACTATTCGTTCGTTCTGTGTTGCTATTACTAGATTTCTCAAGATATACAGGCCAAATCTGTCTACCTCATCATCAGACTTTATTATCGTTCTTGCCAATTCATGGTTATGTTCACCAAGGGAAGCGATCGCATCACTGTGCATCGCTGTTGAAATCAAAAACATTCTTCTGACGGCAGTATTGACTGAAAGCTCCGGTATACTGATCAAGATTTGGATAGTAATTAAGTCCGAAGCATCGGCGATAATTTCTGTTCCTACTAAATTCATTCGTACTACTTCTCTAACTGCAGCCCGCTGGGATGGATTAATTCTTCCAGTATTTGATCTCAGATTTATCATATTGTAACCTGACAAGTACATGGATACAACCTTGCGCTTCAAGGAACTGCCACTCTCATCTTGTAACATTAACGCTGTTACCTCCCTATTCGAGCCTGTGATCGTTAGGTCATTGGGTGCTATAGACAGAGTATTGTTAGATTCTCGAACAAGTGTTACAGGAACGCCAGGCTTGAGATGCATTTCATGCATCCACCTCTTGGGTAAAGACAATATGTACGTAGATCTACCTGTAAACTGTATCTTACGTACTTCACTTTCTTCAGATACAGCGGCTATCAACAATTTGCGCTTAGAGCATTGGTCTGATAAACACTTTACGATAATTACTCATATACCACTATATAGGCCACAATAGAATATATAGTAATACATACTTTGGTGACTTAGCGGCGTGGGCTTGACGAGCCTGTGGATATATAATACAAAGAATCACCTATTTAACATGCGTGATCCGATATGCGTTCCAGAAATCTTAATATTAATAATGCCGAAATATAACATCGAGCATCTGTACAATTTCTGTTCTTATCGTTTCGTTGTTCAGTGATCACCTCTCGCAAATACTTTCTATATAAAGTATCAACAGTATCATCCATCTGATATAGTTTAGACGTCGCGGCTTTATCTCGTGTTTCCAGCAAACTCTTACTGAGCAGTATCATTTCCCTTACGATCTTAGCCATTTCCAATACTGCAGTTTTATCGCAAGCAGGTGTAGGACCGATCGTCTCCAATACATCTACTATATCATATGCATACCGCCCAAACCTAGAAAAGCTATATGCTAATTCCATACATGAACGAATAAACCGCAGATCAGTAGCTACGGGCTGGAAACGTGCAATTGATTCGATGGCAAGATCACCTGTTTCTTCCTGTAATGATCGAAGCTTTTCTGACCAATCATGTATTTGTCTTTTATGATTGACACCATTATCATATGCCTCAATAGATGTAAATACTGATTGTTCAGAAAGCTTTGCCATATCCATTATTATGGTCTGAAGACGATCTAAACCGAGATCTAAAAGTCTAGTCAAAAGTATAAGACCTGACCAAATTAATACATGTGTTAGCCAAATTTACCAGATATATAGCGTTCCGTGAGCTCTTTTTCAGGATTCTCAAATATCTTCTTTGTAGCATTATGCTCTATTAACTCTCCAAGGTACATGAATGCAGTGTCATCAGAAACTCTGGCTGCTTGCTGCATGTTGTGCGTTACAATAATTACAGTAAATCTTTTTTTTAAATCATGTACCAAGTCTTCGATTTTGGAATATGCGATGGGGTCAAGTGCAGATGTTGGTTCGTCCATCAATAACACCTCGGGTTGCATAGCTAATGCCCTAGCTATGCAAAGGCGCTGCTGTTGACCGCCTGATAGGCCCATTCCTGGTTTACCTAACTCATTTTTTACTTCATCCCAAAGTGCAGCACCCTCAAGACTCTCTTTTACTATGTAGTCAATCAATTGTTTATCCCTTATTCCGTTAAGCTTCAGTCCCGCTGCAACGTTATCATAAATACTCATGGTAGGAAACGGATTTGGTTTTTGAAATACCATTCCAATACGTCTTTTGATAATTACAGCATCGATATTTCTATCATAAATATCGAGACCATCTATAATAACTTGGCCCTTTGCCTTTGCGCCAGGGGTCATCTCATGCATACGATTAAGACATTTGATGAGAGTTGTTTTACCACAACCTGAAGGCCCGATAAATGCTGTAACTGTTTTCTCTTTGACATCCAGATTGATGTTCTTTAATGCTTGTTTAGTTCCGAACCATGCTTCTAGGTTTTTGATAGATACTTTATGAACTTGTTGTTGTTTTTGCTGATCTTGTTTTGATTGTGTCTGTCTATCTATGGCTTTATCAACTTTGATTTCTTCATCCTTTAGCTTTTCTCCACTCGTAAACGATTCTTCATCTAACCCCAACTTGGTTCTCCTTTGTTATTGTTGTAGTAATTTACCTTAAATATTCTTGCATATATAGGTGGCATAAATAAAAGTCATCTCGCTGCGATGCTTCCAATCTTAAATCCACGTTTATGCGCTAAGAGCCTTAGACCGAGGTTCAAGCCAAGAACAAGAAGTATAAGGATAAGCGCAGCCCCCCAACCAAAGTCATGGGCATACTGATATGGTTGAGATGCTAACCTCCAGATCCTCAGAGGTAGTGCGTCTACCGGTCCTGTTAGGCTCGTAAAGTACAGATCCGTTCCTAATATTGTCATGATTAAAGGTGCTGTTTCTCCAGCTATCCTCGATATAGCTAATACTATTCCTGTGATTACTCCACTCTTTGCGCTCTTCAGAACTATATGCAGTATTATCTTTCTTTTTGGAATTCCTAAGGATTGTCCTGCCTCTCTCATAGAGTTTGGAACAATTTTCAGTGTTTCTTCAGTAACCCTTACAACAATTGGGATCATAATTATTGACAGAGCAAATGCTCCTGCCCAGACAGAGAATGAACCCAGTGTTATAACTAGCGTAACGTATGCTACTATGCCAATCACTATTGAAGGCAAACCTACGAGAACATCATTGAAGAACCTAACACTCGAAGGAAATATTCCATTCCCTGCAAATTCTGATAGATAAATCCCAGCAAGCACACCCACAGGTGCTCCGATAGCTGATGCCAAGCCAACCACAATCAATGTTCCCTGAATAGCAGGACCTATTCCGCCTAGTCCAGATCCTATGGCTCCTGGTGTCTGAGTCAAGAAATTGATGCTCAAAGCTCTGGCACCATTTATTACAACTTCTATCAAAATACTTCCCAACAGTACTACTGAAAGTATAACAGAGAATATTGCGAATACGCTAACTACTTTGTCTACAAGTTTACGCCTTGAAGACCGCCTTAACATCAAGTCTTGAAGCCTTTCTTTGTAGTTAGTTTTGGATTCTTCTTGCAAGTTTTCCTTTACTCCCTAAATCCTGGGCTGACTTTCACCATTCTTGAAACTAGTAACCGCGCTCCAATCAAGATAGCCATAGTTAGCATAAGCAGAACTGCTCCCAAACCAATTAAAGCAGAAAGATGGAGATCAGAAGATGCCTCGTTAAATTCGTTAGCGATCAAACTTGATAACGTTTGACTCGGAGAGAAAAGGGAAGAGGGGATAGCGGCTGCCCCAATAGCGTTTCCAATGATCAAAGTCACGAGCATTGTTTCTCCTATTGCCCTTCCTAATCCCATCATTGCTGCCCCTAGTATTCCAGATTTTGCATAAGGAAAAATTGCAATCCTAACTGTTTCCCATCTTGTTGCTCCCAAACTATATGCAGCTTCTCTCTGAGAATCTGGGACAGCCCTCATGACTTCTCGGCATATTGAAGATACAATAGGAATGATCATAATTGCTAGGACTATGCCAGCCGTAAACCAATCAAGACCAAATGGAGTTGCAGCAAAAAATGGAATTGACTTTCCGAAGGTGTTGTAAAGAGGCATTTCAATTAAATTGAGAACCCAGAATCTGAAAATAAATAATGCCCATAAACCATAAATTATGCTTGGTACTGCAGCCAACAATTCAATAATAAAAGATAACGGAGTACTAATTTTCGATAGGATGGTCGATGAAGACATCTCCGAAAGAAATATTGCAATTCCTAAGCTGATCGGAACTCCGATAGCGAGAGCTACTGCAGAACTAATCAGCGTTCCGATGATATATGGCAAAGCTCCAAATGATTCACGGCCTTCTACCGAGTTCCAGTCAGTACTTGTAAAAAACTTTAAACCTTCAATGGAAAATATTTTCTCAGATCCGTTTCCTACTGCATAAGTTATTAGAGCAAGCATTAAAAGGGTATATGCAGCCGCACCTATTGCCACAATATAAAAAATCTTGTCTCCTCTTCGTTTCCCCCTAAGGAAAAAAGAAGACAGCTTCTTGTTACGTTGCTCACGAGATTCAGTGAGAATAATAATACGCCTCCTTACAATCCTAGAAAAGAGCTATGATTATTTTAGAATTACCTACAGGAAGAATATAGAACTAAATCATCTATATAGACAGATTGACCTGATAAATGAAAGAATAAATGAAAGAATAAATGAAAAAAAGGCGTTTTTGGAATAGTTTGTTTGGAAGCGTTATTCCAAAGTTATGGTCCACGAGTGAGAAGATTTCAATATTTGCAACGAATAGAAAAATTAAGAAAATATCGGCGCCATTCCAGTCCAGATTCTTTATTGCGAAGGTGGAACAGTATACAAATGGGCAATTCCGTGAGATCACAAAACTACTACTTTCAACTCATAAGCTATAAGGAGAAATTGCCAATTTTATACCTGATGCTGTGTGGAACAAATCTCGGTGTATCAAAGATCGTGTAAAAATTGGCAACTATGGCCAAATCGATGTAAGACGACAAGTTCGTCGTAGATACTCTTCTAACGGGCCAAACTGATGTTCTTCGATATAATATCGGAGCTTATTCTAAAGTGCTTTGTTTTGATTGGACCATTTTCTCATCCACTGTAGTAAGTCAACTATGGATTCAACGAGTTCCTGTCCTTTAGTTGTTAACTTGTATTCTACTCTAGGAGGGATTTCATTAAATGCTCGCCTCTCTAGAATCCCACCCTTTTCAAGTTCTTTCAGTCGAATAGCGAGTGTTTTGCTACTAAAGCCCTTTAATGTCTGTCTAAACTTCATATGTCTTACTGGATTTGTAGTACAACATAGTGGAATCAGAATTTCAAGAGTTCCTCTTTTTGTAATCAATTTTCGTAGTTTTGCAGTCTCAGCCATAAGCGATGTTGCGTCATAGCCTTCAAAACTGCAGCCTTGTTGCTGTTCACGAATTGTTGGTAATTTTACTATTCGCGTTTTAGTTTCCATAATAACACTTACTTTATCTGTTTTCCCTTGACAACTTAAATAGTTTCTCTTGTAAACAACCTTATGAAATACCAGCAAATTAAAGAAAAAGTAAAGGAAAAATATGGAAAGATTGCATTAGCAGGAAATTCTGAAGGTTGCTGCGCATCTACTGAATGTTGCGTAGGTGGTGTTTCATTAACCTCATCGTTCAAATTGCGAAAAATATTGGTTATGATGCAAAGGAATTGGAATCCGTCCCCGAATCTTCCATTCTTGGAGTAGGCTGTGGTGCACCCATAAACTTTGCAGATATACATGAAGGTGAAATAGTTGTTGATATAGGTTCCGGCGGAGGAATTGATGTATTTTGGCAGCAAACAAGGTCAACGAGTTTGGAAAGGCAATCGGTATTGATATGACGGATGAAATGTTAGTAAAGGCACGAGATAACGCAAAACGGAGCGGATTTACAAACGTGGAATTCAAAAAAGGAGATATAGAATCAGGAATTCCAATCGAGAATAATGCTGCAGACGTAGTCATCAGTAATTGCGTTATTAATTTGACAATTGATAAAGTCGCAGCATTCAAGGAGATCTATAGAATCCTTAGAAGCAATGGCAGAATGATAATTTCTGATCTAGTTACAAGTAAAGAAATTGGCCTCGAATCAGCAAATTCAGAGGAGTGGTGTAGTTGTATAGATGGAGCGTTAACAAAGGAAAACTATATCGATAGTATTAGAAAAAGGGGATTCAAAAACATAGAGATTGTACAGGAAACGCCTTACATCGAGGCACATGGTAGAAAAATCACTAGTCTCGTTATAAAAGCAGTAAAGTGATGAAAAAATTGAAATTCTTTGGTAGCTCAAAAGACAAGAAGAATAAGAAGTCTGTATTATTTGTCTGTGTACAAAATGCCGGAAGAAGTCAGATTGCTGAAGCTTTCTTCAGAGAGTATGCCCCCGAGAATTATGAAGCATTAAGCGCTGGAATCGAACCAGCAGGAAATCTCAATCCTCTTGCTATAGAAGCAATGAAAGAAGTTGGTGTAGATATAAGCAAACAAAGACCGAAGATTATAACTGAAGATATGATTAGGAAATCTACCGCGAGAGTAAATATGGGTTGTATCGAGAAGGAATCTTGTCCCACCCTATTCATCCACGATGTAATAGATTGGAACATAGAAGATCCCAAAGACAAACCACTAAAGAAAGTAAGAGAGATTAGAGACGTGATCGAGTCCAGAGTGAAAGAACTTGTCGCAAGTATTAGTCAAACTAGTCGACAAGTTAACTCCTAATCAAAAGAGGTTCTTAGCCGAAGTCATTGGCACATTTATTCTCGTTGTATTTGCCACTGGATCAATAGTAATTGATGCTAGACTAAATAAACAATTAGGAATTCCATTTATTGCGTTTGCTCCATTTGTAGGTATAGCAATTGGAGTCTACATATTTAGAAAGATTTCAATGGCACACTTTAACCCTGCTGTTACTGTTGGATTTCTAATTACAAAGCATATCACAAAAATTCAACTAGCATATTACTTTTGTGCAGAAATAATCGGTGCTTTGCTAGGAAGTCTATTCGTAAAATACGCAATTGGGGTTAATGCGAACCTAGGCGCAAATGCGCCAAACTATAGTTTCCCTTTACCTGTCATTTTTGGAATAGAGGTATTGACTTCTGCACTTCTTATGGCCGTTATTTTTGCGGTTGTGTATACTAAAGGATTGAAAGGTTTTAGTGGAATCGCCATCGGTGGAATAGTTGGCCTAGATATTTTCTTTTTGGCCTTCATTTCAGGTGCATCTATGAACCCAACACGTTCATTAGCTCCTGCTTTATTATCTGGCGTATTAGGGAACTTATGGCTCTATTGGTCTGCCACTTTTGTTGGAACATCCACGATAGCATTTCTATTAAGAAAAAAATTTGTCAATCTCTCAAAGGGAAGTTGAGGGTCGTTAGAATGCCTATCAAAAGTAGATAGTAAAAATACTAAATGCGGTTAAGTGATTATGTAAAAACTCAAATTTGGCATTTGTGAATAAATGCGAGCATTTCAATAGATCTAGCAGCAATAACATCAACAACGAAATGACAGTGCTAAAAGAATAGTTTCAGACCAATTTCTTATTCATAGAATAAAAATATGTGGAGAGGGAAACCTCTCCAGACATTTCGGATTTTTATGGTCCTGTATATAGAGGAGTTCCCTTGAAAGTTAATGACTTCAGTGTGTCTTGATCGTGCTTTACTACTTCTGCAGGAAGTGGAACATAACCTAGGTTTGCTGAAAGCTTTTGCCCATCAGTAACTGCCCATGATATAAAGTCAACTAACGCTTTTGCTTTGGTTTGATCTAAGTTGGGATTGGTGCTCAAGTCTTTGGGTAGAAGCAGATACGTGAAAGTTGCTATAGGATATGTACTTGATCCTGGTGAATTTAACAGCGAAACTTTGGTCCATGATTGATCGCCTGCAGGAAGAGATTTAGCTATGGGCGCATTGGCTACTGCCGCTTGAGTTGAATTCAAGGAAGGCGCGGAAAAGTTGCCTGCAGGATTCTTTATGAGAGCATAAGGTATACCAGTGGTAAGAGCATAATTTAGTTCTACATATCCTATGGTATTGGGTGAGCCTTTGATAGCATTTGCGACACCTTCGTTACCTGGTGCACCTATTCCAGTTGGCCATGGAACTGACTTTGAGGCTCCAATGGTCTGATTCCACGATGGACTTGCTTTAGAGAGATAGCTTGTCCAGACAAAGGTTGTTCCGGATCCGTCTGATCTGTGAACAACTACAATACTAGCGGCAGGTAGAGTTACTCCCGGATTTAGCGCTTGTATCTGTGGATCAATCCATTTTGTTATTTTACCTTGAAAGACGTCAGCAAGGACCGGACCCGTAAATTTCAAAGTCTTAGTTGGAATGCCAGGGACGTTATACGCTATCGCTACTGAACCTATTGTTTCGGGGATTTGGACAGCCCCTGGAGCGGCTTGTCGTTCTTTAGCAGTGAGGGGTGCGTCGGAAGCACCAAAATCTACTGTCTTTGCAGTAAATTGTTTGACTCCTCCACCGCTTCCTATAGATTGATAGTTAATGTTTACATCGGGGTGGATCTTTTGATAAGCAACACGCCATGTATCAATTAATGGAAATGGGAAGGTTGCGCCCGCTCCATTAAGAGTCACTTGGCTTTGCGCAAAGGACTTTTGTGATGCACTTACAGAGATTATCATTGTAGATAACAATCCGACTGCAATCAATCCTAATAATCGTTGATTTCTCATTTGCATGTCAATGCATATTAGAATAGTTAATAATTGTCTTATGGTAATAAATCATATAGAATACACGTTACTATACGATCAATATATATACGTTAGATTTTATTTATACTATTAGTTCTAATCCTTAGAAGAGTAATTATGTATGCATATTATTCCATCACTTTAGAAGTCGTTGGAGTGATGATCTTTACTTATTCGTGGGCATGTTGGATCGAGCGGCCATTTCATGAAACATACAACAATAAGTGCTACACATTTTCTTTCAAGTGGAATAAATAAGCATCGTTCTTTCTGAAATTACTTATTATGTCATAATTTTACTTCCGAAAAAACATTCTTTGCATATCTGGACAGAATGCCATATTTAATAACACTCGACCACTAGATGAATATTAATACCAGGTGAGGTGACCGTATTATACTAGTGCAAATATCCGCTCTCTTCTCTGATTATGATGGAACTTTATGTCCAGCTAGCAATATGAAGGATCGTAGTAGAAATAAAATTCCTATAAAAGTAGACGAAACGTTATCGGAAATTTCTAAAGAAATACCCGTCTGCATTATATCTAGTAAGGATTACGGCTTTCTTTTTGACAAGACAAGATTTGCTAGAATTGTGTCATGTATTATGGGTATTGAAACTATTGTTCTAGAGAGGCAAGTGGCTCATTTAATTACAGATGTTACATCCTTAAGCGATAACTCTAAACTATTAACCACCTTTGGAAAGCAAGTAGCCACGACTTTTAACGATGTATCTATAGACTATAAGTATACTTCTAAAGAGAGGATGCTAGTAGGAATTACAATAGACTACCGTCAATTGGAGGATTGGCGATCATACAAGGCAAAAGTGGAACCGATTTTATACGAAATGATTCAACAAACTAAGAAGTCTCAAACATCATCTTCAGCATCTAAACTATACGTTGAAATGTATTCTACACATCCTTTCATTGATATCTATGGTATCAAGTGCGATAAAGGGATTGCATTTGACTCAGTATTGAAACTTCTCGATATGGACAGATCAAAGAATAAGGTAATGTATCTAGGTGATTCAGAAAATGATAATTACGCTTTTGCGAAAGCTGATGTCTCAATTGGTGTGCACTCAGATCGAAGGTTACATCCACGCTTAGATTGCCAATATAATGTAGACTTTGATAGATTGGCATTATTTCTCAGCAGATTGTCACATGATAATTTTGAATTTTCTGATAAGCTGCTCTATTGATATAGACTAAATTTTCTTTTATATTTAGAACACTTCAACCTCATGTAGACTCACGAGACCATTATCATTGACCATTCTCTTAATCTGAGGGAGCAGAGGTTCAAGTCGTGCTTGTTCATCAATAATTTCCATCACCAGCGGCATATTGATGGTTATTCCTTCAAGCTGGATTGTAGATCTACGCCGCTTTCCAAATCCATCAACACCAGTCCAGACGGTCGCGCCAGAAATCTTGGCCTCCATCAAAAATTCTATCAATACCTTGTGCAGTGGTTTGCCATGAAATCGATCATTTCTCTTTATCCTTATCGTGAGGCACCACATCTTCACTCTGGTCATACCTATCTCACACTCCTCTTAGCACCTAATGAATTAAGTAATTGTCTTTGTATCTCCATCTCAAAATTAATCGTGCTCAAGTATAAACTATCTAACCATTCCTTCAATTTGTTATCGTTGGTTTTTTGTTTTGCAGAGTCGAGAAATTTGGAGAACTCTTCAAGGAAATAATGATCTTGTCGAAGATAGAACACGAACTTATTTAGGGGTAGTAATTCACCAGAGAGTTCCATCACAAATCTGTTTGATAGGATTTTCTGCCATGTATCAATCGAGTGTTGCTTCAGAGTGTCTGCAAATGACATGTTCCTATCATATTATTTTCAATGTGAGTATATGAAACAATCACTATACCATTAACAATTGAGTAAATGAACTTATAAGAATTTGTACGCACTTCGATATGCCGTCGGATATGGTTAAAAGAGATTATCGGATACCTATTAGGTCCATGACTAAAAACCAGAGTAATTCTAATTTTATCGAAAAAATACGAAGTGACTTTTCCAAATCTATAGATGTTATCCTTAATCATCCATACCTATATGCTTTAGAAAAGAAGGAGATAAACAAGGAAAAACTGGAAATATTTGTCTGTGAACAGTATCACATTATTACAAATGATAAAAGAAACTTTGCTTTTATGATATCAAGGACGTCAAGCGACGTAGCCAGCAAACTGTTTATTGATTGTCTAGATGTAGAATTGAATGCTCTTGGAAATCTAACAATTATGGCAGAAGAATTGAATATTGATAAAAGAAAAACAGAAGATTATAAACAATTAGCAGGATGTCAAGCTTACACAAACTACTTGACAAGACTAGCAGTTTACGGTTCTGACGCTGAAATTCTTACTGCACTTCTTATAGACCTACCAGTATGGGGAGCGAACTGTAGCAAAATTAGTTCTATATTGAAAAAGAACTATGGCTTTAGTGAGAAGTCCTGCATATTTTTAGACAAATTTGCCTGTCCGCTTCCTAAAAAGTTCGTCAATAAATCTAAAGAATTAATTGGTATTGCTATCTATCTAGAACATGAACAGAGTCTAAATACAGCTGCAAGACTAATTCTTGATTATGAACTATGTTTTTGGGATGAGATTTACAAACACTCGATTATTAATTAGTAGATCTAGTTGTTATGAACCAACGGCTGCGGAGAATAGTATGGTAGGCGAAAAGGATGATTTAGTTACATCGGTAGAACAATTTCTCGCAGCTAACTTCAATGGATACGAATCAAATATAAATACGATCCAAACGTGAACAATGGCCTACCTGAACTAGTACTAGTAAACTCAAAGGCTGGCGTAGAAAATTAGTTGCTGCAATGATAGGATAGGTAACCTCACTTTCGAACAAAATTACGAGAATTCTATCAGTTTAGATATTAATGTGACCTTCGCAATATTCCCTACAAAATGCAATCTAGACAGGAAAACACAAACGCCAATTCTCGTAGACTGATGGCAGTAGATGATGAACCTGATATTACTTTCACATTGAAGGTGGTATTAGAACAAAGTGGCTTCTTGCTAGATGTATTCAATGATCCTATGGAAGCATTATCTAATTTCAAACCACACTATTACGACCTTATCCTTCTCGACGTTAAAATGCGACAAATGAATGGCTTTGAACTATACCAGGAAATAAAGAAAAAAGACAAAAACGTAAAATTATGTTTTGTCACAGCATACCAATTATATCTCGAATCACTGAGACAGCAATTCCCAAACTTAGAGTTAGGCTGTTTTATTAGAAAACCAATTGATATAGATGATCTAGTCAATAGGATAAACAAAGAACTATTTGACTAAGAATAAGCTATGGGGATATGAGGATGATCCGCAACCACTGAGTTTTTTGCTATCGTAATAATAATTTAAAAAACTATTAACCCTATATTGTCAACCGTATGTCTCTTTATGTCAACATATCTATATTCACAATATTTA
>Ga0207646_10003399_pt1 | contig 17981 bp, 18 predicted proteins | sample KBSK5502metaG_FD_184343 | JGI IMG/M metagenome (GOLD analysis project Ga0207646, IMG submission 184343) | Corn, switchgrass and miscanthus rhizosphere microbial communities from Kellogg Biological Station, Michigan, USA - KBS K5-50-2 metaG... | ecosystem: Host-associated > Plants > Roots >...
CCCCGACCGACCTCAAGTGGCTGTCCACCCTCGACGCGCTGACCGCCAGCCTGGTGTCCGATTCCCTGGTCTACCGCTACGACCCGCAGGCCAGCCCGGACGGGCTGCGCGGTGAGGAGGGCACTTTCTCGGCCTGCTCGTTCTGGTACGTGGAGGCGCTCACCCGCGCCGGTCGCCTGGAGGAGGCGCGGCTGGCGTTCGAGAAGATGCTCACCTACGCCAACCACCTGGGCCTGTACGCCGAGCAGATCAGCCGCACCGGGGAACAACAGGGAAACTTCCCGCAGGCACTGACCCACCTCGCGCTGATCAGCGCCGCGTTTAACCTCGACCGCGCCCTTGGCTGACAAGCAGCCGACACTAATGAAGCCCCTCGTCGCGGGCCGGCAAATGGCGGCTATCTGGTCGTCGAAGTGCGTGCGCGTGGCCGTGGCCGGGGCAGGCGGAGGAAACCATGGCCGAAGATGAGGAGCTCACCGCGCAGCCGGCGGCGAGCCGTGGCCGTCCGGCTGTCCTGGCTCAGCAGCCGCTGACCGATGGCCTTAGGTTGCCTGGTATGGCTGCCGCTGATATTCCCGTGCCGGGTACCCTGCCCACGGTCATCGGCGTGCGGGGGGCCCGGCATAACAACCTGCAGGACATCGATGTCGACGTGCCGCTGTGGCGGACGGTCGCGGTGGCCGGCGTGTCCGGGTCGGGCAAGACATCGCTGGCCATCGGCACGCTGTATGCCGAGGGCATGCAGCGGTTCCTGGAGAGCCTGAGCACCTACAGCCGCCGGCGGCTGACCCAGGCCCAGCGGCCGGATGTGGACCGGATCGACCACCTGCCGCCCGCGCTGGCGCTGCGGCAGCGGCCGCCGGTACCGGGGCCGCGCAGTACGGTCGGCACGATGTCGGAGGTGCTGAACGTGCTGCGCCTGATGATGTCGCGGCTGGGCTCGCACCTGTGCCCGAATGGCCACCGCGTCGTGCCGTCGGTCGCCACGCAGGGCATGGAGGTCATCTGCCCGGTGTGCGGCGCGCGTTTCGAGCCCCCCAGCGCCGAATCCTTCGCCTTCAACTCCTACGGCGCGTGCCCGGCGTGCCACGGCCTGGGCGTGCGGTCCGAGGTCGACGTGACCACCCTGGTTCCCGATCCGGGCAAGACGATCGAGGAAGGCGCGGTGCTGCCGTGGAATTCCGGCGGGCGGCGGCTGTCGATGTATGCCGCGGGCGAGCTCGGGGTCCGGCTCGACGTGCCGTACCGGTCACTGACCTCCCGCGAGCGCGACATCGTGCTGTACGGTGAACCGGCCCGGCGGCAGGTGACGCTCGCGGGCCGGAACGGGCGGACCGTGCAGCTGTCGGTCAACTACGACAACGCCGTCGCCGCGCTGGAACGCTCGCTGCGCAGCGATAACGAGCGCACCCGCCGGCTGGTGCAGCGTTTCGTCATCACCCGTGTCTGCTCGGTGTGCCACGGCACCCGGCTGCGGCCCGAGGCGCTGACCTCACAGCTCGGCGGCCGCAACATCGCCGAGATCAGCGCGCTCGGCCTGGGCGAGTTGCGGGGGTTCACGGCCGGGCTGCCCGCGGGGCTGCCCGCCGAGCTCGGCCGGATGACGACCGGTCTGCTCGCCGAGCTGAACGGCAGGCTCACGCCGCTGCTCGATGTCGGGCTTAGCTACCTGACGCTCGACCGGCCCGGCGCCTCGCTGTCGACCGGGGAGCGGCAGCGGATCGAGCTCACCTCGACGGTGCGCGCCAGCACCACGGGCATGCTGTATGTGCTGGACGAGCCGTCGGTCGGCCTGCACCCGGCCAACGTCGTGGGGCTGCGCAAGACGATCACCGCGCTGGCCGGGAACGGCAACTCCGTGGTCGTAGTGGAGCACGAGCGGGAGCTCATCCGCTCCGCGGACTGGGTCATCGAACTCGGCCCCGGGGCCGGCGCCCAGGGCGGTGCGGTGATCGCCCAGGGCACCCCCGGCCAGCTGGAAACCGACCCCCGCTCGGTCATGGGCCCGTTCCTGGCCGGCGCCGCCGCCGTGCCGCCTGACCGCCCGGCGCGGGCCGGTCCCGGCGGGCAGATCATCATCGAGATCGGCGACCTGTACAACCTGCACGACCTGACCGCTTCATTCCCGATGCAGCGGCTGACCGCGCTGGCCGGGCCGTCCGGGGCGGGCAAAACCGCCCTCGTCCTGGACAGCCTCATCCCGGCCGCGCGGGCGCTGCTGAGCAAGTCGGCGCTGCCCGGGCACGTCCGCCGCCTGGACCTCGGCGGCATCCGCCAGGTCATCCAGGTCGACGCCTCGCCGATCGGCCAGAACGCCCGGTCGACACCCGCGACCTACTCCGGGGCGCTCGACCAGATCCGCCGCCTGTTTGCCGAGTCCGCCTACGCCCGGCGGCGGCGTTGGAAGCCCGGGCACTTCTCGTTCAACACCCGCGAAGGCCAGTGCCCGACCTGCCGCGGGCTGGGCCACATCGAGCTGGACGTCCAGTACCTGCCCGACATCACGGTCGAGTGCCCGACCTGCCACGGCGCCCGCTTCAATGACGCCACCCTGGCCGTCCGGATCGACGGCCTGACCGTAGCCGACGTGCTCGGCCTGAGCGTGCACGACGCCCTGGAGCGGTTCGCCGGCCGGCCCCCGGTCGCCGCGGTGCTGCGGCCCGTCAGCGAGGTCGGCCTGGGTTACCTGCGCCTCGGCGAGCCCACGCCGTCCCTGTCCGGCGGGGAGTCGCAGCGGCTGCGGATCGCCTCCCGGCTGCGTAGCAGCCAGCGCGGCGCGCTGTACGTCTTCGACGAGCCGTCCACCGGCCTGCACCCGCTCGACGTGGCCACCCTGGTCGGCGTGTTCGACCGGCTGCTGGAGGCCGGGGCCACCATCATCGTCATCGACCACGACTTGGACCTGCTCGCCGCCGCCGACCACCTCATCGACATGGGCCCGGGCGGCGGCCCGGACGGCGGCCACATCCTCGCAGCCGGGACGCCCAAGGACGTCGCGCGTGACCCGGGCAGCGTGACCGGGCCGTGGCTTGCCGAGCACCTGAGCCTGCCGCAGGTCCGCCACCCCGATGTCCTGTCTCGCTGCCAGAGCCGATAAGGAGGCGGTCACGGGCGCCATCGGCGCGAACGGCTTGCTGCTGATCTGCGGTGAGCTCAACTAGAAGCAGGGCGCCTATCCCGCGTGAGAGACACACGCCGTCAGCCATAGCAACGAGGGCTAGATCTGGCGCGTTGCCTGTCAGCTCATGACGAAACTGTCTGCCAATACCCGAATAGGTATTCGGCGATTCCCTGAACTACGGGATTGCACCGGCGACCTCGCGATTCCAGGTATAGGACAGCAGCTGGGCCAGCGCTGCGCCAGGAGCAACGGCCGCGGGTCTGCGCCGGCGCGATCGAGGAGCGCGAGTTTGACCAGCAGCTCCGATCGGACGTCCCGGTTGTGGGGCGCCGGCCTGGTCAGCCAGGCCGACGCTGCCTTCCGGCCTGCGGGGGTGGCGTTGACCAGCGATCTGACTGGGCCCTGGCCGGACGCCTGCTGCTCGGTCGTCCTGACCAGGCCGAGCATTTCCAGCCGCTGCAGCGCACGGTAGATGACCAGCTTGGGTACTCGCCACACCTGGCCCATATCGCCCTCGTAGCCGAGCAGCGTGGCCAGCGCGAACCCGTGCCTGGGCTGCTCGCAGACCAGGCACAGCACCAGCCATTCGGCCAGTGACAGTGAGGATTCATCCGCTGCAGGCATGGTCAGAGGTTATTACCGGACAGGCGGGTTGCCCGTACCAGACCGTGGCGGGCTCGAAATGGGCGGCCCGCCACGATGCGCTGGCGCTTACGCTATTTGGCGATCATGACCTCGGTGGCCTTGGTGACAACGCTGACCCGGTCGCCTTCGGCCAGCTTCAGATGCTCGCGGGATGAGTCAGTGATGACAGCGGCGACCGTGCCCGCGTCGACGTTCACGATGATCTCTGCCATGACCGCGCCGGTCTTGATGCTCTGCACGGTGCCGGCCAGCTGATTGCGTGCGCTTATCTCCATGCTGCCTGCTTTCTGTCGTCTTGCCGTTATGGCGGCGTGCCGCTCCTGCTGTGCCCGGCTAGGTACCGGCAGGGAACTGAGGGCCATGGTTAGTAGTCTCCTCGTCCTGGTGCAGGAAACGCCGCCGAGTCGCGTGCTTGCGGTCGTGGTCTCCCGCCAGGTCATGCTGCGGCGGCGCGTGGGCCCCTGGCGCGATGCCGGCCGGCGTCGGCCCTGGCTGACTGCTGACCGGACGATGACAGATGCAGTCATTCTCTGTAGTAGTAGTCTCGGCCGAGCTGGCCGTCGCTCCTGTCCTAAGCAGGGCTGTCGGCGTGGCCGCAACCGCTGTCAGGCTGAGGGCGGGAGCGTGGCGATGTGCTGGCCGCATGATGAGGGGTCATACCCGGGTAGGCTGGTGAGCTGGTCGAGTAGCCAGCGCGAGCTGAGAACCTTGACCAGCGCCTGCACTTCACGGCAGGCGGCGTGTGCGGCGGGGATGACTAGATCGAACCGCTCGGTGGCCAGCGGGATGAACGTGAGCCTGTATGCCAGTGCCGCAGGTTCGCATGCGACCCCCACGTCGGCCAGACCCGCCGCGATAGCATCTGCCACCTGCAGGTGACCGGCCGCCGTCGTGCGGTAACCAGGCAGCTGCTCCCCGTCGATCCCGGCGCTGGCCAGCTCGCGATCGAGCACGCGACGTGCCTCGGCACCGCGCTCCCTGTTCACTAGCCGCAGGCCATGACTGGCCACGTCGCGAACATCGGCGATGCCGGCGGCGGCCGCGGGCGCTAGGACCAGCCCTTCCCGCCAGGCACTGAAGCCGATTACTTCGCCGTCCGCGAGCAACTCGGAGGCGGACCCTGTGTTGTACTCGCCGGACCGATCACGCAGGTGCTCGCCAGCGGCGTGAACGAGCCCTTGCGCGGCAAGCCGGAGTGCCTCCCGGCTTGAGCAGGGCCACCAGCTGAATGCTATCGGCGGGTCGAGCAGGCTCAGCGGCTCCTCGAGCAGCGGCAAGGCCGGGTCGCATCCGGCGACGACGAGCGTGGGCCGCGGCGGCTCGATCGGCCGGACGGAGGCCTTTGGCGTGGCCGCTGGCTGGGCCGCCAGCTGGGGTGCTTTGGCGAACGGTCGCGGCGTGAGCTCGGATTTCTTGTCGACCAGAAGGCCACCCGCCGGGAGGAAACCCGCCCTGCTGGCGGCTGCGGCGTTGAGCGGTAGCGCTACGAGCGAGTCGCCGATCGGGGCGAGAGTGACCCGCGCCCCGGCCGGGCCAGGATCGCCGACCACCTGCGCCTGTACTGCTTGGACTGTGCTTTCCCCGCCGAACAGCTCATCGACGGTCATCCCGAGCGCCTGAGCCAGCGCCAGCGCGACGCGCAGCGAGGGATCCGACTGGCCGGACTCCACTGCTGAAACGGCTTGCCTCGATACGCCGGCCATGCCTGCGAGCTGCTGCTGCGAGAATCCGCGTGTCTGCCTCGCGAACCTGAGCTTGGCCCCGCTGATCATCCGCGCACCCCAGCCTGGCCAGAACGTGACACCGGTCCGTGGGTTGTCACCGATGCTCCATCCGCTCCGAAGCATGGCGGGTCCGTCGCCGTCATCACAAGCTCCCGTCCGGTCAGCGTGGCCTCGGGCAGCCGGCCGGTCACGGTCACGCCACAGGTGCGCACCGCGATCTCCCAGAGCGCTCCGGCCGGCCGGCATGAGGTGACGACCCCGGCGAGCACCAGGCCCTTGTCCGGATGACTCCCCCGGATGACCCGGTCGGGATGGATCCCCGCGACCAGGCCAACTGATCCCGACGCAGATGCCCCAGGGGCGAATTCCTGCCCAGGATCCATGCTGGAGTCCTGCGGCGGCTTCGGTGTCGGCTCCGGCGGCGGTCCTTGCACGGGGACGAAGGCAGTGTATCCGACAAGCTCGGCGACCCGACGCCCGGCGGGCCGGAGCACAACCTCGCCGGGTGAGCCAGTCTGGAGTATCTGGCCGCGGTCGAGGACTGCCAGCCGGTCGGCGAATGCCTGCGCCTCGGCGAGTTCGTGGGCGACGAGAATCGCAGGGACGCCGCGCCGCGCGACGAGGGAGACCACGAGGTCGGTGAGCGTCCTCCGCAGGCTGGCGTCCAGGCCGGCATACGGCTCATCGAGCAGCAGGGCATCGCAATGCGAGAGCAGCAGCCGTCCGAGCGCTACCCGGTGCGCCTGACCGCCGGAGAGCCTGGCTGGCATCGCCGGGAGAAGCCCATCGATGGCCAGAATCCCGGTCAGGTCGGCGACCTCGGCCGCGCCTACCGCTCCGGCGTCCACCGGCGACACGGTTTCGGCCATCCCGCCTGATCGGGCCTCGGATCTCGTCCCAGCCCGGCCGTAGAGCAGGTTGTCCCGCACCGACAGATGCGGAAACAGGCCGGGGTCCTGGCGCAGCAGGCCGACTCTCCGCTGCCACGGCGGCAGCGCGACCGCCGGTTTCGCCGTGGATGTCAGCAGGCGCCCGGCGAGCACGATCCGCGCGCGGCGCGGGGGCACGAGTCCGGCGATCGTCTCAAGGATCGTGGTCTTGCCGGCACCGGACGGGCCGAACAGCGCGAGCCGCTCCCCGGGCGCAACGCTCAGTGCGGCGCGGACGGTGAATTCGCGCCGGTCAACCTCGGCGTCGGCTTCGAGCACGGGCGCTCCAGATGTAGGCGGCGAGCGGCAGCGGCAGCGCGACCACCAACAGGACGAGGGCGAACGGCAGGGCCGATGGCAGGCCGGTCTCCTGCAGCGTGGTCCAGATCTGCAGCGGCAGCGCAGTTGGATGGTAGGCGATGATGACCACGGCGCCGAAAGCGCCCATCGCCCTGGCCCACGCGATGGCCAGGGCCATCGCCAGCCCGGGAGCGGCGAGCGGGACGGTCACCCGGCGGAACACCCGCGCCGGGGGATCGCCGAGCATCGCAGCCTGCTGTTCCAGCCGGGGATCGACGCCGCTGAATGCGGCCTGGGCGCCCAGTATGTAATACGGGGCCGACTCGTACACCTGCGCGATGACCAGGGCAAGGAACGTGTTGGTCGCCGAGGCGTGCAGGCCGGAGAGCAGGTGCCCGATCGGAGTGAACGGCCCGACCATGAAGACCAGCAGCAGCCCGATGACCAGCGGCGGCAGCAGCAGGGTGGCCAGCACGCCGGCCTCCCACACCCGGGGGAAAGGCAGCGTTCCCCTGGCCAGCGCCCACGCCAGCGGCGTGGCTAGCAGCACCAGGACCCCGAGCGTGACCGCCCCGGATTCGACCGACAGGATCAGCGGATCGAACGCGCCTGGAGCGCCCAGCGAGCTGGCAATGCTGCTCCACGACAGGTGCGTCACCAGTGCGATGACCGGTCCCAGGAGTGCCACCCAGATGATGCCGGTCCCTGCGACAGCCAACGAGCGGTTTGCGTAACGCAACCCTCGTGGGACTGCCGCACCGCCCGGCTCGCCCCGTCCGGGCGCCGGGGGAGTGACGGCAATCCAGCTAGCTCCCAAGATCTTTCCTGATCGACGCGGGCACCGCGTTTGCCGGGCCGGTCAGCGTCGGCTTCAGCAGTGTGTAGCCGCCCTGCTTCGCGTACAGCGCCCGGCCGGCCGGCGAGAGCACGTAGGCGACGAACGCGTTGCCCGCCGCGGCGTCCTTCGCGCCGCTGATCGTGGTGATGTCGAGCGTGAGCGGCGACCCGGTCTTGGTGTCTGGACCGGTGCTGGTGGTAATCGTGATGGATGCTTTGGCGTACTGGTCGGCGAAGGACGCGTCACCGAGGTCGATGTCAGGCGGCAGGTTGATGTACTGCAGGTGCAGCTGCCTGGCCTGCGACAGGTAGGCGCTGGTCGCGTCCAGCTGCCCGGCCTGCAGCCGCGAGTCAAGGGCGGTTTCCTCGAAGATCTGCGTCGACTTCGCCGAGTTGAGAGGACGGCCGAGGATCTTCGTGACCGTGTTCTTCGGCAGGTGGTACTTCATCTGGGCGAGTTCGAGCATGTAGATGAAGGCACGGCCTTGCGGGTCGGTGTTGGGGTCGGTCCGCCCGAGCTGGAATCCTGGCTTTTCCATTAGCGTGAACAGGTCAGAGAGGGGCTTCTTGCCGCTGGCGATTGCCTTGAACTGCGGGGCGTACTTGCTGGACGGGTTGTAGGCGACCACGATCGACGTCGAAGCGTACTGGACGTACCACTTCGTAAACTTGGCCCCGAGCGACGCAATCGAATTGCCGCCGACGGTGATGAAGACGTTTGGGAAGATCGTCTTGGCCGCGATCTCGGCCGAGAGGCCGTCAGACGGTCCCGCCGTGCCCTGGTACGTGTAGCCGGTGGCCTTGGTGAAGGCCGGGCCGAAGACCTTCTCATTGAGATAGGAGAGTGATGCCGCGTACGCGACGTTCGCAGTGCCCGACGGCTTGGCGTTACCGCCCCCGCCCGAGCTGCCAGAACCGCCGGATGAGCTACAGCCAGCCGCGGCCAGCCCGAGGCACGCCACCGCGACAAACCCGGCCTGCAATCTACCCATTTGCAGCGTCATAGCCCCGGACGATAGCAACGTTCAGTTGCGCAGCGCAACGAATGTTGACGGCGTAAGCGCCGTAGCCGCCAAGTCCGACGACTGGCTCATCTCCAATAGCCGGCATGTATCAGATGCGCCGTGGAGCCGTAGACGTCAGCGTCGACTCGGTGACGGTCGCCTTCAGTCTGTGACCCAGAGCATCTGCAGCGACCACTCGACCGGCCCCGGCACACTGCAGGAGGCTCGAAACTCATCCATCCCCATTCCGCGCCCCGCACGACGACGTCAGTGCGCTCCCTCGCTCAGCCAGGACCGGCCCGCTGGGACCTCGCTATCGTGTGACTCTCTCCAACCAGGCGTGCGCGAACTGGAGCATGTCTGCTCCGGTGAGCGCGGTCAACGCGCCCATCGCTAGCCGTGTGGTGCGCGGCAGCAGGATCTGGCCGGCGGTGAGACCGGTAACGACCCACATGCCCGTGCAGAACGGGCAGGTCAGCAGTTCACCGATGGTCTTGCGGCCGCCCTGGCCGCGGACGTCCTCGGCCAGCTCCGCTGGTCCCTGAGTGCCCTTGTAGGCGGTGAACGGGGCGCGCAGGGGGCTGGTGACCGGATCCTTGGCGATCAGCCTGCTGAGCTTGTGCGTTGAGGCGGCGCACAGCATCAGGTCCCCGACGGAAAGGCCGTCGGGCACCGGCTTGCCGCGTGCCCGGACCGCTGCCGCCAGGGCAGCCACGGTGCCGGCGTACACGCTCATCGTGAGTGCGTAGCCGCCGAGCGGCCGCTCCTGGCCGCCCGCGTACTGGGCGGCCTGGGCTCGGGCCGCTCCAGCGACACGCTGCGCCAACTCCGCAATCGTCTTCATCCCGGCGGGCTACCCGCGGTCGCCGCTCGCAACCATCAGGCGGGCAGGCTAGCGCTTGCGGTCCCTGCCGTCCTTGGCCATGTCCCGTCAGCTGGCAGCTGACACCTCGGCGTAGCGCCGCGCGGCGGCCAGGATCCGCTTCCATGCCCAGTCCCTTTCCGCTTCGCTGACACCCTCGACCTGGTCAAAGCGAGCGATCGTGTTGCGCACATGCCCCGCATCGGTGGGCGGCTCCTAGCGCTTCTTGGGGAATGCGAGCTCCTCGTCAGCCAGCGGGTCCTTCTCCGCAGTGCTCATCTCGTCGGACGGCCGGAGCACGCTTCCCCCGCACGCCGGGGGCCTTGCGCCTGGCGAGCCCGTTCAACGATCTGTTGACAACGTGCTACATTGCATGCATGTCTGTGAACGTATCCTTGCGCATAGACGACTCGCTTGCCGAGCGGTTGCGCTTGCGGGCGCGGGCGGCAGGGGAGAGCGTCTCGGACCGGCTGCGCCGCTACGCAGAGGAAGGTTCCCGGCGTGACGAGCACCCGCTAATCACGTTCCGGGACGGGCCGACCGGCCGGCGAGCCGGCGTCGTCGGCGGGCCGGATGTGTGGGAAATCGTGATGTGGCTTGAGGACCTGGCCGAGGAAGAAGATCCCGTTTCGGCGCTGACGGCGGATCAGGGCCTACCTCGCCCTCTGATCGATGCGGCGATGCGATACCGGGATGCATATCCAGAGGAGGTCGAGGCGCGTATCGCGCTGCATCGCCATGAGACGGCGGCTGCGGACGCGAGGTGAAGCTTCTCCTGGACGAGATGTACCCGGCTGGCCTCGCCGCGGCACTCCAGGATAAGGGCATCGGCTCGATCACCGCGGCCGAGCTCGGGCTCGCTGGCAGATCGGACATTGACGTCTTCGCCGCCGCGACCGACGGGGGATACGCGGTGCTCACGGAGAACGTCAGCGACTTCGCCCGGATCTCAGGCGACCACGTCGCCGCCGGCCGCTACCACTGCGGTGTGCTGATCGCGCTCTCGTCACGCTTCTCCCGCCGGCCTGCCGGATACGGCACGATCGTCGCCGCAGTCATATCCGTGGCCGCTGATCAGCTTGATGATCGCCTGGTGTACCTGGAGCGCCAGGATCGGGCTTAGGCGCTGACCGTACAAGAGCTTGCTACGGATGGCGTCAGGGTGCTGGCCGTCAAGTTCGGGGCGGGGGGCGTCATACGCGGTATTGCTTCAGGTCGATCCCGGTGAATTGTTCATAGGTCCGCAGCCGCATCCGGAACTGGCCGGAGTCTCCCCAGCCGGTGCCCCAGCTGTTGACGTAGGTGATCACGCTGCTGAACGCGTCGGTGGTATCGATCTCGACGCCGACCGCCTCGACTTCGTGGCCGCCGGCGACACCGCTCGACGCCCAGTTCGGGTCGGAGTCGATGAAGCCTTGCGAGTCCGGTGCGAAGAAGGCGTTGTACCAGGGCATGCCCTGCAGAACGGGGCCGTTCTGGAGCAGCTGCAAGAAGCCATACGCCGTCCGGGCCCACCGGTAGCCGGTGATCGTGCCGCGGCTCTTAAGGACCTTGCAGATTGCAAGTCCGGACGAGCCGGTGTCGTCAGGCGGGTAGGTGCCCGGGTACCCGTCGACAACGGTCGCGTCGGCATAGAGCTCGACGGCGAATTGTTCAGCGGCGGCTGCGTCGCCTGAGGCGGGCAGAACGGTGCGGCCAACGGCATCGTAGAACGGTTGAGTGCCCAGTGCCCCGGTGCCGGCATTGCCGGTGCACGAGCCGAGCTGACCTTGGTCCAGCACGGTGAGGACGCGTTGCCACTGGCAGGACTTGAGCGGCCTCCCCATTTCCTGGACGTCATTCTCCACCATATGTGCGAGGCTGCGGGCATCGAGCCACATATTGCGGCCAAGTCGCATACCCTCGTGCACGACCTCGTCGAACTTCAGGTACAACAGGCCGTTCTCCAGCAGACCGCTGAACATAGCGCTGCCTCCTTTCCCCTCCGTTGAGCCGGTCATACCCCCACCTTCTCGTAAGCACACGGCCCTTGTTCTGCTTGCTTTGGCCGGGCCAGGCCTTCGGCGGCGCTCCGGTTCTCTTTCGGGGGTAGTGTCCCAGCAGGGACACCCAACATGAGGCGAGCATGGAGCTGAGGCAAGAGGACTGCGGTGGCCGCCGCGCCGCCCGGGTCGGTGAGGAACTAAGCGTCGTGCTAGAGGAAAACCCAACAACCGGTTACCGCTGGCATGCCGAGATCGACCCGAGAACCCTTCAGCAGACCGGCGACCGCTACCAGGGGCATACCGAACCAAGGGGCGCGGGCGGGACCCGTCAGCTGACCTTTAGGGTTCTCCGGGCCGGTCCGGCGCATCTGCGGGTGGTGAAACGCCGTGCCTGGGAGGACACAGCCGTCGAGGAGTTCAGCATCGACCTAGACGCCGAGGAGGGCTGATCAGCACTGGAGGATTCGCCGGGTGGCTGGCTTCGCGGACGATCAGTAGAACTCGAAGTACTCGCGCATCTCCCACTCGCTCACGTCCTGCCCGTCCGGCAGCGGGTTCTCGGCTATAAAGGCCTCGTACCTGCCGTTTTCCGAGCGTTTCATCTGCAGTAGGTAATCCACCAGCGTGTCGCCGAACGCCGCGCGGAAGAATCCGTCCTTCTCAACAGCGCCAATGGCATCGGCGAGCGAGGTCGGGAGCATCGGACTCTGCGCCGCGTAGGGATCGGCTTCGACCGGCGGCGGCGGGTCCAGCTGGCGGCGCATGCCATCCAGCCCGGCCGCTATGTTCGCCGCCATGTACAGGTAGGGATTGGCGGCGGGCTCGCCCATCCGCATCTCTACGTGGCTGTTGGTGTCTCCGGGTGCGCCCTGAACTCGGACAAGCGCGCCGCGGTTCTCAAGCGCCCAGCACACCCGGTCGGGGGCAAACGAGTACGGCCGGAACCGCTTGTAGCCGTTGACCGTCGGTGTCGCGAACATCGTCATCGGCATCGAGTGCTCAAGCAGGCCAGCCACGAAGTTCCGACCCGTTGCTGACAGCCAGTCAGCCTCGCTAGCGAATGCGTTGGTCCCGTCCTGACGCGATATAAGCGACTCATGCAGGTGCCAGCCCGAGGAGAAGAAGTTCGGCAGCCCCGGCCAGCACATGAACGTCGCGAGCAGGCCGCGCCGCTGGCAGATCTGCTTGACCGCCGAGCGGAAGAGCACCACCGCATCCGCTGCCGCGAGCCCTCCGATCGGGCTGAAGCTGAACTCTATCTGACCCGGGCCCCACTCGTCTTCCATCGAGCGTGGCGGCAGCCCGACCGCGGCCAGGCCGTCGCGGATCACCTCGAGAGTGCTGGCGACGCTGTCCAGTCGCACCTCGGACAGGTACTGATAGCCGCGCTCCCAGACGCTGACCGGCGGCGGCTGCGGCGTGAAGCCGGCGTTCTCCGGCATGATGTGATCGCTGTCGAGCTTGACGATGTAGTACTCGACCTCGAGCCCCGCGAGGTAGTCGTAACCAGCCTCTCCGAGCCTGCCCAGCATCCTGCGCATCAGCCCGCGACCGTCGAGCGGCATCGGCTGGCCGTTGCTGAAGTACGTGTCACAGAGCAGCCAGCCCGTGCTGTCGGCCCACGGCAGTACCCGGAACGTCGCCGGATCGGGTACGAGCACGATGTCGGGAAACCCCGTGAACTCGTCGATGCCAAAGCCGCCACCGGCGGCGAAGGCCGGCACGAACACCTGGTTCCCGCTGTCCAGGCTGTAGATGGCGCCGGAAAAGTCCAGTCCGTTCGTCATGGCGGCGATCGCGACGTCCGGTGACAGCGCCTTGCCGCGCGGCACGCCGTGCTGGTCGACCACGATCAACCGAACCGTCCGCAGCCCCAGAGCGCGGATCTGGCTGGCAAGCTCCGCCGCGACGGCCGACTGTTCAGCTGTGTGCAGGCCGTGACGGGCCACGAACCCCGGCTGGCCCACACCGTCGACGTCGCTCGGGAAGCTACTGGTCACTGGCTAACCTCCGATCGGGAGGGTCCACCGCGGCGGTCACTCATCTGCTCCAGCAACGCGGCGGTGAAGTTGGCGGGTTCTACATCGGCGAGCGACAGGAAGGTCTCAGTCCGCTGCACGCCGTTGATCTTGAAGATCTTGCTCAGCAACAACTCTCGCAGGTGCGCGTGATCGCGGAGCCGCAACCGGACGAGCAGGTCCAGGCCGCCAGTGACGACGGTCATGTCCACGGCCTCCGGCAGCGAGCGGATCGCCTTGATGATCTCGCTCAGGTCCATCCCCGGCCCCGCGGTGACGGCCACGTATACGACGACCGGGTAGCCGAGCGCTGCCCAGTCGATGTCGACTCGGTAGCCCCGGATAACGCCGCCGCGCTCCAGCCGGGCCAGCCGGTCAGCGACCGCGGGGGCCGACATCTCGATCTTGCGCGCGAGCGCGCGCTGGGACTGGCGTGCATCACCGGCGAGCGCGCGCAGCAACGCCAGGTCGACGTCATCCACCTCAACCTTCGGCGCAGCCGGCAGAGTGACCTCGGTGAGCCTGGCGAGCGGAGCTGAGACCGAATCCATTTGCCAGGTGACCTGTCCTGGTGCCTAGTGATATGAGCTATGCTGGTATTAGCTCTGTTTCTATTGTAAGTCCAAGTGTGGGGAATTCTTACATTCGTAAGATTGGCTGTCAAGAGGTGAGCGCGTAGATGACAACAGCCGTCGAACGGCATGATTGGGATGCCGACGTTGCCCGGCGCACTCAGACGCTCGGCGGCGGGGAGATCACCGCGATCCTCGCCCTGGCCGGCGCGACCGACGTGATCACGTTCTCCGGCGGGTTCCCTGACCCGGCCACATTCCCGACCAGCGTGCTGGCTGAGCTCGCTGCGCGGCTCATCACAACCGATCCCGGCGTGGCGTTGCAGTACTCGGCGACCGAGGGGATCGCGAGCGTCCGGGACTACGTATCCACGCGGCTGGCCTCGCTTGAGGGCCGGACTCCCGCCGCTGGCGAGCTGATGATCACCAGCGGCGGCATCGATTGCATGGAACTCGCGGCGAAGACCTACCTGGATCCCGGCGACCACGTCGTGGTGGAGGCGCCGACCTACCTTGGCGCGATCATGGCGTTTCGCGGGTACGAGGCCGATGTGCACGGCGTGCCCATCGACGCCGAGGGCTTGCGCGTCGACGTGCTTGCCGACCACCTCGCTGCCGGGTTGCGGCCGAAGATCCTCTACACGATCCCGGACTTCCAGAACCCAAGCGGGCTGTCGATGACCATGCAGCGACGGCAAGAACTCGTCGGGCTCGCCCGGCGGTATGGCTTCCTTATTCTTGAGGATGTCGCCTACCGGGAACTCAGCTTCGTGGACACGCCGCCGCCGAGCCTGTGGACGATGGCACCGGACGTGGTACTGCAGGCTGGGACATTCTCCAAGATCTTCTGTCCTGGTTTCCGGCTGGGCTGGGCGGCCGGTCCAGCCGAGATCATCGCTCGGCTGGTCGTCGCGAAGCAGAACTCAGACCAGTGCTCCGGTGCGCTCGGCCAGCGGATGCTCGAGGAGTATGGCCGTAGCGGCCAGATGGAACAGCAGGTGGTCTCGTCGCGCGCGCTCTACGCGCGGCGGGCGGCGCTGACCGAGCAGGCCCTCGCCAGGCACATGCCAGACGGCACGTCGTGGACGACTCCGCAAGGCGGCTTCTACATCTGGGTGACCGCCCCCGGCGGGATCGACACTGTCACGTTGTCCGCGGCCGCGCGTGCGCGCAAGGTGGCGTACGTGCCCGGACGACCGTTCTACCCCGGTGACGACGGGCACGCGCAGATCAGGTTGTCGTACAGCAGGGTCGCCGATGAGCTCATCGATGAAGGCATCCGCCGGATCGGCGAGGTGCTCGAGACCGCACTGGAGCACAGATGAGTGACGCTGGGAATCCCCATGCGGTGGGCGGCAGCGGCATGGATCCCATCGGCGACGCCGCAAGCCATTTCACCTCCGAGGCGCTTGGCCAGCCCGCAGGACCCGGGCGGTACGTGAACGTCGACTCGCTATCGCCGGTGGAGTTCCAGCCGGGGCTCGGGTTCCGGCCGGTACTGGGGCAGCGGGTGATGACCAATTTCGTGAGCTTCGCGCCGGGCGCCGTGGCGCCCAGGCACGTGCACGAGGAGGAGCAGTTCATCATCATCCTCGATGGCGAGCTGGTGTTCGACCTAGACGGTGACGTCCGCACGATGCGGAAGGGCGACGTGGCCGTGATCCCCGCTTGGGTGCCGCACGGCGCCTGGACCACGGACAGCCACTGCGAGGAAATCGACGTGTTCTGCCCGCCCAGGCAGAGCTTGCTCAAGCTCGCCGAGGCGCACGCGGCCGGACAGCACGGAGATGACGGGTCCACCCCCTCAGGCGTCGCCGACCCGGGCGCCGATACGCCGGACGTGGTGTAGGTGAATCTCGGGCTGGACGGCCGCCGGGCCGTGGTGACGGGCGGGTCGAAGGGGCTGGGAAAGGCAATCGCCGCCGAGCTGATGGCTGAAGGCGCAGCGGTAACGATCTGCTCTCGGAACTCTGCCGAGCTCGAGGCGACCGCCGCCGAGCTGAGAAAGCAGGCAGCCGGGGTCGGCTCCGTTGTCGCCATGGCGTGCGACGTGACCGAGCCCGACCAGGTTGCCGCGTTCATCGAGTTCACCGCGTCGGCTATGGGCGGGCTCGACATCCTGATCAACAACGCCGGCGGCGCCCGGCCTGGTCAGTTCGGCACGCTGACCGATGATGACTGGCATGCCGACATCGAGGTGAAGCTGTTCTCCCACATCCGCTGCACCAGGGCTGCGCTCCCGCACTTGCGGCGGAGCAAGGCACCGCGGGTAATCAACATCAACGCCGTGTACGGGCGCTACCCGGATCCGGCGTTCCTCGCGTCGTCGGTCAACAGGGCGTCCTGCCTGAGCCTGTCCAAGGCGCTCTCGATCGAGCTGGGCCGCGAAGGGATCCTCGTAAACAGCGTGAACATTGGTCTGGTCGAAACGCCGCAGTGGCAGAACATTCACCGGCGGCGCGCGCCCGGCGTCCCTGCCGAGGAGTTCTTCGGGCAGCTCGCCGCCGCCGAGGTGCCGCTGGGCAGATTCGGCCGGCCCGAGGAGGTCGCCGGCCTCGTCACCTTCCTGGCCAGTGACCGCGCCAGTTACATCGCCGGCGCGTCGATCGACGTGGGCGGCGGCATGGGAAAGCTCCTGTAGGAAGGGCAGGATTCCATGTGCCGGCTGCTTGGCTATTGCGCCCGCGCTGAGGCCGCCCTTGTCGACCTGATCGGTGACGACGGGCTCAGGCGGTTCATTGCGCTGTCTGAGCTGCACGGTGACGGCTGGGGTATGGCCTGGTACGAGGGCGCGGAGCCGGTGATCCGCAAGTCGCCGCTACCGGCCGACGAGCCTGAGTTCGAGAAGCTGGCACGTCAGCCCCTCGGCGATCTCGGCCTGGTTCACCTGCGGTGGGCAACACCTGGCCTGGTGGTCAATGACCGCAACACCCATCCGTTCAACTACGGGTCCTATGCGTTCGCCCACAACGGCGCCGTCCACCCCCAACACAGGCTGAGCGAGATTCTGGCGCCAGAATGGGAGGCGCGGGTCGGCGGCACGACCGAGAGCGAGCGCTACCTGCTGCTGATCATGTCGAAGCTGCACGAGAACGGCGGGGATGCGGTCGCTGCGATCGCCGATGCGGCGTCTCACATCGAGCGCATGTTCGCGCCGAACAGCCTCAACGCGATCCTGCTCTCACCGCGGTACCTGTACGGGATCAGCTGGCACGACCGGGCCAAGGTGCCCGAGGCCAAGCTGCGGGAGCGCGGCTACGAGGACCGGCCGGACCAGATCGCCGCGTATTTCGACCTGGCCTACCTGGCGGGCACCGACGCGGTGGTCGTCGCCAGTTCCGGCGTGTCGCAGCTGGGCTGGACGCCAGTGCCGAACCGGCACGTGCTGATCGTGGAGCGGACCTCCTTGAACACGAAGATGGCGCCGCTGCTGCCTCTGCGTTGACGGCAATCGTGAGCCGCAGCTGGCCGTGTTGCGGCGTTGGAGCCCTTGCTTGATCTTGCTTAATGCTTGTCGACCTTGCCTTCGGCGACGGCGATGCAAATCTTGACGCGTATCGTGAATGGAACAATACTCGGACCAAAGGGCCTTGGAGGTGGTCATGGCAACCAGCAGGAACGTGGAGATCGGTTGCGTCCTCGCTGCCGCCGGGGCGCCAGGGTCAAGCGACCATGAGCTCTACCAGGGCATGCTCGACGACTGCGAGCAGTTCTCCGAGCTTGGCTTCGGCACGGTCTGGGTGCTCGAGCATCACTTCAGTGACTACTTCCCCTCGCCAGATCCGGTCGTGCAGATCAGTCACCTGGCAGGCCGCTTCCCGGACCTCGGATTCGGCACCTGCGTGATCGTCACTCCGTGGCACGACCCGCTGCGGCTGGCTGGGCAGATCGCGATGCTAACCCAGCTCACCGACCGGCCGCTGCACCTGGGCCTCGGTCGCGGAACGGCGAAGTTCGAGTACGACGCGTTCGGCCTAGACATGG
>Ga0207646_10003401_pt1 | contig 17976 bp, 19 predicted proteins | sample KBSK5502metaG_FD_184343 | JGI IMG/M metagenome (GOLD analysis project Ga0207646, IMG submission 184343) | Corn, switchgrass and miscanthus rhizosphere microbial communities from Kellogg Biological Station, Michigan, USA - KBS K5-50-2 metaG... | ecosystem: Host-associated > Plants > Roots >...
TAGCAATCGTGCAGTCCGACCTTTGGCACCAAGCACAGCAGGCCCTTGCGAGTCGAGCAGCGCGATTTACGAGGCGAGCGGTGCGGTCGTCTTACCTCTATTCAGGAATCCTGCGCTGCCCAAAATGCCATGGGACGACGAGTGGCCTCCGGGCCACTCATAACCGTCACGGATTACGGCTCCCCACCTACCGATGCACCCAATGGGCGGCGAGGGGAAAGGCCGTATGTACCGGATTCAACATCCGTGAGAGAGCTGTTACGGCGGGAGTGCTCCCGTACCTCGCCAATTTGCTGCCTCGAGCAGAGATCGAGGATGCGATTGCAACGGCCCTTTCCAGTGATGGAAGCTCCGAGCTAGAGCGCAGGCAGCGCGCCCACCGCACGCACGCCATGGCCGAGGTCCAACAGCGAATCGATAACTTGCGGATGTCGCTGGAGGTGACGTCAGATCGCGATGAGCACATCCGGAAGGAAGGGCGGATCGCGCGCCTCAAGGAGGAGATGGTTGTTCATGGTGAGGCGCTTGGTCAGCTTGATGCCCGTCGCGCCGATCACCGGTCGGCGGCCGCCATCCTCGACACCCTCGGGAAGATCGGAGACGTGGCGATGCTCGATCAGATGGTTCGTCTCCAGCCTCAGCTTTTCCAGCTCCTGGCGCGGACCGTCTTTCAGTCGCTAACGGTCGAAGGGTTCCACATCGGGAGGAAGTACAGCTGCCGCGTCGTGGCTGTCGACTACACCGATTCCTTTGCGGTGCTACTGGCAGCGGTCAACCACAGGGACGCCGCTGGCATCCTTGCGGCAGGTGAGCAGCTGCCGCAGTTAATGGTCAGCGCCTAGTCACCGACGGCTTCTGACCGGTCGGCTGTAGAACCTGCTCCTGCGAGGTCTCGGGGTTTACTAAGACGAGCTGAAATAGATCCTCGAAGCGGCAACCGAAATACTTCACTAACCGCTCTTGCACGCCTGGTCCTGGTCGCCGGGCTCCTCCCTCGAGGGCTGGAATGTAGTTCTGGCTAATCCCAATGTCCTTCGCCAGCTGGCGCTGAGTAAGTCCTCGTGCCTCTCGGAGGGCTCTGAGGCCGATAGCCCGCACTTCAATCTTCACTCGGCGAGTTTACCGTGTTGTGTGTTTGTCAGCGCATAGTCCGTCCCGTCGAAAGACATGCACGCACGCTTTGCCACCGATTGGCTCCTGCCGCTTTCTGAATTCGCGGCGGGCCGGTGCAAGGATGATTGTCGGGCCGTTCCAGACCCTATCCCCTAGGGATCGCTTGATCATTTGGGCTGGCATCCATCGGCGAGAGGCCTGCCGAGCTCTTGCCACCCTGATCCGCGCCCGCGACCAATCTAATGTCGCCGGCCACCTTGTCAGCTTCCTTCAGCAGCTCCAAGACCTGTCGCCTGATAGCCGCGTACTTTTCCATCTGTTCAGGGGCCACTCGCTTGAGGTCTTCCATGCTCCTGACGGCCTTGCCGCAGAACTCGACGTAGCGCTCAATGCGACTGATTCGCTCCTCGCAATCAGGTCGAGATGCTCTCAACCAGGACTGCCACTCCTTGTTGCCTTTCTTGGAGTTGCAGTCTCCGCATGCCGGAACTAGATTGCTGAGGGTGTGTCCATACCCGCTCATTTCACTGGCACGTACCAGGGCGACCAAGTGGTCCCAGGTCTTGGCTGGCCGGTCGCAGTAGGCACAGGATAGGTCGGTATCGGAGCTTTGGCCCAAGACCTTTAGGGCATCGGAGAGTCGATTGCCCGCTAACACCTCCGCTGGTGCAATCGCCGAGGCGAAAGCGTGAGCAATCGTTGTACCCCGCTTTTGAAAGATCGAGTATGGCCTGAGATGAACCGCGATTGAAGTGACTTTCATTGACCTCTTACGGCGACGCAGGCCGTACTAAATCCCGGAATCCGGCGCGAGCAGTTCGGTTACGTCAATCGATTGAGCCTTTAGCCTAATGGTGGGCTGTCATGCTTGGGACGCGCTCCGGAGCGGGAGCGGACTTTCTCGGTCCTAGGTGAACAGTATTCGGTTAACGATCAGTTTGTCTTGCTCAATAAGCTCAGCGGTCCAGCTCGTGATGAGGATGATGGCTGTCCGCAAATCAACCACTTTGGTCAGTTCTTGACGAAGGTACCGGACAGCCGCCTCGAGTGGGTCTCCACCCTTTAGACGTCGACACTGGGCCCTGGCAGCCGCGAGTAGGCCCGGTACGGCCTTTGACGACCAGCATCGGCTGATGGCTTGGCCCAAAAAAGCCCCGCACCCGATCGTGAGTTCGGGTTCGGCCGAAAACTGTTGGGCTCCTTCAATCGCCGCGCTGAGCCAGTGGGGCAGCAGTTCGCACTCCGCGCTCGACAACCGATCTAAGACGCTGGCGTACAAGCGTCCAGCGCTACCATCCCTCCAGAAGCCCGGCCGCGTCACCTGCAGCCAGGCGATCCCTGGTTGCCAGCCTTCCTCTTGAGCTAACGCCGTGATTGAGGGCACCTCAAACGGGATGTCAACGAAGCGCTCCCGCCTAAGAACCTCGCAAGCCTCGCTTCGTTCACTCGAGGTTATCACTCCGTTCTCGGCAAGGACTTCAAGCAACGCGATTGTTCCGAAGGTTTCGACGCCCATGGAACGCGCGAGGGTACGCGCACCGAGATCATCAGAGAAGAGTCCACATTTCAGTTCGGCTGCGAGCTCGATCGACCCGAGCCACCCACCGAAACGGCTCATGTCTGCTTGTGGGAAATGCGGTAACGAATCCCGATCCAACGACAACATCCGAAGAGCAACGTCGGCCATCCACTCGCTCCGTTCGCGCCAGGTCTCAACAAGTGGAGCAGGAACATCCATCAGGGTGACGGCCTTGGCTTCGAGGTTCCATGACATGAACTGCGTAGTGATGCTGGAAAGGGAGTCTCGACCAGCCACGACATCATTTCGTGCCCCGCTAGACATAACTGACGAACTGAAACTCGACACAACCTTTGCCCAAAGCCCACGGACCAAGCTCAGAACCGCGAGCGTGCTTGGATCAACAACGACACGGTGGTCCAGCGCTTGAGAGATGGCCGACCGCTCGAGCGCTCTTGCGTCGAGTGCAGTTGAGTAGATCGGGAGACATCTCGGCTCTCCCTTGACCAAGACCTCGGTATAGGTGCGACCGCCCGACGTGGCGAGCGCGCCCAGCGGCCATAACCCAAGGGAAACTTGCCTCGAAAGCTCCGCGTGCGCCGCCGCTCCCGGTTCGAGGAGTTCCGCAAACCTCCTCTTAAGAGCTTCCTCATCAGTTAGGTCGATCTTCTCGAAACGCTTAGCTTGAACCAATTTCTCGGTGGCATCAGCAGTCGCGGCTTTGATGGCATCAACCGTCCCGGCCTGGATGGCAGGGTCGGGCGGATGCCTGACGATCGCTTCCATGAAGGCCTGCGCGAGGTCATCTGACTCCCTATATCGCCTCAGCAGCTCGAGGGCTTGATCGATCCAGAGCGATGCGGCCTGGAATCGGTGGACCAGGAGCATCCACAGGACGGCCTCTTGGAGATCACGTGGCTGCAACTTGCCAGCGCCGAGGGCCTGCCAAGCCTGCTCATAATTCCGTCGATTGAATAGAGCCCCGGCCAGTAACCATCTGACATCTTGGTCCTCGGGCGCTTCAGCCAAATAGGCTTCGGCCTGCTGTACGACCCCAGCCCAGTCTTTTTGCTTCCAGAGAAGCTCCGCAAGAGCCTTTCGCAGGGTCCGTGTCATCGGTGACGATGGGTAGAGCCGGAGTAAAGCATCCTTTGCTTCCGCCGTCGCCTCCGGATACCGACCCGAGCGAGCCAGAAGCAATGCGGCGCTGCCTGAGAGGACCGGATCTCCGAAGAGGCGACTGGCCGTTCGGAACGTCTCGACGGCATCATCGATGCGGTCAGCGGCGACATACGCTTCTGCTAGGAGTTCGGCGTGTCGGCGCGAGCGAAGGCTCTCAGGCCTCAGTCGGGCGATCGCAGATTGGGTGAGACCGCGTTCAACCTCGGACACGGAAATGCAGTAGTCAGCCTCTTCAGCAGAAAGGCTTCGTAGTTCCTCTAGCCGGGGGATCGGCCAGACGCCAATACTCGCCAAGGCTCGCCAGGCCTCTACTCTGTCAAGTACGTCCTCTGCCTGGTCGAGGGCTTGGGTCAAGAGGCCTGCTGCACGATCCCTCTCGTCTGGCTTTTTTGCCGCGAGCATGCCCTCAACGATAAGGCGGTGGAATCCAGGGACGATCCTGCTCAGGGCGGCGTCAACGATATCTTGGCGGTCCCGGCCGATAGCAATGACAGCGGCGCTTTGAGCCACGGGGCCGTATGAAGCTTCCTCAGATGTAGCTTCGCCCATCGGCTCTGGCGACGCATATCGAAAAACTGCCTCGATGTCACCTGAAGCAATTGCCGTTTGAATCATCATCACGACGGCCTCGCAGCTTTCACTCCTCCACTCGCGCCGCAGCTCTCGGGCGCGCCTTGAGAGCCGAGACGCTTCTTTAATCGAAGCATCGCGATCAGCGCCAGTTTCTCCTTGCGCTCGAGTAAGCAAGAAAGCGGCAAGTTGGAGCATGAGTCCGGTCAGCTCGCGACGGATCGCCAGTTCGTCATGGGCTACCTCGACAGCGCGACCGAGTTGTCCGGCTTGGCTTAGAGCAACCGCATAGTAGGCGCGCAAGGATACGCCATCGAAGTCAGTGGCAGCCGGATCAGCTTCCAATACGGCGACGATCTCCTTCGGGTCGCTGATCTCGATCAAAGTACGAATCAGCTTCACCCCAGCGTCGTCCGGGCTCATTTCGGATGCAAGGACAATCAGGGTTTGGCCCTTGGCTGCGTCCCTTGCCTGAACGTAGCTAAGGGCTGCTCTTGCCATCCACCTTGCGCGTACTGGCGCCCCCTCGAGGGCCGCTTTCTCGAAGCAATAGCCGGCTTGTGAAGGGGCTCCGTAGGCCGCCGCGAATTCACCAAGCGCCACCCATGCGTATGGGGGCGCTTCAGATAGCCAGGTGGGCAGCGGTTCTGTCAGAAGATCACCGAGGGCAGCCTTGGGCATCCGCTCTTCCGTCAAGAGCGTCGTGAGCATTAGGGCAGTCAGGGACTCATCGATCTGTTTCAGATGATCGAACCGTTGTCTGACTAGGGGAGGGAGGTGGTCGACCAGATTTGCCGCCTTGTCCCTGCGGTTAATCCGCTCGGCGATGCCGGCGATTCCGCGCATCTCGCGCTCATGGGCGACGCTCACCGCGTGCGATGGCTCAAGAGACGCTAGGAGCCCTCGGATTACTTGCTCGAGCAGGTGCCGAGCAGTCTCGGCGAGAGCATCCTCCCTGTAGCGTGAAGAACGAAGTCGCAGCCGCGGCCTAATCGCCACGGCCAGGCTATTGATCAGGAATTGAAGGTTTGCAGGATCACTGGGCTCCGCCATCAATCGGTCTCTGGTCTCCTTTCGATGCAGCCACTTGCGAAGACGTCTTCGCGCCCAAGCGCGATGCGCCTCTTTTGATGCCGTGGAGGCCAGGCGGTCTTGCCAGTCCTTCTTGGCGAGTCGCTGTCCCGCCTTATCGAGGCCTTTCTCTATTAGCATTTCGCCGAGGGAGACGAGGACAGTGACGGGTTCCATTACCTCTCTCAGTCGCTGATTACTGCTGGCTCGTCCATGGCACGGGTACCACGCTTCCGACGTTTCGGTCGTCGTCTGTCCGGCGGTTGTAAACGCCAGAGTAGCCGACCCAACGCAGAAGGGCGAGCTAAACTGACTCGCTTTCATGCGACCATGACAAACGAACATGGCAATGTCGACTCCTGCGGTGCAGAGCGCAAGCTCGCCACAGGTCTGGTACGCGGCTTACGGGTCCAACCTCGCGGAGGATCGATTCCTCTGCTATATCAGGGGTGGTCGGCCATGCGGCGGCAAGCACAGGCTTGCCGGTTGCCGGGACAAGACCCCACCTCCTCAGAGTAGGAGCCACCAGCTGCCCCTCCGGCTATTCATTGGAGGCCGGTCCCAGACCTGGGATGGCCACGGCGTAGCCTTCGTCGGAACGAGGCGGCGTCCGGATCAGACAACTTGGGTTCGGATTTGGTTGGTCCGAACGAGCCAGCTCGAGGACGTCGTCGCCCAGGAGAACGGTTTGCGTGCGGGTCGTGTGTCTATCGACCCTGCCGCGCTCTCCCGAGATCACCACTGGGATTTGGGAGTCAAGGGCAAGTATCCGCGCATCATTCGTCTCGGAGCGATCGACGGCCGGCCGGTCCTCACCTGCACAACCGGAAACAGCTCACTCCAGGGCCGGCCGCGGCCACCTGCTCCGGACTACTTGCGCTGGATGGCGAAGGGGCTTCGCGAATTGTCGTGGACAGAAACAAGGATCAGCGAATATCTCTTCGGCATCCGCGGCGTTAACCGGGGATTTGCGGATGTCGACGCAGTCCGCGAAGTAATCACCTCGCCGCCCTGCGTAGGGCAGCGGACGACGTTTCCATACGTCGAGACGCTGACATACGGGCTGGAATTGCCTGATCCGTCATTCCGTATCGCTCCAGACGCAAAAGCTGCCGACGGGACGCTTGGTGATTTCATCTACAGACTGGACCAGAGCCAGCTCACGTGCCGCCCGACAACCCACTTTGCAAGCATCCGGACCGCGCAGGCCGCGCTGGAGCCCCTCCTCGCTGATTGGGAAGCCGAGTTCGAGCTTTTGCAATCTCGGCAAATTCGATTCGAGTTTCTGGGTGCTCAATTAATAACTGAGCCGCCGAAGCCCGGCTTGACCCAACTCAGCGGATACGGCGTGGCCCATTCTTCCGGCTCGGCAACCGTCGTTGTGACCGCTGCGGCTTACCCAGCCGGACCTTCCGGTCGGATTCGGAATACGCCGCTCGTCGAGCGCATGCGGGCGCGATTGAGCGATGTCCGGCAGGGTACAGAGAAGGTGCCTGGGGCTGCTTATTGGCTCGTGACCGAGTTGGAGAAGCATTTCGGCAAGGCTACCGCGCCCAACGCGATGAACGTCAGCGCAGAGGTGCTGAGGAAAGTCCGGCGCCTATCCAGCCAGGAGCATCCCCGCCATGGAAGGAAGGCCGGCCCACCTGGTGGCCAGACGCTAACCGATGCAGATCTGCAATGGCTTCGCAGAGCAATAGAGAAGCTTGTCTTACGGGCAGCTGAAACGGACGCTGCGGCTCCGGACCGTTCCCTGCTTACGCTGGGCGACTTCCGATAGATCGGATTGCCCGTTGGCGGTGGCTTGGCCCCCTGGGCTTCCGCAATGCGCACAACGAACGATGCCGGCGAGCAGATATGTTCGACGCTGCGCCGGCTTCCGTTGTCGACCTTCGCGGCGCTTCGCCGGACGTTCTGTTGCCGGACGCAAAGTGGCCGCTTGGCTGGCGCCTCGCCGATCAGCGCCAGATGGCTGCCCTTGATCAGCTCCCGGGCACACGACTTTGGTCGCCCAGATTACTTCTGCGCTATTTCCGGGACGATCGCTGACGATCTCATATCGGTGTTGCCGGCCAGTGCTTGCACGTCAAATCAATGCCGACCGTTATTATTATTGCCAGTCGACTATTCGATAGTGACTAAAGGCGAGGATGGCTAAGGCTCATATCGTCGCAGCTGATGGCGCTGAGGTCAACATTGAGGGGACTCCATCCGAGATCGCGGCGCTGATGAAGCAACTCAAGATGAGTCCCCAGGCCGCTGGCGGGCGAGCGCCGGCGGCTCGAAAGGCGAGGACTCTCAGATCGGGTAGGGCTACTTTGCCCTCGCTCCTCGACGAACTTATCGAGTCCAGGTTCTTCGCCAAGCCCAAGGGCATGGGCGATATTCAGGCGCACTTGGCCGATCTTGGGCACCATTATCCGCTGACGTCGCTATCAGGTCCGTTGCAGTGGCATGTGAGGAAGCGGAAGCTTCGCCGGTACAAGAAAGATGGCAAGTACGTTTATGCGCAGTAGGAAAGGGGTGCAGGCATGAAGGCGGTAATTATTCTCACAGACGATGATGGAAATACCTGGGAAGGGGAGTTGACGCTCGGTCGCCGGGACGATCGCGCCGCCACGCGCGGCCGCGCCGGGAAGGAGCGGGCTGCGGTGCGGGCCGCAAAATCAGGACAAGTCGAACACGAAAAGCGGGACATAGACTTTTCGTTGCCACTGCGACCCTTCATTAAACGCTACGCAGCTGGCGCTTCCGGCCCAAAGAAGTTCGCGATTCTCCTGGCTCGCATGGCCAATGGAGACTTGAAGACCGAGATTGCTGTGTCAGAAATCGAAAAGCAATGGAACAAGATGAAGCAGCCGATGAGCGGATCATTCAATGGCGCCCATGCCACGAGGGCCAAGGACGCCGGCTGGGTCGATAGCCCGAAGTATGGCGTGTACAAACTCTTGGGCGGCTGGCGAGGCGCACTGCCGATTGGCTGAGCGCACCGTAAGCGAGCTACTTAAGGACAAATTCGCTGCGACTAGGGGCATCGATGCACTGGTCAAGCACTTCCAGGCTGCCGTGGATGAGTACCACAAGGGACAGTGGGAGAAATCACTCGGGAAGGCCGGCAAGTTCCTCGAGGCAGTTCTTAAGGCCTTGCTGGCAGAAGCAAATCTGCCGATACCGTCCGGTCGTCAGTTCAAGGTTGATAAGGCGATAAACGATCTGGCCATGGCCGGAGCCGTCGCTGACACGGTCCGCCTTACGATCCCGCGATGTTGCCGATTCATCTATGACGTGACAAGTAACCGCGGCGGCCGCCACGACCCAGACGAGATTGATGCCAACGAGATGGACGCCACCGCAATCCTTGGCAATTGTGCTTGGGTGGTGGCTGAGATGGTCCGGTACGCCCAAAGGCAAGGGGATCTCACACAGGCTAAATGGGTCGTGGATGCGCTGATGAAGCGTCGCTATCCGTTCATTGAAGAGATTGACGGGCGCGTCTACGTTGATCTGAAGACAGCTAAGAGTGCACGGGAACTCGGCTTGTTGATCCTTTGGCACCGAGGAACTCGCCGAATCAGTCACGATGATTTGGTTGAATCAATACGGCGTCAACGCAGCGGCGTGACTCTTAAGAATGCAAGGCTGGCGGTTCAGCGCCTGAGCGATGTCGTTGATGACGATGGTGCTGGCATGCTCAGATTGCGTGGCGCTGGCTTCAGGAAGGCGGACGAGCTGATCGGCCAGAATGAGTTGAGTGGCCAGACGCCGAGGTCGGGCAGAAGGAAATGACCAAAGCAGGGCGCCGTCGAGGACAATCAGAGTAGTTAGATCGGCCAGCGGCGGAGATGCTGCGAACGTTCAGATCGACCTCGGGAGCCTGTTCGAGGTTTATTAGCGCCCGCTCGGCTGGTCGGTGACCGGCATCAGATCGTCGTGTGCCGATCACTCGATATGTTCGGGCATAGGTGACCTCTGCGGGGCTAACTCCGGACCCGGCGAGGCCAGCGTATCGAGCATGCATGGCCGATGCATGGTGGACCGCTAAAATTTTCGCCGTCGTGACGACAGGCAATTGGATCGAGCTGGGTGTTCTCCTGGTCGCTGCTATCGGGTTGCTGGGCGGCGCCATCGTCGGCTTGGTGAGGTGGCGTAGGTCTCGCCGACCAATCCGCGTCGGTCACGCCCGGCCAGATGCGGAGCGACTGCCAGACGACCCCAGGGGCTGGGCGGTCGGTCGTGACGATCGGGACGCGGTGAGATTGGCTCTAGTCTTTCTGGCCAACCGGTTTGAGGTACCCGAGGACGTGACCATCACCGACAGGTCGCGGGTCGTCTGGCCACTCGGTCGACGCTGCAGCATCCAACCGCGCACGGGGTGAAGCTGCCGCCCCACGGAGCAGGCAACGCTCGGGTGATGGTGATCGGCCACCGCTGGCCCCACGGGGACCGCCGCCATCTGCTCTCGATCCGCGGCGAGACGTCGCAGGGCGAGCGTGTCAAAGGACGGGCGTGGTCGCGGCTGACCGGCTATCAATGGGCGGAGCCGCCAGGGCTCGTGGGATGAACGCCAGCATGACGCCAATCTCATCGCGGCGCAGCGGACAGAAGCAACGTCGACCGTGCGTTTTCTGCGGTCGAACCGTTCCGCTTACCAAGGAACACGTCTGGCCGCAGCAACTCGGTGACGTGCTTCCAAACGTCGGTCCAGGTAAGCATCTCTTTGGGCTGACCGGTGATCCGGAGTCGTGGGTTCTTGGGGACCGGCCGGCTTTCAGCCGTGCGGTCAAGATCGTGTGCGCCCAATGCAACAACGTCTGGATGTCACGCCTGGAGATGGCAGCGCGGCCCATCTTCGAGCCAATGATGCCGGGCACACGGCGGGTCACCGTGCAGCCATCGGAGCAGCGGACCCTCGCCTTCTGGATCGTCAAGACGGCGATGACCCTGCAGCTGTCACATCCAACCCGACAACCTGAGGCGATTCCCAGCGCGCACTACAGCGAGCTTTACAAGGAGCAACGGCCACCGCGCCTGTGCCAGGTGTGGATCGCTGGCTGCACGCACGACGACCGGCCAATTGATCTGCCCATGCCGATGATCGGGCGCTGTCGGATCACCCCGCTGAAACACTTTCGTCCGGACGACATACCTGTCGACCAACCAAAGCTGCCGGCCTATTCCGTTGCAATGAGTATGGGCAACCTGGCGATGGCGATCTTCGGCCATCAGTTCCCGTCCAGGACCAGGCGGCGTCCACGCGCGGCCCGCCCTGAAACGGTGTCACATCTTCTGGACGCTCCGGCTCGCGGTCGGCGCCGCGTCTAAGCCTTAGCCAAAGGTGCAGTCGAGAGTGACCTTGGCCAAGGCGCTCTCGAGAACCGCGAGCTCCTGGTCATCCAAATTCGCGACGAATAGATCGGCAACGCCGCGCAGGTGGACTGGAGCTGCGACGGTCAGACGGTCCAGTCCCGAGTCTGTCAGCAGGACCACGACACCGCGTGCGTCGGCATCGGCGTGGGCACGACGAACCAGGCCTTCGTGAACGAGCCGGGCGACCCTCCGGGTCATGCCGGAACGGGAGATGAGGGCCCGGTCCGCCAGCTCTGTCATCCGCAGCGAACCACCAGCGCCCGCCAGCTGAGCGAGCACGTCGAAGTCGGCCAGCGCCAAACCGGTCTTGCTTTCGAGATCGGTCTCAAGCTGGCGCAAGAGCGTGGCGTGGGCCCGGAGCAGTGCGCTCCACGCCTGCAACCCGCGCCTGCCCGGCACCTCTTTCGCGACGATCCGATCGAAGTGAGCCGCGGCGTCGGGTTCGGACAGTACTTGCATATGCAACCACCAGAGAGTAAAGTATTTGCAAGTGCAAGTATACGCGAAGGGCGCGGAAGGAGATTGCGGATGATCAACGAACTCGAAGTCGGCCTGGATCGGTCGCTGCGGCGGCGGTGGGGCACGATGGCCGACGACGTCAGGGTGAAAAGGACGATTGCGGCCCTCGAGGCGAACGGAATCAACGTCCTGAGGGCGTCGGACGCCGCCACGGCAAAGCGGATGGTCCTCAACCTCATCCCCGAGGGCTCGCAGGTGCACCACGGGGCCTCGCAAACGCTGGACGTGGTGGGCATCACCGACGAGATCGACAAGTCCGGGCGCTACGGGCCACTCCGCCCGCGGATCTGGAGCATGGATCGCAAGACCGAGGGCGACGAGATCCGCCGCCTGGGCGCGGCGCCGGATGTCATGCTCGGGAGCGTCCACGCGGTCACCGAGACCGGGTCGCTGCTCACGGCTTCGATGAGCGGCAGCCAGCTCGGACCTTATAGCAGCGGGGCTGGACGAGTGATTCTCGTGGTGGGGACCCAGAAGATCGTTTCTGACCTCGAGGAGGGTCTGCACCGCATCGACGAGTACGCCTACCCCCTCGAAGACGCCCGCGCCCAGGCGGCGTATGGCATACGCAGCGCGGTGAACAAGGTTCTTGTCATCAACCGCGAGATCACCCCTGGGCGCATCACCGTCGTGTTGGTCGACGAGGTGCTCGGCTTCTAGTGCCCTGGACAAAAGAGCATGAGGCGACATCAGTCCTAGCCGTGCCTAAATCGACGCTGGGTGTCGGGATCATCGGGGTCAGCCCGGTCCGGGGCTGGGCCGCCACCGCTCACATCCCGGCACTGCGGGCGCTGCCGAACTACGAGATCCGGGCACTCAGCGCCCACAGCGCGGAATCGGCGCGCACAGTAGGCGAACTGTTCGGGGTCAGCGCGGTGTTCTCAGACCACGAGCAGCTGGTGACCCAACCAGACATCGACGTGGTCGCTGTTACGGTCAAGGTCCCGCACCATCGAGAGCTCGTTTCCGTCGCCCTTGCCGCCGGCAAGGCCGTCTACTGCGAGTGGCCACTTGGCCGCGACCTCGACGACGCGCGAGCGATGGCCGCGCTCGCCGCCGCGCGGGGGGTGCGCACGGTCGTCGGGTTGCAGGCCCGCCAGGCGCCGGCGATCGCGTTCGTCCAGGAGCTGCTCAAGCAGGGATACGTCGGCGAGGTCCTGTCTACGACCCTGGTCGGGCTGTCGATCCCGGGCGACGTGGTGGTCCACCCCAACGCCTACATGCTCGACAAGGCAAACGGCGCCAACGTGCTCACGATCGCCGTCGGCCACAGCCTGGACCTTCTCAACTATGTCCTGGGCGAGTTCGCCGAGCTGTCGGCCGTGTCGGATCTTCGCAGGCCGCTCATCACCATCGAAGAGACCGGGGAGCGGATCGTGAAAACGGCGCCCGACCAAATCGCTGTGATCGGCACCCTCACCTCCGGGGCGACCGCCAGCATCCACGTCCGTGAGGCCGTGGCTGGCGGTACCGGGTTCCTGTGGGAAATCAACGGAACCGACGGAACGCTCCGGATTACCGCTGACGCCGCAGTACCCGGAATCTTTCCCTTGACCGTCGCGGGAGCACACGGGCGGAACGAGCCCGCCGAGCTTGCTGTCCCGGCGGCGCTGACACAGAAATGGCCCGCGCTCACCAGCCTGGAAGGAGCGCCCGCCTACAACGTCGGGCGTGTCTACGCCGCGTTCGCGGCAGACATCGACAACGGGACTCATACCGTGCCGGACTTCGCCGACGCCGTCCGGCGCCACCAGGTCATCGCCGCCATCGAGAGGTCCGCGGCATCAGGGGAACGCGTGAAGGCGTAGCCCACTGAGCCGAGTCGGGTGTCAGAGCCGCGAGCAGTGCGGCCAGGTTGCGGGATGCCGCTCCGGCCCTCTTGGGGACGGCGGGTACCGTCACCTCAATCGGTTCCCGCCGCAGCGTGCGCGTCCGGGGACCAGCGGTGCCGGAGCGGAAGTGTTTCCGGCGGGGTGTCTCGGGCGACGAAGTCACCGGTTCGCTCAGCGCGATGATCGGCCGCCGAGACTGAGGAAATCCCGCTCGGCCTCGGTCGGCGCCATCGCGGCGGCGCGTCGGTAGGCGATCTCCGCGTCGCTGTTCCGTCCCATCCGACGCAGAAGGTCGGCTCGTGTGGAGTGGAAGAGGTAGTAGTTGTCGAGGGCCAGCTGGTCGACGAGGGCGAGTGCGGCTGCGGGCCCGTCCACCTCGCCGACGGCAACCGCGCGATTTGGAGCCACGACCGGCGTGGGGGCGACGGCAAGTAATTGGTCGTAGAGCGCGACGATCTGCGACCAGTCCGTCTCGTCGATTGTGAGCGCGTCCGCGTGTACCGCGTTAATGGCCGCCTGGAGCTGATACGCCCCGGGTTGATTCCGGCGCAAGCACTGGCTGACGATCGCCTGACCTTCCGCGATCAAGGTTCGATCCCATCGGCTGCGGTCCTGCTCGGCGAGCAGCACCAAAGAGCCATCAGGCCGCATTCGCGACGCGCGGCGGGACTCAGTCAGGAGCAACAGTGCCAGCAAGCCGCCCACCTCTGGCTCGTTGGGCATCAGCGTCGCCAGGACTCGTGCCAGCCGGACCCCCTCCGCGCAGAGGCTCTTTTCCGACGTGTCGGTCAGGCCGGCGTTGTAGATGAGGTAGACGACCGCCATCACCGGCGGCAGGCGGCCGGCGAGCTCGCGATGTTGCGGCACGCGGTACGGAATTCGGGCCGCCTTGATCTTGCGCTTGGCACGCACCAGGCGCTGTGCCATGGTCGTTTCAGGCACTCGGCTCACTCTGCCGTCCACTCTTACGTCTTGTCAGGCGACCGGGAGTGTCGGCACGAGTCTGCTCAATCTCCAACGTCAGACCTGCAGGTCCCTTGATGTAGGCAACCCTGACTCCCCAGGAACGGTCGGCCGGTTCCTCAAGAACGGTGGCACCGCGTTCGATCACTGACTGATAATCCCGATCGCAGTTGTCGCTGTCAAATCCCAGGGTGGCCAGCGAATCCTGGTCCGAAAGGTCGAGGACGAACTGGATGGACCCAAATGGAAGGACCGCGAAGGTCTGGCCCTTGTGCGTTGGCTCCAGCTGCCAGACACGCTCGAACCAGCCCAGCGTTGTCTCGAGATCGCGGACGCGGATGTGGAAATGGTTGCCTTTCAATCCCTACCTCCTCCCCGTCAGTCTCAGATGTGCTTGTCGGAACTGCCCATCGTCGTCCGTGGGTTCCTGGATTGCGGTAAGGATCGCGGACGACTACTCTCCGGGCTCTCAAACTCTATCCGTCCCTACGTCATCGGCGCTGACAGTCGCTCTGAGAACTCGGCGACCGACTTGCTGAACCCAGACAGCTGTGTCGCCAGGCCGATGGGGTCGCGCGGCAGATGTCTGGTCAAGCGCCTTGCAGGACCGCGATCGACTGGGAAGAATCTCGCAGAGCCACATGCCGATCCTGACCAGAGGTCATCCGGCGTTGGGTTCGACCAGGTGGTGAAGACTGAAACGAAGGTCGGTACTTCGAATCCCGCCGCGAGCGAACTGTCAAGCCCGGTTTCAAACTCCCCAGGTTCCCCCGGTCTCAAAGTACCCGGGCGCGAAGAGAAATTAACCGATCCACGGTTTCAAAATACCCAGGCGGAAGGCTCAGGAGCTTGACTTGGCTGCGGGGGTCGAGAAGACGCCGGCTCGCTTCTTGTCCTTGAGCCGGTAGCTCTCACCGCGGATGTTGACGGTGGTCGAGTAATGCAAGAGGCGATCAATCACCGCCGCCGCCGCGACGTCATCACCGAAGACCGAACCCCACTCCGCGTAGGACTTGTTCGACGTCACGATGATGCTGCCTTTGGTGTAGCGCTTGGAGACCAGCTGGAAGAGGAAGCTGGTCGCGACCTGGTCCAAGGGCAGATAGCCCATTTCGTCGAGGATGAGCAGCGTGGGATGGCGCAGCGATCGCAGGTGGTCGGAGAGCCGGTTCTCTTGGACGTCGCGCGCCAGCTGGTCAAGCAGATCGGGGATGGTGATGAAGTAGACGTTGGCGCCATGCGCGACCGCCTCGACCCCCAGGGCCACGGCGAGATGGGTCTTGCCCACGCCTGGTGGACCGAGGAAGATGACGTTCTCGCCGTGGGCGAGGAAGCGCAGGGTCGCCAACTCCTGGATCTGTTTGCGGTCGATCGATGGTTGGAACGGGAAGTCGAAGTCGGTCAGCGTTTTGACGAAGGGGAAGTGCGCCAGCCGGGTCTTGGCCAGCATCCGCCGCTCGGCGCGGGCGGCGGCTTCGGCGTCCAGCAAGCGGTCCAGAAAATCGAGGTACGAGAGCTTCTCCTTGCTCGCCTGCTCGGCAATGGGATCGATCAGCTCGGCGACCCGCTTGAGTTTCAAGCGCTCGAGGTGCGACTGCACGCGCTCATAGGTCAGGCTCATACCAGCGCCTCATAGGCCGCCAGCGAGCGCTTCTCGACCTCTGGTCCCTCGAGCAAGCTCGGCCGTCGGGCGTGCTGTCCGAGCGCCTGGCTGGTTTCGAGTTGCAATCGGCGATCGCGGCGGGCGGCCAGCATCGTGAAGTGCAGCGGGTCGGTGACCCGCTGGTGCGGGCCACCAGCCAAGGGATGATCGACCAGCAGGAGATCGCCCGCCGAGATGATCACGCGGTCGTCGGTCTGGCGCACCCAGACGTCGCGCCCGGCATACTCGGCGGGCACCGAGTACCAGCTGCCGGCATAGCTGAGATAGCAATCGCGGGCCACCCGCCGGCGCTCCAGGATCAGCGCCCGATAGGGAGGGAGGCCGGCGACGGGCCGCAGGTTCTCGCGCGCCAGCCGGTCGACCGGACGCTCTCCGGTGGTGCCGTGCACCCGCACATTGGCGGTGCCTTCGAGCCACCGCAGTCCTCGAGGCACCAGATCCGCGGCGCCCTGGTAGTCGTCGACCCGTGGCCAAAAGTTCTTGCCCACATAGCCGATGCCGTTCTCCACCTTGCCCTTGGTCTGTGGCCGGCGCGGGTGGCAGAGCCGCGGTCGAAAGCCATAGTGTTGGGCGAAGTCGAGCAGACCCGGATGAAAGACCGGGTCCCCGCGGTGATCGTTGCGCAGCCACACGGTCTTCATCCGGTCGTACAGGATTTCTTCCGGCACGCCGCCGAGATAGCGGAAGGCATGCTCGTGGCAGCGCAGCAACGCCGGCAAGGCCTGGGTCTCGCTGAAGTCGAGATAACTCGCCCGCGACCAGCCCAGCGTGAGAACGAAGGCCTGCACCCGTTGACGCTCCGGCTTTCGAAACGTGCCCCAGTCCACTTGGCCTTGCTTCCCGGGTGGGGTCTCAAAGCGAACCGTGGCGCGATCCGCCAACAAGGAACGCAGCGGATGCAGGAACTCCCAGAGGATGCTGCGGCCACCGGTGTACCCGCGCTCGCGAATCTCATCGAAGAGCACCGCGGCGTTGCTCACCTTGTCCTGCAGCAAGCGTTGCAGCAGATAGTCCCGAAAGGGATCCAGCTTGGAACTCACCAGCCGTGGCGTCCGCGACGCCGGTGCCCCGCCGTGCACCAGCCGGCGCAACGTTTTGCGGTCGCGGCCGGTCAGCCGCGCAATCTCACTGAGGGACTTGCCCGCCCGCCACAGATCTTTGACGTCGAGGTACTCTTCCATCCCAACCAACCCGGTTTCCTCCTGCTGCAACGGTGAGCGGCAACAGGAGCACCCTGCCATTGGAGCTGGGGAATTTCAACCCGTGGATCGGTTAAGACCTCAGCCCAAGGTGGGGAATTTCAAACCGTGGCTACCTGGGGATTTTCACACCGGGGCTGGCACGAACGGCCGTTTGCAGCAGTTTTGTAGTTTTCAGCGGCCTTATCGCCACCGAAACTGATGCAAACTGACGTTCGAGTATGAATTCAGACCAGCCGCGACGCGCCGTTCCACCGCCTTGCAGAGCATTAGATATAGGTATGGCTCCGCCTGAAAGGGAGGACGAGGGGCAAGGTCGCAAACCAGCTAATCTGCGCTGCCGAAATCACGATCTATCGGACCGCCCCTGGCGCGGCTGACCGCTGTTTACAAATCAGGCAGCAATTGAATTCGGCTGGAAATTTTCGCTTTCCATGTATTCGTAACGCGTCCATATGGTCTCAAGGATTCCTTCGGGTTGGCTACAGAATTGGCTACAGAAAACGAGGCTGCAAATTGGGGGCCCAGCGAGCGCCCTCTCGGCCCCGACATAGACATAGGTGTGCGCTGGCCTTCGCCTGAGCCTATGTCGGACTCGGGCGTGAAGGGCGGCACGAGCAGCGCAGGTGACTCGGGGCTTGGCCCTTGCCAGGGAGCGGTTCAGCTAACCCAGAGCATGCCTTGCGGGTCAGCCGATGACCGCCCAACTCGCGTCCGCAGCGTCTGGGTTCTGCTAGATTCGTGCTAGGCGATGGGTCCCGCCTAGGCTAGGCCTGAAGCGCTCCGTGTGGGGCTGACGGTCCCTGATTCCAGTACTGGAGGTTCAGGGCCGCTTGTGGTGTAGCCGTAAGCGCAGTCGGTGGCAGCCGACACAGCAATTTGCCGCCGCACGCGGCCACAATGGCTCCGGCTCCTGCCGCCCTGTGCCCTCAGGTAGCCCATGAGCACGCTCACTCGCCTTGCGGCGCGTACGTTGAC
>Ga0207646_10003404_pt1 | contig 17963 bp, 16 predicted proteins | sample KBSK5502metaG_FD_184343 | JGI IMG/M metagenome (GOLD analysis project Ga0207646, IMG submission 184343) | Corn, switchgrass and miscanthus rhizosphere microbial communities from Kellogg Biological Station, Michigan, USA - KBS K5-50-2 metaG... | ecosystem: Host-associated > Plants > Roots >...
TGCCGCATGCCCCCCGAAAGCTGGTGCGGATAGGCATCGATCGCGTCGGTGAGGCCCATGCGTGCCACCCAGTCCTCGGGACTGACGTGTCCGTTGGTGCGCGCGCTCCGGTTCACCTCGAGCGGAAGCGTCACGTTCTCACGGACCGTGCGCCACGGGTGGAGACGCGCGTCCTGGGCGACGAAACCGATGCGCTTGCGACGTCGCGCGATGGCTGGCGCGACTCCGAGCAGATCGACCGTGCCGGAGGTCGGCTCGATGAGACCGGCGATGAGCCGCAGCAGGGTCGTCTTGCCGCTGCCGCTTCGACCAACGACGGCGACGACCTCGTTTCCGACCTCGAGATCGATGTCTCTGAGCACCGGGCCCCTGTAGCCCGCGCTGACGTTGTGGAGCGCGATCGCGACTGGCACCTCACTCGATGCTAGCCGCGGCAAGGTCTAGCATCCGAGCAAGCGAATCGCTTACAGGGGAGCCATCAATGACGACCGTGAAAGCCGCTCTCGTCCAGTGCGCGTGGACCGGCGACAAGGACTCGATGATCGAGCGGCACGCCAGGTACATCGCCGATGCGGCTAAGCAGGGTGCGCAAGTGTTGTGCATGCAGGAGCTTTTCTACGGGCCGTACTTCTGCCAAGTCCAGGACACCAAGCACTACTCGTACACCGAGAAGATCCCTGACGGGCCGACGACGAAACTCATGCAGGAGCTCGCCAGGAAGCACTCGATGGTGCTCATCGTCCCGATGTATGAGGAGGATCAGGTCGGCGTCTACTACAACACCGCCGCGGTGATCGACGCCGACGGGAAATATCTCGGCAAATACCGGAAGACGCACATTCCGCACGTGAACGGGTTCTGGGAAAAGTTCTACTTCCGGCCCGGCAACATGGGATACCCGGTGTTCGACACCGCGGTCGGCAAGGTCGGCGTCTACATCTGCTACGACCGGCACTTTCCCGAGGGCGCGCGGATGCTCGGTCTCCACGGAGCGGAGCTTGTCTTCATTCCGTCCGCGACCTCACGCGGCCTCTCGATGCACCTCTGGTTCATCGAGCAGACGGCGCACGCGATCGCGAACGGCTACTGGGTCGGGACAATAAATCGGGTGGGCCAGGAGAAGGAGTTCGGCCCGAACGATTACTACGGCTCGAGCTACTTCGCGGACCCGCGGGGCAAGATCATCGCGCAGGCGTCGGAGAAGGACGAGCAATTGCTCGTCGCGGACCTGAACATGGATCTGGTGCGCGAAGTCCGAAACACGTGGCAGTTCTATCGTGACCGCCGGCCCGATATGTACGACGACATGGTGAAACCGTGAGGGAGGAGCGGCTCTGCCGCGACGACCAAACTCAGTCAGCCTTGAGCGTGTCTCGAGGCGAAGCCGAGAGATTGAGCATGGTGAAACCGTGAGGGAGGAGCGGCTCTGCCGCGACGACCAAACTCAGTCAGCCTTGAGCGTGTCTCGAGGCGAAGCCGAGAGATTGAGCAGGTGAAACCATGAAAGCCGTGGCGACGCAGTCGGCACTGAACTACATCGGCGGAGCGTGGGTGGAGTCGACGTCGAGGGAGCACGTGCGCGACGTGAATCCAGCGCGTAGCAGCGAGTCGCTCGGCGACGCGACCGTCTCGGGGCCCGAGGACGTCGTCCGCGCGATCGACGCGGCCACGGTCGCGTATCCGGAGTGGCGCCGTACGCCCGCGCCGCAACGGGGCGACATGGTGCGAAAGGCCGCAGACCTCATGGAGCTCCGGCGTGTGGAGCTCGGGCGCCTGCTCACCCAGGAGGAGGGCAAGACCCTTCCGGAGTCCCTCGCCGAGGTCGATCGCGCCGTCGCGAACGTTCGCTTCGCGGCAGGGCAGGGTTCGCGCCTCAACGGCGAGACGATCCCATCGACACAGCGCGGCACATTCATCTACACGGTCCGCGACCCGCTCGGCGTGGTCGCCTGCATCACGCCGTGGAATTTCCCAGTCGCCATCCCGGCGTGGAAGATCGCCCCCGCACTCGTCGCGGGGAACGCCGTCGTCTTCAAGCCCGCGACGCTCACACCGCTCTGCGCCGCGCAGGTCGTCCAGTGCTTCGTCGATGCCGGCGTGCCCGAGGGCGTCTTGAACATGGTGCTCGGACCAGGCGACGCGCTCTCACGCGCGATCGTCGACGACGAGCGAGTAAAGGCGATCTCCTTCACCGGCTCGAACGCGGTGGGGCGACGCCTCTACGCGCAGGCCGCGAAGCGTCTCTGCAAGGTGCAGCTCGAAATGGGCGGCAAGAACGCGGTCATCGTCATGGAAGACGCCGATCTCGAGAAAGCGGCCGAGAGCGTTGCGGGCGGCGCGTTCGGCGCGACCGGCCAACGCTGCACCGCGACGAGCCGCGCGGTCGTCATTCGGTCGCGTCTCGTCGACTTCACCGAGCTCTTGGCGGCGAAGGCGGACACCTGGCGCGCCGGCGACGGCCTGACGGACGGGGTGCGTCTTGGGCCCATCGTGGACGACACGCAGCTGCGCAAAGTGCGCGACCGCATCGAGGCGGGGAAGCGCGAGGGCGCGCGCGTGGTACGCGATGGCAGTGCGCCGTCGAAGCCGGACCTCAGGGCGGGCTACTTCGTCGAGCCGACGATCTTCGCCGACGTGGACTCGGACATGAGCGTCGCGCAGGAGGAGATCTTCGGCCCTGTCGTGAGCATCCTCCCGGCGAACGACTTCGAGAGCGCGCTCGCCGTCGCGAACTCCGTGGGCTACGGCCTGTCCACTTCTATCTACACACGTGACCTCAGCACTGCTTTCCGCTACGCCGAAGAATCGGAGGCGGGGATGCTCCATGTGAACATCCCGACCGTCGGCGGTGAGGCGCAGGTCCCGTTCGGCGGCGTCAAAGACTCAGGCTTGGGCGACCGCGAGTGCGGGACAGCCGCATTCGACTTCTTCACCGAGCAGCGGGTGGTGTACGTCGGCTACTAGCGGCGCGATCGTCGAGATCGAAGGCGGCGCCGCTGCGCCCCTGGGTCGCGACAGGCGCGGCGCCATCACACTCGCGTTCGTCATGTGCCTGTCCGTCGGAAGCGCGGCGGTCGGCCGCGACGGTCCGCTCGCGACCGCACCGTTCGAGCAGGTCCACATCCTTTTCCTATCGCGAGATACGAGCCACGCGGTCCTCTTCGGATTCCCCGATCGACTAGCGAACGAGCCGTTGCCGAATCTGCCGTACGTGACCGTCAGCGTGCGTGGGACCGAGGGGCTCGCGGTGAATACCGCCACGCCGGAGTCGCCCTCGACCCCGGCCCAAGGTTGGCTGGTGACATGGACGGAGGGCGGCACGTCGTACTGGCTCAGCTCGGATCAGCGCGACCTCTCGGATCTTCTTCGCCTTGCGGGGTCCCTCCGCTAGCGCTCGGCCGTGGCATCGCCGGAGTCCTGCCCCGAGTGCGGCGCGCCGGTAGGCGGTCGCAATGTGTGCCAGAAGCTCTTCGTCGACCTGGGCCTGCGCGCGTTCGCAGACTCGCGCTATGCAGCGATGCGCCGTCTGGCCGTGGATTGCTACGCGTGTCAGCACGACCGCTACATCCTGTCTGGCCGCTCTCTCGCGGCGCACCTCACCGGTCTGGCCGTCGCGATCGAGCATGACGGCGCGGAGCAGATGAACGACCGCGTCCAAAGCTGGCTGTCGCGCACGCGCCACATCCAAAAGCCCGCGGTCCCCCGCGCGCGCGGCAACGTGACGATCGCCGACGTCGCCGAGGCATCGCCCGAGGAATACCCGGCGGCGGTTCGCCGCTGGGCCGCATCTGTGTGGGATGCCTGGCGCGAACACCATGCCCTCGCGCGCGAATGGATCGCCTCCAGCGGACCGCGCTGACCGACTTGCCTTCGTACGACTCCGTGCTTCGATATCGGCGTTGGCGGCCCTACCGCTCGTCCCGGCGTTCGCGATCCTCTTCTGCGTTCCGCTCGCGCTCCGCGCTGTCGGACCTGGTGACAGCACGGGCCGCCTTCTGATCGCCGGCTACCCGATCGCCGCGGCCGCAGGCCTCATCGCGATCGCGTTGCCGTCCGGGATCCCCTCCGCCGCCGTCGCTCTTGTCTGGCTCGCCTTCACTCTTCTGGCCGCGCTCCACGGCGTCACGCGCGTTCTCGGTGCGAGTCGCCACATCGAGGAGCTCAGCGTCGCGGTCGGTTTCATCTATCTCGCCGTCGGTGGCGGTTGGCTCGTCCTCTGGCGTTCCGGCCTTGCGATCATGGATTTCGGCGAGCACGTTCCGCTGCTCACCGCGATCCACTTCCACTACGCCGGGTTTGGCTCGCCGATCCTCGTCGGCTTCGTCGGTCGCGAGCTTCGCGCAGCCTTCGTCGGTCGCGAGCTTCGCGCAGCGAAGACTCGCCTCTGGCCGACCTACGTCGCTGCGACTTCGCTCGTGATCGTCGGGCCCACCCTCGTCGCGCTCGGGATCGCGGGCGTACGGGCGATCGAGGCGCCTGCGGCGGCCGTTCTCGCGGCCGGAACGGCGACGGTGGCCCTCCTCGCGCTGGCGGCCGTCCTCCCGCGTATGCATGGCGGTCTCGCGAGCGTGCTGCTCGCGGTCTCGTGCTCCGCGGCCATCGTCGCGATGACGCTCGCCCTTCTCTACGCGGCCGGGAACCCGCTCGGCGTCTCGGCGATCGGGCTCGAGGACATGGTGCGCTGGCACGGATTCACCAACGCTCTCGGCTACGTGTTCTGTGGTCTGCTGGCGTGGAACGTTCGTCCGCCTGTGAACTAGTAGGTTACGGCCACAGCGCGGAAACGCGTTTCCATTTCTTCGTATCAGACACGTGACCCGCGGTAAGATCGGGACGGAAGAAGCTCTTCCGGAAAGCTGGCGATCACGATGAGCGCCGACGCACTGGAGCTGGTTTTTACCGGCTCTGCCGTGCTCGGAACTGCGCTGCTTCTCCTTTCAAGCATCGGCGGAGGCATGCACGTGCGCCTCCACCTTCCGTCCCCATTCCGGATCCCGCACGTGCGCGTTCCTTTTCTGCGCGCGACCCGAACCGACGACGCGACGGGAATGCCCGTGCTGCTTGGCTTCCTCGCGATGTTCGGCATCGGCGGGCTCTTCGGCGCGGTGGCGTTCCGTTTCGGGCCCCGTCGGCCGGGGCGTTCGGTTTCGGCCCCGCCGGCCGGACCGCGCTGGCGCTCGCGTTCGGCGCATTCGGCGCCACTGTGGCCTTCGCGATCTTCGCCGCACTGCGGCGGGTTGAAGGCCGCGAGCCGACGTCGCTTGGCGATCTGATCGGCCGAAAGGCGCGGGTCGTCGTGAGCATCGGCGAGCGCGGCCATGGCACGGTCGTGCTCACCTACGACGGAGCCGTGCAGACCCTTCCAGCGACAGCGAAGGCGCCCATCGCTCGAGGCCGTGAGGTCGAGATCCTGGGTGTCCATGGGATGGCTGTGACCGTTCGCTCCCTTCCTCCTCCTCCATAACCGCGCCCGCGGTCTCGCAGAGAAAGAAGGGATTTGAAATGACGCTCACTGTCACGCAGCTCGTTCTGGCGGCCCTCGCCGTTCTAGTCCTTCTCGCGCTCTTCGCGGCGCAGCGGTATCGGGTCGCGGGCGCGAACGAGGCGCTCGTCATCTCGGGCGCGCGTGGGAGCAAAGTCCGCGACGAGAAGGGCGACCTCGTCACCATCCACGACCAGGGCGTGAAGGTCGTCGTGGGCGCCGGCACCTTCGCCTGGCCGCTGATCAACAAGGTCGGCCGCCTCCAGCTCACGGCCCGTCAGGTCGAGATCGGACTCGCTCACGAGAACGCGGCCGTAACGAAGCAGGGCGTCGGTGTCCTCATCACGGGGCAGGCGATGTTCAAGATCGCTCGAGAGCCGGAGCGCCTGCGGGCAGCCGCAGAGCGTTTCATCGGGGAGCCCGACAGTCAGATCGAGACGATGGTCAAGAAGGTCCTCGAAGGCTCGCTTCGATCGATCGCCGGCACGCTCACGATCGAGGAGCTCATCACCGACCGCGACCGGTTCCAGCAGGCCGTTTCGGAGGCCGCACGCGGCGACCTCGAGGCGAGCGGCATCCACATCGACGCGCTCACCATCACAAGCATCCGCGACACGAAGGGCTACATCGAGCAGCTCGGCGAGAAGAATCTCGCGAGCGTGCAACGCGACGCGCGCATAGCGAAGGCGAGCGCATCGCAGGAAGCGGCGGTCAAGGAGAACGAGGCGCAGCGGGTGATCATCCAGGCCGAACGAGACCGAGAGATCGCGCGGGCCGAAGCGCACAAGGTGACCGCCAAGGCGCAAGCCGAAGCGGACCAATCGGGTCCCCTCGCGCAAGCGACCGCGACGAAGGACGTCATCAAGGAACAGACGGAGCTCGCCGAGCTCGACGCGGTCAGGCGTGAAAAGGAGCTGCTGGGCACCACGGTGAAGCCGGCCGAAGCCGAGCGCCGAGCTGCCATCGTGAAAGCCGAAGGCGCTCGCCAGGCGGCGATCCTCGCAGCCGAAGCCCACGCCCAGCAGCTGCAACTGACCGGCGAGGCAGAAGGCGCGGCGAACGTTGCCCGAGGCCGCGCTGCGGCACAGGTCACCGAGATCAGCGGCGCCGCGGAAGGCGCTGCGATCCTCGCGCGCGGCCAGGCCGAGGCGAGATCCAAGGAGCTCCTCGCCGAGGCGTACCGCAAGTTCGACGAGGCGGCGATCCTGCTTCAGACGCTGCCGCTCGTCCCGCCGATCGTCCGTGAAGCCGCCGCTCCGCTCGGCAACATTGACAACCTCACCGTCATCGACCCGGCGGGCGCGTCGAAGCTCACCGATACGGTCGTACGGACAGCGGCCGAGGGAAGCGCGATCGCGAAATCACTTCTGGGCGTAGATCTCGCAGAGCTTATGGGCCGGCTCGCGGCTCGTCGGAACGGCGGTGAGAAGGGCTAACCTCGTCCCTCGATGGATCGTCGTGAAGAGCGCCGGCTGGTCGCGTGTCTCTTCATCGACGTCGTCGGCTCGACCGAGCTCACGGTTCGGTTCGGTCCTGAACGGCTGAAGGCCGCACTCGGTGCGGCCTTCAACGAGCTTCGAGGGTTGATCGAACGCGAAGGCGGTACGGTCGAGAAGTACATCGGCGACGAGATCTACGCGCTCTTCGGCGCGCCGGTCGCGCACGAGGACGATCCGGCCCGAGCACTCCGCGCCGCCGACGCCGCTCGCCGGTGGGCGGCTGGGCGAACCGGCTCCGAGGTCGCGTTCGATGTGCGGGTTGGCATCGAGACGGGTGAAGCCGTGATCGATCTCGCAGCGGCCGAAAGCAGTCGCCAGCAAATGAGCGTCGGCGCCGTCGTGAACGTGGCCTCCCGGTTGTGCCACCAGGCCGGGCCCGGTCAGGTGCTCGTCGGGCCGGTCGCGCACACCGCGACCGAGGACCTCGCGACCTTCAGCGCTCTCGGAACCCTCGATCTCAAAGGTCTCGGGGCGACCGAAGTCTGGGCGCTCGAGAACGTCAAGGCTGAGGCGCCACGTCGTCGGCTCCCCTTCGTCGGCCGGGCGAACGAGCTCGAGCTTCTTCGCTTCGCGCATCGTCGTGCCCGCGACCGCTCGGTGCTCGCGCTCGTGTTAGGGCCGCCTGGTCAGGGGAAGACGCGGCTCGTCGAGGAGTTCCTCGCGTCGCTGGCCGACGTCCGCCTGCTCATGGCGCGCTGCCGGCCCGGCGGCGAGACCGGCGCACTGGCTCCTCTCCGGGAGATCCTGCTCGGACCGCATCAGGAGGGGGCGCTCGAGGGGATCGTGGCCGAAGCGGTCGACGACGCCACCGAGCGCACTCGAGTTCGCGACGCGTTGGCACATTCGGCAGGCCTCGTCGCGAGCGACGCGCTTCGATCTCTCGGCAGAGACGAACGTGACGACGAGATCCAGAACGCCTGGCGTCGCTTCGTGAAGGGCCTTGCCGCGCGTCGGCCGGTCGTTCTCTGGGTCGAGGATCTGCATTGGGCAACGCCTGATGTAGTACGCATGCTGGACCGCCTCTCACTTTCCGGTGAGCCGTTTCTTTTGATCGCCACGGCACGGCCGGAGTTCGCCGAGGCCGCCGGTGTTCGACCAAGTGGCGATCGCTTCTTCATCGAGCTCGCGGGGCTTGAGCGATCCGCTGCCCAGACTCTCGCGGCGAGCGCAGGAAACGCCGATGAAGCGACCATCGCCCGCGCCGAGGGAAACCCGCTCTTCATCGTGGAGCTCGCGCGCGCTCGAGAACCGATCGGACAGCTCCCGCTCACGCTCCGCGGGGCGCTCGGCGCGCGGCTCGATGAGCTCGAAGTCGATGATCGCTCGCTCCTCGCGCATGCCGCGGTCATCGGTGAGACTTTCGCGGCCGGCGATGCGGCCACCCTCGCCCGTCGCGATCCGACCACCGTCGCACGCGCGCTCGCTCGGCTCGTGGATCGTCACTACCTCGCGCCGGTCGACAGTCGCTATCGATTTCATCACTCGCTCCTGCGCGACGTCGCATATGGACGGCTCCTCGTCGCCGACCGTATGCGCCTTCACGCGCGATACGCGCGCGAGCGTTCATCGTCCGAAGATCCCGAGGTCCTCGCCTATCACTGGTGGGCGGCTCTCGGCGGCCCGGACGCGGAGTGGGTGTGGCGCGATGACCCAGAGCTTTCGGCGATTCGGCGGATCGCCTTTGCGACGCACATCGCCGCAGGGCGCCAGAGCGCCGACCTATTCGCACTCGATCGTGCGGTCCCGCTTCTCGAACGCGCAGCGTCTCTCGCCGCGGACGATCGCGAACGAGGCGAGGCGAAGCGAGAGCTGGGCGACGCGTACGCACACGATCTGCGCGGAGACGAGGCCTGGCGTGCATACGCTGACGCTCGGACCTGCTACTCCACGTCCGGGGCCGTCCCGCCGGAGGTCTACCTTGGCGCCCTCAAAGTTCGGATGCGCGTCGGGGCGTTCAACAAACAGCCGCCTCCCGATGAGGTCGACGAGCTATATCGAGACGCCGAGGCTGCCGCGCGAGCATCGGGTGATGCGGGGATCTTGGCTCGCACCTTGGTCTATGGAGCGTTCCACGACATGGACCCCGCGACGCTCTCTGGAGACCGAACGAAGATCCTCGAGGCGCTGAAGCTCTCCGAACTGACCGACCCCAAGACCCGGCGGGAGATCCTCGGCTGGTACGCGCAGGATCTCCTCCGCGTTTCTGAGCTCGACCGGGCGGTCGTTGTGCTTGACGAGATCGAGACGCTCCCCGTCGAAACGACCGAGCTCGATCGGATGGAGCATCTGCGCGGCCGCGCGCTTCTCGCCTTTCGCGGTGGAGACCTTGCGAGGCTGGAGAAGGTCTCCACGGACCTTGTGGCAATGAGTCGACGAATGGGCCCACACCTCCGGTCGCATGCGGATCTCTACGCCTCGCAAGCCGCTCTAGCCCGCGGCGATTGGGCAGATGTGATCCGCTTGGCACTCGAGACCGATCGGGTCATGCGGTCCTCGCCGGCGACCGCGTTCTGCTCGTCGGCTGGCACGGTGCTCGCGTACGGCGCCCTGGCGGAGGCTCGCGGTGGCCACCGGGAGGAGGCGCGAGCCCTCGCGCAGCGGATCCGCACGACGACCTCGGAAGAGCAGGGTATTCGCGACCTGATCGCATTTGCGCTCGTCCTGCTGGGCGAGCCGATCGATGTGGGCCTCCTCGCCGGCCCGACCGGAGCGGTGACTGCGCTCGCGGCGCGGTCGCACGAGCGTGCCCTGGCTATCGCCGACGACCTCGAGACGCAAGCCCGCGGCGGCGCTCGATTCTGGGCGGCGCTCGCCGAAGCCATCCGCGAGGAGGTCGCTCGCGACAGGGGAGGCCCCGAACCGAAGCATGCGGCCCTGCACGCGATCGGCTATGTCGGCTGGAGCGAACTCCTCAGTTCGCGAGCCTAAGCATTCGCGGCGACGTGGGCCGCGGCCTTGTGCGCGTCCGCGATCGGCAGCTGCCAGAGCGTCGTCTGCCATGCGTGTTTGAACCCGAGCTTCGTGTTGATCGCGAGCATTTGCGTGTTCACGTTCGCATTTCCGGTGCGGATGAACCGTGAGTCGGGTAGCTCGGCCAGGATCCGCTCGAGCATTGCCGCCTTCATCCAGAGCCCAAGGTTGTGGCCGCGATGCGCGGCAACGACGGCCGTGCCCTCCTGCTCGATCGAATGCGGATTGCGTGGATCGAACTCGACCTCGGTGAAGCCAACGCCCTGGCCCGTCTCCTTGTGGATCGCGAGCAGGAGCCACCATTGGGCGCCGGCCTGCTTGTAGTAGCTCTCGCGCTGGCGGATCTGCGCCTCGTCCAGCTTCCAGTCGTTGAACGCGATCTCTCCGCGCGGCATGTCGTTGATGCCCGCGGCAGCCTGGATGTACGTCGCGATAAGGCGGTCCGGCACGGTGCCGTCGACACGCTCGAGCCGGTACCCGGCCGGATCGAGGCGCGCCCATGCGGCGACCTTCGCGCGATCGACCGTTGCCAGCTCGAGCTGATTCATCTTCATCGGTAGTCCCGGTGTTGCCCCGACGGCCCGCGCAAAGGCGTCGCCTGAAGGCTGCCGGTCGTTCGTCTGACTCACGAACACGATGGGACCGTCCTGTCCCTCGCATGCCGCAACGACCTTCGCGAAGAGCGCACGGCCCAGCCCACGCCGGCGATGCTCCGGCCGAACCGCGACCTCGGACCACCGAATATGAGGGTTCTCGGCGTCTTTCAGATTGTGGGCCGCGATGCCGTACCCCGCGAGCTTGCCCCCGTGGTCACGCGCCAGGAAGACCGCGCGCCATTGTCCCGGCGGCCTTGCGCGCAGCTGTTGCGCGATGACCTCGAGCGGAGCCGGCGGATCTTCGGGTGTCCGCTCGAGCGCGAGCTCCTGCCGAAGCCGGGCCGCCTCGAGGACCTCGGCCTCCGTCGCGGTCTGCATGTCCGCGGGGTCGATCGTGTAGCCCTTCGGCGTGACCATCGGATGGAGCCTAGCGCCCCTCGCGACGGCGACTATCGCCGCTGATACGTTCGGCTAGCATCCGCGCGCCAACGAGGGGAGTGCAACGTGGGAAAGACGCTCATCACCAACGGGACCATCGTCACCGCCGCCGACACGTACAAGGCCGACGTGTTGGTCGAGGCCGAGAAGGTCGCGATGATCGGGAAGGGCCTCAAGGCCGCCGGCGCGAAACGGATCGACGCCGCGGGGAAGTACCTGATCCCGGGCGGCATCGATGTCCACACCCACATGGAGCTTCCGTTTGGCGGCACGTTCGCGTCGGACGACTTCTATACGGGGACGGTCGCCGCGGCGTTCGGCGGAACGACGTCGATCGTCGACTTCGCGGTGCAGGGAATGGGCGAGCCGCTCGAAACGGCGCGCGACGCGTGGCTGCGCAAAGCGCGCGGCAAGGCCGCGATCGACTACGGGCTCCACATGATCGTCCGAGACGTCACCGACAAGGTCCTCAAAGAAATGGACGTAATGGTCAAAGAGGGCGTCTCGTCCTTCAAGCTGTTCATGGCGTATCCCGGCGTCTTCCAGGTCGACGACGGCTCGATCTTCAAGGCGATCTCGCGAACCGCCGAGAACGGCGGGCTCATCTGTATGCACGCGGAGAACGGCGGCGTCATCGACGTTCTGGTGAAGCGCGCGCTCGCCGCGAAGCACACCGAGCCGAAATGGCATGCGCTCACACGGCCGCCGGAAGCCGAGGGCGAGGCGACAAATCGCGCGTTCCGTTTGGCGGAGATGGCCGGAGGCATTCCGCTGTACATCGTTCACTTGTCCTCGTCGCAGGCGCTCGAGCAGGTGCGGCTCTTCCGAGATCGGGGCCTACCGGCCTACGCGGAGACCTGCCCGCAGTACCTGTTCCTCTCGATCGACAACTACGACGAGCCCGGCTTCGATGGTGCCAAGTACGTGATGAGTCCGCCGCTCCGCGAGCGCTGGCATCAGGACGAGCTCTGGAAGGGACTCGCGCGCAACGATCTCCAGGTCGTCTCGACTGACCACTGCCCCTTCTGCATGAAGGAGGGCTACCAAGGGCTGCCGAAGCAAAAGCAGCTCGGCATCGGCGACTTCTCCAAGATCCCGAACGGCGCACCCGGGGTCGAGACGCGGATGGTGCTGCTGTATGACGGCGGAGTCATGCAGAAGCGGATCACGCTCAACCGGTGGGTCGAGATCACATCGACCACGCCGGCGAAGATCATGGGGATGTTCCCGAAGAAGGGGACTATCGCGGTCGGTAGCGACGCCGACATCGTTCTCTGGGACCCGCGCGCGACATCCACGATCTCGGCGAAGACCCATCACATGCGCGTTGACTACAACCCGTACGAGGGCCGCCGTGTGAAGGGCAAGGCCGCCGTGGTGCTCTCGCGGGGCGAGGTCATCGTTGAGAAGGACAAATTCACAGGCCGAAAGGGCCGCGGCAAGTTCATAAAGCGCGGCAGCCCGCTCCTCCAGACCTAGGAAGATGGCGACTCCCGCTCTCGATCACGTCCTTCGACACAACGCGTGGGCGAACAAGACGCTGCTTGAGTTCTGTGCTCGCCTTGAGCCAGCGGCGCTCGATCTCAGCGCGGCCGGCACCTACGGAACGTTGTACGGGACGCTTCAGCACATCGTCGGCGCCGAGCAGTTCTACCTCCGGCTGCTGACGAACGAGGTGTTCGGGACGCCCGTGCGCAAGACGGAGCGGCGCCCACTCGACGATCTCATCGCGATCGCTGCCTTGACCGGCGCCCGCGCGATCGATGTCGCCCTGAAGGACGATGTGGCGCGCGTGATCGCTCCGGGCGAGGACCAAACCACCGTTGGCATCGTGCTGGCGCAGCTCGTGCACCATGGCAACGAGCATCGCGCGCACGCGACGACCATCCTTGGTTCGCACGGCCGGACGACGCCCAAGATCGGTGCGTGGACGTATGGCATCGTGAACGGCATCTCACGAAACGATGGGGACTGAGGTTTGACCGACTTCCTCCTGCGGCAGATGCGGCATGGCGTCTGGGCGAACCAGAAACTCGTCGAGCGGTGCCGCGTCCTCACCGACGAACAGCAGGAGCTCACGGTGCCGGGTACGTACGGCACGATCCGCAAGACGCTCGCGCACATCGTGGCATCCGAGGAGGGCTACCTCGTGCGCCTCCTGGGGTCGCTTCTTCACGAGCCGCCGGTACGCGAGCAGGACCTGGCGACGCTGGATGGGATCGCGGCGCACATCCCGCACGTCGCGAGCGCCGTGGAGCGGCTCTTCGCGACGGGGAGCCCCGATCCGGATCGCCTCATCGCTGACACGCCCCTGCGCCGCGCGGGCGCGCCGCGCTTCGAGATGTTCGCGTGGGCACCCGCGACGCAGTTCGTCTACCACGGGATCGATCACCGCTCGCAGATCGACACGATCCTCAGCACCCACGGTCTCGAGACGGTCGATCTGCAGGTTTGGCCCTACGCGATGGAGCTCGGCGGAAGCCGCGAGGTCAAAGAGTAGAAAATGGCGCCGATGCAACCCGCTGATTACGAGAAGCTCGGCCAGTTCTATCTCGGGCGCGAATACGACCTTGAGAAAAAGACCTCCGCCGGCAAGAACCTCGTGCTGTACGACTCGAAGGACCTGGTGACCCACGCGATCGTCGTCGGCATGACGGGCAGCGGCAAAACGGGTCTCTGCATCGATCTCATCGAAGAGGCCGCGATCGATGGCGTGCCGGCGATCGCCATCGATCCGAAGGGCGATCTTACGAACCTGCTCCTCACATTCCCGGACCTACGGCCCGAGGACTTCCGACCGTGGATCAACGAGGACGACGCGTCTCGCAAGGGCGTCTCGCCGGACGAGTACGCGAAGCAGCAGGCAGATCTTTGGCGGACCGGCCTCGGCTCCTGGGGCGAAGACGGCGAACGCATCCGCCGTCTGAAGGACGCGGCTGACTTCGCGATCTACACACCTGGATCGAGCGCCGGCATTCCGGTGTCGATCGTGCGTTCCTTTGCCGCGCCGCCCGCCGCCTTGCGCGAAGATGCCGAGCTTTTCCGCGAACGCGTTGCCACGACCACGACGAGTCTCCTCGCCCTCATCGGGATCGCGGCCGATCCGGTGAAGAGCCGCGAGCACATCCTCCTCTCCACGCTCTTCACGGCGGCGTGGACTGGCGGGCAGGATCTCGACCTGGAGGCTCTCGTCAATCAGGTACAGAAGCCACCGATGGGACGGATCGGCGCTCTGGACCTCGAGAAGTTCTATCCCGCGAAGGATCGCGAGGACTTGGCGCTGCGGATCAACGGGCTTATCGCTGCGCCCGGGTTCGCGGGGTGGCTACAGGGCGAGCCGCTCGACGTCGGCGCGTTCTTTCGGACGCCGGCAGGGAAGCCGCGCGTTTCCATCTTCTCGATCGCGCACCTATCGGATGCCGAGCGAATGTTCTTCGTGGCGCTCCTGCTGAACGAGATCTACGGCTGGATCCGGACGCAGAGCGGGACCACGAGCCTCCGAGCCATCCTGTACATGGACGAGATCTTCGGATTCTTCCCGCCGGTCGCCGAGCCGCCCTCGAAGCGGCCGATGCTGAACCTCTTGAAGCAAGCTCGTGCCTTCGGCCTGGGCGTCGTGCTCGCAACGCAGAACCCAGTGGACCTCGATTACAAGGGCCTGGCGAACACCGGCACATGGTTCCTGGGAAGACTCCAGACCGATCGCGACAAGCAGCGCGTTCTCGAGGGGCTCGAGGGTGCCGCCGCCGCTCAGAGCGCGTCTTTCGATCGCAAGTCGATGGCGGAGTTGCTTGCCGGGTTGACGAACCGCGTCTTCCTGATGAACGACGTGCATGAGGATGGCCCGGTGGTCCTCGAATCAAGGTGGGCTATGTCATATCTCCGAGGTCCGCTCACCCGCGATCAGATCAAAGTCCTTATGAAGGACCGGCGGCCGGAAATCGCGACGGCGCCCGCGGCGCAGGCGACGCGCACAGCCCGGGCCGAGGATGATCAGCAGGCGCGCGAAAAGCGCGACCAGGCGGTCGAGGCGTTGCGCGTGCAATATGCGCCGAAGATCCATCGTGCCGAGGAGAAGGCGCGCCACGCGCAACAAGTCGTAGAGCGCGAGGAGGGGCAGCTGAAGGGGGCAGGCTTGCAAACGGCTGTGTCCGCGGGGGCCACCATCCTCACCGCGATCTTCGGTCGCAAGAAGCTCAGCTATTCCACCATCGGCCGCGGAACGATGACCGCGCGCGGCGCCGCGCGGACGATGCAACAGCGTGAGGACGTCCAGCAGGCGCAGGAGAATCTCGCCGCGGCGCAGCAGGAGCTCAACGCCCTCAACGCCGAGCTCGAGGAGAAGATCGCGAGGATGCGGGTGACATGACGCCGCCGATGCTTCGTCAGATGCGACACGATGTATGGGCGACCCAAAAGCTCTTAGAGCGATGCGGCTCGTTGACCGCCGATCAATGGCAGCTCACGGCGCCAGGAACGTACGGTTCGATCCAGAAGACCTTCGCGCACATCGTTCGAGCAAACGAGGGCTACCTCAACACCTATGGGCTCATCCCGCAGCCCTTCATCGAACTCACTGCACCGCTCGAGGAGATTGCCTCTCGGCTCGCCCGCGTTCGCGACGCGGTCGAGGAGCTCTTCAAGTCGAATGAAGTCGACTTCGATCAGAAGATCCACGACCAGCGCCGCAAGCTCGACCTGGAGCTCTGGGTACCGCTGGCTCAGTTCGCGCATCACGGAAGCGATCACCGCTCGCAGATCGGCACGATCCTGACGGTGAACGGCCTCGAGGCGCCGGAGCTCGACGTCTGGGCGTACGCGACCGCCGAAGGTGCCAGCACGCCGTTCCAGGGCTGAGGCGGAGAATGACGGCGTGATCCTCGATCTCGAGGCCGCAACGGTGCAGCGGGTGACCCCACCGCGGCTCGGCGTGATGCTGTCGATGGCGTCCGCGGCAGTGGCCACCGCCGCCCTGCTGATCATCGCCGCGCTTCCTCACGACGGTACGGCGCGCTTCCTCGAGACCCGCCCGTCGATCCTGGAGCAGGCCTTCGCGACTCAGAAGCTCCCGACGCTCGACCTAATGCTCCCCTCCGATGTCGCCGTCGAGGTGGCGCCGCTACGCGTCGACGGCATCTACGGTCCCGCGCGACCCGCGCCGACGGTGCGTTTGTTCCGCTTGCGAGGTTCGAACGCGATCGTGACCGTCGCCATGCTTCCCGGCATCGCGGCGATCGTGCCCCCAGCGAATCCGCCAACGGACGCGCTCTCGGTCCCGGTCCACGGTGCGTACGCCGTGAATTATTCCGTCGAAGCAACGTCGCTCAGCGCCGTCCGTTGGACCGAGAAGGGCATGACGTACGAGATCTCATCGCGATCGCTCGTGCTGCGTGACCTCCTGGGCCTCGCCGAGCAGCTTCGCTAGGACTTCGGCGCGCAGGCCCGGTACGCGAGGCGCGCCGCAGCGAGATCGTTGCGGCTGGCGGGCACCAAACGAACCACTGCGATGTCGAGGCCCTCAGCCAGCCTGAGGAAGGCCTCGCGCGCGCCTTCGGGCTTCCCCCAATAGCCGACGCGGCGCAGGAGCTCGTCCGGAAAGATGCCAGCAAGCTCGTCGTCGCTCGCTCCGCGTTCGCGTCGCGACTCGAGGTCCGTGAGCGTCTCGTCGAACCCCATCCGCGCGAAATGACCGCGATAGTTCTTTGTCTTGTCGGCACCCGCCGGCGCGAGCGCGTACATCAGCACCATCTTCGCGAACGCGATCCGGGCGGCGTTCTCGTCATCGTCGATGCAGACACGCACGTACTCGTGGATCTTCACGTCCGCAGGATCGCGCTGTGCTCCTCGCGCGCCGGCAGCGACACGTTCGCGGCTCCATCGCACCTGCTCGCTGCTGCACCAGTTGAGCGCAGCGCCGTCGTAACGCCGGCCGGCGAGGCGGAGCATCTGCGGTCCGAGCGAACCGAGGTACACCTGGACACCGGGCAGGCGCGCGCGAAGCGCGTCGATCGCATCGCGCATCACGCGAATCGGAGCCTCGCTCGTTCGACCGGCCCCGATGCCGAGGGTGAACCTCCCGTGGCAACGCTCGACTGTTTTCTTTGATACAGAGGCGAGCGCGTCAATTGGCCACGCGGTGAGCGGCGCGACGGCGATCCCGCTGGGTAGACCACTCACCTCTGTCCAGGTCGCACAGATATCGAACGGTTCGGGCGTATTTCCGATCGGCGTCCAGAGGCTCGTGAACCCGAGCGCTGCCGCTTCTCGCGCGATCGCCCGCTGATCGTCCTCACTCAGCGAGAAACGGCTATCGACCCCGAGACCGATGTCCATCCGCGGAACGGTAACCTCTGCACTCATGGGGAGTGATCCGCTCGCGACGTTCAACCCGGCGACACGCGCATGGTTCGAGGCCACGTTCCAAGCGCCGACGCGCGCGCAAGAACTCGCCTGGCCCGCGATCGCGAGCGGCGAGAGCGTGCTCGTTCTTGCACCGACCGGATCCGGGAAGACGCTCGCGGCGTTTCTTGCCGCGATCGACCATCTCATGTTCTCGCAGGCGCCGAAAAAGCCCACGACCCGAATCGTCTACGTCTCACCGCTGAAGGCGCTCGCCGTCGACGTCGAGCGCAACCTGCGAGAGCCGCTCGTCGGCATCACGCGGCAGGCCCAGCGCCTGGGCATTCCGTACCTCGAGCCCACCGTCGCGATCCGAACCGGCGACACACCCTCGCGCGATCGAGCGCGATACCAGCGCGAGCCCGCGGACATCCTCATCACCACGCCCGAGTCGCTCTACCTCATCCTCACGAGCCTCGCGCGCGATGCGCTACGGACGGTCGAGAGCGTGATCGTCGACGAGATCCACGCGGTGGTTCCGTCCAAGCGCGGATCGCACCTCGCGCTGACGCTCGAACGCCTTGAGGAGAGACGTGGGCGTGGCGTGGCGAAGCTGCAGCGCGTCGGCCTCTCGGCGAC